>Ga0187892_10008950_pt1 | contig 13414 bp, 10 predicted proteins | sample MA1701073metaG_FD_139345 | JGI IMG/M metagenome (GOLD analysis project Ga0187892, IMG submission 139345) | Bio-ooze microbial communities from a basaltic lava cave in the Kipuka Kanohina Cave System on the Island of Hawaii, USA - MA170107-3 metaG ...
AACACGACCAGCAACACCAGACAGAAGAACCATTCGTAGATCCGCACGTGGGAAGCCGGTTGCCCGACCAGCCGGTCCACCTTCTCCTCGGCGCGCAGCGACGGCTCCAGCGTTTGATTGATCGCATCGGCGATCTTCCCGGTCAGTTGCTCCGCGAAGGCCCTTTGTTCGCTGCTCGCCGCTCGTTGACCACTGATCGCTGGGATGGGTTCCTGGAACTTGAGCACGACCTTCCATGGACGCGGGAACAATTTCCTCGCCGGTCCCGCCTTCGGCCACGAACGATACGCGCCGACGAGCGTTGCCGGCACGACGGTCGCGTTCGCTGCCAGCGCCATCCGCGCCGTCCCGTGTTTGATCGGCATGAGGTGACCGTCGGTCGTGTACGTGCCCTCGGGGAAAATGCCGAGCACGTTCCCGCCCCGGAGCCAGCGCACCGATTCCTTGAACGCGGACGGGTCCGGCTTCTCGCGGTCCACGGCGATGCCGCCCGTCACGCGCAGGAACCATCCGATCACCGGCAACGTGAACGTCCGGTTCCACACCACGAACCGCATCCGGCGCGGGACACAGGCCGCGATCATCAGCGCGTCAAAGATGTTGATGTGGTTGGCGGCGATGATGACCGGGCCGGTGGCGGGGATGTGTTCGAGCCCCTTCACCTCGAACAGATAAAACGCGCGGAAGAGGCCGAGCAACAACTTCTGAGAAAGGATATACAGCGGGCTTCGGTGTGCGCGGTCGTCGGCCATAAAGGGCGACTATACGCACGCGGCGCGCTCAATACGGCAACGGAAATCGCGCCGTCAGCGCGCGGACGCGGCCTTTGACCTCCGCGATGTTGGATTCGCTGGTCACATCGCTCAAGGCCTCGGCGATCATGTCGGCGATGTCGGCCATCTCGCGTTCCTTCATGCCGCGCGTGGTCACGGCGGGCGTGCCGATGCGGACGCCGCTGGTGACGAGCGGTTTCTCGGGATCGAAGGGAATGAGGTTCTTGTTGACGGTGATGCCGGCCTTGTCGAGCGTCTCCTGCGCGACTTTGCCGGTGAGTTTGCGTGTGCGCAGATCCACGAGCATCAGATGATTGTCGGTGCCGCCGCTGACAATGCGGAAGCTGTTTTGCCTGAGTCCCTCGGCGAGCGATTTGGCGTTGCGGACGATCTGTTCCTGGTACTGCTTGAACGACGGCTCCATCGCTTCGAGAAAACAAACCGCCTTGGCCGCGATGATGTGCATGAGCGGGCCGCCCTGGATACCGGGCAACACCCACGAGTCGATGTCCTTTGCGTATTTGGCCTTGCAAAGAATGAGGCCGGCGCGCGGACCTCGCAGCGTTTTGTGGGTCGTGGTGGTGACGAAATCGGCGAGCGGCACGGGGTTCGGATGCAACCCGGCCGCGACCAGTCCCGCGATGTGCGCCATATCGACGAACAACAGCGCGCCCACGCTGTCGGCGATCTCGCGCATCCACTGGAAATTGATCGTCCGCGGGTACGCGCTCGCGCCGGCGGTGATCATCTTCGGCTTGTGTTCCTTGGCGAGCTTCGCCAGCGCGTCGTAATCGATCATCTCGTTGTCCTGCCGCACGCCGTAGTGGACGACCTTGTAGAAACGGCCCGAGAAATTGCGCGGCGAGCCATGCGTGAGATGGCCGCCGTGGGCGAGTTCCATCGTCAGGATCGTGTCGCCGTGCTGGAGCGTGGCGAAATAGACCGCCATGTTCGCCTGGGAACCGGAGTGCGGCTGGACGTTGACGTGTTCGGCGCCGAACAACTGTTTGGCGCGGTCGATGGCGAGTTGCTCGGCCACGTCCACGTGTTCGCAGCCACCGTAGTAGCGCTTGCCGGGGTAACCCTCGGCATACTTGTTCGTCAGGACCGAGCCGGCCGCTTCGAGGATGGCCGGGCTGACGAAGTTTTCGCTGGCGATCAGTTCGATGTTCTCCTGTTGCCGGCGTTTCTCCGCCTGGACGGCCTCGAACGTTTTCGGATCAACCTTCTGCAACGGTGAGCCCCCGGCGCTGCGGCCGCTCCCGCGATGCCAGGAGGCCGCATACTGATCGAACTTCTTGACCCGCCGTTCGTGGCGCCCGCCTTCGAAGGGAGTCGAGAGCCAGAGGTCGACCAGTTCTTTTGCCCGCTCGACGGAAATTTCGTTCGCGGAGAGCACCAGGACGTTCGCGTCGTTGTGTTCGCGGCTGAGCTTGCAATTCTTCTCGTCATAGACGAGCGCGGCGCGGACGCCGGGCAGCCGGTTCGCCGCGATGCTCATGCCGATGCCGCTCTTGCAAATCAGGACGCCGTAATGGAACGTCTTCGCCGCGATCTCCGACGCCACGGAGAACGCAAAATCGGGGTAATCGCTCGCCTCCTCGGAGTGCGCGCCGAAGTCCGCGAACTGGTAGCCCTGCGCCGCGAGATGGTCCTTGACGGCTTCCTTCATCCGGAACCCGCCGTGGTCCGCCCCCAACGCGATGCGGACCTGGCTGTGGGATAAACTCTGGGTGTTCGTCATGCTCATCTCTTTGCGGGTCTGGTCCACGAAAGCGATCACGCTCTTCAAGGACTGCTGAATCTGGTCGCGCACGTGCGTGTACATCTCGCGCGAATGCCCGATCGGGTCCGGGATGTCCTTGTCGTATTCGTCCGCCGTGTCGTCGAACTCACGCAGCAGAAACGTCTTCTCGGCAGCAGCGGGAAAAAGAAGCTGGAGCGACTCGACGTGTCCCCGCGTCATGCCGAACACAAAATCGGCATTGTCCACCAGGTCCGTCACGACGGGTTGACTCCGGTAATGGGCGATGTCGATCCCCAGTTCGGCCATCGCGTCCACCGCGTACGGGCTGGGCGGGGCATCCAGCATCGCCCCCACGCCGGCGGACAAGACCTGGATGTCGTTGCGTTCGCGCAAGAGATGCCGGGCCAGGCCTTCCGCCATCGGGCTGCGACACACGTTGCCCGTGCAAACGAACAGGATGGTTGTCACTGGTCTGGTCACGATTGCGCTCTTTCCCGCCCTTCACGGACGGGGCGCAACTGTAGCATTCGGAACGACGAGGTCAAACCAGAAGGCAGGAAAGCGGAGGGAAGCGAGGGAAGCAGGTGGAGGAATGGAAGGGTGGAAGGGTGAGGCATCGGATTATCCCCTCCCGATCTTCCAACCTTCCAACCCTGGCTTCCATCCTTCCATCCTTTCCCTGCTTCTTTCCTCAATCCAGATGCAGGATGCGAATCCCTTTGAGGATGTCCACGGCCCGCTGAAGCGCCACGTCGATCGGTGGCGGCGCTTTCTTCCCCTTTTCGTCAGGCTTCTCCGACTCCACCGTTTCGCTGGGACCATTGGTGTCGCCCTTTCCCAGCATTTTCACGAGCGCGGCTTCGTTCAAACGCTTTTCCTTCTCGGGCTCTTCGACGAACTCGCGCATCTTTTTGCCCACGCTCAGTTCGAAGACGATCTTTTGTTCGGTCTCCGGCTTCACTTCAACGGGAATGTCCGGCACGAGACCCTTCACGAACAAATCCGTCCCATTGGCTGTCACTGCTTTTCCGATGGCGATCCGGATCTTCTGTCCGCTCGGCAACATTTCCTCCGACCAAAGGACGGCCTTGCCGGCGCTCTTGACGCCGACCACCAGCGCGCGGGCCTGTTCGCGGAGGACGGCCGCCGCTGCCTCCGCTGGACCCGCCGTCTCGGCGTTGACCAGGACCGCCAGCTTCCAATCGATGTACGCAGAGGACTGAGCGGTCGTGTAGGTCGCGGCCAACGACGCCTGCGGCGATTCGATGGCGAAGAGCTTCTTGTCCTTGAGCACAAACCGGCCGACCAACTCCGTGGCATCGGCAAATGTGCCTCCCTTGGTGAAACGCAAATCGATCACCAGGCTGTCGATCTTCTCGGCGTCCAACTTGGCGAGCGCCTTATCGAGTTCCTTCAACGCGTCGCCGTCGAGGGCGTGGAGCCGCACGTAGCCGATGAGGGAAGCGACGGATTCGGAGCGAACGGGTGGTGGCTGGTTCGTCGCGGCGGCGGGCGGGGCGTTGGTCGGAATCAACTCCGCCCCCGGGGTGAGCGCGGTGACGATTCCCTGCAAGGCGGCCTTGCTCATTTCGGCGTCGGCGACCTGCGCGGGATTGACGTATTTGGCCTGGAGGATCCGGATCAACGCTTCGACGTCGGTCGCCAACGCGTTGGCCACGGGCGGCGCCGGCTCCGGGGCGGAGACGGTCGCGGCAATGTTCGTGGCCGGTGCGTTTGTTTCATCCGCGACGCTCGCCGTGGCGAAACAGACCGCAGCCATCCCGATGCTCAGCCATTGCGACGGTTTCATCATTTGGAATCCTTGCTTCATGCCCCGCGCTGGAGCGCTCGCGCGGCGATGTCCTTGCGATAGTGCGCGCCGTCGAACCGGATCTTGCCGATGGCCTCGTACGCGCGTTTCGTTGCCGCGCGAATGTCCGCGCTGACTGCGGTCACGCCCAGCACCCGCCCGCCATGGGTCAGCACGTCGCCGTTGGATTGCTTCGTGCCGGCATGGAACACCGTCACGCCCGGCAGCTTCGCGGCTTCCGGCAACCCATGGACAGGTTTGCCATTCTCGTACTTGTTCGGATACCCACCGGCCGCCATCACGACGCACACGCACGCCTCGCGTTTGGCCGGCCACTGCCGTTCCCCGAGCCGGCCCTCGACCACCGCTTCCATCGCCTCGACCAGATCGAAATCGAGCCGGGGCAGGATCGCCTGCGTCTCGGGGTCGCCGAAGCGGACGTTGAACTCGATTACCTTTGGTCCGTCGCTCGTGATCATCAGGCCGGCGTACAACACGCCACCGTATTCGATTCCTTCCGCCGCCAGTCCGTTCATCGTCGCCTGAAAAATCTCTTTCTCGATCCGCTGCAGCAGCGCGCCGGTTACGACGGGGGCGGGCGAGTACGCGCCCATGCCGCCGGTGTTCGGGCCTTGATCGTTGTCGAACACGCGTTTGTGGTCCTGCGCCGAAGGCAGCGTGACGAACGACTTGCCGTCCACGAGCGCCAGCATCGACGCTTCCTCGCCGACGAGACATTCCTCGATGAGCACCTGGTCGCCTGATCGCCCGAACACTTTCTTCCGCATGATCGAATCGATCGCCTCGGTCGCGGCCTTCAGATCGCTGGCGACCGTGACGCCCTTGCCCGCGGCCAGGCCGTCGGCCTTGATCACGACGGGAAACTTTGCCTTGCGCAGAAACTCGTTGGCCTGCCCGGCCTCGACGCAGACTTCGGCGCGCGCGGTCGGGATGTGGTGCTCGAGGAAAAATCGTTTGGAGAAGACCTTGCTTCCTTCCAACTGCGCCGCTTTCTGCCGCGGACCGAACACGCGCAGGCCATTGTGTTGAAACAAATCGACGATCCCCGCGCACAACGGGGCTTCGGGTCCGACGACCGTGAGGTCCACCTGCTCCTTGCGGGCGAACTTCATCAGCGCGTCGATCTCTTCGGCCTGGATCTCGATGCATTCGGCCGTTTCGCTGATCCCCGCGTTGCCGGGCGCGCAGTACAGCTTGGTCACGCGCGGGCTTTGGGCCAGCTTCCAACACAGCGCGTGCTCGCGTCCGCCGCCGCCGATGACGAGGAGTTTCATGGGTTCTGTGATTGGTTATTGGGTATCGGTTACTGGATGTTGGTCGTTCGGCAGAGCTCATATGGCGCATGCCGAACTCAGCCTGCCCAACAACCAATAACGAATATAACGAATAACCAATAACCAATACCCATGGCCGCGCAACGTTTTTCCTTTCCCAATCGCCCGCCGTGAATACAATCCGCCGCTTGTGACTCGATGGAAATGGACGCTCATCGTCGTGGCGCTCTGCGGGCTGTGCCTGAGTTCGTGCCGGTCACAAAAACGGCCGCCGCCCGGGGCCGCGCGTCCGGAGCCCATGCCCGACTCCGTTCCCGCCCGCACGGTCCCTTCGATGCCGCCGCCCGGACCAGCCCGGCCCGTTGTCGCTGAAATGCGCGGCATCTGGATCAGCGACCCGCGCAACCTGAATTGGCCGCGCGTGATGGAGGAGTTGCGCGGCGCGGGCTTCAACACGCTCTTCGTCAACTTCAACACCGGCGGCGCGGCGTTCCACCCGAGCGTCGTCCTGCCGAACATCGCCACGCGCGACGAGATGCGCCTGTGCCTGGACGCCGCGCGCGGGGCGGGGATCCAGGTCCACGCCAAGTTCATCGTCTGGTACATGTTCCGCTCGCCACCGGCCTACCAGAAGCGGCTCGCCCGGGAAAAACGGCTCCTGTTCGCTCCCAACGGCGGCGTGCTCGTGCAAGGGGAAGCGCCCTGGCTGAATCCGATGCACAAGATCAACCGCGAAGAACGCATGGCGGCCATCCGCGAGGCGCTCCTGAATTACGCCGTCGATGGCGTGCAACTCGATTACATTCGCTATCCCGACAACGCCGGGCGCATCACGTCCGGTCGCATCGACCTCAACACGCGCTTCGTGGCCGACGTGCGCGCGGAGATGAAGCGGATCCGACCGCACCTTCCACTTTCCGTCTCGAACTTCTACGACTACGGTCGGGCGCGCAACGAGATGGGCCAGGACTGGGTCACCTGGGCGCATCGCGGCTACGTGGATTTCCTCTGTCCGATGAACTACAGCCGTGACCCGGCCTTGGTGGAGAAATGGCTGCTCGACCAACAACGCCTCGTGAAAGGTCGAGTGCCCATCTACTGCGGCCTTGGGGCGTACATGCTGGCCAGTCCGCAACAGCTCAGCAGCCAGATCACCGTCGCCCGACGCGCCAAAGCGCCGGGGTTCGTGGTGTTCGCGTACAACGAGCAGTTCCGTCAGCAAATCCTGCCGGGCATCCGGTTTTAGGGCGGGTAAGAGGGCACGATAGAAACCATGAATGCACCCAAGCCAATCAGAGGTGTGGCGAGCTGACTTCTATCGTTGGGTGACATGAAGACGTCATTGGGGATAGTGGCTCTATTTTCGGTAGTGGCGCTCATCCTTGGTTGCGCGCACGCTCCCCAAGATCGGGTCTATCCTGTGCAGGCGTCGATTGATTACGGGCGAGTGGCCATATCTGACGATCAGGGCTTGGTAGTATGGTTGCCGGCTTTGATGCTCAGCGGTTTGGTTCACACGGGCAACGGACAGGCGGGTGCGGCAGGGACTTGATTTGCTTCGAGCCGGTCGCCGAACCAAATCACTGGAGCAAACCACTGCGCCGCGAGCGCAAATCTGTCCCAAAACTAAGCAAATGGTCTGCCTTTCCTTCGGCGGGCATTCCGAATAGACTTTGGCGCAACAAGAAGGAGTACCCATGAACTTCGGGAAGTCTTCGAACTTTTTGGCCGTCTTCGCGATTCTCGTTGCGCTCGCAGCGCAAGCGCGTGCCGCCATCATCGTGACGAACAATTTCGACAGCGACCCGCTGTGGACTGGCGTGAACAACACCAGCGGCGGCGCCAACTACGGTTTCAGCCCCGGCACCTCGAACGCCGGCGGCTCGGCGGGCGAGGTGGGCGGGTTGTTCACCCGTCAGGCCGCGGAGAATTATTACGCCCACGTCTTCATGAGCGGCGTCGGGACCGATGTCCTCAACTACGACAGCGAAATCGAAGGCTCGGGCAGGTTCATCGTTTCCTCGCTGTCGGCTTTCGATAACAACGTGTTGATCGGGCATCGTTCCTCCAGCCTGAGCGATTTCTCGTTCCTGGGATTGTTCATCGCGGAATCGACCCCATCCCTCGTGCGCACGTATGCCGGGATCGTGGCCGATGACGGCACGCTTTTTCTCGGCGGGCCGATGTTCGCTTCGGTTGGCACGGCGTACGACTTCGGCTACGACTACGATCCGCAGGGCGGCGTCAACAGTCTCGGCCGACTCACGCTGACGGTCACGGGCCTGGGGACCGTGTTCACCGACGTCAGCGCCTCCCAACGGTCGGCAGACCCGATCTTCCTCAACGCGTTCGGCATCGGCACACCCAGCGTGTCCAGCGTTCCCAGCAACCAGGCGAATGTCTTCTTCGACAACGCCATCTACACCATCCCCGAGCCGACGAGCGTCGTGCTGCTTTGCCTCGCTGGACTGGCGCTGGCGCGGCGGCGCAGATGAAGAAGGATGGAAGGATGGAAGAGTTGGAAGGATGGAAGGCTGAGCAGACTCCAACCATCCAATCTTCCAATCTTCCAACCTTCGACCGCCTTCACCCTGATCGAGCTTCTGGTCGTCGTCGCCGTCATCGCGATCCTGGCCGCGATGCTGCTGCCCACGCTGCAACAGGCGCGCGAATCGTCCAAGTCCACCGTCTGCATGAACAACCTGCGCACGCTGGGGTTGGCGGGCTTAATCTATGCGGAGGACTACAATGATCGGTTCCCCCCGGCCAACTGCCCTTCGCCGGTCGTCTATTACAGCCGCTTCGAGTCTTATCTGTTGCACATATTGGGCTGCGTCAACGGCACCATCGAGGAACTCTCGCGCGGCGATGGCGTACGCAATCCGTATCCGATCCGCTACGAGATACGAAATTTCCCGCCCGTGGCCGCGACGCAGAGCTTCCGCACCAAGGCAATCTACGACAATCCCTTTTACTGCCCGTCGAGTTACGGCGACCTGTGGTATGGGCCGACCAGCGGCCTTGGCCTGTGGACTGATTACGGAATCAATTTGCAAATCGGAGGCCTGGCCATTCCCGGCTGGTACGGCGCCCGGCGCTCGGAGATCCGGTGCCCGGACAAGACCGTGCTGTTTGCCGACGGGTACTACACGTCCGGTTACCTCTTTGGAAACGCCTCGTACAACAACATCTCCCCTCGACACAAGGGACGCACCCGCGCCAACGTCGTCTGCGTCGATGGCCATGTCGAATCAATCCGATTGACGTTGCCGCCCAACTTCTCGTCGCCCGACCTCGATGCGAGTTTCAACCTCTCCGCCTGCTCCGGAACCGGGAACTACAAAGTGTACGTTGTGCCGTGAACCAAGGGGCCAAGGCGGAATGGCGCCACAGCGGTCGTCGCGCTCGCCACGGTCATAGGCCAATCTCGCTACGTGCTGTTGCTCAAGACACGCCGGACAAACAAGCGGCCCTCGAATCGCAGCCATGCGCTCCTTTCGGTTGATTTTTCCCCGCGGCTGATGTTCATGGGAACTGCGAGTCATGAAGCGGTGTATGGTCTTTTTGTCCTTGTGCTTCTTGTTGTCGACGGCAATGCCGGCGTGGACGGATGCGTTTCGCAGCAACGGCAAGGGCGGCGGACGTTGGAGCGATCCCGCGACGTGGGAAGGCGGCAAGCTTCCCACGGGCGGCTCGGTCGCGATTCTCACCAAGGACGTGGTGGAAGTGGATGCAGTCCCGGGAAATGCGCTCGCGTGCGACGAACTGACAGTGGATTCGGGCGGGTTGCTCCGCGTTGAAGGAACGAATCAGATCGTTTTCACCGTCCGAAAAGGACTGAACATCTTCGGCGGGTTGATGCTCGATCTGTCGAATACGCCCAGCGCTCGCTGCGAGTTTGTGTTTCCGGTCGAAGCCAATCAAGCCCCGAAGTTCCTGATCGCGGAACGGAGCAAAGTGTTGCTGAAAGGATCCCCCACCGACGCACCGAACGTCGTCTTTCGGCTCGCGGCGCCGACCAATCAAGTCGCGCCATCCATCTCGGTGGACATCACGACGAAGACCTGGTTTGAGTCCGACCACGTTGCATTCGAGGGTTTCACTTTCGGCGTGCGCGGCGTGGATGGCAGCGGAGTGAAGTTCAACGAGCGCTTCTCGCTGCGCGGCTGCCAGCTCGTGCGCAGCCCGATTTCGTTCTACGCGTCCAAGAAGATCGAGATCGAAGGCAACCATTGGCGCGAGGCGGCGGACTGGGCCGTCTATATGAATGGTTGCTCCGCGATCAGTCTTCGGAGCAACACGATCGAGCGCGTGCGCGACCGCGGGCTGCTCATCTACGCCTCGAACGATCTCGAGTTCCTCGGCAACCGGTTCGTCCACAACGGCGAAGGATTCCATCTCACCACCTGCACCGACACGCTGCTGCAGGACAACGTCCACGAAACCAACCGCATCGGATTGCTGCTCAGCAATTGCACCCGCCCGGTTGTGAAACGGTGCCTCTTTCGCGGTAACAGCAGCTTCCATCTCTACGCCGCCAGTGGCGCTCCCACTGACCCGTGGCGGCTGTATGACTGCGTGTTCGACGGCCAGCCCACCGATGTCAACACCGGGTCAATCTTTTCCAAACAGAAGACCGTCGTCGAGGTGGTGAACACCCCACGCCAGACCTTCGCGCTCGACCAGGAGCCGGGCGGCGTGGCGTTCAGCGCGTACGTCGATATTCTCGTCACCAACGACCGGGGCGAACCGCTGGGCCGCGTGCCATTGCGGGTGTTGTCGGGCGACCAAGTCGTGGCCACCTCGCGCACGGAAGCAGTGGGCTCACAAACCGGCCACACGCCCTTGCCGTCCACGCATCGCCCGTTGGTGCTGGCATGGTGTCGGTACGTACCCGGCGGCACGACAAACCCGCCTCCATCGTGCACGTACACCGTCGAAGCCGACGGCACGCATCTCGGCTACCAGAAGCAAACTGTCCCGCTGGTCGTGGACGAAAGCTTCCTCCGCGCGGACCCCGACAAGCCGACCAAGACCATCACGATCAAGCTCGCGCCGTGACCGAGTCGGCTCGGCCTCGATGCGAATGCCGCGCGATAAGCGACGATTTCCGCGCTTTCCCATGCGTCGCATTCGGATAACCCGCCGCTGAGCCGGCGGAGCTGGGCATCTTCTACCGAATTCCTTCGTGTGCCGGCTATTCCGACCGTAGCGGAAAATTTCCGAGTTTCCTTTGCGAGGACGGGCGTTACAATCCGCGGCATCTCGGCATGATCACGCTCGTCACCAACCTCGTCCAGCACCGCGAGCTGCTGTTCAACCTGACGTTGCGCGACATCAAATCGCGGTACGCGCAGTCGTTCCTCGGGATCGCGTGGGCGATCATCCAGCCGTTGTCGCTGGTGTTGATCTTCACGCTGATCGCGCACTTCATCAAAATCCCGAGCGACGGTTTGCCGCGACCGGTTTTCTATTTCGCCGCTCTGTTGTCGTGGGGTGTGTTCCAATCCGCGCTCAACACCGCCATCCCCAGCGTGGTCGCGAACCAGAACCTCGTCCGCAAAATCTATTTTCCGCGCGAGATTTTTCCGATGGCGGCGATCCTGGCTTCGCTGTTCGATTTGTTGATCACCCTGGTGATCTTCGCCGGCTTCCTCGCGTTCTACCAAGTCAAGCTGACCGTCTATGTGCTGCTGTTTCCCGTGCTGCTGGCCGTGCAGGTCGTGCTCATGCTGGCCATCTCGTTGCTGGGCGCGGGGCTGAACGTTTATTTTCGCGACATCCGCACGGCGTTGCCGCTGCTGTTGCAACTGTGGATGTACGCCTCGCCGGTGATCTATCCGCTCAGTTCGGTGATGGATTCGAGTTTCCCGGCGTGGGTCAAGCAACTGTACTTGCTGAATCCCATGGCCGGATTGATCGAGGGATTTCGGCGCATCCTGCTCAAGGGCGAACCGCCGGACTACGCGGCGTTGCTCTGGGCTCTGGCCGGCTCGCTGGTGTTGTTGTTCGTTTGCTACCGCGCGTTCAAGCGGCTGGAGCGGAAGTTCGCGGATGTGATTTGAGCCGGGCCTAACTAACCGCGCCGCAATTGGAACACGATGTCCTGTTCGACCCACCAATCGACAGGCGTGTCCCCGCGCCGGGCAGGAAGAAACTTCCAGTGCTGCCGAACCGTCTCGACGGAAACCTCGTCCAGAATTCGATGCCCGGAGCTTCGCACGACCTCGATCTGCCCGGCTAGGCCGTTGGCGAGCACTTCAATCCGCAGGCGCGCCGTGCCTTCCCAGCCGCGTTCGCGGGCGAGACGCGGGTATTGGGGGCGCGGATTGCGCAAATGATCTGGCTTGGCCTCGGTCACCGCCTCGCTGAAAGCAACATCGTGGCCGGGAGACGCAACGGCATTCGCAGAAGCCATTGGCTCGGCGACGCTGGGAAGATGGGCAGCCGGTGCCGCTACGGGAGGAGGCCGTTCCACGACCGGAGCAGCCGGAGCGGTGGCCTCGGCAACAGCTTTCGCCGGCTCGATTGACGCGACGGGTTCCACCGCCGGTTCAGGCTTCTGCGGCGCTGGCTGCTGTTCGACCTCGACCGTCGGCGACGGCGACGGCGATGCAATCTCGTCCGGCGGGGATGGGACGGCCGTTTCGATCCACGTGACCGACAAGGTGGCGGGCCGGTCTTCCATCCCGAATTCCGCGGGTCGGAACTCTCCATGCCGAAGACAAAAGAACGCCGCCAGCACGCCCAAGTGGAGCAGTGCCGACAGCACGAACGAGCAGAAGAAGCGTTGGCGACCGCCCGTAGTTCGCGCAGGGCCAAGAACCCACTGAGATGTGCGGGTCGCTTCCATCAATGGCCTGCCGGCACGAGTTGTGGAAGCGTGCTCCGTCCGTGCAGCACGTAGCGTCGGACGCGCGCGCTCAGCCAGTCCATTGCGATCACCACGGCGAGCAGCATCACGAGCATCGTCGCCGCCTTCTGGTAATCGAAGTTGCCGATATACATGTAGAGGTACGCGCCGACGCCGCCCGCGCCGACCACGCCGAGGATCGTCGCGGCGCGGATGCTGTATTCGAGGATGAACAGCGTGTAGTTGAGCAGCAACGGCAGCGATTGGGGCAGGATCGCGTATTGAAAAATCTGCGGCTTGCTGGCGCCGCCGACGCGCAACGCCTCGGCCGCGGCGTCGTCCATCGACTCGAACGTCTCATAATAAAACTTCGCGAGATAGCCGACAGTGTAACAACTCAGCGCCAGCACGCCCGAGAACGAACCGAGCCCGACCGCAGCCACGAAGAACAAACCCCACACGATGGATGGCACCGTGCGGATGAGATTGAGCAGGCCGCGCGCGGCGAGGAACAGCCACGGCGGCGACAGGTTCCGCGCGGCCATGACCCCGAGCGGCAACGAAAGCAACGCGCCGATGGTGGTTCCCAGCAACGCCATTTGTACGGTCTCGATCAGCGCGGTCAGGGCGTTGCCTCGCACGGACCAATCGGGCGGCATCATTCGTTGCAGGAAATCCCACGCGTGCGGGAAGCTTTGCGCGATCTTGCTCCACTGGAATTCGGTGCCGCGGATCGCCCAGACGTAGAGGGCGACCGCCGCCGCGACGATGACGACGTTCCAGATGCGCTTCTTGGTTACGACCGGGTTCTCCATACTCAGACAACGTTGAATCGGGCGAGAGTTGAATGTGGGAGGCGCCTCCCCCAGTCGACCCGGCCGGCTGAGTAGTTTGCCTCTACACGACGGCTTGCAGTGGAGACGTTCTCGTTCGACG
>Ga0187892_10008951_pt1 | contig 13414 bp, 9 predicted proteins | sample MA1701073metaG_FD_139345 | JGI IMG/M metagenome (GOLD analysis project Ga0187892, IMG submission 139345) | Bio-ooze microbial communities from a basaltic lava cave in the Kipuka Kanohina Cave System on the Island of Hawaii, USA - MA170107-3 metaG ...
AAGGACAACGAGAGCCGAAACGGCATCTACGTGAACGGCCAGGGCGTGAAGGAAGCGGTCCTCCGCGCCGACGACCAGATCGAGATCGGCGAGCACGTCCTCGTGTTCGACCCGACAGCGGACCCGGAAAAGCAGCCGCGCGCCGCCGCCATGGTGGTCGAGACGCTCGGCGACCCCTTCGCTCCCGGCGAGCCCGACGAGCGCCTCCCCAAGCTCCTCGGCGTGGCGTCGTCGATCGTCTCCATGGACTTCGAAAAGGACATCGCCCGGTCGCTCCTCGAGGCGCTCATGGTCGCCATTCCCGGCGCCGAGCGCGGCTTCGTCATGATCGAGGACGCCGCCGGACAGCTGAAGCCCGCCGCGCGGAAGGCCCCCGCGGGAGAGGAGGAGTTCTACCTGTCGAGCGTCCTCCAGCACCGCCTCGAGAAGGAGCGGCGCGCCCTGATCGCGCGGGACCTGTTCCGCCGGGAGCCCAACCGGGGCAAGCCCGTGGGCATCCTCGCGGCGCCGCTCGCCACGAAGTCGGACTTCCTGGGGCTCGCCTACCTCGACTCCAAGATGGCCGAAGGCGAGGAGCGTCCGAACTTCACGCCGGCCGACCTTCGCTTCGCGTCGTCCCTGTGCGCGTTTGCCGCCTCGCGGATCGCCCAGATCCAGCGCGTCTCGGTCCTTCCGAAGCTGGGCGAGAAACCCCTCCCGGATCTGCGCGCCGCATTCGAGAAGGAATGCGTCATCGAAGCCCTCCGCCGGAAGAAGGGCGACCTGGAAGCGGCCGCGAAACTCCTGGGCCTCACGCGCGCGACGCTCGACGAGAAACTCAAGGTCCTGGACCTCGTCTCCGCGCCCGAGGGGGTGCCCGCGTCGGAGAAGCCCACGGTCATCAAGCCGGCGCCCGCCCCGGCGGCGTCTCAAAAGGCGACGGCCGTCAAACCGCCCGCCGTCAAACCGCCCGGGAAACCCCCCGCCCCTTCCGGCCCCTCGGAGTGGAAGTCCGTCCAGGTCTGAGCACCCCGATTTAGGCCTCTTTCCTGCCGGCAACGGCGCAACACTTCAAGATCTTCTCCTTTACCGCCCGTTGCCGGGCAGCCGGCGGCTTTCGGCAGGAGTCAAGGGGAGGAGGGCGGCTATCCTGGAGTGGTCCCGCGGGGACAGACCTTCCCGGAGCCATTTCCAGACGAGGAGGGCGCGCTCCGTCGGAAGCATCCCGCGAAAACGGTCCGACGTCACGAATAGGTTGAGGTAATTCTTGTACCCTCGATCCTCGACTCGGACCTTGGCCTTGGTGCCGAAGCGCTCCCGATGCTTCTGGGAGAGGACCTTTTCGATCCTCCTCTTGGCGTCGGTCAGCGGCTTCGGAGCGAGGCGCGCAACCATCGGGTCACCTTCCTGACCGCCTCGAGGAAGTTGTTGGCCTCGTGACGATCGACCAACTGAGTACTGCCGTACCTCATAGTATCACGATTGCCTTCTCACTTTGACAGATAGGCGGCCGCGAGATCCTTGCGGTTCCTCGAATGACCCAGATGCTCGACCGTGTCCTGAACGGCAAGTTTGCGGGCGTCCCGGGTCGTCTTGGGAGTAGGACATCCAAACGGGGGTGGGGGCCAGGGTAGGGAAGGCATGAGCGAGGGGAGGGAGGGTGGCGAGCGGGTCGGAGGGGGTCCTCCTGAAGCTTCCGCGCCCGGAGGGCGCGGAGAAGAACATCTGTTTCATATTATGTACAGCCCTCGCGCGGCTCTTCGGCGACCGCCAATCCGCGATCTGCAAGCACTACGGAACGCTCGACGTCACGGTCTTCAACTGCACCGCGCGCGAAGCGCACGTCAGTCGCGGCCCGGCTGTCCGGGGCGGTGGAGGACGTTCCGGTTCCAGGTCCCGTACCCGGGGCCGGCCGCCGCGCCGGTCGCGCCCCCGCGGGGGCTGAACGGATCGAAGGGACGCGAAGGCCCGACGAACGGCGTATGAGGGGGTGGACGAATCGTCCGGAGGGCAAGACCATGCCGCGCACCGCTCTGGCGCTTCTCGTTTTCCTGGGCGGCACCCACGCGGCCACGCCGACCCAGGAAGCTCGCGGGAAAATACTCCACCGGGCGGTCGATCTCAGCCTGGGAGAATCCCAGGACGTCGAGCTGACGAACGGCAGGAAGGTGACGGTCAAACTGCTCGACCTCGAAGAGATGCGCGAGGACCTTTGCTCCGCCGTCTGGCGGGCCCGCGTCAAGGTCGCGGTCGCCGGCGCGGAGACCTGGATCACCGCAGGCACGTATCACCTTCCCGTGACCCTCGGCGACGTCCAGGTCGACTGCGCCGTCACCAAAGGGGTCTATCAGAATACCCAGAGCGACTTCTGGAGCCTGGTGAAGGATGCCCGGCTGCGTCTGTGGCCGGCGGGCTCGCCCCTCATGCCGCCCGGCGCGCTCGTCTACCCCGTGAAGCAGCGCTGGTTTGCCGGGGATACCTGGATGGCGAACGAGCCCATCCTCGAATGCGGGATGAGGCCGAAAGGGAAGACCTATTACCACAGCGGCCTCGACCTCGGAGGGTCGGAAGGGGTCGTTGACGTGGTCTCGGCGACGGACGGTCTCGTCGCCCGGGTGTACAAGGAAGCCCTCCCCGAGCACGAGGATCGCGCGGTCAACCCGGGCTACCCGAAGCTCCGCCTGACCAACGAAGTCTTCGTCGTGGACGATCGCGGCTGGTACCACGTGTACTACCACATGAAGACCGTCGACGTCCGCCTCGGGCAGAAGGTCAGGCAGGGGGAGAAGCTGGGCGTGATCGGAAAGGTCGGCGGGAGCGGAGGCTGGGAGCACCTGCATTACGAAATATTCGCGCCGCAGGCCTCCGGCCGGCTGGGGACCGAGAATGCGTACCCGTTCCTCTGGGAGGCGTACGTTCGGCAGTACGCGCCGCCCCTGATCGCGGTCGCCGGGCCCCTCCACCATCAGCTCGCCCCGGCGGGAGCGAAGGTCGAGCTGGACGGACGCCAGTCGCGCGCCTTCGCGGGCCAGATCGCCCGCTTCGAGTGGTTCCTGAGCGATGGAAGCACGGTCTCGGGTCCGACGACGTCCAGGACCTACGAACGGCCGGGGACCTACAGCGAGGCGCTCAAGGTCACGGACACGGCGGGCCGCGTGGAATACGATTTCGCCCTCTCGTACGTCGTCGACAAGAGCGCTCCCCTGCAGCCGCCGCCCCGGGTGAACGCCAACTACGCTCCCTCGTTCGGCATCCGTCCCGGCGATCCCGTGACGTTCAGGGCCCGCACGTTCAACACCCGGGAAGGGGAAGAGACCTGGGATTTCGGCGACGGGAGCCCCGCCGTCACGACGAAATCGGCGAACGACTACGCCGAGACCGTGCATCGGTACGCCGGCCCCGGCCAGTACGTGGTTCGAATCGAACGAACCTCCCGGGCGGGCGTGAAAGGCATGACGCATCTTCAGGTGCGCGTAGAGGGGGAAACCGCTTCCGCCCCGAAGGCCGCCGTTGAAACCCTCCAGGTCGCGTCTTTCTCCTGCGACGCGACGCCGCCCATCGGTCACCCGATCATCGGGAGCAAGACGGGGCTCAAGGTCGTCGACGAGCCTCTCCTGCTCAAGGGAATCGTGCTCCAGGGGCAGGATTCGCGTCTGGTGATCGCGGCGCTGGACTGGTGCACGATGGGGACTCCCGTCTATCACGCGTTCCGGCGCGCGATCGCCGAGGCCGCGGAAACGCCGGAGTCCCGGGTGTCCGTCCACTGCACCCACACGCACAGCGCGCCGTTCCAGGACGATGTCGAGCCGGCGTTCATCGCGGAGCTTGCGAAGCGCGCGGCGGCGGCCGTGCGGGAATCGGTCAAGCGCCTGCGTTCGTTCACCCGGATCGGCGTCGGCAAGGCGAAGGTGGTGGATTTCGCGTCCAACCGCCGCGTTCCGGGGCCCGGCGGAAAGATCCGCGTGCGCTGGGCCGCCACGAAGGATGCCGCCCTCCGCGCGGAGCCGGAGGGGAAAATCGATCCGTGGCTCCGCACGGTCTCGCTCTTCGAGGGTGAAAAGCCGATCGTCCGGCTCCACTACTACGCGTCTCACCCGCAGTCCTTCTACGGCGACGGACGCGCCCACCCGGACGTTCCCGGCTGGGCCCGCGCCAGGCTCGAGAAGGAGGAAGGCATCCCGCACCTCTACTTCACCGGTTGCGCCGGAGACATCACCGCCGGGAAGTACAACGACGGCTCCCCCGATGCGCGGGCGGGCCTCCTCGATCGTCTCACCGCCGGAATGAAGGCCGCCATCGCGGACACGCGTCTGGAGAAGGCCACCGCGGTGTCCTGGAAGACGACGGACGTGAACTTCACCCCCCGGGCCAAGGAAGGACTCCAGGCCTGGCCGCCCATCCAGCTGAGCCGGCTGCGGGTGGGCTCGGTCGACCTCGTGCACCTCCCGGGCGAACCCTTCATCGAGTATCAGCTCTACGCGCAGTCGCTTCGACCCGACCGGTTCGTCTGCGTGGCCGGCTACGGCGACGGGGGTCCCGGGTACATCTGCACCGACGACGCCGAAGGAGGTTATGAGCCGTCGGCTTCCCGCGTGGGGGCGCCGAGCGAGAAGGCGCTCCGGTCCGCGATCGAGGAACTCCTGAAGTAACCGGTAAAAGTACATCTTCTCCAACGCCAGCGGCGGACTGTTCATCGACGGGCTGATCGCGAGCGAAAGCGCCACCAGCGTGACCCTGAAGCGGGCCCAGGGAGAGACCCAGACGATCCTTCGCGGGAACATCGAGAAGATGGCTTCCTCGGGCCTTTCTCTGATGCCCGCGGACCTGGAGAAAGGCGTCACGGTCCAGGAGATGGCGGACCTGATCGACTTCATCCGGCGGCTGGGTGAGAAGTGAGGGCCGTTGCAGTTGACGTGAATCGCATGTACTTCTCCCGACCCTGGGAAGGCGATTGACGACCCCCTGAACGTCCGTCTGCATTTTCCCGGGAGCATGAATAAGGCGGGCTGGCACAATAATCCGCGCCGCCATCCGTTCTCCCTACAGCATCTACCGGGAGGATTTCATGCGCACCGTGGTCTGGGCGATCCTGCTCGCCTCCGCCCCCCAGGACGAAAAGTTCTCCGGCCCGCAGAAGGGCGAGAAGACCGCGCCCTTCAAGGTGTTCGACGTCGGGGCCGGCCGCGAGGCGAACTACGTGGAAGAATGGAAGGGCGCGCCTTCCCTTCTCGTCTTCGTGCACGAATTTACGCGGCCGGCGGCGACCCTCCTCCGCGCGCTCGACGACACGGCCCAGGTCAAGCAGGCCCGCGGCCTCAAGACGCTCGTCGTCTCGCTTACCGAGGACCGCGACGGCTCCGAGCGCCGGCTCCCCGTCGTCGTCCGCTCCCTCGGCCTCAAGTCGCCCCTCGGGATCTCGGTCGACGGCCGCGAAGGCCCCGGCGCCTACGGCCTGAACCGGGAGGTCACGCTCACGATCCTCGTCGCGCGCGAAAACAAGGTGACGGCGAACTTCGCGATCGTCTCCCCGAACGAGACCGACGCGCCCCTCATCAGGTCGGCCGTCGACGAGGTCCTCAAGGTCGCGGTCGAGCCGCCCGCGGGCACCCCCGACGAGCTCAAGGCGGAGATCGTCCGCTTGCGCGAGCAGGTCGCGGCGCTTCAGGAGGAGAATGCGCTTCTTAAGCTCCAGGCGCAGCGCGCCCAGGCGGCCGGCCAGGCCCGCCGCATGGAAGCGCCTCCGGCGGGCGAGCGGCCCAAGGAAGACGAGCGCCTGGTCGCGCTGTGCCGGCGCCTCATCCAGCAGCGGGCGACTCAGGAGGAGATCGACGGCGCCGTCCGGGAGATCGAAGCCTACGTCGGCCAGAACGCCGACCTCCAGCGGCAGTACGCCGGGATCCTCCAGCGCGTCCTCGACCTCAAGTACGGCAACGAGACCGGCCAGGCCGCCATGCGGAAGCAGCTGGAGAAGTACAAGAAATGATCCTCCTCCTGGCGCTGGCGGCGGCGTCGCAGGACATTGATTTCACGAACGACGTCCTGCCGCACCTGACCCGCCTGGGCTGCAACGCCGGGACGTGTCACGGGGCCGCCACGGGTCAGAAGGGCTTCAAGCTCTCGCTCCTCGGGTACGACCCCGAGTGGGACTACGCGGCGATTTCCCGCGAGCTTCGGGGCCGCAGGATCGACCGCGCGGAGCCAGACCGGAGCCTCCTCCTTCGCAAGCCGACGCGCCAGCTCAAGCACGGCGGCGGCAAGGTCATGACGGAAGACTCCGAACCGTACCGCGCGCTCCTGGCCTGGATCCGGGCCGACGCGCCGTTCCGCGCGGCCAGGCCCGTCGATCTCGTCCGGATCGAGGCGGTTCCGGGGAAGGTCACCGCCTTCTATTCCGACGGATCCTTGCGCGATGTCACGCGGCTGGCGCTCATGACCTCGAACGACGACGCGGTCGCCGACCATGACGGCACCGTCCGGGCGGCCGGGGAGACCTCGATCATGGTCCGCTACGGCGGGCACGTCGCGGCCGTCAAGGTCGGGAAAGCCTTCGGGCCCCCCGCGCCCCCCGCACCGCGGAGGAACCGGATCGACGACTTCGTGAACGAGAAGCTCTCGAAGTTCGGCCTGGAGGCGGCGCCGCCGTGCGACGACGCCACCTTTCTCCGGCGGTCGATGCTCGATGCGGTGGGCGCCATCCCGTCGCCCGACGAAGTCCTCCGCATCGACGGCGACCGCGATCGCCTCGTGGACGCGCTCCTGGCGAGGCCGGAATTCCAAGACCACTGGGGGTCCCTGTGGGCGCAGGCCCTGGGCGCGAAGTCGCCGGCCTTTCAGGGATGGATCCAGTCGCGGGTTCGGGAGCCCTACGACGAGACGGTGCGGCGGCTGCTCGTCCGGGAAACCTATCTCTACGCCGAGAGGAACGACCCCAAAGTGCTCGCCGAGACGGTGGGGCAGGCGTTCCTGGGCTCTCGCTGGATGTGCGCCCAGTGCCACAACCACCCGTTCGAGAAATTCAGCCGGCGAAACTATTACGAGATGACGTCCTTCTTCGCGCGCGTGCGGGTCCGCGAAGGCCGCGTGGAGCTGGAGTCGCGAGGGGAGCTGGAGCTCGACGGGAAGCCGGTCCTGCCGCCCTTCGGGTCGAGCCCGGACCGCCGCGAAGACCTGGCCCGCTGGCTCACCGGGAGCGACGCGTTCGCCCGGGCCGCGGCGAACCGCGTCTGGGCGACCCTCATGGGACGCGGCCTCGTCGAGCCCGTAGACGACATGCGCGCCTCCAACCCGCCCACGCATCCCGAGCTCCTGGACGCGCTGGCCGCGGAATTTAGGAAGGACTTCTCCCTCCCGCGGCTCGTCGGCCTCGTCATGAAGTCCGCCGCCTACGCCCGGAAGTGCGGGAAGGGCGACGCCTTCTACGCCGCGCGCGCGGCCAAGCCGCTCGACGGGCGGGTCCTCGCCGGCGCGATCGCGCGGGCGACCGGGGGCGAGTACATGGCGGACGCCGCGCTCGTCTCGGGGGAAACGCTCGCGCGGACGCTCCACCTCATGAACGGCCGGGACCTGAACGGCCTCCTCCGCGCCGACACGGTCGAGACGCTCTACGTGCGCGTCCTGTCCCGGCGCCCCACCGCGGAGGAGCGGGCGCACTTCTCGGGGACGGACGAGGAGTACCTGAAGGACCTGTTCTGGGCGCTTCTGAATTCGAGAGAATTTGGGACGAACCATTGATGATAAACCGAAGAGAGTTCCTGGTCGGCTCGGTCTTCGGCCTGACGGTATCGGATGCCCTCGCGCTGGCGCGCCGCCCCAACTTGCCCGCCGTAGCTTCAGCGAAGGCGGGGGCGAAGTCGTGCATCCTCGTCTGGCTGAACGGCGGCCCCAGTCATCTCGAGACGTTCGACCTCAAGCCCGAGGCGCCCTCCGAGATCCGCGGCGAGTTCAAGCCGGCGCGCACGCCGCTCGACGGCGTCCGCGTCTGCGAGCACCTCCCGCGGATCGCGAAGCTTCTGGACCGCTGCACGGTGATCCGTTCGCTGACGTCTCCGGAGGGGAACCACGACCGCGCGTCCCACCACCTCCTCACGGGCTACCGGCCGACGCCGGCGCTCGTGTACCCGTCGATGGGCTCCGTGGCGGCCAAGGAGTTCGGCGTCGGAACGACCCTGCCGCACTACATCACGATTCCGACGGCCTCGCAGTATGCGGGGGCCGGGTATCTCACGGGGGCGTTCGAGCCGTTCGCGGTGAACTCCGACCCGTCGCGCGACTTCAAGGTGAAGGACCTCGAAGCGCCGGTCGGCGACGACCGCGTGGAGCGGCGGCGGGCGATGCTGGCGGCGGTCGACCGGCTCTCGACGGCGGTCGAGGCGGTCCCGGCGAGGGACTCGTTCGTCGAGCAGGCGTTCGGCCTGGTGACCTCCAAGGAAGCGCGGGCGGCGTTCGACCTCATGCGCGAAGACCCCAAGGCACGCCAGCGGTACGGGACCTCGCGCATCGGCCAGTCGTGCCTGCTGGCGCGCCGGCTGGTGGAGGCCGGGGCGCGGTTCGTCACGGTGAACGACGAGGGCTGGGACACGCACAACGACATTTCGAAGCGGCTTGCGGGGACCTTCCACCAGGGCAAGGTGATGTACCGGGGCAAGCTCCCGGACCTCGACGAGGCGGTCTCGGCGCTCCTCGAGGACCTCGAGGCGCGCGGGCTCCTCGAGTCGACCTTGGTGGTCGTCATGGGCGAGTTCGGTCGGACGCCGAAGTTGAACCCCGTGGGCGGGAGGGACCACTGGCCGCGGGCGAATTCGGCGCTCCTGGCGGGCGGCGGCGTCAAGCGCGGGGCGGTCGTCGGCCAGACCGACGCGCACGGCGAACTGCCGGCCGAGCGCCCGATCGCGCCGGAGGATCTCGTCGCCACGATCTACCACCTCCTGGGAATCGACGTCGGGCGGGAGCACCGCACGGAGTCGGGCCGCCCGATCCGCGTCCTGGACGGCGGCGAGCTCGTCCGGGAGGCGCTGGCGTGATCGCGGCCCTCCTTTCCATCTCGGCAATCGCGTGGGACGGCGAACACGTCTACGTCGCCCGTCCGGGCGGCGTGGACGTCTACCGCGAGGGAAAGCTTCTTCGCACGATCGCGTCGCGTCAGCCGATCCTGGGATTGTCGGTCCACGGCAGGCGCCTGGCGGAGGCGGGTGGCCGCGCGGGCGAGAAGGGAGAGGTGCGGATCTGGGAAGGGGAGCGCCTCCTCCGAACCGTCGAGGCGCACTCGGACCTCATCTACCGGGTCGTCTGGAGCGGCGACGGGAAGACCCTCTACACCGCCGGGGGCGACAAGCGAATCGGCGTGATCGAGGTCGAGTCCGGCAAGGTGGACTATCTCGAGGGGCACACGGGGCCGGTCCTGGCGCTGGCCGTGAGGGACGACCTGCTGGTCAGCGGCAGCGCGGACCGGACGATCCGCGTGTGGAAGGACGGCAAGCTCCTGCGCGCCATCCACAACCACTGGGACGGCGTCCACGCGCTGGCCTTCTCTCGCGACGGGAAGTACCTGGCGAGCGGCTCGGCCGACCGGACCGTGCGGATCTGGCAGCCCGAGATCGGTCGCCTCGTGCGGATCATTCGGGAGCACGAAGGGGCGGTTCTCGACTTGGCCTGGACGGACCGACACCTCGTCTCGGCCTGCGCCGACGGCAAGGTCCGCCTGATCTCCCCCGACGGCGTCCGCATCGAACGGGTCCTGGAAGGTCACGGGGACTGGGTCAACGCCGTGTGTCCCGCCGGGGACTCCCTCTTCTCCGGCGCCGCGTCGGGCCCCCTCCGCTCCTGGGGCAACGTTACGAAATAGCGTCGCCATTTCGTAACCTCGCCGTTATAGTTCCTTCGCCAGCCGCGTCCAATCCCCAGGAGAATCTATGAGACTCACCGCCCTCCTTGCCTGCCTCGTCGCGGGCCAACCCCGGGACGACAAGTCGGCCCAGGAGCTGTTCGATGCGCTTCAGAACAGAGTGCGCGAGGCAAAAACCGTCCGCTCCGAATACGAATATCGGTCGACGAGCCCGGCCTCCACCTACGCGGTTTCATTCCGACTCAAGGGTACGGACCGGTGGGCCGCCGACATGAAGTGGCTCGCGGGGGACGAGGGATCGCGATCGTTCGCCTACTCGGCCCGGTGCGACGGGCGGCGGACCGGCGTCGAATCGGCTCACCCGTTGCCCGCCCGGGCTTTGAAGCCCGAAACCGTCGTAGCGCAGCTTCGTGTCGGCCTGGCGACCGCGGTCATCATGCCGGCGTTCGTGCTGGAAGTGGCAAGCGGGGTAAAGCTTCGCAGAATGGCGGACGTGGGAGCCGTCCGCGATGGGGGCAAAGCCAAGGTCCGCGACCGGGAGGCGCGGGTCCTGGAGTACACGGTCAAGTACGACTGGGGCGAGGGTAATTCCGAAGAAGAGACGGTCCGGCTCACCGTGGACCCGGCGCGCCTCGTCGTCCTGGCCGCCGAAGGCGAGTCTGCCCACGAGAAGTGGAAGCTCACCTATTCGGCGTTCACCCTGGACGAGGACCTGCCGGACTCGGACTTCGCGTTCCAGACCCGCCGGCGCCTCGCCTCCGCTCAGGCGGCCCAGCTCGCCCGGTCGGTCGAGCTCTTCGGCCGGTTCACGGGCCGGTTGCCCGCCCGGCCGGAAGACCTGCTCAGGCGGCCCGACCGCCTCGAGCCCGAGATCTTCTATCCGCCGGGCGGATTCGCTTCCGGCGGCGCGTGGCCGCGCGATCCGTGGGGGCGCCCGTTCGAGCTTCGCGTGAAAGACAGGCGCGCGACGATCGTCTCGCCGGCGGCGGACGGAAAGTCGGGCGGGACCGGCCAGGACGAAGACATCGCCGTCGAAGCGCCGCCCGCCTCGGGTCAGGCGGTCGGCGCGCCGTCCGAGCGGCTGGCGAAATACTACGCCGCGCGTATTCAGGTGCAGCTCTTGGCGTCGGCCGTGCGCGCGTACCGCGATGCCTACGGCGAGCTCCCCCGCAAGGCGACGGCCCTCTGGGAACGGCAGGAGGGAATCGACCTGTGGCCCGAGGGGGGATGGGTGCCTGGCGGCCGGATGCCCGAAGACCCGTGGGGTCAGCCCCTGCGGATGGTGACGGACAAGCATTTCGTCCGCGTCCAGGTGAATGACCCGAAGACGCGCCGGATGGGAACGAAGGACCTGACCGGCGAGGAGAAGGCCGCGCTCGAGAAGGCGGCCCGGCCTCGCCTCGCCGAAGCCGATCGCCAGGCCATCCAGACGCTGCTCGACGCCGCCTGCGACGACGATCTCGAGACGCGAGAGAAAGCGTTCGGCGGGATCCGGGAGTGGGGTCCGGTCGCCGTCCCGCTCCTCGACGAGCGGATTCGGCGCGCGCGGGACGCGGATCACCGCCGCTGGCTGGGCGATTTCCGCCCGACCTTTCCCGACCGACCGGCCGCCTGGGTCGCGGAGCTTGCTTCCCTGGCCGTTCCCGTGAGCGCCGCCTCGATGTCCCCCGAAGAGACGCTCGACGGCGAACGCCAAGCGTCCGCCTGCCTCAAGACGATCGCGACCGCCGAGGCCGACTTCCGGTCGAACGACCGGGACGGCAACCGCATCAACGATTTCTGGACGGCCGACGTGGCGGGGCTATTCACGATCCAGCCGGCGCCCGGCGGAGGCTCGATCAAGCTGATCGAGGCCTCCGTGGCCGCCGCCGACGCGGCGCCGCTCGACGACGGCGCGGCCGACGGGAAGTACGTCGGGATCGAGAAGTTCGCGACGCGCGCGCCCAAGTCCGGCTACTCATTCCTGGCCATGACGCTGGACCGGTCGGTCAAGCCCGCGGAACCGTACCGCACGGACACGCAGGGCGAAGGCAAGTGGGGCAAGGTCCACAACAACAGTCGGTTCGGGTTCTGCGCCTACCCGGCCGAGTACGGCGCGACGGGGACGAAAACGTTCATCCTCAACGAGCTCAACACGATCTTCTGGAAGGACACCGGCGGCGAGCCGGTCCTGGAGTGGCCCACGGACGAAGAGCTTCAACGCGAATGGAAGAGGCTGGATTGAGCGACGGAGGCGGCACGTGAAAACATGGGCGACGCTGGCCTTGATCGTCCTTCCGTTTCGGCAGGACGACAAAGCGGCCCGGGAGCTTCTGGACGCGGTCCGGCAGCGGATCGAATCCGCCTCCACGGTCCGCGCGGAGTTCCAAGTCGGAGTGACGGAAGGCGCCGAAAGCCACGGAACGGTGCGGGTCGTGGCGGTGCTCAAGGGGAAAGATCGCTGGAGGCTGGAGGTCGACGTCCAAGGAACTCCGGGCGCGAGCGAAGACATGTCGCTGAAGCTCTTCTGCAACGGCCGAAAGGTGGCGCGCGCGGGGGGCCCGAAAACGGCGCTTCAGAATCTGGATCCGGAGCCGGCCTCGAAGATGCTGCGTGAAGGGTTGTCGACCTCCGTCCTGACGCTCGTCCTCTACTCCCAGCCAACCGCCGGGGCGGGGGACGTCTTTCTGCTGGGACGCATGTCGATAGAGGACGTCCGCGACGGCGGCACGGAAAAGGTGGGGGACAAGGAAGCGCGCGTCATCGAGTACATGCTGAAGGAGGGCTTCGGGTTGGTCGGCAACGGCAAGATCAAAGTCAGACTTGCCGTGGATCCGGTTCAGAAGATGCCCCTCCGACGCGAGATGGAGATTCTCGGGCGCCAGTGGGTGGAGACCTTCCGGACGCTCGCGGTGGGCGAGCCCCTGGCCGATTCTGAATTCTCTTTCCAGACGCCGCGGAGGCTGGCGGTCGCCCGGGCGGAGCAGCTCGTGCGGTCGGCGGAACTCTTTGCCCGGTTCTCGGGGCGGGCGGCCCGTACGGTCGAGGATCTGCTGCGGCGGCCGGCGGACTTCGAGGCCGGGATTTTCTTTCCGGAAGGCGGCTACCTGCTTGGCCCCGAACTCCCCAAAGATCCGTGGGGACGCGCCTTCGAGGTCGGCGAGGACAAGGGCCGCGTCGCGATCGTCTCCCGCGGGGCGGACGGCAAGGCCGGCGGTCGGGGCGAGGACGAAGACGTGATCGTTCCGGTGACGCCCGCGACGGGTCAGGCCGTCGGCGCGCCCACCGATCGCCTTCGGCAGTACTACACGGCGCGGGTCCAGGTGCAAGTCCTGGCGGCGGCCGTGCGGGGCTACGCGACGGCCTACGGAGAACTGCCGCGAAAGAAGGCCGCGCTCTGGGAGCGGACGGAGGCGGCCGAGGTGTGGCCGGAAGGGGGCTGGCTGCCGGGCGGGCGGGTGCCCGTCGACCCCTGGGGAGAACCCTTGCGGATCGTCAGCGATAAGGACTTCGTGCGCGTCCAGGTGGCCGACCCGCGGGCGCGCCGGCTGACCGCGAAGCAGGTGACCGCGGAGGAGAAGGCGTCGCTCGAGGCGACGGCGCAGCCGCGGCTCT
>Ga0187892_10008952_pt1 | contig 13413 bp, 16 predicted proteins | sample MA1701073metaG_FD_139345 | JGI IMG/M metagenome (GOLD analysis project Ga0187892, IMG submission 139345) | Bio-ooze microbial communities from a basaltic lava cave in the Kipuka Kanohina Cave System on the Island of Hawaii, USA - MA170107-3 metaG ...
ACCCTTGTCCCCGAGCTCACTCAGTATCGCTTTGCTGTGCCCTCCGCGACCAAAGGTGCAGTCCACATAAATTCCTTCCGTCTGGATCCGCAGGTGCGCCAGCACCTCTTCCCGTAGTACAGGGATATGCAGAGACATAGTTCCGTCGCGTGCAAACGCTCATAACGCAAGTTGTCGCAACAACTCTGAGGGTTCCCCGGTCTCTTTGCCAAGGTGATCCAGCAATTCGTCTCGCTGCTGACTCCACCGTTCATCGTCCCAGATCTCGAGCTTGTTTCTCTGCCCCAGGATCGTTATTTTGTTCTTTAGGCCTGCAAACTCGCGCAGCACCGGCGGGATCAGGATCCGCCCCTGACTGTCGCAGGCGCATTCGGTGGCATAGCCCAACATCATCTGTTTGGTGCGGCGGCTCTGTTTATCGAAGTCGGAGAGCGCCCCGAGCTTGGCATCGATGATTTCCCATTGCGGAAGGGGATATAGCCACAGGCAGCGGTCCAGCAGATTCAGGGTAAGTACCATTTGGTTTTCGCACAGAGCGGCCAGCTGTTCACGCAAGCGGCTGGGGATCGCCAGCCGACCTTTGGTATCTAGATTGAGCGTGCTGATCCCTCGAAGCAAAACTTAGCCCTCTGGCACCAATTATAGACACTTTTCCCCACATTCCTCCATAGTGCCCAACTATAGGCCCAGAGTTTTCCACCTGTCAAGCAGGAATCAAGCTAAGCCCTTAATTGCTAACGGCCAGCCCAAACGGCGGGTTTTAGTTTTAGTAAGATTTGAGGGGAGTCGGTCTATAAGCCGGGTTCTGTTCCAGCAGCACCTCTTCGGGCCGCCGAGGCAGTCATCCATCTTGGGTGTACGTCGCCGCACACCTCTAGCGACCTACCCAGGGACGCATGCGGGCCACAGGTTGCCGTGACAAACGGCGTGTCCCCCTATTTGGTCTTGCTCCAGGTGGGGTTTGCCCTGCCACCGGCGTTGGCCGGCGCGGTGCGCTCTTACCGCACCTTTTCACCCTTACCTGATCGGAAGACCCCTGCTACCAGGGTCGCGCAACCCGATCGGGCGGTTTGTTTTCTGTGGCACTTTCCGTGGGCTCGCGCCCCCCAGGGATTACCTGGCACCTTGCCCTATGGAGCCCGGACTTTCCTCCCCACGCAGACTCTAGTCGTTGGCGGACTAGACCCCGTGGAGCGACTGCCCGGCCGACTCCCTGATGATTAGTCTCTCACCGAGGCTCAAGGTTTCCTCAGCTTAACGGTCGAGCGAGCCTAGAGCAGCTCTGTACAGCGCATTCTTACGCGCACCCGTTATCTCATGAGTGGCGGCAACCGCCGTGCGAGCCGGTAGATACTTAAGCAACACGGACAAAACGCGGCTGGCCTCGCTCCCCTGCTCTGATTGGGCTTGCGCCCCTTGCACGACCAGCGCAATCTCCCCTTTGCGCTGACTAGGATCTTGGCTGGCCCAATGGAGTATTGCCGTTAAGGTGTCGCTGCGTATGGTTTCATGGGTTTTGGTGAGCTCTCGCGCCAGAGTTACGCCGCGCTCGGGTCCAAAAATCGCCTGCATGTCGTGCAGGCTCGCCAGGATGCGATGAGGTGCCTCGAAAAAAACCATCGTTCGGGTTTCCTGGCGCAGATCCTCAAGCCGGTTTCGGCGAGCGACGGATTTCGGCGGCAGAAAGCCTTCAAACACAAACCGATCTGTGGGCAAGCCCGAAACCACTAAAGCCGATATCAGAGCGCAGGGACCCGGGATGGGGATGACCCGAATACCGGCCCCCAGCGCCGCTCGCACCAGATGAAAGCCCGGATCGCTGATAAGGGGAGTGCCCGCCTCCGAAATTAAGGCGACCTCACATCCTTCCCGCAAACGTGCCAAAATGCTCGGGGTGGCACGACGTTCGTTGTGCTCGTGGAGGGCATGCATGGGCCGACCAATGCCGAGCACATGGAGCAGTTTGGCGCCGGTGCGTGTGTCCTCGGCCAATATAAGTTCTGCTTGCGCGAGCACCTCGGTGGCTCTTGGGCTGAGGTCTTTTAGGTTGCCAATGGGTGTGGCGACGATATACAAACTACCGCTTGGTTGACACCTTTCCACCGGCTCTAGATACTGTCTTTTAAGTTAATCATGCGCATTCTAATGGATAAACTCACCCGCTATGTCCCCGCGCCGGATCGCAAGTGGCGCTTGCGACGGGGCGCACTGCTCCTTTTGTTACTGATATCCGGTGGGTGCGCTATGGATCCGTTAAAACGCGCGGCGCCGGTTAGAGAGCCAGAGAGCGTGCAGCGGCTGTTGAAGGCAGGGGACTATGGCGGCGCCGGCCGTGAGTTGCTGCGGGTTGCCGAAGAGGCGGAGCCCGAGGGAGGAATCGAGTTGCGTCTTCGAGCGGCAGAGGCGTTTCTTGAAAACAACGATGCCCGTTCGGCCAGTTTGGCCTTGGAGCGCATGCCAGCGCTGCCACAAAAAGACCCTCGAGCGCTTTGGCGGGATGCGTTGTGGGCACGCGCATCGCTGATAAAAAACCAACCCGAAGAGGCGCTCTCACTGTTGGAGCGGCGCTTACCCGCGGATGCCGACAGGCGGATCCAGTTAAAGTTCCAGCAGACGCGTGCTTACACCTTTGAGGCGATGGGGAACGCAGGAGCCGTCGTGCGCGAACGCGCCAAATTGGATGCACTGCTGGAAAGCGAGGCGGCCCGAGCACAAAATCGGCGCGCTATTTGGGCCGCGTTAGGCGCGCTGAAGCCGGAACAGCTTCGGGCATTGATACCGGCGTTCGCTGGAGAGCCGGCAACCGGCTGGTTGGAACCCGCGCTGTTGGCCAAGGGCTACGGCCACGACAGAGAGGGTTTCGCGCAACAGCTCCCCCAGTGGAGGCAGCAGCGTCCGGCACATCCCGCCGCCAAAGATGCGCTCGATCAGCTCTACGGCCCTCAAGGAGTACTCATCCGGGGGCCGCGCCAAGTGGCGGTACTGCTGCCTTTAGAGGGACGTTTCGCCCCAGCCGCGGCGGCGATCCGGGACGGCGTGATCGCGGCTTGGTATGACGATGCCGCGAACCCAAGCCGCCCGATGCTTAAGTTCTACGATGCGAATGTAAGAGATATCGCGTCCATCCACCAGCGTGCCGTTGACGAGGGTGCGGAATTCGTCATAGGACCTCTTGAAAAATCCGGGATCCAAGCGCTCGCCGAAAATGGCGCGTTGCGAGTACCGACTTTGGCCCTTAATCAACTGGGGACGCTCCCCGGTTCGCAGCCAGCCAAGGGTTCCAACCTATACCAATTTGGTCTGTTGCCGGAGCAAGAAGCGGAGCAGGTGGCGAGCAAGGCCTGGGCGGATGGGTTTTCCAGGTCCGTGGTATTAACCCCCAATGGCAGTTGGGGTGAGCGATTGTTTGCCGCGTTTCGGGCCCGCTATCGATCCTTGGGTGGCGAGATCCTCCGGCGTGAAACCTATCCCCAAGACGCGGCGGGCGACAGCGCGGCCATAGATCGCTTATCGGCTAGCATCCATCAAACAAAAGCCGTGACTAATCCAGGGGTCGGCGCGAAGCGTGTTTTCCTGTTCCTTGCCGCGTTTCCGCAACAGGCGCGCCAGATCTATCCGCTCGTCCGATCCCAAAGCGCCCTGCCGATCTATGCTACGTCCCATATTCATGACGAATACCAGGGACCTCAACGCGGGTTAGAAGGGGTCGTTTTTGCAGACATGCCGTTTCTGTTACCAAATGGCAGCAGATCCGCAACGGTTAATTCCCCGGTTCAGCAAGACAGGCGACCGCAATCCACGGACTTCTTGAGGTTATACGCCTTAGGGATGGATGCTTATCGGTTGATTCCGCAACTCGGGAGGCTCCAAGTTGAACGATTTGCGAAGTTTCCCGGGGCAACGGGGCAGGTAGGCATGGATGGAAGCGGGCGCCTGTCTCATGAGTTACGCTGGGCAAGGTTTGTCGATGGGCAAGCTCAGGCCCTTTTATAACGAAAGACCCTTGGATGGGCACCTCGAAAAATTAGATCCGTGGAATTTTTCGAATCGCAAAGCAAAGAAAAGCGATTTTGCTTCGCTCCATTTTGCAAGCAGTGCTTGTTGCGAAAATGCGCGCTATATCCCTATACCGCCGGACCATTCCAATTAATCGAAGTACCCAGATGTTAAGCCCGACACAGAAAACGGGTCACTGGGCTGAAGAGCTGGCATTTAGGTATCTGGAGCAGCGGGGGCTGCGCTTGCTCAACCGAAACTATCAATGCCGCTACGGGGAGATCGATCTGATCATGGAACACGACGGCGCTTTGGTGTTCGTCGAGGTACGCTATCGGGAAGGCACGCGCTGTGGTAGCTCGGCAGAGACCATAGACGGCCGCAAGCGAGAGCGCTTGCTGAAAACCGCGCAACATTATCTTCGCACAAGCGTGAAAGACCAATCTTGCCGCTTCGATGCCGTACTGATCGAAGGATTAAGGGCGCACCCGCGTATAGAGTGGGTGACAGGCGCCTTTTGACCAGCCTGCTCGAGTGCCCAGTGCTCTGTCTCCCTTATTTTGATCCATCTGCAAGCCGCCACAGCGTCAGCGGCGCGGCAGTTGCGCAGGAATAGTGTGCTCTATTTCAAGGAACAGCGACCACCTTTTCTTACCGCCATTCACCGGGTTGGACTTAATGGACCTAGAGACGCGTGCGAAACAGATCTTTGCCGCTAGCGCAGAGCTCAAGACCCAAAGCGCGGAAGTCCTTAGCGCCCCGATCGCCGCAGCCGCGCAACTTATGGCGAACTGCATGCTAGCCGACAACAAGGTGTTGAGCTGCGGCAACGGCGGATCGGCGGCGGATGCCCAGCATTTTTCATCCGAGATGCTCAACCGGTTTGAAAAGGAACGCCCTGGGCTGCCGGCCCTGGCGTTGACCACGGACAGCTCCACGGTGACCTCTATCGCCAACGATCATAGCTATGCGGAGGTTTTCGCTCGGCAGCTCCGGGCCTTGGGTAGACAGGGGGACTGCCTGCTGGCAATCTCGACCAGTGGCGATTCGGCAAACATCGTTCAAGCGATTGAGGCGGCGCGTGAACGGGGGATGCGGGTGGTGTTGTTAAGCGGCAGGGGCGGCGGAAGAGCGGCCGAGATGCTGGACGAGCAAGATGTGGAGATCCGCGTGCCGCACCACTCGACAGCCCGCATTCAGGAGGTGCATCTTACAGTCATCCACTGTCTGTGCGATCTCATCGATCATCACTTATTGGGAGGGGTTCATGAGGAGTAGAACGTATTCAGTCTTGCTATTGTTTTTTCCCTGTCTCTCCCTCCAGGGTTGCGCAGCTGTGATCGTAGGGGGCGCCGCGACCGGGGCTGCGGTTGCGCACGACAGCCGGACGACAGGCACGGTGGTGGACGATGAAGCGATCGAGCTCAAAGCCGGGCACGCGATACGGCGCGATGAGGAACTGCGGCGCCGAACGCATATTAACTTCACCAGCTATAACAACATGCTGCTTGTTAGCGGCGAAGCGCCCACCGAAGAGCTGAAAAAGCGCGTGATCGAGCGGATTCGGGGGATCCTCAAGGTGCGTCGCGTGTACGACGAGATAACGATCGCCGCGCCAAGCTCTCTGACCTCACGCAGCAGCGACACGCTGCTCACCGCGAGCGTGAAAGGCAAGCTTCTTACCATCAGAAATTTCGACGGCACCCGGATCAAGGTCGTGACCGAGAAGGGTGTGGTGTTTTTAATGGGTTTGGTTACACGGCGCGAGGGTGGGATAGCGGCCGAAGCATCGAGGCAGGTGAGCGGTGTGCAAAAAGTGGTTAAGCTATTTGAATATACCGATCCCGCCGGTTAAGGTCGCGGAGCATAATGCGGTCCGAGCAGGTCAGAGGCCTTATTCACTGGAGGGAATACAAACATGGGGCATGTGTTTGCGGAAATAGACCTCAGCAATCCCAGGGAGTCCAACTTGGACCCCGTTCGGGTTAAAGCGCTGGCTGATACAGGTGCTCTCATGTTGTGTATCCCTGAACACATTGCCTTACAACTCAAGCTCGAAAAAGAGTCGATCCGAGAGGTGTCGGTAGCCGATGGACGGAGTATGACCGTTCCTTATGTAGGGCCAGTTCGAGTAAGCTTTGGAAAGCGCTTTTGTTATGTCGGCGCCTTAGTGCTTGGTGATGAAGTTCTACTGGGAGCGGTGCCTATGGAAGACATGGACCTCGTGATTTCGCCAGGTCGCCGAGAAGTTACCGTTGATCCCGCGAGCCCTAATATTCCACATGCCAGAGTAAAATCGGCTGGCAGTTAAACTTGCGCCAGCAGTCTCGGCTGGATCACTGGCCCTAGGGTCTTCGCATGAGTTGAAGAAAGTTATAGAGCACCGGTACGGTCACGGTGAAGCCAAAGACCAATCCGACTTTGGCCTTGAGATCTGCGATGGGCACCTTGGCAGTGGGCGACAAGAAACCGTAGCCCGTGTAGATACTATGCATGCTAGGCAGAATATAAGAATGACGCGGCATTGGCCAATCGAGCAAGCATGCGGGACAAACTGGGCGCGAAAAATCACAACAACGAGTTAGCCGTATGACATTTCCAATCGAGCCAATCGGGAGTATCCCAAGACCTCTTGGCTGATCGAAACGGCTAGCGACACGAGACGATTGCGAAGAGTCTAAGCCCGATCCTCGGATGATGGCGGGGAAGGCGGCAAAAACGCACGGATCGCCGGCGGGATGGGAATGGAACGACCTTGTTCATGGTCGACCCACACAAGGTGGGCCTTGCCAAGGGCGTACAGCAGCCCCGGCATTTTAGTATCCAGTATTTCGTAGCGCGTCTCGAAGCTGGAGCGGCCGGGCGCACCCGCATACATTTTGACCCACAGTGTCGCCGGATGCACGATGGGTTGTTTGTACTCACAGGCGGCGCTCACGATCACAGGTCCCTGTAGCGGGCGCCGCACGACCTCGGCCAAGCCGACACTATCGAGCCAAGCCACTCTCGCCTGTTCCATATAGGTAAAATAGGCTGCGTTATTCACGTGCCCCACGGCGTCCATGTCACCCCAGCGCACAGAAAGCTCGCAGGTGAATATGAGCTTGTTGTCCATATTGAAACGACCGGCCTACACTGTTTTAATCCATCTTCACATCATGCAAAGAAACGGTGGGTTGTGCAAGCAGGCGGCAACCAACGCCAGGGGCAACGTTCGATGGAGTGCAAACATTTCTGGGTTTCGGGGCGAGTACAAGGGGTTTACTTCCGTGCCCACACCCAACAACAAGCCGAACGCCTTAAGCTCACAGGTTGGGTCAGAAACTTAAGGGACGGGCGGGTGGAAGTGCTCGCCTGTGGCGACGATGCCGCGCTCGCCGCGTTACAGAAGTGGCTCTGGCAAGGACCCGAGCTCGCCAGGGTGAGCGCTGTGAGCAGCGAACCGGTCGTTACTGAACATCATTCTGACTTTAGGATCCGCTGAGAGCTTGTGAAAAAATCTGCTGCGCTTGGGATCTCGCGTTCCGGCGGTGCTCGGGATCCTCAGGTATTTCAATATGCATTGCGGTTGCTCGTCACATCCTTGAGACTCGCCCCTGTGAGGCTTGCGCGCCGTTTCGCTCCCGGCGAAACGCTCCTGCGCTCCAGCGGAACGCGACCTCCCTTCGCTCGCGACGATTTTTTTACCAGTAAGCTGGGCGCCCGTGGCTTTTAGCGCTCTGGCGAGGGCCAATCCCAAACACGAGGGATATCTAAACTTGAAGTGAGACCTAAAAGCTTAGGACCGATCATGCTGGACCTCGCGGGTCCCGAATTGCGGCCAGAAGAGCGGGAGCTGTTATTACACCCCTTGGTGGGAGGGGTGATCTTGTTCGCTCGCAATTACCACTCTCCCGAGCAAGTCGCCGAGCTAGCCAAGCAGGTACGGGGTTTGCGCGATCCACGCTTACTCGTGGGGGTCGATCACGAAGGCGGAAGGGTGCAGAGGTTTCGTGAGGGCTTCACCCGCCTGCCCGCCTGTGCCGCCATCGGAGCCGAATATGACAAGGATGAGCAGAAGGGTCTCTTGCTGGCGGCTGATTATGGATCAGTAATGGCCTTGGAATTGGCCGCCGTAGGTGTCGATTTTAGCTTTGCCCCGGTTCTGGATCTGGGATTGGGGGTGAGCCGGGTGATCCAAGACCGTGCCTACCACAGCGATCCGCTGATCATCGCGCGACTGGCGATCGAAAGCGTGATGGCGATGAGGAAAGGAGGTATGTCGGCCGTGGGCAAGCACTTCCCCGGACATGGCTCGGTAGCCGAAGATTCCCATTACGAAGTACCGACCGACTCGCGCGAGCTGGAGATGATCGAGGAGAGCGATTTGGTTCCGTTCAAACACCTGATCCAGGCGGGCTTAGCCGCCATCATGCCGGCCCATGTCGTGTATCCCAAGGTGGATGAAAAACCCGCCGGCTTTTCAAGCTGTTGGTTGAATACCCTCCTGCGCGGGCGACTCGGGTTTGACGGCGTGGTTTTCAGCGACGATATTTGTATGGCGGGCGCTGCTATTGCCGGGGACCACATCGCGAGGGTGCAAGCGGCGTTACAGGCGGGTTGCAACGGGGTGCTTGTTTGCAACGACAGTGAGGCCGCCGCGCGGGTGTTGCACGGCTTGGACTACGGCCAGTCCCAACCCAGGCTCGCGCGTATGTACGGGAAGAGGGGCGTGGATTGGCGCGAGCTTAGGCAAGACTCGCGCTGGAGGAACGCTTCAGCGCGGCTTGAGTCATGCGCACAAGCGTGGGAAACGCTCGAGCCAAGCTAACGCTGGGATTAAGAAGGCGAAGGAGATCGGGAAAGTGATGAAACGTCGGTCGTTTTGGAGGGTTCTGTTGCTGGCTTCGCTGTTAACGCCCAATTCCCTGTCGGCGCTCGAATGTGCGCCGCTCGTGCTTGCGAAGGCTAAGCATAGCGCGCTGCCCTATGGTAAAGGGGTATTGTGGAAGATATCGCGTGGCGGTGGCAAACCGAGTTATCTGTTTGGGACCATGCATGTCGGCGATGCCGAAATCGTCGAGCTGCCGCGGGAGGTTTCGACGGTGTTCCAGGCCAGTAGTCGGCTGATTCTGGAAGCCGAGCTTAACCTGCGCGACACCATGGAGTTCTCCAAGCTCATGTTTTACGCCGACGGCGCTCGTCTGAATGACACCCTGGGTGAGGAGTTGTTTGAGCGTACGGTTGCTTTGCTGCTGCGCTACGGGATCACGCGCGGGTCCGCCGCGACCATAAAGCCTTGGGCCGCATATTTGACTCTGAGCATGCCTCCAGCGAACGGCGTCGCTTTGGATATGATGCTGGCGCAGAGGGCCGCGGAGCAGGGAACGCCGGTGCATGGTCTGGAGAGCCTGAAAGAGCAGGGTGAGGTGCTCTCTACGCTACCGCTACCTGACCAGATCGCCCTGCTCAAAGATACCGTTTGTCATTACCAGGCCCTGCAGGAAGACGTGGCGACGATGAAAAAGATGTACCTACAGCGCGATCTCGCCGGTCTGATGGCGATGGCGAATAAATACGAGATAGCCGACAGCGCGCGCTACCGGAGGTTGCTGGAAGCGTTGCTATGGAGCCGAAATAAACGCATGGTGGAGCGGATGCAACCCCATCTGGATGAAGGCAATAGCTTTATCGCCCTCGGGGCGCTGCATCTTCCGGACAGCAAGGGGGTGCTGGCTTTGCTCGAGGCCAGGGGATACCGCGTTGTGGCGGTGTACTAGGAGCCTGTCGGACTTAGGAAGAACCTACCGGCCATAGGACAGTAGCTCGCCCACGAACACGCCAGCACCGCCCCCGCCCGCTCCCCGTCACTATCTGTCCCGTCCGTATTGCGACGCATGCTGCCGCAGCACGTCGTATTACGACCTTGCCGTCTCCTCTTGCGAGAACACAAACAGCCGCACGACCCGGCCCCGCTGCATCTTCAGGTATCCCTCCGCCTCCGCTCGCGGTCTTGGTCGCGTTCTCGAGCCGCCTTGAGCGCACGGGCGTACCACTCGAGCTCGTCGAGGAACGTCACGATGCGCCGGTCGTAGCCCTCGTCGATCGGTGAGCCGTCCTCCCGGAACGCGTTCTGGACCCTTGGGATCGGGAAGATCGAGGGAATGCTCGACATTCCGAGCTCGCCGAGCATCGCACGCAGCGCGATCGCGGCACGAACGCCTCCGAAGGCTCCGGCCGAGTAGCAGACGATCGCGCTCGGCTTGTAAAAGTACTCCTCCAGGAAGTGATCGAGGAGGTTGGCGAGCGCGGGCGGAATGGTGTGGTTGTACTCGCCTGACACGATCACGTACGCGTCCGCCGCCTTCACACGCTCGGCCAACCGCTCGAGCAACTCTGGCGCGCCTCCCGACGGATATTCCTTGTACATCTTGTCCAGGAGCGGCAGTCGGAACTCGAACGGATCGACGAGGAAGACCTCGTGCCCGCGTTCTCGGCACCTGTTGGCGACGAAGCGTGCGGCCTTGATCCCTTGCCGCGTCGAGCGGACGGATCCATAAAGGACGAGCAGGTTCAGTTTCATGGGTTCCCCTACGCGAAGCTCGCGTCGTTTATCTGAGCAGCACCGCCCGGCTCGACAAGGGGATCCCCTGCCGGCTCAAAGCGGCCGTGGGCTGAAGCAGCGATCTGAAGTAGAACTGCTCGGGCGTCATTCGGCCAGTGTAGCAATGGGTATTCATTCAATAAAGTAGCAGGGACTATTGACCGCTGATGCTCGCCGCATGGAACTTCCGCGCCCCATCGAGTAAGGGCGCCCCGCCCGCGATCGTCTCTGGAAGGGCATCGAGCCGCACGAAGTCCCCGAGGGGGCCTTCAGCTTCGCCCTCGGAACAAGCTCAGCCGCGCGCTCGGCGATGATCTGGAGATCCTCGCGACTGAGCCCTCGGAGCGCGAGACCCACTTTCTCCAGATCAGTGGCACGCCGGATCATTCGCGCGGCCGCTTGGGGATGGGCGAGTGGAACGGGCCCTTCCCCGGCCAGACGAAGTGCCTCGCGTAGGCTTCCTCGATCTTGGCATCGCCGGTCTTGGTGAAGCGCAGCCGCTGCTTGGGGCCCGTGCCCCAACGCACGTAAACGGTGGTCGAGGGCATGAGTTTCAGGTCGTGGGCGTGGAACTGGAGGATGCGCAGCAGCCGTGAGAGGCGGACGAGGTTGCAGTCTATGACCTGCTCCAGGTATGGAATACGCCCGCGGCGCCAGTTCGTAAGACGGGTGGGCGCGAGCAGGCCCATGCCAACGAGGACGTCTACCGGTGTGACGACTTGACCTCGCTCGAGGATAGTGGCCACCGCACGCTCGATCCTCGGGTACAGCGGATCGTCACGAAACGTGGCAATGCTCACGGCAGATGCTCGGGGGGGCGCTCTACGCATCACGCTGTGCCGCGGCGGCGAGTCTGCCATCCTGCTGCCGACTGGCATGGTAGAGCTGACGCAATCAAAGACGCATCGGTTGCCTTCCTGACCTAACCGTGTGGATGCCATGGGTGGCGACCGTGGGGCTGGGCGGATTGCGACATCGTCCCTAATGCATGCGTCGGCGCAGGTAATTGAGCAGATCGATGCGCGTGAGAAGACACAGAAACCTGTCTCCCTCGCAGACAATGGGCACCATGCCGCTCTCGAAGAGGGGTAAGAGTTCCGCGAGCGGCGTCGTGGGCGCCACGGTCTCGAGCCGGGTGCTCATCACGGAGCCCACCTGGTCGCGGAAGCGCTCCGCATGGCCGTAGACGGCGAGGAGGAGATCGGATTCGTCGATGATGCCTATGATGCGCTCGCCCTCCAGCACCGGGAGTTGCGACACGTCGTAGAGCTTGAAGCGCCCATAGGCCGTGAGCAGGGTATCCTCGGGGCTGACGGTGACCACCGCCCGCTCGGCATACAGCCGCGAGATGAGATCGCGCAGGTCGCCATGCTGTTCACGCTGGATGAAACCCTGGTCCATCATCCAGTAATCATTGTACATCTTGGAGAGGTATTTGTTGCCGCTGTCGCAGATGAAGGTAACCACGCGCTCGGGGCGGCTGCGATTCCGGCAGTAATGGAGCGCCGCGGCCACCAGCGTGCCCGAGGACGAGCCCGCAAGGAGACCCTCCCGGTGCAACAGGGCACGGGCGGTCGCGAAGCTGTCGGCGTCACTCACGGTATGGGCCTCCCGCACTCGCGAGAGGTCGCAGATGGGGGGGATGAAGTCCTCGCCTATGCCCTCGACCAGCCAAGAACCTGCCTGACCGAGGGTGCCGGTCTTGACGTAGTCTGCGAGCACCGAACCCTGAGGGTCGGCCAGCACGATGTTGACCTCCGGTGCTACACGGTGGAAGAAGCGGCTTAAGCCAGTGAGGGTACCACCGCTCCCCACTCCGCAGACCACGGCATCGAGCTGCCCGCCCATCTGTTGCCAGAGCTCCGGGCCTGTGCCCTCCTCGTGGGCCTTGGGGTTGGCGGGATTTCCGAACTGGTCGACATAAAAGGCGCCGGGTGTCTCCTGCGCTAGGCGAGCTGCCAGGTCCTGATAGTACTCCGAATGGCCGCGGCCGACGTCGGAGCGGGTCATCACCACCTCGGCGCCCAGGGCTTTAAGATGAAAGATCTTCTCCTGGCTCATCTTGTCGGGGATGACCAGGAGCAGGCGATAGCCCTTACGTGCCGCGATCAGCGCGAGGGCGAGCCCGGTATTCCCCGCTGTCGCTTCGATCAAGGTATCGCCCGGGCGGAGCTTACCCTCTCTCTCTGCGGACTCGACCATGGCGAGCGCGATGCGGTCCTTGATCGAACCGCCGGGATTCTGATTTTCCAGCTTCACAAATAGCCGGCAAAGGCCCGTATCAAATCCAGTGAGCTCGACCAACGGGGTGTTACCGATAAGCTCAATAATATTCGATGTCATGACTCCTCCTGGGACAGCCAGAACGAAGGGCACTCCTCTGGGCGGGTCGACGAGAACTGCCTCAGATCCTAAAGTCTGCCTTAGGGTCGGGCGAACGGTGTCTAGCCTTCACAGCATAACATAACGACTAGCCGAACTTTGAGCGCGTTGCGGTAAATAACCTGAGCGCGCCTTGCGTATGGCTTTGCTCGGAGGGGTTTCCTGCTACTTAAGGGCACATCGAATCAATCGAAATGCCCTTAAAATTCGCTTTCCGTCGGCCTGTCAGCGTCTCGTGGAAAAGAACCACGCGGCGGCGAGCACAACGCCTATCAAAGCGACCTCGAACAACATCTCGGGTGGCATGTGGGGAACGGGTTTACTAGATTGTATTAATCGTTGCATAAATATGCGCACCCCTGTTAGCAGGCTGCGTATCGAGTGGATTCCAGTTGAAAGAAGGAGAGGATGAGGTCAGTGCGCTTCTGGATGGATTGCAGGATGTTCAACAG
>Ga0187892_10008953_pt1 | contig 13411 bp, 8 predicted proteins | sample MA1701073metaG_FD_139345 | JGI IMG/M metagenome (GOLD analysis project Ga0187892, IMG submission 139345) | Bio-ooze microbial communities from a basaltic lava cave in the Kipuka Kanohina Cave System on the Island of Hawaii, USA - MA170107-3 metaG ...
GGGGGCGGCTCCTGGAGTGGGAGGTGGTGCCGCGGTCATGGAGCGAGGTGGCGGCGCTCACGCCCTGGCCGAGGGTCTGATGGTCGCGTGCGAGCCGACGCCCCCGCCGGTCCGGCGCGGTCTGTTCGAGGTGGTCCGCGAGACGATCCGGGCCCGGCACTACAGCCGTCGGATCGAGAAGGCCTAGGTAGGCTGGAGGCCGCGGTTCCTCCAGTTCCATGGAATGCGCCACCCGAGGGAGATGGGGACCGGAGGTCACGAGCGTTCTCGCTCACCCGGCGACAGCGGGCAGGGTGAGCGCCTCGACCCGGAACCAGGCTCTGAGCGCTCCGGAGTTCCTGTATCGCGAGGTGCTCCACCGGGACCTTGGGAAGTTGCACGGTCTGGTCCGGGCGCGCCGGCAGGGGCGACTCCCGGGGGTGCTGACCGCACGGTCCTTCCAACGCGTCTCAAGGCCCCGCTCGTGGCTCATCTCTCGCGCGTCCGGGGCGCTTCACGAAGCCGATCTGGCCCGCTGCGAGGGGCGTGCGCCGCTGCCCGATACCCCGCTGCGGAAGTGCCCGAACGCCGGGTCGGAATGGGCCCGGCGGTGGGTCTTCCCGGCGACGCTACCTCGTCGGCGAGAGTCGGAGGGGCTTCCTTCGTGTGCGAGGAATCGCCCGAGCCGCGCCCGAACCCAACTCCACGTCTCTCGGAGCGGGCACGCGCCGCGATGCGGCTGCGCCACTTCAGCCCGCGCACGGAGGAGGCCTACCTCGGTTGGATGCGTCGCTACCACGAGTTCCATGGTCGTCGTGACCCGGCGAAGCTCGGGGCCGAGCACGTGACGGCCTTCCTGAATGCACTCGCGACCCGCCGGCACGTGTCGGCCTCGACGCAGAACCAGGCCCTGGCGGCGCTTCTCTTCCTCTACCGTGACGTTCTCGGGGTCGAACTTCCTTGGCTCGACGATCTCGTGCACGCACGCTCGCCCGGGCGCCTGCCTGTGGTGCTCACGCGCGACGAGGTGCGCGCGGTCCTCGCACGCTTGGACGGCCTGCCGAGGCTCATGGCGACGCTGCTCTACGGGTGCGGGCTCCGCCTGCTCGAGTGCTGCCGGCTGCGCGTGAAGGACGTCGACTTCGGGCGACACCAGATCACGGTTCGGCGGGGAAAGGGCGACAAGGATCGTGTGACCATGCTGCCTGCATCCGTGAAACCCGAGCTCGCCGCGCACCTCGAACGCGTCCGCGTCCAGCACGCAGACGACCTCGCCCAAGGCGCCGGCTGGGTCGAGTTGCCCGGCTCTCTCGCCCGGAAGCTCCCCAGCGCGGGCCGCGACTGGGCCTGGCAGTGGGTCTTCCCCGCCACACGCCTCTATGTCGAGCGCGCAAGCGGTGAGCGCCGCCGACACCACCTGCACGAGACCGTCGTGCAGCACGCAGTTCGTCGCGCCGTCCTCGCCTCGGGTATCGCGAAGCGCGCGACGTGCCACACGTTTCGCCACTCGTTCGCGACGCACTTGCTCGAGGACGGCAGCGACATCCGCACGGTCCAGGAGCTCCTCGGCCACAAGGACGTCGCGACCACGATGATCTACACCCACGTCCTGAAGCGCGGCCCGGCCGGTGTACGCTCTCCGGCGGACCGGCTACTGGAGGGCCCATGAGCAAGCCCATGGGGTCTCATGCGGCCGCCGCGAGCTCGCCCTTCGTCGATGTCGGGACCCGGCGTTGGACCGATCTGCCTAACACGGCCGGGCATGGCCTCGATTCCAGCAGTAGCTCACGGCGGCAAGAGGAGTTGCGTCCATGGAGTGCGGTCGCCTTCCGGCGTGATAGACGGGTCGGCACGCTGCCTCTCGGGTCTTATGCAGGTCTGTCCAATACACGTTAGCCGGATGACAACCGTCACGAGGAGACAGCAATGGACATAGACGAGTTCATCGACACCTACTCGGATGACCTGATAAACATCCACGAAGCTCGGGCTGCCGCGTACACGCATCCGCTTCGGGGCGACTACGCCTTCGCCGAGTTGCTGTTGGACGCTTCGTTCTGCCGCATGCTCGTAGTATTCGTCGTCGGCGGAGTCGAGGCGATGCTTGAATCCTGGCGTGACCACGACAGGTTTAATGTGCTGAAATACTTCGCGCAGAACATGACGAACCGCGACCGTGTCACAAGTCTCTATGAAGCCTTCTTACACGCGGGCATCCAGGTGGATAGACATGTCTTTGACGATTACCTTGCAATGAAGTACTTGCGTAACACGATCATTCACGGCCGGTGGAAGGAGTACGAGAAGGAGTGGCTCGATGCGCACGGCTTTCCGACCGACACGCGGAGGCTTACCAAGGACCATTTGGACAAGATCGAGCACGTCAACCAGAACATGATGTTGTATATCGCTCTGACCGGTCTAGCTGACCCGAACGCGCCAATACCCGCCAAGCTGGTCAAGCTCGACGAAGCGATTACACGTCGCAAGGATGACTCGGGAATTCTCCGAACTCATGACATCGCGCGCATCATCTGGAACAACTTGGAACGTATCAACGCTCGCATCTATCGCGATATCGAAAAGGCCTCGATCGCCGAGCAATACAACTGGACAGGAGGGCGCTCGCAGGCCGAGCTCGACGCGCTTGGCCACCAGGAGAGGAAACGGCTCTTCTACCTGGCTGCCCGGCGCGCTGGCGAAGAGAATCACGAGCCACTGGCCCAGCATCGGGATTTGGCGACCGAAGCGCTCGAATTCTGGCGTGAATACTGGCAGCGCGGCGTGGCGCCGCACGAGGCGTCAATACGGCCTGCGCTTGAGGTGTTCACGAGTCCTCATTTCAATCCAGACACACCCGCCTGGTCGGTCATAGCGAATACTCAAGAAGATGAAGAGGCCGGTCGGCTAGTGGATCAAATCCTGCCGAGTGCTGGGTCCTTGACTAGTGAGCGGGTTGTTCGTGCGCTTCGCGCTGGGAAGGTTGCTTACGAGATCATACGCAACATCATGCCGGTCACACTGTTCACAGTGGGATTGCCAATCGTGGATCCCGCAAACACGCCGGCCTACCTGCGGGAGGCGGAGCGTGCTCTTGATGTGTTCCGGCTCAATCGCGCATGGTATGAGTGTGTTGAACACCGCCGTCGGTTTACGGACGACAACAGTCTTGACTTCTACGTTCGCATGGGCCGAGAGCTTGCCCAGCGTCCGCGTGGTAAATGAGGAAGACATTCAGGTTCGGCTTCTGTCACAGCCCCTCACCGGCTAACAACGGCATGCAGCGGACGGCGCTGCGCGCCGCCGCTGATGCTGAGCGTTAGGCACTGAGGGCGAGCCGTGGCGATGATCAACTGCCGCGAATGCGGGTCTAGGATCTCCGAAGACGCTAAGGCATGCCCGCAATGCGGCAAGGACGATCCCAATGCGTTCGTGCACAGGGCCAAGCTCATCATGGCCGGAATCATGGTTGTCGTGATCGCAGGAGCGGCATTCCTCACGAATCCTGATCAGGCACAGCTCGAGAAGCGTTGGCGCGAGAGCCTCGAGGAATTCCTCGATCAACGTGAGCGCCCACCGAAAGCTATACTGGATGCGTTGATCGAATTGTCCTTTGAGCGCAAGAACTACTACCTCTTCAGCGTCGGCACAGTGAAATGGCGGCGTCGAACGGCCTTCTCCACTGGGGCGAAGGGGCTCCTCGAGGTCGTCATCGCTCGCCTCTTCGAGAGGCTCTCAAAGAATGCACCGCAGGGAGGTGAAGAAAGGATCCTCGGTGCGTTTGGACGATGGTGGTTTGAATGGCCCCGGGACGACGCCAAACACTAAGACCGAGGAGGCCCGGAAACTTCCCATGACGGAGCGCGAGTTAATGATGCTGAATGGGCGTCGACTGGGTCGACGATGCTGTGGAGGACTTCGAGGTGATCATCTCGCGCGTCAAGGTAAGGTACGGTTTTCGGACCATGACTGCGCCAAATGCCTAACATCCGGTTGCAGCCGGCCGGCGCTTCGCGCCGCCGCTGAACCGGAGCGTTCGGCAGACCTGTGGAGGCCGTGGTCACAGGCTTGCGTGTTCGGCGAGCATGGGAATGAGTCGTCCGCCGATGTCCATCAAGACTTGGATGCGTAAAGTGACCAGAGTCCACATCGAACTTCAGCGAGTGCAGACGTGGCTCTTCTCGGTGCCGCGCCTGCGTGCGATGGTCGGCGCCAACGCCCTCCTCGGCGAGACCTTGCGGGTCTCGTTGCCGGAGCTGGCGCGCGAGACCGGGCGCTGGACGGTGGCGCCGAGTACGGAGACGTACCCCAGTGCCGACCCGGGCGATCCGCTGAAGGCTCACGACGATCCGGCGGCTGACGCGAAAGGTGGCATCCTCGCGCGCGATGGCGGCCATTTCGAGGCCCAGTTTGCCAGAGGCGCCGAGGCGTTCGCCGACGGGGCCTCGCAGCTTTTGCGGAACAACCTGCCTGGCCTCCGCTTCCGCGTATCGATCGACGGCGTCGAAAGGCAGAAGAGTCAGGTACATTTCTCCACCGAGCTGCCGGTGCTCGCGCCGTGCGAGTGGACAGGGCGCGGTCTGGCATCGGCGATCGTGGAGCAAGGCGACGAACGCCCTGCCGTCTCGCTCGATGTCGCGACCCGGCATGAGGCGGCGAGGCGGACCGAAGAAGACGGCACGGCGGTCGACGTCGCGAGCCTGCTCAGCGCAACAACGAAGCTCAAGGCGCTGAAGCGCGCGCAGGAGCTGAAGGAACTTGTCGGCAACGGCTACCTCGCGCTCATCTACGCCGACGGCAACGGCGTCGGCAGCGGCGCGGGAAGTACCGATAGCGAGCGCGCGAAGTTCTTCCATCGCAACCGCGTGCTCCTGCGGCGTGCGGGGCAGAAGGCCATCGACAGGCACTGCCCGGACAAGGGCCACGCCCCGCTCATACCGCTGATGCTCGGAGGCGACGACCTCTTGCTCGTCTGCCGCGCCGAGATCGCGCTGCCCTTCGTCGTCACGCTGTGCGAGGCGCTCGACTCCCTCCAGCGCGAGGACAATCGTGGGTTCGAGCTGACGCTCGGCGTTGGCGTCGTGTTCGCAAAGCACACGATCCCGATCCATCGCCTGCACGAGGTGGCCGAGCAGCTCGCCAGCTCCGCGAAGCGACGCTTCCGTGGCTTCGAAGACGCTGGTGAGAAGGGTCGTTCGGTCGTCGACTGGGCCGTCTACAGCACCGCATGGGTCGACGATCCCGAGGAGGTCCGTCGGCGCGACTGGCTGCGCGGGAAGGCAGACGACGTGCGCGTGCTCTCACAGCGCCCGGTCGATGTGCTCGGCGAGGGCCTGAGAACACTGCAGGGGCTCGTCGGCGGAGCAGAGAGACTCAGGAACGCGCCCCGCTCGCAGCTTCGCTACCTCGTCGACCAGCTCCCGCGCGGCCGCGCGCTCTCGGAGCTCGCGTTTGCCGAACTGGCGAAAGAAACGCGAGGTGCGCTCGAGGAGGCCGGCGTCAAGGCGCCCTGGCGGCGCGCATCGAACAACGGTCCGTGGCGGACAGAGCTGCTCGACCTCGTGGAGATCTCCGAGATCGCGCGGCTCGGTCGCAGCGCCGAAGATTCCCATCCGGCGAAGGAGGCCCCCCGTGGCTGAGCGTTGGGCTCGTTGCAGGCTCACGGCGGAGCTGCTCTCCGACGCGCACCTCGGCTCGGGTTCGGGAGGCGGCGGCATCGACGCACTCGTCGCGCGCGATCGGCACGGCCACCCCGTCATCTGGGCCTCGCACGTCGAGGGTGTGCTGCGCAATGCCGCCCGCCGGCTTCGCGGTGACAAGGCGGCCGAGGACTTCTTCGGCCGTGCTGGAGGTGATTACCAGCGCAGCGACCGGCAGCGCGCCACGTTCACGTCATTGTACACGAACGGCAATCTCGAGAGCCACGTCTGGTGCTCGACCGCGCGCGAGGCGTTCGACAACCGCGCGCCCAAGGACGACACGCTGCGCGTCGTCGAGTACGTGCCGAGGGGCACGAAGCTCGTTGGCGAGGTCGAGTTGCCCGCGACCGAGCTTCCAGCGCTGCAACGGCTCGTGCAGGAGGTCGACGCGCTCGGCGGTGGTCGCGCCACAGGCGCGGGGCGCGTGAAGCTCTCGCTCGTGGAGGTCACGGCAGCGCCGCGTACGGTAGGCGCGCCGACCGGACGCCTCCTGCTGTTGCTCAAGAACCGCGAGCCGCTCTGCATCACCGCGACGGCGACGCCCGACAACCTGATTCCGAGCCTCTCGTTCGTGCCGGGACGCGCGCTGCTCGGCGCGGTCGCGGCGTGGCTCATCGCCGAGGGCGATCGAGATACGGCATCGCTCCTGACGTCGGGGCGCGTCTCGGTCAGTGACGGGCTGCCGCTGCCGCAAGCTCCGGCGAAGCTCGACTCCGTCGAGGTGCTGCCTGCTCCACTCTCCCTCCAGAGCGAGAAGGCGAAGGGCTCGGCGGGCGAGGTACCCTGGTGGGCGCAAGCGAGGACTCTGACGCGACGGCTCGACGCGTGGAACTCGAACGAGAAGCTCAAGCGTCCCGAGGACGACCTCTTCGTCTACCGCGCGGCATCGAACGAGCCCTGGACGACGTTACGACCCGCGCGCCGCGTGCGCCTGCGCAACGGGCGGCCCGATCCGAAGCAAGCCGACGCGTCGCTCTTCGCCATCGAGCAGATCGTCGAGGAGACGCACTTCCTCGCGGAGCTTCGCGGCTCCTCCGAGGAGATGAAGCAGCTCGCGGGGAAGCTCGCGTTGGTTCTCGGGGGACAGCGTTGGCTGCGCGTGGGGCGCGCAGGCGCGCCGGTCGAGGTGGTACAGCTCGCGTGGTCCAGTGATACCTCAGTCGCGAAGACGCCGGATAAAGCGCTGCTTACGCTGACGTCCGACTTGCTCGTCCGCGACGAGCACCTGCGATGGCGGACTGCGCTCGACGAGGCGGCTCTGCGCGCTTTGCTCGGCGACGATGTTCAGCTCGGGAGGTCGCTGCAAGACCGCGTGATGGTCCACGGCTTCAACGGCACGTCGCGGTTGTGGCGCATGCCCGCGGCTGCCATCCGGCGAGGCTCGGTCTTCGAGCTCTCGGGTGCAGGCGTCGCCACGCTCGCGCAGCGGGCCGCGAGCGGGCAGTGGCTCGGCGAGCGGACGCACGAGGGCTTCGGCCGCTTCCGACTCGATGCTGTGCTTCCCGGCGTGACGGGCGAGCCGCGCGCGTGTAGCGAGCTCGCGCCGAGCGTCGACGCCCACGAGGAGGCCATCGCCGAGGAGACGAAGAAGTGGTTTGAGCAGCGCAAAGCGCTTGCGAAGGCAGGTAGCGAACGCAAGCAGAGCCTGTCGCAGTGGCTCGACCTCGTCGCCGACCTGGAGCGCAGTGACACGAACGCAATCGACACTCGCCTCGACCCGACGACGGCGGGCGCGAAGAGCTGGAAGCACAAGGATGCCAAGGCGATCTTGGAGAAGCTCAAGGCGCTCCAGCCCGCGCAGCGAGCTTCTCACGCGCGCCTCTTCGTGCGCTGGCTGCGCGCTGACCTGCGCGCCAACCAACACAAGGGGGCTGCATGACTACCCGACTGACGCTGTTCACGGCCACCCTTGTGCAGGACTCGGCGCTCTCGGTGTCGGGCCTCGACCGCGACAGCAGCGCCGACCAGCCCTTCGCGCTCGTTGATGGTGTGCCGACGCTGGTGGGGCGCGGCCTCAAAGGCGCGGCCGTCGCGATGGCGAAGCGCTTCTTCGAGCCGCTGCCGCGCGCTGTTTCTGACGACATCAAGCACGGGGCGTTGCGCCGCTCGGCCTGGGAGTTCGCCAACGCGACCACGACGGGAGCTCCGGGTCTTCGCGCGGGTGTCGGCATTCGCCACAAGACCGGCGCTCGGGCGAGCGGCGTCCTCTACGACCGCGAGGTCATCCCCGCGGGCACGAAGTGGCAGCTCAGCTTCCGCGTCGACTGGTCGCACGTCGCCAACGACGACGAAGGCCGCGAGGCCGAAGGCATCCTCGGCTACGTGCTCGCGCGGCACTGGAAGCACGGACGCTGCTGGCTCGGTGGCGGTGCGGCGCGCGGGCTCGGCTGGTGCCACCTCGAGGACTTGAAGGCCTATCAGTTCGACGAGGCGATCTACGACCGCTGGGTCGAGTCGGGGCGCGCGCAGTTGCCGGCCGCGCTCGATGCCGTGCCGCTCGTCCAGCCGACACGCTCGTGGTGCTTCCGCACGCTCGACGTGAACGTCTCGTTCGGCGAGTACAAGCCCGATTCCAACGAGGCCGCCTGGGGCCTCGACATGCTCGCTATCGGCCCGCACGATACCGACCGCGCGGTACAGCCGACCGGCGACGGCACGTGGGCCAAGCCGGCGTGGGCGACCAACGTCGAGACACCAGTCGCTCTGAGCACCGATCGCGCGCTCTTGATGGAAGGCGCTCGTCCTTTGCTCCCCGGTGCGAGCGTCCGCGGTCCACTACGCCACGCCTTCTCTCGTGCCGAACGCGCGGCGGGGCACGACGTGAAGGACCCGCATCTCGTCCAAGGCGACGTCGGCGTCGATGACGTCGCTGGCCAGGCCTTCGGCACGGTCAGCAGAAGCAGCCGCATCCTCATCCGCGATGCGGGCGCCGAGAAGGAGTGGGCGGCGGCGAAGCTGCACATGCATGCGGAGGATGAGTTCTCGGCAAGCACCTACGGGACATCCAAGCGGGATGCGGTGCGCGTGCTCGCGGGCGTGTTCCCGGTTCGCGTCGTGATCGAGGGGGCCACCCCCAACGAGATCGAACCGCTGGTCGCGCTCATCGATCGCCAGGTCGCGCTCGGCGCGCTCGCGCATCTGCCCGTGGGAGGGCACAAGACGCGTGGTGCTGGCTGGGGTCGATGGCAGGCGAAGCCGTGGATTGTTGATGACGTGAGAGCAACGAGGCGCTGGACTCCTCCGAAGGAGTCAGAGTCCTCGTCGCCGACCCCCCCGCACTCGAGGCGTGCGTTCATCGATAGACCTGCCACTTCCGACGTTTGGGTGCGGACGAAGGACGGTGCGCTCGACAGCGATGCCCTAACGCTCGGTGAGGCCGCGCGGCTTGCCAAGACGGCGCTCGGCGACCGCGCGCTCCTCGCGTGGTGGTGCGATCCGACGATCGATCTCGCGCTGACCACGCCGCCAGCGACGTTCGGTCGTGAGTGGCCGGGGGACGAGACACTCCAGGTCGATGAGGTCGCGTTCTACGCGGAGCGCTCCGTCTGGCGCGCGGTGCGCGCGGCTGATGGCGCGCGCTACGTGCTGATCGTGGAGGCCGCGTCGAATGTTGACGGCGCGACCAAGACGACCGTCGTTCACACGCCCGCGCGGCTGCACGGCTTCCAGCGCTTCTCCTCGGCGAACACCGGCCAGGGCAGCGTGCTCCTCCGCGAGTGGCATGTCGGCGACGAGGTCCTCGGCTTCACCCTCACCAAGGAGCAGCGCTGATGCCTGGTAAGCCCGACAAACCTCATCGCATCCGCGTCCGCGCCAAGGACGGCAAGCCGCGCGAGCACAACAAGCTCAAGGGGCAGTTGGTGCCGCACGTCGACGTCGTCGACGCGCGTGACAAGGTGGAGTTCATCATCTGCGCGGTGAAGGAGGCGCACCTCGAGCAGGTCCGCGCCAAGCTCGGGGGAGCCGGGCTCGAAGAGATCGCTGGCGGCGACACGACCATTGCAGCACCTGCGGCGTCGAAGCCAGCGAGCACACAACCAACTCGGCGTGGAGGCTCCCAGCATCGAGGAAGCCCACCTCAGCGCGGTGGACAGCAGCCTCAGCGAGGCGCGACGCCCCCGACGTCTAACGCGCCCGATCTGCGCAAGAAACCCTATGGTTTTGTAGCGCTTCCCGAGGCGCTGACAAGCGCATCGCCGGTGTGGCACGACGGAACGAGCAGCGCTGGCAGACTTTCTGGAGAGATCCGCTTCGAGCTCAAAACGCTGACCCCGTTCCTGCTTGGCTGGGAGCGCGGGCAAGTGGGTGACGCCGAAAGCGACTGGCCTGTTCCAACGAGCCTCAACGCTGTTGGTCAGCTCGCCGCGAAGAAGTCGGTACTCTGCCCGCTGCGCGCGCCGTGGGGGAAGCGCCCGGTCATCATCCCCGGTGACTCGCTGAAGGGGTTGCTCCGGCACGAGCTGGGCGCGCTCCTCGGAGCACCGATGGAGCGCGTCGCCGAGCGCTCGTACTCGTATCGGCCGAACGCGCTGTTCCCGAAGGATCCCAATCCGCGGTTGATCGCGCGGCTTGCGCGCGTGCCCAACGATGACGTCGAGACGACGGCGCTCGACGACGCGAATCACGTTCGCGTTCCGAAGACGCTGGAGCTCCTGCCGACGAACCTGCGGTACGACAAGATGCGCAAGAAGAGCTCGAACTACTACAGGTTCGACGATGGCAATGGTGCTTCGTACCGTGGCGGTCAGGGCGCGGGCGAGAAGCTCAACTCAAGGCGCAACCTGCACAAGAAGGTCACCGCAAACCCGGGCGTACCGACGGAGAACGTCGAGGTCCCGCAGGCCGTGCAGGAGGGCTACCTCGCGACACTCCGCCATCTCGTTGATCTCGAACACGGCCACTTCTCCGAGCGGCATCCCGATGTCCCCAATACGGTCAATGGCGACGACGCACGCAGGCGCATCCTCGAAGCGGCCACGAGCGTGGTCTTCCAACCTGGCGACCTGATCTGGGTCGAGTGGGATACCGAGAAGAAGTGCATCGTCTCGCTCGGTTGGCACTACTACTACCGCTGGGCGTACACGGACTCGGTGCGCCGACGCGGCGGCTACGTACGGCGCTGCCTCTTTCCGCTCGAGGAGGAGCGGGCGCAAGACCCCGATGGTGCTCCGCAGGGGCTGTCACCGGTGCGTCGGCTGTTCGGGTACACCGGAGACAACGACGGCAATGCAGGGATCGGCAAGGACAATCATGCGCAGCTCATGGGCCGCATCTCGGTGAATGCCGCCATCGAGGTTGTCAAAGACGACGATACCGACGGCGTTCGCTTCCTGCCCCCGACCTTCCTCAGGGAACTGGGCATGCCTCGGCCGAGCGCCATTGAACACTACCTCCCGCAGCCCCACCACCCGAAGTCGCGCCTCTCCGACAAGGCGACGCTCGTGACCTACGGCGACGCCGCCGGCTACGACACGCCCGGTGAGCTCGCCGGGCGAAAGTTCTACCTCGATCGCAAGGACGCCTACTCCAGCGAACCGTGGAAGGACGACTCGCAGGCCAACCGCGCCAACGACCGGAGCACGCTGGCGCTGGAGGCCTCGCGTCCCGGTCGCCGCTTCCGTTTCACCGTTCGGTTCCGCGATCTCGACGCCAGCGAGCTCGCGGCGATCCTGGTCGCGCTCTGTCCGCACCAGTTCCGGGACGTGATCGGCGGCACCCACACCGACGGCTACTGCTCGAAGCTTGGCTACGCGCGCCCGTTGGGCTGGGGCAGCATGCACATCGGGGCCAAGGCGCTCCTGCTGCTCGACGTCGTCGAGGGCAGGCCGACGCTGAACGCCGAAGCCGACATCGCCCGGTGCGTGAAGAAGAACCACGTGCGGACAGTGACGCAAGATGCGTGGCTCGCGGTGCATCGCCACAAACACCCCGATGCTGCCGACTACCCGCGAAAGGACGGGCAGATCTACACGTTCCACACCTCTCTCCGCGCCGAGCACACGCGGGCTCGGCGCTACCGACGGGAAGGGAGTCCATGAGCACGCTTCTCGTCCTGACTGCTGGCCAGACTGATGTGCAACTCGTGGTCGACGGCCTCCGTCGCGAGTTGCGCAAGGATCGTTGCGCGGCTCTGCATGACGAGCTGGAACAGCGCACATCGAAGTGGCGCATCGTCGATGCACCGGACCGCAAGACCGAGCCTCCCGTCGAAGCGCTCCCCGAACGCGAGCTGCTGCTATGCACGCCGAAGCTCGACGCGGTGTTGCGAGAGGTCGTGCCCGCGTCCGCGCTGCTGCTCGAAACGCGCCGTGACGCAAGGTCCGCACCTGGCGATCCACGCTTCGCGGGTGCCGTGCTGGAGGCTCGTCTGAAGGCAAGCGGCGCCGAGATGGTTCACCGGCGAGCCTACCTGCAGGGCACCGAGCGTCTCGAGGATAGCGACGAACCGCGCGACGCCGTCATCCGTCGCGAGGTCGTGCGTCGGCTCGAACAAGCGGTGCGCGACAGCATTGAGGCGGTGAAGCCGTCGCGCATCGTGGTCGCGGCCACCGGAGGCTTCCCGGTGGTCAGCAACCTGGTCGAAGAGATTATCCGCTTGCACGCAGCGGTCCCGGTGGACGCGCTCGAGGTCGCCGACGGGGCCCAGGCGAACCCGCCGATCGCCGATCGCGCGGTCGCACGCACGTCGGTGCCCGAGCCGCTCGTCTCGTTTCAATCGCGCCACCGTGCGCTAGAGCTGATCGCCAAGGGCAACCCGTTCGGCGCTTGGGCGATCGCGGAGCCACTTCACGGCGACGAGACGGAGCGTGCATGGACAAAGGTCATCGAGTGGCTCGCATGCTTCGCCTCGTCGTTGCCGATACCCGAGGGCTGTGATGTCCCAGTCCTCATGCACGAGCGCATGGGTGTGCGTGCCGCAATTCGCGTCGAGCTTGCCCTTCGCGCGAGAGACATCCCCAGGGCCGTTCACGGCACCGTGGCGTTCTTCGAAGCAGCCCTGTGGGACGGCATGAATGAGCGTGTCGAGCGCTCTGAGGATCCGAAGCGCCGCCGCTACTTCAAGATCAAGAGCGGCGCCGCTCCCAGCGGCGACAAGCTGCTGCGAAAGGGAGACGGCTCCGACGAGGACCGCAAGCGACCCTTCGAGCTCAAGGACACGATCGACGGTTTCGATTGGTATTGGATCTACGACGGTGATGGCGGCCCAGCGGCTCGGCTCGCGAGGTGCTTCCTCACACGCAGCGACCTGACGGCGTTCGACAAGGCGCTTGGGAGGAGCATCCGTGAGCTGCGCAACGACGTGGCGCACAACGAGCCGACGCCGGCGCTCATGGACGACGCTCGTCGTCGCATGGCGGCCGCGAACCTGTGGTCAGAGTGCGGCACTTTTCTCACGCAGCCACTCGTTCAGGAGGTGCTGCGCGAACTTGGCGAGACCCGTCCGAAGGAGCTTTGCGAAGACCTGATTGCGACCGTCAGGAGTCGTCTGGTAGCTGCCTAACAACAGCATGCAGCGGACGGCGCTGCGCGCCGCCGCTGATGGCGAGCGTTAGGCCGAGACTGGGACGGCGCATGAGGATCCTCGATGAAGGTGCGTGAAGTGCTGCGGTTGCTGAAGGACGACGGCTGGAACCTGGATCGGCAGCGGGGCAGCCACCGCCAATTCAAGCACGCCTCGAAGCCCGGGATCGTCACCGTCGCGGGCAAGTTGAGCGACGACCTCGCCCCGGGTA
>Ga0187892_10008955_pt1 | contig 13410 bp, 13 predicted proteins | sample MA1701073metaG_FD_139345 | JGI IMG/M metagenome (GOLD analysis project Ga0187892, IMG submission 139345) | Bio-ooze microbial communities from a basaltic lava cave in the Kipuka Kanohina Cave System on the Island of Hawaii, USA - MA170107-3 metaG ...
TTACGGGATCGCATCCTGCAAGGTATTGCTGAGATCAATCTGGCACCGGTTGTCCATCGCTGGAAAAAATTCGATGCGTTGTTCGCCTAAAAAGATATGTTTCACTGAAACGATATACTAGTCCAAGAACCTGAATTCCTGCATGCGCGGGAATGACGCAGCAGACAAACAAATCAGCGCGCTCTGACACTGATCGTGGGTTCCTGATGAACCGTGCAGCCGAAATCTTTCGTCCCTTAGGTGCTACGGGACTGTCGTGTCATCCGTTGGGGTTTGGGTGTTATCGCGTAGCCGACGGCAATGCCGAGCACGAGTCTGCGATGCGAAGTTACCTCGACCGTGGCGGAAACCTGATCGATACCAGTGCCAACTATACAGACGGCCAATCGGAGATTCTCGTTGGCAGGGTTGCCAAGAGCTATCCTCGAGACCGGGTTATCGTGGTCACGAAAGGAGGGTATATTCAAGGGCAGAACATGCGGTTGGCGCAATCTCAATCTTTCCCGGAAGTGGTTGAGTATGGAGAGGGGATCTGGCATTGCATCCATCCCGAGTTTCTGGAGACCCAGATCGCGTTTTCGAGCCAGCGGCTGGAGCTCGAATCAATCGACGTCTTTTTACTGCATAATCCCGAGTACTTCCTGAGCCACCAAGCTCATCACAAGGAGCTGGACACTACCGATCACGCGGAATTTTACCGTCGCATCGGGCAGGCGTTCCGGTTTCTAGAGGAACAAGTTCGCCGCGGGAGAATACGGTGGTATGGAATCAGCTCAAACAACTTTGGCCTCCCGTCGTCGCAGCATGAGCAAACCAGCGTCGAGCGGTGCCTGGCGGAAGCAGAAAAGATTACGCCGCAGCACCACTTTCGCGTCATTCAGCTGCCGATGAATTTGTATGAGAGCGGCGGTGCCTTGATCAAAAAGAATTCTGGTGAAACAGTCCTGGAATTTTGCCAGCGGCGTGGCATAGGAGTCCTGGCCAACCGACCCCTTAATGCATTTAGCAGCAATCGATTGATCCGGCTGGCCGACTTTGCGAAACCCGGTGAGGCGGCGCCGGGGAAAAAGGAGCTGGTTGCACTATTAAATCCGCTCCGCCAGCACGAGCGGACACTTGCCAGTGGACTCGGCGTTCCTTCAATGGTGGGGCGTGGCGCGAGTCTCACCGAGATGTTGGAGCAAGTTGTCCTCCAGGTGAGCTCGGTGGATCACTGGGAGCAAGTCGTCGGCCGGCGTGTCGTTACCCCGCTGCAGCGCTGGATTGAAGAAAACGGGCGCACCTACGGGAACAATGTGCTGTGGGGTTCTTGGCTGCAGGAATTCTTTCCTCTGTTACATGCGACCTTCGAAGAAATTGAGCGATTTGTTCAGGCACAGCAGCAATCTGGATCCGATGCAGTTCGAACCAGACTCTATGAAGCTGATTACCCGGAGAGCTCTGAAACCCTGAGTCAGATCTCACTGAGGTTGTTGACGAGCCTTGATGGACTATCGTGTGTGCTCGTCGGTATGCGCCGCCTCACCTATGTCGATGATGCTTTCCAATCCCTCCGCTCACCCTCGCTCGATGCCCTTCCGATTCTGCAAAGCCTTCAGTAGAGATCTCTTCTAAGGGTCTGTTGGGTGAACTCGCCAGCCAAGCTTGAAAGAATGACAGAGGCCGGTTGCGACTAAAACTAAAGAACTAGCCCGAATCTCCGATAAGCGGACTATCTCACCCTGTATTTGAGACGGGGCCCGATTACTCTATGCTAGTTGCAACGACCATCGCGGTTCTATTTTCCCTGTTTGCGTTTGGCTTTTCGATCTATACGCTGTGGGTCGTTCGTGTTTCTCCTTACCGGCTGCTGGTCTATCCGCCGGCTCTCTCCTATCTCAATCGAAGAGAGGCATCGCTTGTTCTCGACATGACGTTCTTTAACCCCGGAAGAGCACGGGTTGCCCTGCTGGACATGGAGGTCATGCTGCTGCGCCAAGGGCGGCAGGTCTCCGGCAGCCTCAAACCGCGTGCCTACCACCAGACGTTGTTTCCGCAAAGCGGTAACGCGGACCGGCACTCCATCATTTCGCGCTTCACTCCATTCCTGATCAACCAACAGGAGACCGTAACGAAGACGGTTTACTTCGCCGTTCCACCAGAATCCAAGGCTGGTAACTGGGGCGATGAAGAATTGGACTGCATTCGGATTGCTTTCAAAGTGAACAGCCGCTGGAACAAGAAGACCTTCAGCGTGGACTACTCTCAGTTTCAGGAGTTCCAGAAGGAAAGAGAGGCCTCGGCGCTGTTGAAGATTCCTTTTGCCCCTTCATACTTCCCCGACGCACAACCGCTTCATCTGCGGGGCTCGGTTTTCGATCCTGCCTACTAGCCCTCACCCGCTTTAACTTCATGCCGACAGCAGATTTGGTATGAGCTGGGTTACTTTGCCAGCAATTTGAAAAAGACGTTCTCGTTGTGTCGGTTGTTTGAGAACCGCACTTCCCACCCTTTGGAGTGGATGTGCAGGTGCTTGACGTGTTGCATGACTTCCAGAGGCGGGATTCCCAACGCCCGTGCAACGTCAGTATACGACGCGTGGCCTAGCGATGTTTTGATGCGATTGTAGGCTTCCAGGAACGAGTCCGACCGGGTGCCATCGAGAGATACAGGCTGGGTCTCTGCATACTTTAGGATATCCAGATAGAACCCACGGCGCTGAATCAGTTGCGGGTATGTTTCCTGCGTCTTGTCTTCCCGAGGCTTCATAATTTCCTTCACCGTTTCGGATCGAACGTTCTTCCCATGTATCGACCCTTGGCCTTTAAAAATTATCTGCTAGATCCCTCGCGGCGTAAATCCTTTTCGCGCAAGGGCCGTTTCCCAGGCACTTTCGGATCGTGTTGGCTATGAATTTGAGGTTTCCTCAAAACCCTTGTGCAGAGCCTGTCTTCGGGTGGGAGGATTTTTTCTGGTCTTCAACTTGGGTTGTCACTAAAATGAGCACAAGGCTTCTATGATTCCGCTGAAAGATACCAATCGTTCGCACACCATCCCATTCATCACGATCATCCTGATTCTTGCGAACGCTTTGGTCTTCCTTTATGAGCTCTCGCTCGGGCAAAGATCTCTGTCGCGGTTTTTCTTCGCTTTCGGTGTCGTGCCCTCATTTTACTTGAGTGCCGACTACTGGCAATCGACAGGGCTTCTGAGTGGAGCTTTGCCACTGGTGACCTCCATGTTCTTGCATGGAGGCTGGTTGCACTTTCTGGGCAACATGCTTTATCTATGGGTATTTGGGGACAACATTGAAGATCGCATCGGCCACCTCGGATTTCTGGGGTTCTATTTTATCTGTGGTTTGGCCGCTGCCTTTCTGCATATCTTCACGAATACCACTTCCATGGTGCCGACGGTCGGCGCGAGCGGTGCCATCGCAGGTGTCCTAGGGGCCTATCTCGTCTTGTTTCCTGGGGCACGGGTGCTGACTTTGGTTCCGATCTTTTTCTTTTTCCAGCTCATTGAGCTGCCAGCCTTGATTTTTCTCGGCTTCTGGTTCGTGATGCAGTTCTTCAGTGGAGCCATGTCTCTGGCTGCAGGCGAGCAGCAAATGGGGGGAACAGCGTGGTGGGCTCATATCGGCGGTTTCGTTGCTGGCATTGGCCTTATTTGGAAGCGGCGGGGCTGGCGGCCAAATCGAGTGTATGACTACTGAAGACCCGAGGACTTGGATGGAATTTGCTTTGGCTCCAGTGGGACCGGGCTAGTGTTCGATCTTGGAGGCAGAATGCGTATTGCAGTCGGTGCGGATCACGCAGGCTATCCGCTAAAAGTGGAAGTCGTTCACTTCCTTGAGGAACAGGGCCACGAAGTGTTGGATCTGGGAACTCACAGCACCGAGCCCGTGGATTTCCCTGAGTATGCCAGACTCGTCGGGCAAGCAGTACGGCTTGGGAAGGCGGAACGTGGCGTGCTGGTTTGTGGCAGTGGCGTAGGGGCGTGTGTCGCGGCCAACAAGCTGCGCGGAATTCGGGCGGCTCTTTGTCACGACACCTACACGGCGCACCAAGGCGTTGAACATGATGACGTCAATGTGTTGTGCCTGGGTGGGCGCGTGGTGGGACCGGCGCTCGCGTACGACATCCTTCGCAGTTGGCTGACAGCACGTTACATCGGAACTGGCCGACACAAGCGGCGCGTGGATCAGATACTCGAAATCGAGCGCAGCGAAACAGAACGGAAGGGAGCCGGATGAAGAAGGTCTACGGAACTGGAGTTTTGCGACTCACTTGGGAGAGTTTATGAAATCGAATCTAACCGATACCAAGCAGGCGAATGCCCTGATTGAACTGCAGAGCTGCGGACAGAGCGTCTGGCTCGACAATATTTCCAAAGCAATTTTGGATTCAGGTGAGCTCAAGAAGCTCATTGACGAGGATGGCCTGCGTGGCGTCACGTCGAACCCAACCATTTTCGAGAAAGCCATCAATGGCAGTCAGGACTACGATACCATGCTCAGCCAATTGGCGCGGGCGGGCCGCACGGTCGACGAGATCTATGAGGCTTTGGTGATTGATGACATCCGGAGGGCAACGGACCTCTTTCGCCCGCTGTTTCTCGCAAGTAACGGCCTTGACGGTTACGTGAGCTTGGAGGTCTCGCCCAAACTCGCGAACGAAACCCAACGAACCCTGGAAGAGGCGCGCCGCCTCTGGGCAAAAGTGGACCGCGAAAACGTCATGATCAAAGTGCCCGCCACACCCGCCGGAATACCAGCAATCGAGCGGCTGATCTCGGAAGGCATCAACGTGAACGTGACGCTCATGTTCTCTATGGAACACTATGTTCGCGTGGCAGAGGCCTACGTGCGAGGATTGCAAGCGCGCGCGGCGAGTGGACAGCCCCTAACCGTGGCTTCTGTGGCCAGTTTCTTCGTCAGCCGCGTCGATTCTTTGATCGACAAACAGCTTGAGGAGCGCCTGGCTGGCGCTACCAACCCCAGCGAGAAACAAGCGCTGGAATCCTTGTTCGGCAAGACCGCCATCGCCAACTCCAGGATCGTTTACCAGAAGTTCAAAGAAATCTTCGGCCGTCGCGCGTTTCTCGATCTGAAGGACAAGGGTGCGCGTGTTCAGCGGCCCCTTTGGGCCAGCACAAGCACGAAGAATCCAAAGTATCGTGACGTGCTGTATGCCGAAGAACTCATCGGTCCCGACACCGTCGACACCATGCCCCCAGCCACGATTGACGCTTTTCGAGACCACGGACGAGTCCGCACTAGTATTGATACAGGTCTTGAAGAGGCCGAAGACGTCTTTCGACGCTTAGCCTCTGTTGGCATCGATATGAACGCCGCCACGGAAAAGCTTCAGGTGGACGGCGTCAAACTGTTTGCCGATTCATTCGACACCCTCATGAAGTCTCTCGTTTCTAAACGGGAATCTCTTGCAAAGTAAGACCCCGGCTTTGCAATTTCTGCCAATGCTGAGCGGAGCCATCCATAGAGCTCACCCAAGACCGTCCACAGAAAACAGATGTCTGGTGGTATACTGGCGCCAGCCTCTCTCGAACTTATTTTCCTACCTGCTCTGACAGAAGTGTGCCGCGATGGCAGCACCCTCGTCCGTGGAAGTTACACAGCTTTTGCTAGCCTGGAGCCAAGGAGAGCCGGCAGCCCTGGAAAAGGTTGTCCCGCCGGTACATGCGGAACTCAGCCGCCTAGCGCATTACTACATGCCCGGGGCGCGGACAGGACACACACTTCAGACCACAGCCTTGGTGAATGAGGCCTAATTGCGGTTGGTGGATTCCAGCCAGTTTTGTGGTCCTTTAGTTGTTCGTCGACCTAGACACATGGCGGTTTCGCACTCGTCACTCACGTCACCCCGGCGGATAGTAAGCCCGGGGCACTCGTCACTGCTTTCATGACTTCTGACCGTTGGAAACAAATCGATCAGCTGTTTCATGCCGTTTTGGAAATCGAGCCAGCTCAGCGGTCCGGCTTCGTTGAACAGTCCTGTGGCGGGGATAAAGAGATGTGTCGAGAAGTAGAGTCCCTGCTGGCGGCCTACGAGAGGGCGGGAGGCTTCCTGGTTTCGCCCGCCATGGAGGTGGTGGCTAAGGGGATGGCCGAGGATCAAGCTGAATCAACGGAGGTCACTCCAAGTAAGCAGCCAAGTCATTCCATGATTGGGCAAACCGTGTCCCACTATCGCATCCTGGAAAAACTCGGTGAAGGTGGCATGGGGATCGTCTACAAAGGCCAGGATCTGAGACTGGAACGCCTGGTCGCCCTGAAGTTTCTCCCGCCTCATCTGAGTCCGGATGAAGAAGCAAAAATCCGCTTCATTCGTGAGGCCAAAGCCGCCTCGGCCCTGGACCATCCGAACATCGGCGCCATCTACGAAATTGCTGACACCGAAGATGGCCAAATGTTCATCGTCTTGGCCTATTACGAGGGCGAGACGCTGAAGCAGAAGATTGAGCGGGGACCTTTGCCTATCAAGCAGGCCGTAGACATTGCCGCGCAGATATCCCAGGGCTTGGCGAAGGCACATAGCCAGCAGATTGTCCATCGAGACATCAAGCCGGGGAACGTGCTGGTGACATCCGAAGGAATGGTCAAGATCATCGACTTTGGCCTGGCCATGTTGGGTGAGTTCACCAAGATCACCCAGACCCATACAACGATGGGGACCGTAGCTTACATGTCCCCGGAGCAGGCCCGGGGCGAGCGGGTCGATCACCGGACGGACCTGTGGTCGCTGGGGGTGGTCTTGTTCGAGATGCTGACGGGGCAACGGCCCTTCCGGGGTAATCACAATCAGGCCGTGATCTATTCGATCTTGAATGACGAGCCGGAAGCCATCAAGAAAGTTAGTCCCGCTGTTCCACCGGAAATGGAACAGATCGTCCATCGCACTTTGAAGAAAAACCCGGAGACCCGCTATTCCTCTGCCGCAGAAACGTTAAGAGATCTGAAGCAATTTCAGGACAAACTGCGAGCAGAAGAACTGGGAGCCGTTGACCTGCGAACCCTGCTGCGTCGCATGCGCAAGCCGCAGATCGTGGTGCCGGCAGTTTGTGTGGTTCTGGTCGTCGTCCTTGTGGCTGTCTGGTTCTTCAATCGACAAGCCAAAATCCGCTGGGCACGGGAAGAGGCTCTTCCAGAGATCGCGCGGTTGATGGAAACAAGCTGGCGGGATTCCACCAATGCTTACAAGCTGGCTGTGCAGGCGGAAAAGTACCTTCCCAATGATCCTAAACTTGCGGAGTTGTTTTCCAAAAGTTCTTTGACGATCAACATTAAAACCATGCCGCCCGGTGCCAACATTTATATGAAAGAGTATCGGTCTCCGGACAGCGAATGGGAGCATATGGGTGTTTCGCCTGTCGAAAAGATCAGAATGCCGATCGGAATCTTCCGCTGGAGAATAGAAAAGGAAGGCTATGAGACAGTCGTGGCTGCCGCTTCCACTTGGGACGTCGATTTAGCGGCGGGGAAAATGATTCCGAATGATCTCGTGAGAGTGTTGGATAAGAAAGGAACCATGCCTCCGGGGATGGTGCGCATATCAGGTGCGCAAACCCCTCTCGGAAAGTTGGATGATTTCTTCATGGACATGTACGAAGTCAGGAATCAACAGTACAAGAAATTCATGAACAGCGGCGGCTACAGAAACAAGGGATACTGGAAATATGAATTCATCAAAGACGGAAGGGTCCTCACATGGGAGAAAGCCATAGTAGAGTTGATCGATCAAACCGGCAGACCCGGCCCAGCCACCTGGCAGGCAGGAAGTTATCCAGAGGGGCAAGCTGATTATCCGGTCGCTGGAATTAGTTGGTACGAGGCAGCAGCCTACGCAGCATTTGTTGGGAGAAGCCTGCCCACAGGGCAGCATTGGGGGTTGGCGAGGGGCGAAGACACTTCTTTGATTAGATGGCCCCAGCTCGGGGGTTACGCTATTTTTGCTCCCTTCAGTAATTTTGGGGGCAAAGGTCCTGTTCCAGTGGGGAGTCTTCCTGGCATCACCTCCTACGGAGCCTATGACATGGCCGGGAATGTGCGGGAATGGTGCTGGAACCAAACGCCGCAAGGAAGCCTAATGAGGGGTGGCGCCTGGAATGATAACACTTATATGTTCACAGAATTGAGTCAAGCACCTCCCTTTGATCGTTCGTCTCAGTATGGTTTCCGATGTGCTCTTTATCCCAGTCCTGAGAAGATCCCCGAATCAGTTTTTGAAACACAAAAATTTGGTGAACCCAGGGATTTCTACAAAGAAAAACCCGTTTCCGATGCCATTTTTCAGGTGTATAAGGAGCAATTCTCTTACGACAAATCCCAACTGAACGAACGCACGGAAGCCAGACATGACAGCTCTCAAGATTGGATTCATGAACGGATCACGTTCGATGCGGTCTACGGAAAAGAGCGCATCATTGCCCATCTTTTTCTACCTAAGAACACACTTCCCCCCTATCAAACCGTCATCTATGTCCCCGGCAGTGCGTCTCTGTTTCAAACATCGAGCGAAGACCTGGCAAACTATTATGAATTTCCGGTTTTCCTTTCCTTTCTTGTGAAAAACGGCCGAGCAGTGTTCTATCCCGTCTATAAGGGGACCTTCGAACGCAGGGCTCCAATCGATCGGTCGGGTCAGGGGAAGGGGACCAATTCCCATTTGTATACGGAATACCTGATTCAACTGGTCAAAGATTTCAAGAGAAGCATTGATTATTTGGAGACCCGTCAGGATATCGACAGCAAAAAAATTGCTTACTATGGAATGAGCTGGGGAGGACTGCTCGGAGCCATCATCCCGGCTGTGGAGGAACGACCTAAAACAGCGATCATATTAGCAGGAGGCCTCAACGGGCTGGGACGTCCTGAAGCAAATCAAATCAATTATGTCACCCGCGTGAAAATGCCAACCCTGATGTTAGTCGGTAAATACGACACGGTTTTCCCTTATGGGAGAAAGCCTATGTTTGATTTTCTGGGAACTCCGGATCAGCACAAGGCACTGAAGGTGTATGAAACGGACCATATTCCGCCCAGCAATGAATTTATTAAGGAAACCCTGGCCTGGCTCGACCGCTATTTGGGACCAGTGAAATAGAGCTGACACGTTGTGGAAGTGTATGGGGTGAGACGACGAATAGCTTAGTCTGACCGCGCCGGTAGGGAGCTAGCCAAGCTCGCATTCAAGGCAGGTGAACCGACCACTGATATCTGGGCGGATGAATTGGCGCGTGGTGTCCACATGCGCTTCACAAACCATCCTGGGTTTGACTACACCAATCCGACCTGGTCGCCGGATTCTGTTCGGCGGGAGCGGGCAAACGTCAGGTCGGCATTTACCAGATGAATTCCAACGGGCCATGCGGCGGAGCTGTTGCTGCATGCGGAGACGCCCATCCAAATTGGCCCACGAGTTGGTCTCCAGACGGCAGATTCATTCTCTTCGTGCGCGGAAATGTGTGAAACCCAACACAAGATCTCTGTCGCGCGCCTCTCGCTGGCGACCGCAAACCGCCCTTCTTTGTCCAAGACGCCTTTGATGGGCAATTTTCTCCCGACGGCCGATGCGTGGCTCTTGCGTCCGGTGAATCTGGCAAAGCTCAAGTTTACGTCGTATCGTTCGGGGCCACTAAGGTTTTGAATACTGGCCCCGGGTTCGTAACTAATTTAGGTGTGCTCGGAGTGTTCCAATCGCTGGCGCGCACGGGCAAAGATTTGGTCAAACATCGGTTCCGTGAGCTTGCCGGTGAAGGTATTCTGCTGGCTTGGATGGAAGGAGGCGATCAGTGTCTGCCCCGACGGCAATTCCACTTCGAGAGCGTGCCGGAAAGGTGGCCGCTTTGGTTGTGACTGGGAAATAAGAGGCCAGATGTTATCAAAGGCGATTTTGCCCAAGGCCACAACGATACGAACTTGCGTAAGCAACTCCAGTTCGCGAGCCAGGTAGGGTTTGCAATTAGAAACTTCTTTGGGTTGTGGCTTGTTGAGCGGTGGCGCGCAATGTAGCACAGCGGTGATGTAACAATCCGCCAATGTGAGTCCATCGTCGCGGTCAGTCGAATGCGGTTGATTGGCAAAGCCAAACCGATGCAGTGCCCGGTAGAGCCAGTCGCCGCTTCGGTCTCCCGTAAAAACCCTGCCGGTTCGCGTTCCACCATGAGCGGCAGGCGCTAACCCCACCACCAGCAATCTAGCGTCGGCTCTTCCAAGGCTTGGGACGGGCTTGCCCCAGTAGTCGAAATCCTTGAATCGTGCCACCTTGGTTCGGGCTACTTCCTGTGTCCAGGCGACGAGGCGCGGGCAGAGCTCGCACTTGCAGATCGACTGGTGCAGCGCTTCGATTGTGGGGAGTGCCTTTGAACGGCGGTTCACAGACTCAAAACGGAGCAGCAGCCAAAAAGAAAAGCCCTGAAACCGAAAGGCTTCAGGGCTAAATGTTGGTCAATCGGGTGGTTCGAACTAGCCTTCCTGCCGGGTGACTTCCTGAGCCTGGAGCCCTTTCGGACCCTGGACCACGGTGAATTCAACCGACTGGCCCTCTTCCAAAGTGCGATAGCCATCTGCCTGGATCGCCGTATGGTGAACGAATACATCACCACCCGAAGACCGCTCGATGAAACCATAGCCCTTTGCATTGTTGAACCACTTTACTCTACCAGTCTCTCTACTCATTGACTTCGAGACTCCTTTCAAATGATAAAAATTTCGTCGTACATGTTTTTATAACTTGAAGAAGCCTCGAAAACCAAGCCTCCTTCACACGGAAAGAAACTCATTTTCGACCCGCTCAAATCCTTAAAAACATTACAACAACCGCGAGAGTATACAAGAATCAAATGACGTGTCAAGCAGTTTGAAGCCGCTTTTGCGACCCCTTTTCCGCTGTTTTGAGCACGATCACTCGCGTCCTGGTTTGCTGGGTTTTCATTCTCGCTAGCGATTGCATCGGCACAAAGTGCGGTTGCCTTTAATGCGTTTCGGAAAAGAACTCCTAATCGTTTATACTCCTGACGGAATGGGTTTGGTCACTCACGGGGAGTCATGGCAACGTTAACTCGGAACCTGGATATTTATGAAGAGATCGCACGCCTGCGGCGCGAAGGCCAGCGTGCGGCTCTCGCAACCATCATCCAAATTCGGGGCTCAGTGCCGAGTTTTGAGACGGCGAAGATTCTGGTGCGGGAGGATGGGTCCACGGTGGGCACCGTGGGTGGTGGGTGTGTCGAAAACGATGTTTGGAAAGCAGCGCGCCAGGTGATGTTGGATGAAAAACCGCGTCGTCTCCTGTTTGATCTGACGGATTCCTCGAACCTTGAAGCTGGATTGATTTGTGGGGGAAAGGTTGAGATCTTTGTTGAACCGATTCTTGCCGTGCCGACCAACTACATCTTCGGTGCTGGACACATTTCCAAATCCATCTCGAAAACAGCCACGCTGGCTGGCTTTAATACAGTCATTGTTGATAACCGTCCACAGTATGCTAATCGTGAACGATTTCCCGAGGCCGTGGAAATCCATTCAGACAGCTTTGAGTCAGCTTTCGCTAAAATTCTGCCTAACGAGTTCTCCTACCTTGTCATCGTCACTCGCGGGCACCTCGAAGACCAGGACGTGCTGCGGTGGGCCGTCAGCACCAAAGCCCGGTTCATCGGCATGATCGGCAGCCGCTTCAAGAAGCGCGCCTTGTTTGAAAACCTCCTGGGCGAAGGCATTACTCAGGAACAACTCGATCGCGTGTTTTCGCCAGTAGGCGTTGACATCAATGCGATTCTGCCTGAGGAAATTGCCATCAGCATTGTGGCCCAAATGATTGCCGTCCGACGATCCAAGCCAGGAAGCCAGATCCCGCGAGCAGACCAGTAACAAAGCAGTTGAAAAAAAAGCCCGGATGTAGAGAATACGGCTTAAGTCTTGCACCCATGGATGCCGATATCTTCAGATACCACCGTCCTTTAGCCCTTCGGAGGAGGCATGGCTTATTGCCCTGAGTGCGGCGCTGAATTCGGGGGAGGCATTCGCCGCTGCCCCGAATGCCGGGTTGATTTGCTGGATGAACTGGAGGAGCCTGCCCTTTACGAAAATTCAGACGACAATCTGGTGCTGATCCAAGAGTCAGCGACTCCCGACGTGGTGGCGCGAATTAGCGAAATCCTTGGCAAGCATGGCATTCTGTCCGTTATTGAAGAAGTCAATCAAACGAAAGGACAAGCCGCCCCGGGGACGTCTCATATCCTCGTCACTCTGAAAGACGAAGCCCGATCTCGGGAGCTCTTGAAGAGTCTCTAGCGTCTGGATGTTTGCCTACCGCACCCATTGTCCGAACATCGTCAGCATAACCGGTGCGTAGTTCCCCTGGCTGAGCGCATCCCTCTACAGCGTCTTTCCTTCAACGTCGAGATACTTTCTAACCCCCTGCATCAAGGCGCTAAATTCCTCAGGTAACAGCGATTGTTGTCCGTCGGAAAATGCCTCTTCCGGATTTGGATGCACTTCAATAATGAGCCCGTCGGCCCCAACGGCGACGGCTGCCCTTGAAACCGGCGCAATCAGGCTTCGTTTGCCAGTGCCATGGCTGGGATCGACAATTACAGGCAGGTGTGACAACTGCTTCAGCGCTGGCACTGCCGCAATGTCAAGAGTGTTTCGCGTGTAAGTTTCGAAAGTTCGAATGCCGCGCTCGCACAGGATCACATCCGGATTCCCCTGAGAAACAACATACTCGGCCGACATCAGCAATTCCTTCAAAGTCGACATCATTCCACGCTTCAGCAAGACCGGCTTTCTCATTCGGCCCAAGCGCTTCAGCAAAGCGAAATTCTGCATGTTCCGTGCGCCGACCTGGAAGATATCGGTGTACTCATTCACCAAGTCGATGTTTTCCGTGGTGATGATCTCGGTGACGATCTTTAGACCGGTCTTCTCTCGCGCTTCTGCCAGCAACTTCAATCCTTCCTCTTCGAGCCCCTGAAAATCGTAAGGCGAGGTTCGCGGCTTGTAAGCTCCCCCTCGCAGGATCTTTGCTCCGGCAGCCTTCACCTTTTCGGCAGTGGTCAGAATCTGTTCGCGGTACTCCACCGAGCAGGGCCCGGCCATCACGACGAACTGATCACCACCGATCGTCAATCCATCCATTTGAATGATGGTCTTGCCTTTCTTTAGTTCACGGCCCACCAGCTTGAAGGGCTGAAGGATGGGGATCACCGACTCCACTCCTGGCACGGACTCCATCACCGAAATGATGCGATCCTTGTCCTTGCCGTCGCCGATCGCCCCGATGACTGTCCTCTCATCCCCCTTGATGGGATGAACGCTGTATCCAAAACCCTTGATCTTGTCGCAAACGTGTTCAATCTGTTCCTGGGTTGCCCCGGGCAGCATGGAAATGATCATAAGACGCTCCTCAA
>Ga0187892_10008956_pt1 | contig 13409 bp, 11 predicted proteins | sample MA1701073metaG_FD_139345 | JGI IMG/M metagenome (GOLD analysis project Ga0187892, IMG submission 139345) | Bio-ooze microbial communities from a basaltic lava cave in the Kipuka Kanohina Cave System on the Island of Hawaii, USA - MA170107-3 metaG ...
ACGACGGTCTGGCGTCATGGTCCGATATCGATGCCGCGGATAGCGTCGACCGGCCGCGCAGCGATCGCCTGGCCGAGGTCATTGCGCGGCGCGCCGCTGCACTCGACTGGCTTGACCAGACGTTCGACCACGCACGCCACCGCGCGGCCGATGGCGTCGCGATCTTCATGCACGCCAATCCCCGTTTCGGACGGCGTCCGACAAGCCCGCGCAGGGCTGGATACAACGCGTTCATCGATCGCCTGCGCCAACACGCAAGCACCTTTGAACGACCCGTGCTGCTGGCGCACGGTGACCTGCACTGGCACTTCGTCGATCGGCCGCTCGCCGCTGCGGCGAACGTGACACGCATGCAGGTGCCGGGAAGTCCGTTTGTTGGGTGGGTGAAGGTCGGTTTCAGCGCGGGCGCGCGGCGGGCGTTTGACTTCGAGGCGGCGTGAGCCGACGCGGCCTTCGGCCGCTCGGCAAAAAGCGGGGTCAGACTCGAATTTCGTGAACGAAAGTTCCGCGCTCAGAGGCAGAGCTCGAAATTCCAATCTGACCCCGGTTTTTGCCGATCGCAACAATCGCGCAACTTGTGCAACGTTTGAGCGGCCAAGCCTTGCTATATCGAATGCCGGTCGGGCGCCGTTCGTCGTCGTAATTGGACAGCCGGACGCGAGCAAAGCCCGTTTCGTCGCAGCCCGCCTTGCGCGCTTGCGCGTGGCGCTAGAAGACAAACGGCGACGGCACGTGATGCGCCGTCAAATATGGCGCTTCACGAGCAGATCGGCGGAGGCAGCTTGAGTGGCACGTCATGCGCTGCACCGGGGGCCGGACCACGATGCTGATCGTGCGCCAGTTTCCGGACGCCGATTCGCCGGTGCATGGGCCCGATGAGGCTGCCGGTGCGCGACCGGGTTCCGCGCAGGAGACCACCGTAATTTGCGCGCGCGCCCGTTATGCGCGCTGCCCGCCGCAGAAACACAATCTGTGCATCAACGCCATTCGTGGCGGCGCGATTCATTTCGTCGTCGGCAACCGGCGCATCAGCGTCGACGATGACACGTACCTGATCTTCAACGAAGGCCGCACGTTCAGCGCGCTGCTGCGCGAGCCGCACGAAGCCGAGGGCCTGATCATCTTTTACGCGCCGGGTGCGCTCGCCGAAGTGTTGAGCGCGCTGAATGTGGCGCCGGAACGCCTGCTCGACGGCGCCGAGCCGCCGCCCGATCCGTGGCAATTCACGGAGAGTCTGCGGTGGCACGACACACTGGTCAGCCCGCTTCTGAATGCGATTCGTGCCAATGTGAGCGCGGGCGACAGCGACGCTGATCCGGCGTGGCTGGAGACCCACTGCCTGCTGCTGCTCGAAAGCGCGGTGGTCGCGGAACAGCAGTTGCGCGGCGCCGCCGTTCGTATCGCATCGCTGCGCAGTTCGACGCGCGACGAACTGTATCGCCGCGTCAACTGGGCGGCCGATTTCATTCAAAGCAACTACGGCCGGCCGCTGTCGCTGCAGGAAGTGGCCGACGCGGCGCGGTTGTCCAAGTACCACCTGGTCCGGTCGTTTCGCCAGATGCACGGCGTGACGCCGCACACGCTTCTACTGGAAAAACGCGTGCGCGTTGCACGCCGCCTGATCGAAACCACCGACTTCGATTTGAACGAGATCGCCGAACGAAGCGGTTTCGGTACCCGCTGGTCGATGTTCCGGCAATTGCGGCGACGCTTCGGCGTGAGCGGCCGCGAGTTGCGCGGTCGCGATGACACCACGATTCTTTGAAAGCATTCATCATGGAACTGAACTGCCTCGTGATACAGCGCGATGAACGCGGCGCGCTGGAACTATGTTCCGCGCTCGCGGAACAAGGCGTGCCGGCCGAATGGGTCGACGGCACGGCGGCAGCGCTCGCCGCTTTGCGGCACTCCCGCGTGCAAGCGCTGCTGCTCAACGCCGACGATTGCGGCCACGACTTTCTCGCCACCGTGCGGCTGCTGGTGGGCGCGTCGCCGGCGCCTCTACTGGTGCTGTCGGCGGCGCGCGATGAGGTGAACGAAATCCTCGCGCTCGAGCTGGGCGCGGCGGATTTTTTCCGCAAGCCGGTATCGCCGCGGCTGATACTCGCCAAGCTGCGGCGCTTGTCGCGCGAGGCACCGCAACCGGCGGTTGCCGCCGAACGCCTGCTTGAACTTGGGCCGCTGACCCTGGACCTGCGCGGCCGCATGGCAGCGGTGCGCGGCGCGCTCGTGCCGCTCACGGCACGCGAGTTTGAGCTGCTGGTGGTACTGGCCACGCGCCGCAACGAGCTCGTGACGCGCGAAACGATCGCACGCCTTCTCGATGGCGCAACGAGCGCCGGTTCGCGCAGTGTGGACGTGGCGATCGCTCGCCTGCGGCGCAAGCTGGCGGTCAACGGCGCACGCGCGGTGCGCATCGGAACCGCATATGGGCGCGGCTATTTCCTCGCGGTGGACGAAACGGCCCCCGAATCAACGCACGAACTGCACCGCGACGCACTGGTCACCGCTTGAAAAACCGGTCAACCGCGGCCCAATGTTCGGCGCTGGTCCAGGTTGCGAGAAGACTTTTCAGTTCGCGACGCCGGCGCCTGCTGAACGATTCGCCGCGCCGCGCGCTGAGCGCCTGGGCCTTGCAGCCGCGCAGAACGGCGCCGGTTTGCGCAACGATCGGATCCATGAATTCTTCGAGCACCTTTCTCGTCCGGGCGGCGGGGAAAACCGCATCCGCCAGTCCCCATTGCAATGCGACCTGCGCTCCGACTTTTTCGCAGCGCGCGAGGATGCGTAGCGCGCGCGCCGGGCCGACCAGTCGAACGAGATCAACTCCACCACCCCACGCCGGCGTGATATTCATCGTGCCTTGAATCAACCCGATATGCGCGGCGCCCGACATCACGCGCATATCGCAGGCGAGCGCAAGCTCCGCGCCGCCGCCGAGCGCGTCGCCATTGAGCAGAGCGAGCACCGGCAGCGGAAACCCGCGCACTGCGTCGAGTGCAGCGCGTGACTTGCGCGCCATCGCGCGCGTTTGCGACGGAGTGCGGACCTTGTCCAGTTCGACGAGATCCCCACCCGCGGAGAAATAGCGGCTGCCCGCGCCGGTGATCACCGCGCACGCCAGCGTCGTGTCCTTGGCGTTCGCGCGCAGAGCTTTTGCGAGCACCGCGAGAAGCGCTGGCGATAGTGCGTTGTGCTTGCGCGGGCGGTTGATCGTCAGCCACAGCACCCGGCCTTCGCGAACGACGAGCAGGTCAGACATGCCCGCCTCCGCGTTCGAACCTTGGGGTCAGACCCCATTTTCGGCGGACGATTTCAGCTCCGAAGTACAAGCCTGGCCGCCGAAGAATGGGCTCTGACCCCTCCAGATGAACGATCACCGGCCGCCTCCGCGCTCGTGCTCCTTGACGATCCTTTCCGCTTTCAGGATCACGGGGGCGTCGACCATGCCGCCGTCGACCTGCACGGCCGCACCGTGGCTCGCCGCCGCGGCCGCGAGCACGCGCCGCGCCCACGCGACTTCCTCGGGCGTGGGCGCAAACGCCGCGTTGACGACGCCGATCTGCCTGGGATGAATGCACAGCTTGCCGCCGAAGCCAAAGCGGCGCGCGCGATTCGTGTCGGCGCGCAGCCGCTCGGCGTCGTCGATTGCGGTGGTTACGCCGTCGACCGGCGCAGCGAGTTCCGCAAGTCGCGAGGCGAGCACGAGCCGCGAGCGAAAAAAAGCAAGCGCGTCATCGTCGCCCGCGATGCCGAGGTCCACCTGCAGATCGATCGTGCCAAGCACCAGTCGCAGGACTCCCGGACAACACGCGATGCCATCCATTCGCGCAACGCCGGTGGCCGTCTCGACGATCGGCAGCACCGGTTTGTCGCCAATGGTCGCGCGCGCGGCGCCGATCTGATCCGGTGCTTCGGCCTTCGGCAGCACTATTCCGGCGCAACCGGCGGCGCGGGCAAGTTGCACATCGCGTTCGAACCATTCGGTGTACGCGCCGTTGATGCGGATCAGCACCGGTCTTGTGTCACTGAGCCAGCGGCCGAGCGCGCTGCGCGCGGAGCTTTTCTCCGCCACCGGCACCGCGTCCTCGAGATCGACAATCACCGCGTGCGCGCCCGATGCGAGCGCCTTGTCGAACCGTTCGGGCCGATTGGCTGGAACGAAGAGAAACGAGCGTGCGTCGCGCAGGTCCATCAAACCGCCCGCTCTGCTTGCAAGCGCGCGATCGACGATGCGTCGAAGCCGAGCTCGCGCAGGATTGATTCCGTGTGCTGTCCCACGGCCGGAATCGGGTCCATGCGCGGGTCGAGGTCATCGGGCAGTCCGGGCGGGCGCAACGCCGGAATGTCACCGGCGGGTGTTGCAACGGCAACCCAGCGCCGTCTCGACTCGAGTTGCGCGTGGTGCCACAGGTCACGCATGTCGTTCATGCGCGCGTTGGCAATCTGCGCCGCGTCGAGCCGCTCGATCATCTGCTCGGCCGTGAGTTTTGCAAAGCGTGCAAGGATGATGGCGCGCAACTCTTCGCGCGCGGCGGTTCTGCGCGCATTGGATGAAAACCGCGCGTCGTTCGCCAGCGAGGCGTCGCCGAGCACCTTGTCGCAGAAGATCGCCCATTCGCGTTCGTTCTGCAATCCGAGCATTACGACCTTGCCGTCGCCGGCGGGAAACGGACCATACGGATAGATCGTTGCGTGCGCGGCGCCGGCGCGCGGCGGCGGGCTGGCGCCTTCAAACGCGTAGTACATCGGATAGCTCATCCACTCGGCCATCGCTTCCAGCATCGATACGTCGAGCCGCGAGCCGCGGCCCGTCTGGCCGCGACGAATCAATGCTGCGAGGATGTTGGCATACGCGTACATGCCCGCCGCGATATCGGCAATCGAGCAGCCGGCCTTGGCGGGGTCTGCGTCGGACCCGGTGACCGACAGAAATCCGGATTCGCTCTGAATTAGCAGGTCGTACGCCTTCTTGTCGCGATACGGACCATCGGCGCCGTAGCCGGAGATGTCGCAGACGATCAGGCGGGGATGCTTGCCGGACAGCGCTGCGAACGAAAGTCCAAGGCGCGCCGCCGCGCCCGGCGCGAGGTTCTGCACCAGCACGTCGGTCTTTTCGAGCAGGCGCGCGAGCACCGCTGTGGCTTCGCGATGTTTGACGTCGAGCGTCAGGCTTTCCTTCGAACGATTGGTCCAGACGAAGTGCGACGCGAGTCCCTTTACGCGCTCGTCATAGGCGCGCGCAAAGTCGCCGACGCCCGGCCGCTCAACCTTGATCACGCGCGCGCCGAGGTCGGCCAGATGGCGCGTGGCCAGCGGCGCCGCGATCGCCTGTTCGAGCGAAAGAACGGTGATGCCTTCCAGCACTCTCGCTTGCACTCGCCCAGACGAGGGCGACCGTTCTCCCCCACCCCCGCGGGCGCGGGGCGAAGGCGGGGTTTCGCAACGCGCAGGCGTTGCGCCGCCGTAGCGACGCGCGCCTGCATGCGCGCGGCGGGGTGGGGGGAAGCCTTGGCTCGACGCCACTTCAGAACGATCGCGGCAAACCGAGCACGTGTTCCGCCACGTACGACAGGATCAGATTCGTCGAGATCGGCGCCACCTGATACAGCCGCGTCTCGCGAAACTTCCGTTCGACGTCGTATTCCGCGGCAAAGCCGAAGCCGCCATGAAACTGGATGCAGGCGTTGGCCGCTTCCCACGAAGCCTTGGCCGCGAGATATTTCGCCATGTTGGCTTCGGCGCCGCACGGCTCGCTCGCGTCGAACAGCGCGCACGCTTTGAAGCGCATCAAATTGGCCGCTTCGATTTCGATGTAGCTCTCAGCGATTGGAAACTGCACGCCCTGGTTCTGACCGATCGGGCGGCCGAAGACGACGCGTTCGCTGGCGTACTTCGTTACGCGATCGATGAACCAGTAGCCGTCGCCGATGCATTCGGCGGCGATCAATGTGCGCTCGGCGTTCAGCCCGTCGAGGATGTACTTGAATCCCTGTCCTTCAACGCCGATCAGGTTCTCCGCCGGAATCTCAAGGTTCTCGATGAAAAGCTCATTGGTTTCGTGGTTGACCATGTTGGCGATTGGCCGGACCGTCAATCCATTGCCGATCGCCTCGCGCAGGTCGACCAGAAAAATCGACATGCCTTCGGATTTCTTTTTCACTTGCGCGAGCGGCGTCGTGCGCGCCAGCAAAATCATCAGGTCGGAGTGCTGAACGCGCGAAATCCAGACCTTCTGTCCGTTGATGATGTAGCGGCCGCTTTTTTTGACGGCGGTCGTTGTGATCCTTGTCGTGTCGGTGCCGCTACCCGGTTCGGTCACGCCCATCGATTGCAGCCGCAACTCGCCGCTGGCAATGCGCGGCAGATAGCGTCGCTTCTGTTCTTCCGAACCGTGCCGCAGCAGCGTGCCCATGTTGTACATCTGGCCGTGGCACGCACCCGAGTTGCCGCCCGCGCGGTTAATCTCTTCCATGATGACCGACGCTTCGGCGAGACCGAGGCCCGATCCGCCGTAGTCCTGCGGAATCAGCGCGGCGAGCCAGCCGGCTTGCGTCAGCGCGACGACGAATTCTTCCGGGTAGCCGCGGCTCTGATCGATGCGGCGGAAATATTCGTCAGGGAACTGCGCGCATAGCGCGCGCACCGCATCCCGGATCTCCGCGTAGCCGTTGTCGCTTCGCTTCATCACTCAACTTCGGCGGTCGCTTCCATGCACAGGTCGCCGTCGCGATCCTGCGCCCACAACATGATCCTCTGATCGTCGGGCAAGCCGCGCACGAAGAAAGGTGCAGTGTCAAACAGCGGCTTGATCGCGCGGAATTCGAATTTCGTCAAGCGCGCATTCGCCAGATTTCGCCGTAGAAGGTCCGCGAGCAAGGTGGCGATCAGCGGTCCGTGCACGATCAAGCCTGCATATCCCTCGACGTCCGTCGCGTACTTGAGGTCGTAGTGAATTCGATGGCCGTTGAACGTCAGAGCTGAGTAGCGAAACAGCAGCACGGGGTCCGGCACGATCTCGCGCGACCACGCATATTCCGCCGGCGCGCGTGTCGGTGCGGGTTTCGTTTGATCAGGCGAAGGGTTGTCGCGATAGACGATGTCGTGCTCTTCGGAAAGCAGCACGCCATCGATGTCGGTGATCGTGTGGACCACTTGCACGAACACGAGTGGTCCGCTCTTGCCCTGCTTGAGATTCACGCCGCCAATGCGCGAGTCGCGGGTGACCGCCGCACCGACGCGCAGCGGTCGCCCGGAAACAAGTCGCCCGCCGGCCCACATACGGCGCGGCAACGGCACCGGCGGCAGGAATCCGCCGCGCTTCGGATGGCCGTCGGGCCCGATCTCGCTCGCGCGGGCCGCATGCAGGAAGAAGAGCCAGTGCCACAGCAGAGGTACCGCATCGCCCGCGTGCGGAAGCGGATCGTCGCGATCGAGCGTCGCCGCGAGCGCCGCAATGGGCGCCGCGCTGACTACATCAGTGCGTGTTTCTTCGTGGCCGATCCAGTGGCGCAGATGGTCGATGTCCATGTGCGACGTCACGGGGCAGGCTTCACGCGCGGCTTCGCCGCGCGGCGAAAAGCGGGGTCAGACTCGAACTCCGTCACAGCGCCTCGCACTATTTTGCGACCGCGCGCGAAATTCGAATCCGACCCCGGTTTTCGCTAGTCGGCGTAGACGCCGGCACTGCGAATCACCGGCGTCCACTTGTCGATCTCGAGCTTCAACCAGTCGCGCAGGCCGGCCGGGGTCTGTTTGGCATCGGGAACGATCTCTGCGCCGAGATCGACGAGCCGCGTACGCACGGCGGGATCGACCAGTGCGGCGCGCAGCGCGGCACCGAATTTATCGAGAGCTTCCTTCGGCGTGCCTTTGGGCGCGTACACGCCATGCCACACCTTGACTTCGAAATCCTTAAGCCCGCCTTCATGCAGCGTCGGCGTATCGGGCAGCGCGCCGATACGCGCGAGTGTCGTCACGCCGTACAACTGCACCTTGTCGGCCTTGATTTGCGGCAAGGTCTGGGTGGTCTGATCGCACAGGATGTCCACTTGCCCGCCGAGCAGCGCGTTCATCGCCGGACCCGTGCCCTGAAACGGCACCGTTGTCAGTTCGACGCCGAGCGCGCGCTGAAACAGCATTCCGCAGAGGTGCGAGACCGCGCCAAGGCCGGCGTTGGCGAGATTGATCTTCGATTTGTTCGCCTGCACGTAGACCATCAGCTCTTTCAGATTCTTCGCCGGAAAGTCCTTGCGCGCGAGCAGGGTCATCGGTACGTCGGCCACCTGTCCCACGTATTCGAAATCAGCCAGCGGGTTGTAGGCAAGCTTGCGATAGAGCGCCGTGCTGGTCGCCATGCCGTTGTGATGAATGAGAAACGTGTAGCCGTCGGGCGCGGCCTTCGCGGCATAGCCGACGCCGACCGTGCCGCCGGCGCCGGTCTTGTTTTCGACAACGACGGTCTGACCGAGCGTCTTCGTCATCGACACGGCGAGCGTGCGGGTGAGGATATCAGTCGGACCGCCCGCAGAAAACGGAACCACAAACGTGACCGGCTTGGTCGGCCATGACTGCGCCGACGCGCCTACAGCCAGTGCTGACGTGATGGCAGCCGCAATCCATGTTGCCCATTTGATTGAACTGAACTGCATTTCTTCTCTCTCCCTTTTCAACTTAGCGAAACGACTGCCGCAAAGCGGCCGCACAGCGGTCGAACGCCTGCGCTGCTGCGTCGATCACTTTGCCCATCGTGATGAAGCCGTGGACCTGTCCTTCGAAACAGAAGTAGTCGACTGCTACCCCGGCCTTGCGCAACGCGTTCGCGTAGGCCGCGCCTTCGTCGCGCAACGGGTCGTAGCCCGCGGTCAGCACCAGCGCCGGCGGCAGTCCGGCGAGACTGCGCGCGAAGAGCGGTGATGCGCGCCAGTCCTCGTACTCATGCGCATCGTTCAGATAGTGGCCGCGAAAATATTCGATCAGCTCGCGCGTCAACAGATACCCGGCGCCATTTTCCACATGCGACGGAAACGACATCCGCGCGTCGATGCCCGGATAGATCAGCAACTGGCACGCGAGCGCCGGTCCTCCCGAATCGCGCGCCGCGATGCACGCGACGGCAGCGAGATTGCCGCCGGCGCTGTCACCGCCGATCGCGACGCGAGCGGCATCGATCTGCAATGAAGCCGCGTGTGCCGTGATCCATCGTGTTGCGACCAGCGTGTCATCGACCGCGGCGGGAAACCTGTGTTCGGGTGCGAGCCGGTAGTCGACCGAGAGGACCGCGCATTGCGCGCGATTGCCGATCTCGCGGCAGACAACGTCATGCGTGTCGAGATCGCCGATCGTCCAGCCGCCGCCATGCAGATAGATGAGCGCAGGCAAAACCTCGTGCGTGGTTGATCCGGCCGGGCGATAGGCACGAATCGGAATGCCGCCAGCACTCAGCATCTCGACCGCCGCGACCGGCGGCGGCTCGGGTGTACTCAACCCGCGCGCTTTCTTGTAGGCGAGCCGCGCCTGCGCCACCGGCAGCGTGTGCATCGGCGGCAGATTGAAACTCGCGAGCAGATCGAGATAGGACTTCGCTTGCGGGTCGAGCATCGAGTCTCCTCAGGACGGCGAACGATAAGCCCTTGCCGCGGAGCCAAGCGCGCGCGCCATTAGTCCAGTGACGAGTAACCACGTCATCACCGGTGCTGCGACGATCCAGTCCGCTTTCAGAAATCCCGCCGGGCCGAGCGCGAGCCGCAGTAACGCCGCCAGCGCAAGCGCCGAAAAGATCAGCCCCTCTGGAACCAAATGGACCGGCCGGCGGACAAGGGGGTGTTGACATATGAATCGTGACCGCGTGGCTGCTCAAAGCGGGCGCAATCTAGGCGCACGCGCAGGCTTGCCCTGGGCTTCGCTTGTGCCGGCGCCGGCGTGGCAGGCCCCACGTCAAGGCTTCGCAACAACGAGTGCGCCCGCTTTGGGCAGCCACCCTCCGGGGCGGGGTGGCGTGGGGCGCATGGCGTCGTTGCAAGCCTTGCGTGGGGCCCGGACCCACGCAGCGGCTTGCGCCTAGCCCTGCATCCCCAGGCCACCGCGCCGCGGTCACGATTCATATGTCAACACCGCCTATACTGCCGTCATGCGTCGCTCCTCGCTTCTCATCCGCTCGATTCTGTTGTGCCTGCTCGCTTTCGCAGTGCCGGTGCAGTCGATCGCGGCGGCGACGATGCTGTATTGCGATCCCGCGCATCACTCGCACGGCGGCGACGCTGCCGATCACTCGCAACATTTCGCGCAGCCATCCGATCAAGTCCAGTCGGACGATGACCTCAAGGTGTCGCTCGTGAAATGCAGCGCGTGCTCGGCGTGCGCGAGCGGTGCGTATATGAGCGCACCGGCCCCGGCCGCGCTTCCTGTCCTTGTTTCTTCCTCCCCGCCAGCCTGCGGCGCGCCGCCCGTGAAGGGCGCGACGCCGCACGGAATTGATCCGCCTCCCCGAAGCTAGTCCCTTCTGATCGGCGATCGACTCGCCGCGGCCGGCCTCGGCACGCGGTGCGCCCGCATCGCCGCAGACGTCTCGCGCGCCGCAAGGCGCAATCCTGCGATGTGACGCTTACGGGGAATGTCATGCAATTCATCGTTTCAACCGTACTCAGCGCGCTGGCCTTGTGGTCGGCCGCGAGCCATGCCCAGCCGGGGCATCTGCACACGCCGCCAGACCGCAACGCGGCGCCGGCTTCAGAACCGTCGCGGCCATCTTCGAGCTACGGATCGGCCTTCGCCGGCTATCGCCCGTTTCGAATCGATGAGCCGCTTGCCGACTGGCGCCGCAGCAACGATGAAATGGGCGAGTTGAGCGGCCACATCGGGCACATCAAGGGAGTCGACAAGAAACAACCGTCCGATGAGCCGCACGCGCCGGTTCACTCGCACGGTGGAGCGAGACGATGAGATTCGCATCCATTGCGGCGATGCCGCTCGCCTTCGTTCTCGCCGGCTGCGCCAGCCTGGCGATCGACGACAACCACGAGTCCTTGCGGCAGTTCGCACAACAGCGACTGGGGAGCGAGGTCAAGTGGCTGACGTCGGAGGAAGCCCGCAAGCGCGCGCAAGCCGAGGTCGAGACGCTGCTGGCGAAGCCGCTTGCTGCCGACGACGCGGTGCGAATCGCGCTCGCTTACAGCCCGGCGCTGCAATCGATGCTGTTCGACGCTGCCGGTCTGTCCGCGGACGCCACCCAGTCGGGGCGCCTGCCCAATCCGGTGTTCACGTTCGAGCGCCTGGTGCGCAACGAGGGCGGACGGCGCGAACTAGAAATCGAACGCGCCCTCGGCTTTTCACTGCTCGACGTGATGCTGCTGCCGTTGCGCGCCAGCGAGGCCAACGCGCGCCAGCAGCAGTTGCGCACCCGCGCCGCAGCCGACGTAGTGCAGACCGTTGTCGATACGCGCCATGCCTGGGTGCGCGCGGTCGCGGCGCGGCAGTCGGCCGCGTACTTCGAGCAGGTGCAGACCGCTGCCGAGGCGAGCGCGGAACTGGCGCGCCGCATGCAGGCGGTCGGAAACTTCAGCGTCCTGCAACGCGCGCGCGAACAGGCGTTCTATGCGGATGCGACCGCGCAACTGGCACGCGCGCGCCACGCCGCAACCGCCGCGCGCGAGTCGCTCGTGCGCGCGCTCGGTCTCGACGAAGAACACGCCCGTGCGCTGCTGCTCCCCGATCGATTGCCCGATCTGCCGCAAGCGCCGCGCGACGAACGCGAGCTCGCGCGGTTTGCGCTGGAAGATCGACTCGACATGCAAATGGCGCGCGCTGAGCTGGACGCCACCGCGCGCGCGCAGGGCCTGACGCGCATCACAGGCTGGATCAACGGTCTGCATCTGGCGGGCATCAGCAAGTCTGAGACCGACTTGCCGCGGCAGAAAGGTTTCGAGCTCGAACTGCAGTTGCCGTTGTTCGACAGCGGCAGCGCATTGCGCGCCGGCGGTCAGGCGCGTTACATGGCGGCATTGAACCGCACGACGCGTGTGGGCATTGACGCCGCGTCGCAGCTGCGCGAAAGCTACAGCGCGTATCGCACCGCGCACGACCTGGCGCTGCACTATCGCGACGAAGTGGTGCCGCTGCGCAAAGCCATCGCCGACGAGATGCTGCTGCTCTACAACGGCAATCTTGCGAGCGTATTCGAACTGCTGGCCGATTCGCGCGAGCAAGTGGGTACGGTCAATCGCGCGCTCGAAGCGCTACGCGATTTCTGGCTCGCCGATTCGGCGTTGCAGGCGGCATTGCTCGGCAGGCCTGCCTCTGCGCAGACGATGGAACCGATGCCCGCTGCGGCCGCAGGCAGCGCGGCGCACTGAACGAAAGATCAACGATGTCAACCTTGAAGCCAACGCGACGACATTTCCTTGCCAAGGCCGGCGTCGCGGCCGCGGCCGTTGCGGTGAGCCGCGCAGCGCTTGCTGCGCTGCCCGAACCGCCGCAACAAGACAAGCCCGACACGATGCCGCCGCTCGAGCCGCCGAATGGCCGGCCGTATCGCCCGGTGGTGACGTTAAACGGCTGGACACTGCCGTGGCGAATGAATCAGGGCGTGAAGGAATTTCACCTCGTCGCCGAGCCGGTCGTGCGCGAACTCGCGCCCGGCATGAAAGCGCGCCTGTGGGGCTACAACGGCCAGTCGCCGGGGCCGACGATCGAAGTGGTGGAAGGCGACCGCGTTCGCATCTTCGTCACCAATCGCCTGCCCGAACACACGACGATCCACTGGCACGGCCAGCGCCTGCCCAATGGCATGGACGGCGTGGGCGGATTGGTGCAGCCGCAGATACAGCCCGGCAAGACTTTCGTTTACGAATTCGTCGCACGCCGGCCCGGCAGTTTCATGTACCACCCGCACGCCGACGAGATGGTGCAGATGGCGATGGGAATGATGGGCTTTTGGGTCACGCATCCGCGCGGCAAGCATCCGCTGATCGACGCGGTGGATCGCGACTTCTGTTTCCTGCTCAACGCCTACGACATCGAGCCCGGCGCCGCAGTGCCAAAGATCAGCACGATGCTCGAGTTCAATCTATGGAACTGGAACAGCCGCGTCTTCCCCGGCATCGCCTCGCTGAACGTGCGGCGCGGCGACCGCGTGCGCGTGCGCATCGGCAATCTGACGATGACCAATCACCCGATCCATCTGCACGGCCATGAGTTCGTGGTCAGCGGCACCGATGGCGGGCCCACGCCGCGCGGCGCGCGCTGGCCCGAGGTCAGCGCCGACATCGCGGTCGGACAGATCCGCGACTTGATGTTCATCGCCGATGAAGAAGGCGACTGGGCGTTTCACTGCCACAAGGCCCATCACACGATGAACGCGATGGGGCATCAGGTGCCCACGATGATCGGCGTCGATCATCGCGGCGTGGTCA
>Ga0187892_10008957_pt1 | contig 13408 bp, 12 predicted proteins | sample MA1701073metaG_FD_139345 | JGI IMG/M metagenome (GOLD analysis project Ga0187892, IMG submission 139345) | Bio-ooze microbial communities from a basaltic lava cave in the Kipuka Kanohina Cave System on the Island of Hawaii, USA - MA170107-3 metaG ...
CATCCGTCCTATGTTCGAGAGCCATCAGAGTCTCGCCAGATAGGGTTCGAGGGCAGCCAGGCTTTCCAGATTGTGCGCCGGAGCGAAGAGGTCGACATAGGGCAGCGCCGCCTGCATGCCGCGCGCCTCCGGTGCGTAGTCCTGCCAGCCGATCAGCGGGTTCAGCCAGATGATGCGCCGGCAGCGCCGGCGCAGCCGCCGCATCTCCTCGGCCAGCCGTTCGGGATCGCCGGCGTCGTAGCCGTCGGAAACGATCATCACGGCCGTACGCGAATGGATCACGCGCTTCGCGTGCCAGCGGTTGAAGGCGGCGAGGCATTCGCCGATGCGGGTGCCGCCGCCGATGCCCTGCGCCATCAGCGACAGCCGGTCGACCGCGTGGGCGACATCGCGGTCGCGCAGCGATGCGGAGACGTGGGCAAGACGGGTGTGGAAGACGAAAGCCTCGGACTCCCGGAAGGCGTCGACGACGCCATGCAGGAAGCGGACGAAGAACGCGGTGTAGAGGTCCATCGAGCCGGAGCCGTCGAGCAGCACCACCAGCCGCAGCGGCTTCAGCTTGCGGCGCCGCCAGACCAGATCGATGGGCGTACCGCCGTGGGAGATGCTGCGATGGATCGTGCGCCGCAGATCGAGCCGCCGCCCGCGCCGGCGCGCCCGCTCGCGGCGCACCAGCCGGGCGCGCATCCGACGCGCCAGCCGCTCGGTCAACGCGTGGGTCTGCGCGACCTCGTCGGGATCGACCACGTGACGCAGGTCCGTCGCCCCCAGCCGCTCGCTTCTCGCCGCCTGGTTCCGCCGGTCATGGGAATCGGTCGCCTCATCCCCATGATGTCCTTCGCCCTGCTCGACGGCATCGGGCATCCCATGCGGTCGCTGCGACATCATCGACTCCGCGATGTGCTTTGCTGTCGAGCGGCTCTCGCCCGGCGCTGTTGCGCTCCGCTGCACACGCCGCACGCCGCGGCCCTGCCAATAGGCCGCGAAGATCTCATCGAAGCGCTCCCAATCGGAGCGCGTCGCACAGAACAGCGCGCGCAGCGCCGGCGCCAGGAGCGACGGCCTGGCGGCTGCCGGCGAGGCGAGGATGGTCAGCGCGTCGCGCGTCTCCGCCAGGCCGACGGCGAAGCCGTTGTCGCGCAGCGTCCGCACGAAGCCGGCGAGGCGCCGGCGCATGGTCGTGCCGATCGTTTCCGCGGGCATCACGCGACCTTTCCGAGGAGGCGGTCGGTGACCTCGCGCGTCAGGCGCGACCGGTCCTCATGGGTCTTGAGCAGGCAGATCAGCGTCTCGTGGACCGCTTCCGGTTCCTGCCTCAGGTCATGAACCTCAAGGCCCGCGAGTGTTGCCGCCCAGTCCAGGGTCTCGGCGACACCCGGCACTTTGCGCAGGTCCTCCTTGCGCACGGCCGCCACCATGCGTGCGACCTGCTGGGCGAGGGCGGCGTCGATCTGCGGCAGTCGCGTCGTGATGATGCGGGCCTCGCGCTCGACATCGGGGAAATCGACATAATGATAGAGGCAGCGTCGGCGCAGCGCATCCGACAGCTCGCGCGTTCCATTGGAGGTCAGCACCACCCGCGGAATCGTGCGCGCCGTCACCGTTCCCAGTTCGGGGATGCTGACCTGGAAATCCGAAAGCAACTCGAGCAGGAACGCCTCGAACTCCTCGTCGGCCCGGTCGACCTCATCGACGAGCAGGACCGGCGGCGTGTCGCGCCGGATCGCCGCCAGTAGCGGGCGCTCCAGCAGGTACTTCTCGGAAAAGATGTGCTCCTCGATGGCATCGGTGCTCATGCCGGCGCCTTCGTGCGCCTTGATGGCGAGGAGCTGGCGCTGATAGTTCCACTCGTAGAGCGCAGCGTTCTGATCGAGGCCTTCGTAGCACTGCAGGCGGATCAGCTCGGTCCCGTGCACCGCCGCCAGCGCCTTCGCCACCTCGGTCTTGCCGACGCCGGCTTCGCCTTCGAGCAGGAGCGGCCGCTTGAGATAGTCCATGAGCCACAGCGCCGTCGCCAAGTCGCGGTCGGCGACGTAGCCGACGGCGGCCAGGCGCTCGGCGATGCGGTCACGGTCGGGGATCATCGGGTGGTCGCGAGCGGCACGGGCTTCGCCAGCATACTCCACATCACTGTCACCCCCGCGAAAGCGGGGGTCCAGGGCAAGCGGTACAGCGGTTGCCCTGGATTCCCGCTTTCGCGGGAATGACAACGATGACTCTCATCCGTGCAATCCCAACTTCTCCGCCACCGTCCAGGTGCGCCAGTGGTCGTGCGGCATCGGGATGTGGGTCGAGCCCAGGAACTTGAAGGCGTCGTTGACCGCATTGGCGAAGCAGGGCACGCCGCCGACGTTCGGGCTCTCGCCGACGCCCTTGGCGCCGATCGGGTGATGCGGCGACGGCGTCGTCGTCCAGTCGGTTTCCCACTTCGGCGTCTCGACGGCGGTGGGCAGGAAGTAGTCCATGAAGGTCGGCCCGGTGACGTTGCCGACCTCGTCGTAGCGGATCTCCTGTCCCATGGCGATGCCGAAGGCCTCGGTGAGGCCGCCATGCACCTGGCCCTCGATGATCATCGGGTTGATGCGGGTGCCGCAATCGTCGAGCGCATAGAAGCGCCGCACCTTGGTGACGCCGGTGTCGATGTCGACGTCGACGACGCAGATATAGGCGCCGAACGGGTAGGTCATATTCGGCGGGTCGTAGTAGTTCACCGCCTCCAGCCCCGGCTCCAGTCCCTTCGGCACGCGATTGTAGGCCGCCCAGGCCAGCTCCTTCATGGTCTTGAACCGCTCGGGGTTGCCCTTCACGCGGAAGCGGTCGATGTCCCACTCCAGGTCGTACTCCGACACCTCCAGCAGATCCGCCGCGATCATCTGCGCCTTGGCCTTGATCTTGCGCGCGGCCATGGCGGTCGCGGCGCCCGCCGTCGGCGTCGAGCGCGAGCCGTAGGTGCCGAGGCCGTAGGGCGCCGTGTCCGTGTTGCCCTCCTCGATCATGATGTCGTCGGCCGGCGAGCCTAGCTCCGTCGCGATGATCTGCGCATAGGTCGTTTCGTGCCCCTGGCCCTGCGACTTCGAGCCCATGCGCGCGATCACCGCGCCCGTCGGATGGATGCGGATCTCCGCCGAGTCGAACATGGCGATGCCGAGGATGTCGCAGTTGCGCGACGGGCCGGCGCCGACGATCTCGGTGAAGAAGATCACGCCGATGCCCATCAGCTCGCGCGTCTCGCCGCGCTTGAAGGCCTCCTGTTTCGCTTTCTGCTCCTCGCGCAGCTTGCCGTAGCCGACGGCGTCCATCGCCTTCTTCATGGCGGTGTGGTAGTCGCCGGAGTCGTACTCCCAGCCGAGCGCCGATTGGTAGGGGAACTGCTCGCGGCCGATCAGGTTCTTGAGGCGCAGTTCCGCCGGGTCCATCCCGAGCTTCTGCGCCAGGATGTCCATGGCCCGCTCGATGCAGTAGGCCGCCTCGGTGACGCGGAACGAGCAGCGATAGGCGACGCCGCCCGGCGCCTTGTTGGTATAGACGCCGTCGACGGCGCAGTGGGCGACCGGGAAGTCGTAGGAACCGGTCACGATGTTGAAGAACCCGGCGGGCCATTTGCTCGGATCGGCGCAGGAGTCGAAGGCGCCGTGGTCGGCCAGCACATGGACGCGCAGGCCCGTGACCTTGCCGTCCTTCCGCGCCGCGATCTCCGTGGTCATGTGGTAGTCGCGGGCGAAGGAGGTGGTCGACAGATTTTCGATGCGGTCCTCGACCCACTTCACGGGACGGCCGGTGACGATCGAGGCGACAACGGCGCAGATGTAGCCGGGATAGGCCCCGACCTTGTTGCCGAAGCCGCCGCCGATGTCCGGTGCGATGACGTGGATCTTGTGCTCGGGAATCTTCGAGATTAGCGAGGCGACCGTGCGGATGACGTGCGGCGCCTGGAAGGTGCCCCACACCGTCAGCTCGCCCTTGATCTTGTCGAAGGACGCCACGCACTGACAGGTCTCGAGCGGGCAGGGGTGCACGCGCTGATAGGAGATCAGCTCCTTGATCGTCACCTCCGCCTTCGTGAAGGCCTGATCCGTCGCCTCCTTGTCGCCGATCTCCCAGGCGAAGATGTGATTGTAGTGCTTTCGCTTGCCGTGGGCGCCGTCGGTCTTGTCCTTGATGTCTTCGCGCAGCACCGGGGCGCGCGCCGCCATCGCCTTGAAGGGGTCGACGAGCACCGGCAGCTCCTCGTACTCGACCTCGACCAGCTCGGCCGCGTCGGCCGCCACGTAGCGATCGTCCGCTATGATGAAAGCCACTTCCTGGTTCTGAAAGAGCACCTTCTCCTCGGCCAGCACGGCCTGCACGTCGCCGGCCAGGGTCGGCATGTAGTGCAGGCTGAGCGGCTTGAGGTCGGCGGCCGTCAGCACGGCCAGCACGCCCGGCAACGCCTTCGCCTTCGTCGCGTCGATCTTCTTGATGCGTGCATGGCCGTAGGGCGAGCGCGTGAAGTCGCCGTACAGCATTCCCGGCAGCTTCAGGTCGTCGACATAGTTGCCCTTGCCCTGGACGAACCGGATATCCTCGACGCGCTTGCGCTTGCAGCCCATGCCCTGCAGCTTGTCCGCGCGCTCCGCCTGAGACGGTGTCATGTCGTTCATTCCGCGGCCTCCTTGACGGGCGTGCCGGACAATTTCGCGGCAGCGTACTGAATGGCCTTCACGATGTTCTGATAGCCGGTGCAGCGGCAAAGATTGCCGGCAATGCCGAAGCGGATCTCGTCCTCGCTGGGATTGGGGTTCTCCTTCAGCAGGCGGTAGCCGCGCAGGATCATTCCCGGCGTGCAGTAGCCGCACTGCAGCCCGTGCATCTCGCGGAAGCCCTCCTGCAGCGCATGCAGCGTGCCGTCCGGCGCCGCCATGCCTTCGATCGTCAGCACCTCCGCGCCATCGGCCTGCACCGCAAACATGGTGCAGGATTTCACCGACCGGTTGTCGAGATCGACCGTGCAGGCGCCGCAGTGGCTGGTGTCGCAGCCGATATGCGGCCCGGTCAGGTTCAGCTGCTCGCGCAGGAAGTGGATCAGCAGGGTGCGCGGCTCGACCAGCCCGTCGACGCTCTTGCCGTTCACCGTCATCGTCACCTGGACTTTGGCCATCTGTCGTGCCTCCCGGACCTCAGGCCGCGCGCGATTTGGCGCGGGCCAACGCCCGCGCCACCATCACGCCCGCCATTTTTTTGCGATAGGCCGCCGGCCCGCGATTGTCGGAGGCCGGGGACGTGATCGCCTCGGCCGCCGCGACCGCCTTGGCGACGGTCGCGGCGTCGAGCCCCGAGCCGGCGACGATCTTCGCCGCCTCCTCCGCCCACAAGGGAGTCTCCGCCACATTGGTGAGGCCGATGGAGCAAGTCGCCACGCGCCCGCCGCTCATGGTCACGATCACGGCCGCCGCCGCGGTGGCATAGTCGCCGACCTTGCGCTTCAGCTTCTCATAGGCGAAGCCATGGCCGGCCGGTGGTGCGGGAATGCGAATGGCCGTCATCATTTCCCCCGCCTCGAGCGCGGTCATGTAGGCCCCTTCATAGAAGTCGCGTGCCGCCATCCGCCGCTCGCCGCCTTTGCCGGCGATCTGATAGACGGCACCGAGGCAGAGCATGACCGCCGGCATATCGTTGCCGGGGTCGCCATTGGCGACGTTGCCGCCGAGGGTGCCGACGTAACGCACCTGCGGATCGGCGATGACCAGCGCGGTCTCCCTCAGGATCGGCAGCTTGGCGGCGAGGGTGGCATCGCCGATCAACTCATGCTGTGTCGTCATGGCGCCGATCACGATATCGGCGCCGTCCGCGCGGATGCCCTTCAGCTCCTTGATCCGGCCGAGGTCGACCAGATGCTCGGGCGCGGCCAGCCGCAGCTTCATCATCGGGATCAGGCTGTGCCCGCCGGCCAGCGGCCGCGCGTCGGCGCCGAGATCGGCAAGCATGGCCACCGCTTCGGCCACGGATTTCGGCCGGTGATAGGCGAACGAACCTGGAATCATGCCGGTCCTCCCTGGATCGGATCGAGCCCCGACGCTTGACGCGCCATCAGCATTTTGGCGGAGAGTCTGTCGGCGTTTGCGGCTCGGCGGCAATCCTTGCTTCACGATCCGTCGGCGTCGTGCACCAAAGGCAGCGGATTCGCACGAACTGCGTCAGCGCTGCTGACCGAAATTCCGGGGAAGGTGACGAAAGGCGGTGGACGAGTCAGCGATGCTGCACAAGAGCGGCCGGCTCACCCGTCACCATCGGATGGTCCCGTCCGACGTCGCCCGGCTTCAGTCCGAGATGCGATTTGAGCCAGCCGAGGCGGCTGCGGCTGACCGGAACGGTGTAGGGATCGAGGGCGGCCAGTTCGATGAGTCCGGTGTCGCCGGCGCGCTTGAGGCCGACGATGCGGTCGATATTGACGATATGGCTACGGTGGACTCGGATGAAGCGCGCCTTGTCGAGGCGCGATTCGACGACGCTGATGGCGAGCGGACAGAATAGCTTGGCCTTGCCGTCGAACACATAGGTGTAGTGGGCGTTGGCGTGCACGGCGACGATCTCGTCGACCGGCACGAACTGGGTGATGCCTTCCCGTTCGATCGGAAGACGTTGCGCCGTCCGCCGAGGCGGGGCACCCGCGCCGCCGAGGGGACCGAAGGTTGCATGCCCCGCCGCGGCAGCGTGCTCGGTTGCGACATCATCCGCCGGAGCGTCTGGCAGGGCGGCGCCGGTTTCGGCGGTCCGACCGGTTTGCGATGCTGCCGCCCTTGATCGTTCCGGCACGAGCGCCAGCAGGAAGATGCCGGAGACAATGGACGCCACGATGGCGACGACGATAGCCAGCAAATCGCTGGAGAGCGCCGGCGCGCCGGGCGTGCGGACGGCGAATGGTGTCAGCGTCAACCCGGCCATGGCGGTGTAGTGCATGCCGGCGATGGCGGTGCCCAGGGCAGACGCGGACAGCAGCAGCGGCGGCCGACCGCCGCGGCCGCTGGCCAGCCAGAGCGCCAGTCCCGAGGTGGCCATGGCGATTGCCACGCTTGCCGCGACGAACAACGGCGCGTGCTCCATGTGGGCGCTGGCGTGCAGGGCGGCCATCCCGAGGTAGTGCATGGTGGCGATGCCGCCGCCCATGAAGACGGCGGACGCCGCAAGCCTGACCGCCGTCAGCGGCCCGGCACTGGCAGCGAATACCGCAGCGCCGACGACGATGACGCAGACCAGGAACGACAGCAGGGTCGGAAAGACGAGGTAGTCGATCGGGAACGGCAGCCGGACGGCAAGCATGGCGACGAAATGCATCGACCAGATGGCCACCGCCAGCGAGATCGCGGCCGCGGCCAAGAGGAGACGCCGCCGCATTCCCATGGAGTCGCTGACCTGCACGGCCAGGCTCAGCCCGACATAGGCACCCTGGATCGCCACGGCCAGCGACAGCACCACGAGCCAGCGCTCGTGCGCCACACCCATCGATCCGTCCTCCCTACGGAATGCGGATGGCTATGTTACGTCACAATCGGCCGCGAAAACCAGAATTCTCGGCGCCCACGCCGGGCGCTCCTAGAGCACGCCTCTGGCGCTGAGCAAGGCAAGCAAGCCGAAGGCGGTCATGCCGATGGCGATGGAGAGCGGCACGAGGAGGATCAGGACGGCGGCCTCGCGGGCGTCGACCGGTCCGCTCGCCGTCTCGAAATCGCCGTCCAGCCAGTTTCGAAAACTCGTCTCGGACGGGTCGGAGCTCTGGCGACCGAAGCGGAACAGCAGCCAGGGCAGGGCGACGAAGGTTCCCACCAGGAACGTAACGACGCCGAACAGGAGGACTCCGTAGTAGCTGCGGCTGAACAGGATCCAGATCGCGCCCAGTGTCCAGGCGATCGTGCCGATCCCCAGTCGCGCGACCACGGGATGCACGCGCGTCGACCGTCGCCTGTTCGTGCCGCATGACTCGCGATTCATGACGACCTCCTTTCGGAGACTGATCACGTCAGACCCGAAAGATCCGTATGCAACGGACGTGGGAGCGAGCGCCGGCCGGGAGAACCGGACATCCGGTCGCGCGGCACATCGCCGCGACGCGACGGGGGAGATCTATGCGGCGTCAGCCTGCTGCGTCGGGTGGGCTTTTGCGAACGCCTCGAGCCTGGCGCAGGCGGCGTCGACGGCGAGGATCTTCGGCAGGTGGTCGAGGGCGACGTCGAAGCGCCGCGCATTGAAGACCTGCGGCACGAGCACGACGTCGGCGAGCGTCGGCGCGGCACCGAAGCAGAAGGGATCGCCGGTGATCAACCGCTCGACCGCCTGCAGACCGCCTTCAACGATCCAGTACCGATACCAGGCGTCGACCTCGGCCTGGCTGTGCCCGAGCGGCCCCTTCAGGTAGTTCAGCACGCGCAGATTGTTCAGCGGATGCGTATCGCAGGCGATGGCGAGCGCGACTGCGCGAACCTTCGCCGCCATGATCGGGTCCGGCGGAACCAGGCGCGGCATCGGCCTGACCTGCTCGAGATACTCGATGATGGCAAGCGACTGGGTCAGTACCGTGCCGTCGTCGAGTTCCAGGGCCGGCACCAGTCCCTGCGGGTTCCTGGCCAGATAATCCGGCTTGGTCTGCTCGCCGCCGTCCTTGACCAGTTGCACCGGCACCATCTCCACCGCGATACCCTTCAGGTTGAGGGCGATGCGCACGCGATAGGCCGCCGAACTGCGGAAGTAGGTGTATAGCTTCATGCCGACCGCCCGTTGTCATCGAGACGTGCAAGCGCTTGCGCCCGCGCTTCCAGCTTGCACAGGAGAGCATCGAGATGCTCGCGTTCGTGCACGCCGAGCGCGGCATCGAGAGCGCGCTCGAAGGCCAACGCCCGGGGCGCCAGGTCCTGGTAAACGCGCCGGCCGCGGCCGGTGAGGGTGAGGAAGGCCTCGCGCATGTCGTCCTCGTTGGGTTCGCGCGATGCCAGGCCCTTCTCCTCGAGCGCGGCGACGGCGCGGCTGACCTTGGTCTTGTGCATGCGGCTGTGGACGCCCACGTCCTTGGCGGTCATCCGGTCGTACTGGCCGAGCGTGGCGACGACGCGCCATTCGGGAATGCCGATGCCGTACCGCTCGGCATAGAGCCGCGACAGCGCCCGGCTCACGCTTTCCGCCACGACATTGAGCCGGTAAGGCAGGAAGCGCTCCAGTTCCAGCAGCGGCGGTCCGCCCGCTCTTGGCGACTTGACATCCATTAGTTACAAGTGTAACTATATATGATCGGGATGGCAAGCTCGAATCTGCGCGTTCGCACGGAAGAGGAGGTGCCCATGGGCTCCAGCAACTATGTCTCGTTTCCGCGCGTCGAGGGGCGCGCCTCGCGCCAGGCACATGCCGACCTGCCGGACGGCACCTTCGAGCGGGAGCTCGGCAAGGAGGGTTTCTTCGGTCCGGCGACCCACATGTATCACACTCATGCCCCGACCGGCTGGGTGAGGTGGGAGGGACCGCTGCGGCCGCGCGCCTTCGATCTGGCGAAGCTCGGTCGGCCGGCGTCGTCGCCCTGGCAGGCCGGCATGGTGCTGCACAATGCCAACGTGAAGATGCGGCATTGGACGTTCTCCGGCCGCATGGATCACTTGGTCCGCAATGCCGACGGCGACGAGCTGCTGTTCATCCATCAGGGCGACGGCGCCCTTTTCTGCGACTACGGTCATCTGCCCTTCGCGCGCGGCGACTACATCCTGCTGCCGCGGTCGACGATGTGGCGCCTCGAGGCGACGTCGCCGGTGACGATGCTGCTGTTCGAATGCACCAACGGCAGCCTGCGCACGCCCGAGCGCGGCATGGTCGGCCGCCATGCGGTCTATGACGAGGCCATGCTGGACATGCCGCGCATCGACGACCCCTTCAAGGCGCAGTATGACGACAAGGAATGGCGCGTGGTGGTGAAGCGACGCGACCAGCTGTCGACCGCGACCTACCCGTTCAATCCGCTGGACGCGGTCGGCTGGCACGGCGATCTCGTTCCGGTGCGGCTCAACGTCAAGGACATCCGGCCGCTGGTCAGCCACCGCTACCATCTGCCGCCCTCGGCCCACACCACCTGGGTCGGCAACCGCTTCGTCATCTGCACCTTCGTGCCGCGGCCGTTCGAGACCGATCCGGCGGCGCTCAAGGTGCCGTTCTTCCACAACAACGACGATTTCGACGAGGTCATCTTCTACCACGACGGCGACTTCTTCAGCCGCGACAACATCCATCCGGGCATGGTCACCTGGCATCCCTGCGGCTTCACCCACGGGCCGCACCCGAAGGCGCTCAAGCGCATGTACGAGCCGGCCAAGCCGGCTACCGACGAGTACGCCGTGATGCTGGACGCGCGCGACGGCCTGGAGATGGGCGAGGCCGCCGAGCGCACCGAGTTCAAGGCCTACGCCGACAGCTGGCAGACACCGGACGCGGTCAAGGCGCCCTCGAAGCCGCGCCCGAAGGCAGCGGAGTAACACGGATGCCGGGTAGGGACATATCGTGTAGGGGCGACCCCATGTGGTCGCCCCTCTATCGTGCGACGGATAGAGGGCGACCACGTGGGGTCGCCCCTACATCGTGCAGGGATGGCGCGCACGGCAAGGCGTCAGCGGCGAAAAACCCATGAAGCTCGCTACGCTCCGCGACGGCACGCGCGACGGACGGCTCGTCGTGGTTTCGCGCGACCTCACGCGCTGCATGTCGGTGCCGGGGGTGGCGACCAGCCTGCAGCAGGCCCTCGACGACTGGCGCCCCAATTCCGTCGAGCTGCGCGAGGTGTCGGAGCTGCTGAACGACGGTAGCGTCCCCGGCGAGCCGTTCGACGAGGCCGCCTGCCTGTCGCCGCTGCCGCGCGCCTATCAGTGGGCGGACGGCTCGGCCTACGTCAATCACGTCGAGCTCGTGCGCAAGGCCCGCGGCGCCGAGATGCCCGCCAGCTTCTGGACCGACCCGCTGATGTACCAGGGCGGCTCGGATTCCTTCCTCGCGCCGCGCGCGCCGATCCGCATGGCCGACGAGAGCTGGGGCATCGATTTCGAGGCCGAGGTGGCCGTCGTCACCGACGACGTGCCCATGGGAATCGGGGCCGGAGACGCGGGCCGGCATGTTCGCCTGCTCATGCTGGTGAACGACGTGTCGCTGCGCGGCCTGATCCCGGCGGAGCTGGCCAAGGGATTCGGCTTCTTCCAGTCGAAGCCGTCGTCCGCGTTTTCGCCGGTGGCGGTGACGCCCGACGAGCTCGGCGATGCCTGGGACGGCGGCAAGGTGCGCCTGCCGCTGTTCTCGACCCTCAACGGCCAGCCGTTCGGCCAGCCGCACGCCGACGCCGACATGACCTTCGAATTCCCGATCCTCATCGCCCATGCCGCCCGCACGCGCCCGCTGGCCGCGGGCACGATCGTCGGCTCCGGTACGGTCTCGAACAAGGGAAAGGACGGCGGCCCCGGTCGGTCGATCGCCGAGGGCGGCGACGGCTATTCCTGCATCGCCGAGCTGCGCACGGTCGAGACCCTCCGCGACGGCCAGGCAAAGACACCATTTATGCGCTTCGGCGACCGCATCCGAATCGAGATGCTGGATGCCGCGGGGCGCTCGATCTTCGGCGCCATAGAACAGGCGGTGGAGCGGCATGGCGCGTGATCGCCTGCGACGAATTCGCTCGTGCGGCTTGAGAATCGGCCCGGTATGATGCCGGCCACGTCGCCATGAAACGCTTTTTCTTTCTTGTCCCCCTCATCGTCGTGCTCGTGGTCATCGGCTATTTCGGCCTGGGCCTGACGCGCGACCCGAAGCTGCTGCCGTCGGCGCTGATCGACCGGCCGTTTCCGCAGATGGATCTGCCGCCGCTTCCCGGCTACCAGAAGGGCTTCGCGACCGCCGATCTGGGCGGCGAAGTGGCCTTGGTGAACATCTTCGGTTCATGGTGCGTGGCCTGCCAGGTCGAGCACCCCGTGCTGATGGCGCTCGCCAAGTCCGGCGAGATCCCCATCTATGGGATCGACTGGAAGGAACAAGACCCGGCCGATGGCACGGCGTGGCTGAAGCGGCGCGGCGATCCCTATCGTCTCGTCGGCAACGACCAGCCGGGCCGCGCGATCATCGATCTCGGCGTCACCGGCGCGCCCGAGACCTTCGTCGTCGATCGGGCCGGGCGCATCCGCTACAAGCAGATCGGCCCGATCACCGCCGACGTGTGGGAGCTCGAGGTGAAGCCGGTGGTCGATCGGCTGAAGGCGGAATAGTTCTCGGTGCCGTCCAGGGAAAAGTTCCTCTCAAAGCTCTGGCATTTTAGAGTTCGTCACCCCCGCGAAGGCCAGGGCTATCGCATGTGGACCTTGGTCGCCTCCCGGCGAGTCGTCATATCGCAGCGCCCAAGTTTTTCACGCGGAGGCGCGGAGGCGCGGAGGTGGCCGAGGATGGGATCAGCGCCGTGCGTCCTTCGACAAGCTCAGGATGAGGGTAATTCTTTGTGCCACCAAGATTTCCCCTCTTCCTGAGCTTGTCGAAGGACGCACGCTCGTCGTGCCAGCCTATCATCTCCGCGACTCCGCGACTCCGCGTGCAAAAATGCCTCTGCACCGCCAGCCAGGCGCAAATGCGATTGCCCGCCGCGAAGGCGGGGGTCCAGGGCGGGCGACGTAGTGGTTGCCCCTGGATTCCCGCTTTCGCGGGAATGACAGTGTAGGCATGTCTCGAGCTAGGAAGTTTCGCCTCTAGATCCTACCGAAGCAGCGAGCGCAAGGGCACGGACGGATCGGCCAGCAGCCGCGCGTGGACGGCGCCGCCGGCGGTCATGAGACGGCGGGCGACAGCGACGTCCTTGGGCGCGTTGACGGCGTTCACGCCAGCGAGTCTGTCTCCTTCCAGATGGAACACGGAAAAGGAACCGCCGGCCGGATCGCCGCGGGTGACGGCATGGTCGAACGACAACGGCGCGCCCAGCAGTTGGAGGTTGACCTCGAACTGGTCCGACCATCCCCAGGGAATCTCGGCGTAGGGCTGGGCCGCGCCGAGCATGTTGCGGGCTGCAGCGATCGCCTGGTTCTGCGCGTTCTGCCAGGTCTCCAGCCGAATGCGGCGGCCGAGGAGGGGGTTGACGTGATTGGTGACGTCGCCCGCCGCCCAGATGTGCGGATCTTCGGTCCGGCAGAACTCGTCGACCCACAGGCCGTTGTCCGCCTTGAGACCGGCGGCGGCGGCCAGCTCGGCATTGGGGATGATGCCGACGCCGATGACGACGAGGGCGCCTTCGCAAGTCCGGCCGTCGCGGCAGACCACACGGCATGCGTCGCCGGCGCGCTCGATCCGCTCGGGCCACGCCCCCGTCAGGATCGTGGTGCCGTGTCGGCGATGTACGGCTTCGACGAAGGCGCTGATCTCCGGGCCGACGACACGGGCCATC
>Ga0187892_10008958_pt1 | contig 13408 bp, 14 predicted proteins | sample MA1701073metaG_FD_139345 | JGI IMG/M metagenome (GOLD analysis project Ga0187892, IMG submission 139345) | Bio-ooze microbial communities from a basaltic lava cave in the Kipuka Kanohina Cave System on the Island of Hawaii, USA - MA170107-3 metaG ...
TCTTGGTAACAGGCCGCCCAGCCGACGCCGCGCATTTTGCCGGTGTTGACGAAATCAGCTTTCCACACTTCGTGGCTGCCAAAGCTCGCCTCGGCCGCAGTTTTAAAGTCGCCGCCTGTCGGGTCGCCGGTGCCGTTCTTCATCATGTTTTCGAAGTAATATTCGTGCAGCACCATGCCGTTGTATTCAAAGCCGAATCGGCGCTTGATCTCGCTGAATGCAGCAACCTGCGTCGCATCAAGTTCGCCGCCGCCGATCATGTCTGCGATGCGTTGGTTGTAAGTGTTCGTGTTCGTGACGTAGCCCTCGTAAAGTTTGAAGTGCATCGCCAGCGTCTCGTTCGAGATGCCGGTCAGATCTGACAGATCAAATGTTTTTGCTGTGTATGTAGTTGTCGTTCCCATTGTTTCTCCTGTTTTTAGTTCAGAGTGCAAGCTTCAGCTTGTCTCTCTGCTAACGTCCATACAAGCTGAAGCTTGCACTCTAACCTTAATCTTCCGGTCGTGTGCCGGCGTCGATGCCGGCGACGCTCGCCTGATTAATGACGCGGACGTGAATCTCGTCGCTCAGACGAATTTGGCACGAAAGTCGCACGTTGTCGCCGATACCTTCTTTAGTAGAAAGTATCGCTTCTTCGTCTTCTGTTCGCTCGCCGACATTGTCCGACAAAACCTCGACGCGACAAGTCGTGCACCGCGCGTTACCGCCGCAGCGATGTAAAATGTCAACGCCGTTGTCTTCGAGCGCGAGCACAAGCTTCTTACCTGCATCTGCGTCGAATGAAATTGTTCCCGTGGCTGTCTCAGCCGTAATAGTTGGCATTCGATAATCTCCTGTTTCATTATTGTAGATCGAGCCGCCGCTTCCACCAAATTCGGGTTTTCTTTGCGTCCTTTGCGGCTTTGCGTGAAAAATCTTCTCCCGCAAAGCCGCAAAGACCGCAAAGTTCACTTTCCGATTCTGATCTTTGCACCCTTATCGTCGATCCCGACAAAGACCACCTCGGCCTCGGTCACTTTTACGATCACACCCGGCGTCCCAAAACGCTCGGCTTCGACATCGACGTGGATCGTGATCGACGTGTTGCCGACCCGCAGCGTTTTGGCATAAAAGCTCACGAGATCGCCGATATACACCGGCTCGTGAAAAATCACTTCTTTCATCGCAACAGTTACAAAGCGGTTATGCCGCGTATGCCGTATCGCCTCGACGCCGCCGGCGACGTCGATGTAACTTAAAATCACGCCGCCAAAAACCGTGCCGTGTGCGTTCGTGTCACGCGGCATCATTGTCAGCCGAATCGCCGCGTCTCTTGTTTGTTCTTGTTCCATATCTAAATTCTACGCCAAGAAAATTTTTTGCCACAGATTTACACAGATAAACGCGGATCAGAAAAATATTTTTCTTATCTACGTCATCCGCGTCCCTCTGCGGCTAATTTCCTTTCTGTCCATTCATGCACCGTTTGGCGCAATTGACTCAAATGCTCGTCGAAGAAATGTCCGCAGTTTTCGAAAATCACGACCTCGGCGTGTGGAATTTTGTCGGTGATCGTTCGCAAACTCTCGATCGAGCAAAACTCGTCTTTGTCGCCATGGACAAATAGTATCGGCTTTGTCACGGCAGTCAAAAATTCGTAATCACGATATTTTTCGACCGGCGTGCCGATCGAGATCAGTCGCGCGACTCGGTCGTCGCTCATGCCGACTTCCATTCCCGTTCGCGAGCCGAAGGAAAATCCGGCGAGTGTAATTTCTTCGTCAGGATATTCAGTTGAAAAATAATTTAACGCATCGCGAACATCTTCGCGACCGCCTTCGACTTCGTTGTGTTCGCCCGTCGATGCGCCGACGCCGCGAAAATTGAATCGCAGAGTCGTCAAACCCGCGTCAACCAAACCTGCTGCAGTGCGAAAAACAACTTTATTATGCATCGTTCCGCCACCAAGCGGATGTGGATGGCAGACGAGCGCAACGCCGCGTCGAAAGCCAACAGGCTCTTTAATTATCGCTTCAAGCTGGCCGTGTGACGCACGAATTGTCAGATTTCCTTTCGGATACACATCTAAATGGTAAACCCTGGCCGCTTCGTGCAGAAGTCCGGGTTTTTCTTTGCGTTCTTTGCGTCTTTGCGTGAAAAGATTCTGATTTCACGCAAAGACGCGAAGAACGCAAAGAATTTGCACTTGCCCGACACGCGGGCTTCTGCAACTTCGGCTGTTCGTGCTACTTTTTTAAATAAGTTCGCCGGTGAGTGTTAAGCCCTTGCCCGCGCGAGCTTCCGTACTAAATGGACGAAACTATCGATAAAGCAACCGGCACTCGCGAGCCGGGCGCCGCAAAAAAACAAAGCTGGAGCGAATATCTCGACAGCGAGAATGCCACGCGCGTCATCTATCTGATCTTTGGGCTGATCGCGACGGCGATGGTGATCGCCTTTTTGCAGACACGCACGGACGCGATCTGCTGCGGCGATTGGGACGGCTATTATCACATCAAATGGTCGTCGCTGCTGTGGCAAAATTTTAGCCAATTCAAGTGGCTGCCGACATTCGAGTGGCTGCCGCTGACAGTTTTAAATGCAAAGGATTACGCCGATCATCATTTTCTTTTTCACCTTTTGCAGATCCCGTTCTTGTGGTTTTTCGAGATCGAGACGGCGGCGAAAGTCGCGACCGTTTTTTACGCGACGCTCGCGATCTTTTCGGTGTATTGGCTGATCTATCGCTACGACGTGAAGTATCAGCTCATCTGGTTCGCCGCGATCATGACCTGCTCGAACGCATTCTTCTACCGCATGAACATGGCAAAGGCGCCGCCGCTAACGATCATCATCACCGTGCTCGGCGTGCATCTGCTTTTTCAGCGCAATTACAAATGGCTGCTGCCGCTGATGTTCGCGTTTGTGTGGACGTATAGCTTATTTCCGCTGCTGCTTTTCGCGGCGATGATCTGGACGGCGATCATCGCGTGGAACGAACGCCGCTTCGAATGGCGGCCTCTCGCGTTTACCGGCGGCGGATTGGTCGCGGGAAATATCATCAACCCATATTTTCCGCAAAACATCGGCCTCTTCGTCGAGCATTTTTGGACGAAGTTCAAGGTCGGCAGCGACTTCGCCGTTGCGGTCGGCGGCGAGTGGTATTCGTACTCGGGAATGGAGCTGCTGATGAATTTTCCGGTCGCACTCGCCGCGATGTTGATGGGCTATATATTGTTTGCTCCGCGAGGCGGCAAGCTGCCCGAGAAAGCGACGTTTTTCCTGGTGTTCACAAGCATCTTGCTCGCGGCGCAGTTCCGCTCGAAACGCTTTGCTGAATATTTTCCGCCGTTCGCGATCCTTTTTGCAGCTTTCGCGTGGCAAGCGTTCACGACAAAGCGGACGGCCGAGCTGCCTGATGAATTTAAACGCGAGATCGCTCCTTACACCGACGCGCCTAAGCTCACCGAAAAGCAAGAGTGGTGGAACGCCGCACGCGCGGCGACGCCGTGGGTCGTCGGCATTCTGCTCGCGATCTTTTGGTTTTATAATCTCACCGGTTTGCACAGTCTTGGCTTTGACGAAGCCGGCATGATCGACAACATAAAGTCGAACGAGCCCGGCGACAAATATCGTCGCACGATGGAGTTCGCAACCGGGCTCGACGAATCGGGCGCCGATAACATTCCCGCAAGCGAGATCATCTTTAACTGCACGTGGGACGATTTCCCGAAGATGTTTTTTTACGACACAAAGCATCGCTACGTTTACGGCCTCGACCCGAATTATCTTTACACCGAAAACCCTGAGCTTTACACGCTGCTCAAAGATTTGACCGAGGGCAAGATCGACGATCCGGCACCGCTGATCCGCGAACGCTTTGGCGCGAATTACATTTTCGCCGACGCAAAAGAGAACACCGACATGATCGCAAAAGCTCTCGAAAGCGGCTGGGTCGAAACAATTTACGAAGACGACGAAGCGCGTCTCCTGAAGATTCGCGCACAAAAGGGCGAGCCGCCCGACGAATCAAAAGACGAGCCGCCGGCGACCGACGAAGAGAAGAAAATTCTTGACGACGAAGAGCGGAATGACAACAACGGCAATAACGCTGAAGCGGATGACGGAAATTAGCGGTTGCTAATAACAAAGAAAGTAATCACAAAGAGCACAAAGGGAAGACACAGAGGTCACAAAAATTTATGACTGAAAACGAACTTTCCCATCGAGTGATTGGCTTGGCGATGAAAGTGCACGATGATCTCGGGCCGGGACTTCTTGAAAAAGCTTACGAGGAATGTCTTTTTTATAAGATTATTTCTTCGGGGCTTTATGCCGAGAAACAAAAGCCAATGCCACTCGTTTATGAGGATGTCAAACTTCCTTGTGGTTATCGAGTCGATATTTTGGTTGAGAACAAACTAGTGGTTGAGGTAAAAGCTGTTGAGGCAATTCACGATATTTTTGTTGCTCAGGTTCTAACATATCTTCGGCTTGGAGGATTTAAATTAGGTTTAATTCTAAATTTTAACGAGTTGATGCTCCGTAATGGTATCCGTCGGGTTATTTACGGCACGTTATAGCCTTCGTGACCTTTGTGTCTTCCCTTTGTGTGCTTTGTGATAAAAACTCGCTCAGAATTATGAAAGGCAATAAACATTGGTTCATTCTCACAGTCGTCTTTTTGGCGGCGTGTGGTGCGAACGAGGGCATTTTGAAGTCGGGCAAAGAAAATTCGCCGCAGACAAACGCCGCGCCAAGTCGGTCTTCATTTGACGAAGACCTCGCGGCTATGCGAACGGCGAACTATCATTGGATTTACGTCGTTAGTCGAAAGGACGGCGGCTTGATCGACGCCGAGGATCGCAGTGTTCTGCGTGCTAATACTGCTGACGCCGACCGGCGTGTCTCGACCGACAACGACCGCGCGTTTATCATCGGGACAAATAACCCAATTCTCGCGAAGAATCTCGCCGCGATCTACGCTCGGTTCGCGGTCGAAGATCTTTCGCCGCCGCCGTCGGCGAATACGAATAAATAAAGTTTGTGCACAAGAGAGCGCGTCGGGCAAGGGCGAAACACTAAACTTTCGCTCCGCCCTTGCCCGACGCGAAGGCCTGTGCAGATAAAATCTTCAAATAGCGTATAGTAGGAAAACCAATGGCCGAGAAAAAAAAAGAAGACAAACCCGATGTAGTTTCAAAACGCTCGCTTCGCGAGCGGCAAAAGAACGCGCGTCGCGTTTATCTCGATCCGTCGTCACCGTCTATTCGCTCGATATTACGTGTGGCCGTCGTAGCATTGATCGTGGTTTTTGTCGCGGGTTATTTGCAGACGATCATCAGCTCGCTCACCTATCTTTTCTTTTTGATCGTGTTATCGGTTTTCTTTGCGTATCTGATCGACCCGATCGTTCGCATTATTCGCAAGCCGTTCAAGGAACGCAATCTTGACAAACTAATGCCCCGTTCGCTCGCGATCGTCGTTGCGTATCTTTTTGTCTTCACGATTCTCGGCATCGCGATCGCGAATATCGCGCCGCGAGTCGTCGAACAGGCAAAAGAGTTTGGTGCTAATCTGCCCGCTTATGGTCAGTCCTTACGTGAACGTGCCAACGATCTGAATAATCGCTACGAACGGCTCAGGATTCCCGACGAAGTCCAAGCAGAGATTAACCTTAAGACAGTTGCTATCGGAGGCTACATCACGGCAGCTCTCGGCGGTTTTGTTCTCGGTTCGGTCGCCTATTTGCCGTGGTTCATACTAATACCTGTGCTGTCATTCTTTTTTTTGAAGGACGTGAATTCGTTTCGCCTGCTTGTTTTGCGAATGTTTCCCGCAGGCCGCTGGCGCGCTCGCGCAGAAAAAGTAATGGGCGACGTCAATACCACACTCGCCGCTTACACGCGCGCGCAGATAATCTCATGTGTGCTGATCGGGCTTATTTGCACAATCGGTTTTTATCTGATCGGGCTGAAATACGCACTGCTGCTCGGCATCCTCGCCGGCATTTTCGAATTCGTTCCGCTGCTCGGCCCGCTTACGATCGCCGTCATCGTGACGCTGACCGCCGCGGCGTCTGACAATCCGTGGAAGGCGCTCTACGTGGCTATCTTTTTGATCGTGCTGCGCATCGTGCACGATTACGTTACGTATCCTCGCATCGTTCGCGGCGGTATTCATCTGCATCCGCTTGCGATAATTTTGTCCGTTCTCGCCGGCGAACAGGTCGCGGGAATCCCCGGCGTGTTTCTCTCGATACCTATAGTCGCCGTCGCGACCGTCATCTATCGCAACGTCCTCGAACACCAAGGCCAACGCGGCCTGCTCTCAGGCCTTATACACGAAGCCGAAAACGTCACCGAGGAAATTGTCTAAAATGTCCCCACTCGCCTGGCTCGTCGTTTTCTTTATTGTGCTGCTGCTAATTTGTGTGGCGATTTACGTGCTCGTCGTGAGAGCGTTCTATTGGGGCGATAAAAAGAAGTAAGTCGGAACCACCTGCGGTAGCGGGTGGTTGAAGAAAAAGAATGTTCATCTCGCGTTGAATGAGAGCCGCGTTAAACCACCCGCTACCGCAGGTGGTTCTGACTGAGCATCGCGTCGAACGCTCCTCTATCATCGATCTGCATTTCGATCTCAACCACAAAACACGGAATCTCAAATTTGAGATTTGAGATTTTCACAGCATCCTTCGACGTGGTTATCAGGCGCTCGGCCCCGGCTGCAACCGCCGCGTCGCAAATCGCGTCGATGTCGTGCTGAGTATAAGAATGATGATCGCCAAACGCTCTGGTCGCGGCGACATTTATTTTTTCGCGGCGGAGCATTTCGAAAAAGTTATCGGCATTGCCTAATCCGCAAAACGCGAACGTCTTAGCTTCGGGTTTTTCTCTTTGCGTTCTTTGCGTCTTTGCGTGAAATTCTTCGATCGGTGTGATCGCGGCAACAATATTTTTTGCCTCGAATATCGCCGCACTCGAATTCCACTTTGCCAGCCGAGACTTCAAATCCGCGACGTTATCGACGAGATCGCTGCGAGTAATAACCAAGCAATCGGCTCGGGCGAGATGTTTTAGCGGCTCGCGAAGGCGGCCGGTCGGCAGCAGCTTTCCGCCGCCGCACGGATTTGTCGCGTCGATACAAACGATATCGACGTCGCGGCGCGCTTTGCGATGTTGAAAGCCGTCGTCGAGGATAAATGTCGTAATTCCAAATTTGCGTTTTGCCCATTCGGCGACTGAGACGCGGTCGGCGTCGGCGATGACAATGGCTTTGCCGAGCAGTTTTTGCGCGAGTTCCAGCGGTTCGTCGCCGGCAGTGCGAGCGTCGGCAAGCACGTTTTCAAAATCGCACACGAGAATGCGTTGCGTCGCGTTTTCGCGTCCATAACCGCGAGTGAGAATGCAAACTTTTTCGCCGCCAGCCGCCAAAACTTCAGCAATATAAGCGACGAGCGGCGTCTTTCCGGTGCCGCCGGTCGTGATGTTGCCGACGCTGATCGTGCGAGCACCGAGATCAAACGTATCGAAAACGCCTTTGTCATAAAGCGTGTTTCGCAAACGTATGATCTTGCCGTAGATCGACGATAGCATCAGCTAATTATCGGCGGGTGACTACCGATGCACAAGCCCGCGCGTTAGCAAGGGCGGAATCGGGACATTGAATGTTCCGCCCTTGCTGACGCGCGGGCTAATGCAACTACTTTTTGTTTGTGACCTGAATGAGGCGTTCGAGACGAGCTTGGGCCATGCCGCTGTCGATCGACTGCTCGGCGAGACGCGCGGCTTGAACCGGGTCTTTTGCGAGGCCCGCGAGATAGATCGCGGCGGCGGCATTTAAAATAATTAACGAACGAGCTTCGTCACGGCGGCGGCTGGCGAGCACGTCGCGAATGATCGTGGCGCTTTCTTTTGGAGTCGCAGCTTTTAAGTGATCGGTTTTTGCGGCTCGCATCCCGAAATCCGTTGGCGAGATCAAATGCGGTTTTACTTCGCCGCCTTTCACCGACGCAATAAATGTTTTGCCGCTTAGCGTGATCTCGTCGAGGCCGTCACTGCCGTGAACGACCCAAGCGTTTTCCGCTTTCAACATCGCAAGAGCCTTCGCCATCGGTTCGACGAGTGATTTGTGCCACACGCCGATCAGATGCCGCGAAACTCCGGCCGGATTTGCTAGCAGGCCGAGCAAATTCAAACACGTGCGGATGCCGAGCCGTCCGCGAACGTCAGCGACGCGCCGCAACGCCGGGTGAAACTTCGGTGCAAATAGAAATGTCAATCCTGCGCCGCTGAGGCTCGCTTGCGCGATCTGCGCTTCGGTTGCAGGTTTTACGCCGAGCGATTCGAGCACGTCGGCGCTGCCGGTTTTGCTTGTGACGCCGCGATTAGATTGCTTTGCAACGGCGACGCCTGCGCCTGCCGCGACAAGCGCAGCGGCCGTCGAGACGTTAAATGTTTTTGCAGTCGACGACCCGGTGCCTGCGATATCGACAGCGTTCTTTGGCGATTTAATTTTTACAGCCGCGGCGCGCATAACGTCGGCCATGCCCGCGAGTTCTTCGTGCGTTTCGCCTTTTGCGGTCAATGCGGTGAGCGCCGCGGCGATCTGATTAGAGCCGATATTCGGATCGATCAGCGCGCGAAAAAACTGCGCGGCGTCTTTCGCGCTCAAGTCTTCGCCGCGCATCATTCGCACCAAAAATGGAAACAGCGGCGTCTCGGCCTTTTCGCTCGTAGCGGTAAGCGGAGCTGATAACAGCCAGTTTGTTTTGGGCGTCGGCATAAAATGATTTGTGGTCGAAGCGCGTGCAACGGAGAAAATCTCCTTATTTACTATCTCAAAGACGCATAAAGTTTTGCAATAACTTTCTGCCGTGCTCGGTGAGAATCGATTCCGGGTGAAACTGCACGCCCTCGATTTTGTGCGTTTTGTGACGCAAACCCATGACAAGTCCATCGGGCGAAGTGGCGGTAACTTCGAGTTCGTCGGGCCACTCGTCGCGGCTCACTATCAGCGAATGATAACGCCCGGCTTCGAAGTCATTTGGAATCTCATCGAAGATCGTCCGTCCGTCGTGCTGCACACGCGTCGGCTTTCCATGCACCGGTTCGGGCGCACGTGCGACGCGTCCGCCGAAGTGCTGCCCGATCGCCTGGTGGCCGAGACAAACGCCGAGTATCGGCAGCACTCCTGCAAACTTAGCGATAACGTCGAGCGAAATGCCGGCGTCGTCAGGCGTGCCGGGACCGGGCGAGATCAAAATTCGCGTCGGTTTTATCACATTATCGATCTCGTCGAGCGTTACTTCGTCATTGCGAACGACGCGCATTTCCGTGCCCAGCTCGCCAAAATATTGCACGAGGTTGTACGTAAACGAGTCGTAGTTGTCGATGACGAGCAGCATCTTGTGTTTACTATCAGTAACTTTGACTCTATCATATTGCTGTCAATCGAACTGAGGTCAACGTTATGTTTAAGAAGCTGCTCGCACTCGTTATCATCGCTGTATTTGTTAGCTCAGCCGCCGCACAGACCGCTGTCACAAAACCTGACGAAGCAACCGCAAAGCTCGAAAAAGAAGCCGTCGAATTTCTGCGCGAAACTTCCGCCGAGGTCGGACGGCTGCGCACGGCCGAGAATCGCCTCAGCTTTAACGCCGAGCTCGCCTCGTTGATGTGGTTTCACGACGAGCGAGAGGCGCGTACGATGTATGGCGGCGTGATCGATGAATTTAAGAATCTGCTTGCACAGTTTGACGCGCAGATGAATATGCCGATCGTGGATGACGACGATGACATGTCGCCGGGATTGTTTGGGCCCGGCGGCGGACGAAGGGTCGAACGCAAGTTTCGCATCGCAATGGGCGTTCGACGGCAGATCGCAATGAGCCTCGCCGAACACGCTCCCGATCTCGCCTTCAACTTTTTCTACGACAGCCTCAGCCTCATCACAAACGCCGAGTTTCGTAAAGAAACCGAGATGCAGGACAAGTATTTTGAAAGTCAATTGATGAAACAGATCGCGGAATCTGACGCCTCGAAGGCCGTCGAATACGGAACGCGATCGCTAAAAAACGGAGTCAACTCTAATCACATCGAGTTGCTCAAAAAGATCTACGCGAAGGATGTCGATAAGGGTATCGAATTCGGCGCGGCGGTGCTAAGCCGTCTAAAATCCGAAAAGAACGATCCGGAAAAAATTTATACCTTTGGCAGTCTTCTCACGTTTGGTAGTTCCAACTTTGAGGCGTCAAGAAAGCCGGGCGAAAAAAAAGCGATCTACACGCAAACCGAACTTCGCGATATTGCTGATCGCGTGGCGCAAATCGCGCTCGGCGATTCTGATGAAGTGGCCGGCTATACGGTTTTTGGTTATCTCGATGAGATCGAAAAATATTCGCCTGCTCGTGCGCAGCAAATCAGGGTGCGATTTAAGAATGATTTGTCGAGTAATACTGTAGCGAATGCAATGTTCACAGCGGCCAATGCTGTTGCCAATGCCGCTTCGTCAAGTGCGAACACAGCGATGGCAAAATACGAAGCCGAACAACGTGAGCGTGAGGAGCGTGAGAAACGAGAGAAGCAGATGTTGACCGACATCCTTGGGGTTGGAAACAAAGAGCTGCCGAAGGAACAACGCACGAAGATCATTGCCGAATCTCGCAAGATAATTTCGCAAACTCGCGGTAAAGACAAAAAGATCGTTGCGTTGAGTCTGCTGGCGGCGCAGGTTGCTAAAATCGGCGACAAAGATCTGGCAAACGAAATCATGCGCGACGCGGAGCGGATGGTAAATCCGGAGCCGCGAAATTATCAGGACTTTATGTTGAGTTGGATACTCGCGAGCGGATACGCCGAGGCGAATCCGGACAAGGCGTTCCCGATACTCGAGACGACGATCCTTCGCGCTAACGAGACGATCTCTGCGTTTATAAAAGTCGCCGAATTCATCGACGTGAACGCCGAGATGATCGATGAAGGCGAGTTTCAAGTCGGGATGTTCGGCGGCGAGATGATCCGCGGAATGACACGCGAACTCGGCATGGCTGCCGCGCCGCTAAAAACATTGGCGCGCGCCGATTTTGAAAAAACGCGCAACCTCACAAATGTCTTCGACCGCACGGAAACCCGCGTGCTGGCGAAGATGCTCGTGCTTCGCTCAGTGTTGGATAAGCGAGAAGTCAAGCCGGATATGTCAGACGAATTCGAGAAGTAGGTGTCAGTAGCCCGCGTGTCCGTAGCCCGCACGTAAGTAAGGGCTCTCCTCGGCCACAGAGAGCCTTTACTTACGTGCGGGCTACTGACACGAGCTACTTACGCTAGGCCAAGCTTGTTCCCAACAGCCAATGTCCGCCGTCCACGACGAGTGTCACGCCGTTGATGTAGTTTGCCGCGTCGGACGCGAGAAACAGAGCCGCGTTCTCGATATCGGCGATGCGACCGAAGCGCTGCAGCGGAATTCTCTTTGTCAATTTATCTTTTAATTCGGGCATCAGCAGACGTTTCATTCCCTCGGTGTCCTCGATCGGCCCCGGCGCGATTCCGTTTACGCGAATGCCGTGACGTCCCCATTCGACCGACAGATTACGCGTTATCGCATCGACGCCGGCCTTTGCCGCCGACACGTGAATCTGCATCGGCGTCGCGAGATAATGCAGCGTTGCCGAGATGTTGATGATCTGACCGCGCGATTCTTTTAACGTCTCGAACGCCGCGCGACAGACGTTGAACGTGCCTTTTGTGTCGATATCGACGACCGTGCCAAAACCATTCGGCGACAGCTCGTTCGCCGCGCAAAGGAAGTTGCCCGCGGCACCGTTGACGACAATGTCGATTCGGCCGTAATGTTCGACAGTTTGTTTGATCGCTGTCTCGACCGCTTCGTATTCGCGAACATCAGCCGCGACGGTAAAACATTCGCCGCCGGTTTCTTCTATCAACTGTTTTTGCGCGATCAGATTTTCTTCCTTTCGGCTCGTGATCGCGAGCCTTGCACCGTGTTCGGCAAACGCGCGAGCGACGCCGCCCGTGATGCCCGTGCCGCCGCCTGTGACGAACGCAACTTTGCCCTGTAAAATGTTTTTGTTGAATACTTGAGTCATATTGACGACGATGTTAGCACAGATGGTTAAGGCAAAAGGCAAAAGGCAAAAGGCAAAAATCGGGTCGGCTACAATTTTTGCGTTTTGCCTTTTAACTTTTGCCTTTGCTGCTTGCAGCAGCAGGCCAACCGACATGCGTTCCCTCGTGCCCGCAGAGACGCTCGTTTATCTCGAAACAAACGATCTCGCAGCCGCGATGCAGCCTATCATCGACAGCAAGCCGTTTACTGAAGCCGCGAAATCGAAGCCCGATCTGGCCGCGCTAAAAGGCGTGCAGCTCGCCATCGTCGTTACGGGTTTTGAAACCTCGGAAGAAAAAATCAACGACGAGCAAAGTGTCGGCCGCGTTCAGCCGCGTTTCGTCGCCGTCGCTGACACGCACGCGTGGAATTATCAGGCCGTCGCTTTCGCCGAGCAAAAACTTGGCAGCTTTGTCGAAGATAATTACGACAGCGAAACAAAACTCGAAAAGTCCGACAAACACGGCGGCAAGTATTTTGCATGGACTGCCGAAGACGGTCGCAAAGCCTTTACACTTGTTATCGACAGCATTATTTACTTCAGCAACGACGAATCAGCAATCGAAAAATGTCTCGCCGTCCGACGCGGAGAAGCCGACAGCATCTTAAAGACCAATAAAATACAGCCTGCGGAGGCGAAAACGCTGGCTTCAGGCTACGTTTCGACGGACGGCGTCGCGCAGATCGCCGCACTGATCGGCGTTAAATTTGCGAACGAATCAAAAGAAGATTCCGACCTGCAAACTGCGATCGTCGATGTTTTGCCGCAGCTTATTCGAAACTCGATCACCGACATCAGTTGGACTTCGGCGAAAGCTGAGCATGGAATCGAAGACAGTTTCGTAGTTCAAACAACGCAGACACGCGACGACAAGTCGGATGAAATTTTATCCGAGATCGCGGACTCTATAATCGAAGAGATAGAAAACACATCGGCCGACGATCTCGCCGAAATCCTCAGTGAAAAAAAGTCGGGCTCGCAAACGTCGGGTGAAAATAAAATCTATAGCAAAGAAAATCGTTTTACCGACTCGCGTGTCGAGCGTCGAACGGTGTCGGATTTTGGGTTTATCGGATGGCTGATTTCACAATTTAGAACGGATTAACCCGGATTACGCAATAGGAGTTTTCATCCTATTTTTCTTCCTTTGCGTCCTTTGCGGCTTTGCGTGAAAAAATTCTTTTATCCCAGATTACGCATTAGGAAAAAAATAGCCACGAATGCACGAATTTACCAAATACAATATTACGTAAACTCGAAAAATAAACTTTTTACGTCAGAATTATTCGTGCATTCGTGGCTCAA
>Ga0187892_10008960_pt1 | contig 13408 bp, 12 predicted proteins | sample MA1701073metaG_FD_139345 | JGI IMG/M metagenome (GOLD analysis project Ga0187892, IMG submission 139345) | Bio-ooze microbial communities from a basaltic lava cave in the Kipuka Kanohina Cave System on the Island of Hawaii, USA - MA170107-3 metaG ...
AATTGTGTAGCGATGAAGCGTAAGGGCGCAGAACTCGTGTTAGCTCAGACGGCTAGAATGTCCAAGGAACAGGAATTGGAATTTTGGGAACAACAGTCGAAGCGCTTGCGGGAACGCCAGGAAACCCTGCGGCAAAGGCGTGCGATTGCGTAGCCAACGATGAAATAAGCGAAGACTCTACTACAAACTAACATTAAATAACGCATTTATAGTAATACAACGTATTGACAGTTAGGGCTATTCCTGCTGTATAATCGCGCAGTCTAGGGCGTGGCACCAGTTGTTCCCCCTAGATAGCCAAAAGGCTTCGGTGCCCTTATTCCATCGTAGCGCTTATATAGCGCGGTCCAGTCGACTGCTTGTGGTAACGCCGTCAAGTCTATTGGCGCTTGTCGATCCAGGCTCGGCTTATAAGAAGTTTAGCCCTGGCCCAATCATTGGCTCTTTGTCTAGCAGGGTAGTTTGTGCCCTGATAAGCGTCTTTCCACCGGTGCGTTATTGCTAGCGCTGTACGCTGGCTAACCACCGCAGCTCCTTAACTTCGCTGCCGTCGATCTGCAGCCCAGGCCCCGATCCGTCTCGGCGTTTCGGATCGCTCCTCCTTTCACTCGAATTTTAGTCGCGGGTATAATTTGTCATCACCATCGTGTTATGGGTGTTTTTTAAGAGGATTTTTTATGAATGGCGAGGATTACGAGCTGCTCCAGCTAGTCACCTCCGCTTACGGACCCCTATTGAGCCAGAAACAACTGGCCGAGCTCTTGAAGCGTTCGCACCAAGGGTTACGGTATTCGCTCCATTGCGCGAGGGATACCAAGATCCGTGCCTTGGAGGCCTGCTCCAAACGTGTCGGCCGGCGCGTCTACTACCCGGCCCCAGAGGTTGCACGCATCATCACTGGACGGGACACACGATGAAACTGGGGCGAGTCGATCGGCCATAAGCACGGTAGCAAATTGGCTCAGTGTGCGCTCGCGGATTGGCGCATTGGTCGCCGCTGGCGCAGTCACTGCCTGGGTAGATTGCTGCAGGGATCCGACCCGGAACAGCACCTGCGCCAGTGCAGTTTCACTCTGACCGACTCTCCCTGCCGGTCAGGGCACCGCACTCCCGCCTGGCCCAGAGCCGCGCCACAGCTTACTTCGCATGGGGTTGATGCAGCAGGGAGCGTGCACTAAGGAGTTGCAGCAGTGTCAATCGACGATCAAACGTTGACTTCGACACCCTCGGCAACGGTGATCGGCCAGCTTGGGGAGCTTGAAGACTTCGCCGAGGACTACCCGGCCGCACGCGCTTTGCTGATCGCCTGCATCCGCGCATTGCGTTCCGGGGAGCCGACCGATCACCTCGCTCGCCGCATCGCTAGGAGTCGCCGATCGCTGGATGTCATCGAGGCTTTGTCAGAATCGCAAGCGAGCCAGGAGTTGGAGCATGTACGCTGGGTACGCGCAGTCACTCGCCAACGTCGCAGATCCCCGGGGCGACGGAAGCTCGATCGGTACCGCCAAGAGATTGAGGCGCTTTGGAAACAGAGCGCTAGCGAGCGCGACATCGCCGTCTGGCTCCGGGTGCAGAAACACACGAAGGTGCACACCTCCACCGTACACCGCTCCGTTGAGTAAACGCAGCGGGCGCGGCCAAGGGTAATTTCTCACGCCGCATGTGTGATCAGGCACGTGCTTGGATCCTCGCACGGGCACACCGCTCTAAGGCTTCCGGTGCACGCTTGCGCTCCGATCGCACGGTGTATCGGTATATTGGGGATTTGGGCCGCGCCGCTGAGTTTATCCAGCAATGGGCTTTGGTACGCTGCGGCTTACCGCGATCACATACGCGCAGGCACAAGCGTACATCGACACGCGATTAACAGACGGCCTACGGGCTGCGACGATCCAAGGCTATGCCAAAGCGCTGAAGACACTGCCCTAAATCAGCGCACTCACAGTGGCAACCTTCCGGCGCGAGATTCCGCTGGGCGCGGACTACGCTTTAGCAGTTAAGCGATGGGCAGAGTTGGAAATAGATGCTAAGCCGCGCCGCGCCACGATCATCACTTTCCGATACGTAGCCGAACGATACCAACGGGAGGTTATCCCAACGAAATGCTATGCAACCCAGCGCGACAACCTGAGAGAACTAGCTAATCTTTAAAAGTTTTTTGATGACCCTCCAGCGCCGCTCGATCAGATTCAACCGGTCCATATTCGCCAATATCTCGATTGGCGCAGAGGTGCAAGGATCCGCGCCAACCGAGAAAAGGCGCTGTTTAGCCACATTTGGAATAAAGGCCGCGAGTGGGGATACACAGCGCAACATAACCCGTGCCAGGGAGTTAAGGGATATAAAGAGGCGGGGCGGGATGTGTATGTGGAAGACGCTCAATACAGGGCATTATGGGAGGCAGCCGATGAGCCAACACGGGACGCGATAGATCTGGCTTATTTTACCGGTCAGGGTCCTGCTGACACACTGAAGTTTAATGAAACCGATATCCGCGATGCGGCACTGCTTGTGGCCCAGAACAAGACCGGCAGGAGGCTCAGGATTGCCATCGTTGGGGAACTGGCCAAAGTGATTGACCGGATCATGGAGCGCAAACGAGCGTACAAGGTGCGCAATCTGGCCTTGATATGTAAGGAGGACGGACAACCATTAACAAAGTGCGCGTTGCGTAAGAGGTTCGACAAGGCACGAGCCGTGGCTGGGGTGTCCTTCCAGTTCCGCGACTTGAGGGCTAAAGCTGGAACCGATAAAGCGAATTCCAAAGACTTGCGCGAAGCCCAAAAGCAGCTCGGTCATAAGACCATTCAAATGACCGAGCATTACGTCCGTAATCGCTTAGGCGAGAAGGTCGAACGACTAAATGAAGTATGCAGTGCGGTGAAATTGCGGAGCAAAATAGAACGGTAAAAATCATGTAAGGCATTGAATTTATTGGTGGGCCCCGGTAGGACTCGAACCTACGACCAAGGGATTATGAGTCCCCGATATAAAATGACGTAATGCAATGTTTATAAATAAAAAACATCATTAGGGCTGTCTAATAATACGGCCGCTTAGGGGCAGATAAGCATCAGTTTTACCGAGATAGCGTCTTTTTTATTAGACAGCGGCATAAGTCGGCTTCTGCGGGTCTACTGCACCCTCCAATCGCCTGGGGATGATGGCAGCCTCTTAGCGGATTACCTGGACCTCGATTCCTAGTTTGAGTCGTGCCCAGGCTTTCTCTGCCGTCAGGGTTGCAGCAGTCAAGCGCCGGCAGGATGCCAAGCACGCACGATCTCCCAGCGACAGGCCGAGTGGTTGTGTCATCGACACGATCTCGCCCGACACCATCGCGTCTTCTTCGGAGAACACCGTCACCTCGAGCCCGAGCGCTTTGAGCCGCTCCACAACAGGCCTCGGCTCCAACCCACGTCCTTTGAGCTTCGCACAGACCTCCGCAAGATTGACCGTATTGATAGTCGAACCCGCTCGCAGCGCCTTGCGTACCGCGTCCATCCCAGCCTCTTTTTGCAGGTAGGCCAGCACCGCCGAGGCATCGAGCACCAGCATTGTGTCAGCCGGTGGTTTCCCGTTGGGCCTCCTCTCGGCGCTCGGAGAGAAGCTCCTCGGCGAGGCTGCCTTTAACTCCTGCCATCAACCCCCAAAGCTCTTCCTCGACGGCCTGCCGACGCCGAAGAACGAGCCGATCACCTTCGAGCCATAGCACGAGGGTATCCCCGGCTTCCACGCCGAGGGCTCGGCGGTACTCCGCCGGGATCACGACCCGGCCTTGGGGTCCGATATGGAGGGGCTTTGGTGCTAGTATCGCCCGACGTGGCATATTTCTATTATATGGCAAGCTTTGGGTCCGTGCCAGCACATTCTTTCTCTCGTTTTGGCACGTGAATCGCCACTTTTTGCAGGCGGGACCGAGGCGCATCGTCCCGGCCCTCGTGTGGTACAGAGGCCGGCCCAACTTCCGCAAAGACACCGCCGTCAGCTTGGGGCGTGCGCCGGGCTGACGGGGACGCCCTGTGATGGTGGTGGCTAACGAAGCGGCGTGACTGCGAATATTTGCCGGCCACGGGCATCGGGAGTATTGCAGAACATAGTTGACACGGCGCCAAAATGTGTATATACTCGTATTATGAGTTCGGAAGAAAACGTTACCACGACCAAATGTCAACAAGTCGCACGGCAGTGTGCCTGTTTCAACCTTCGCAAAGCGACCCGTGCCGTGACCCAGCTCTATGATGAGGTGTTGCGCGGGACAGGGATCCGCGTCACGCAGCTTACGCTGCTGGTTGCCGCCTATCTGTCGGGGGGAGAGATCCCCATCTCCCAGATGGCCGAGGTCTTGGTCATGGACCGAACAACGTTGACCCGCAACCTGAAGCCGCTCGAGGCCCAGGGACTCATCGCGATCCGTTCGGGTGCCGACCGCCGCGAGAAACTGGTGACGCTGACCACTCGAGGACGCGCAATGGTTTCCAAAGCCCTCCCGCTGTGGGAGCAGGCGCAACGTCGGATCGTCGGGGGACTGGGGCAGGATCGCTTCGACTCGATGCTGAAGGACCTGTCGAAGGCGGTGTCGTTAGCCCATGCATAACGGGCTCGGTCCATGAGAGTAACGCGGCAGCATTGACGGCGGATCTAGCGAGGGAAGGTCTGAGGCACTCGGTGTTACGCACCGCATCCCTAAGAGTGCTTTGTTGAAGAGATGCGGCTTATTTTGGACCATATACGTGTAGGTACACGTGATAGGAGAATACTATGGCACGCAAATCGAGATTTGATGGGAAGACCATCGTCGTCACCGGCGCTTCCAGCGGCATCGGCCGCGCCTCGGCCTTGGCCTTCGCGCGTGAAGGCGCCACCACTGTCCTGGCCTCGCGCTCGGAGGACAAGCTCGAGCGGGTCGCTGACGAAATTCGCAGTGTCAATCCCCGGGTACTCGTAGTCCCGACCGATGTTTCCGTGCGTGAACAGATCCAACACCTCATCGACAAGACGCTAAGGGAGTTTGGACAGATCGATATCCTATTCAACAATGCCGGCAACGCTTACGTGGGGCCCATCGAGGAGGGTCGATTTGCCGATGACCTCAACAAGATGCTGGCGGTCTCGTTTTTCGGCGCTCTCTATGGCGCCCAGGCGGTATTGCCGATCATGAAGCGACAGGGCACGGGGCATATCGTCAACATGTCCTCGGTGGTCGGTCGCAAGGCCTTCCCGCACTTCGGCGGGTACTCGATCGCCATGCACGCCATCAGCGCCTTCTCGGACGCGCTGCGGCAAGAGTTGCATGGCACCGGGATCGCGGTGACCACCGTGCACCCGGCCCTGACCCAGACCGCGATGCTCGATGAGGTCAATCCGGCCGACATGCCGCCTCCCTTCCGGGCGATGACCCCGCGCACGCCCGAGTTCATCGCCGCCGGGATCCTGAACGCCGTGTACAGGCGGCAGGCGCGGGTCGTCTTGCCCGCCCCGCCGAGCATGCTGCTGCTGGGTGATGCCCTCTCACCCCACATCGGCGACTCGATCGTGCGGCTGCTGTCGAAGCCCGTTTTCTCTTACCTCATTGGCATGTATCGCGGCCGGGTCTATGAGCACCATCCTCGCGGGGGGACTTCGTAGGTAGCAAATCAACCCGGCGCATCTTTCGCTATATATGTGTAGATACACGTAGATCGAGGAGATTTAACTATGAAGACGCAGCCTTTACGTTTGAATGGATCGTTCTCGACTGCCATGCTGCGGCCGGGGATGGTCCCGGGCCTTTTGCTCCTGACGCTGCTGGCCGGTTGTGCAGATCAGTCAGCTCCTGAAACCGTGGCACGTCCCGTCCGGACCTTTCGGGTAGGGGAGCACGCCGGGGCAGGTTCTATCAGTTACGCCGGTGAGGTCAAGGCGCGTTATGAAACCCAATTGTCGTTCAGGGTTTCGGGGAAGATGGTAGCCCGGCATGTCGACGTCGGGGACCGAGTGAAAGCGGGGCAGCTCATCGCCGAGCTAGACCCAAGCGATTATCAGCTGGCGGTTCAAGGCCTCGCGGCTCAACTCGCGGCGGCCCGCGCCGAGCGTGATTTTGCGAAGGACGACGTCCAGCGCTATCGGGAGCTCTTGGAGCAGAAGTTCATCAGCCCCGCCGAATACGACCGGCGCGAAACCCTCTACAAGGCCGCACACGATAAGGTTAGCGCACTCGACTCGCAACTGCACCAGGCGCAGAACCAGACCGCCTACACTCGCCTCTTAGCCGAGCGCAACGGGGTCATCACCGCGCGGGAGGTTGAGGCCGGTCAAGTGGTGAGCGCAGGGCAAGTCATCGTGACGCTCGCGGAGCTGGGTGAGAAAGAGGTGGCCATCGACATCCCGGAGCAACGCGTTGCCGGGGTGGAGCCGGCGGGCGATGTCACGGTAGAGCTCTGGGCGGATGGAGGACGGCGCTTAAAAGGTCGCACGCGCGAGATCGCGCCGAGTGCCGATCCGGCGAGCCGCACCTATCGCGTCAGGGTGACCCTACTCGAAGGGAAGGATCTCGCCCAGCTCGGTATGACGGCAACGGTCTATATGACGACGCCCCAGACTGATGGGCTCGCCATCCCGCTCGCCGCGGTGTTTTCACCCCAGCGCCAACCCACCGAGTCCCGTGTCTGGGTGGTCGAGGAGACCGAGCAGACCGTCCGATCCGTACCGGTGGAGCTCGGCGTGCCCGTCGCAGATGAGCGCATCGTGATCGCTGGTCTCACACGAGGGGAGCTCATCGTCACCGCAGGGGTTAGCCGGTTGATCGAGGGACAGGCCGTACAGCTTGTCGAGGACGCGGCGGGATTGACCATGCAGGGTGGCAATCCCCGAGAGAGCACCGGCAAAGGATCGACGCTGATCGCAGGAGACCTTCGATGAAAGGCTTCAACCTGACCGACTGGGCGCTTAATCACCGCGCATTTACCGGTTTCCTGATCGGGCTCCTGATGCTGGGCGGGGTCTTCGCCTACTTCCGCCTCGGGCAGCGGGAGGATCCGGACTTCACCTTCCGTATCATGGTGGTGAAGACCCTCTACCCAGGCGCCACCGCGCACGAGGTCGAGGAGCAGGTGACCGACCGCCTGGAGAAGAAGATCCAGGAGCTGCCCTATCTCGACTACCTGCGCAGTTACGCGAAGCCGGGTGAGTCATTGATCTTTATCACCCCTCGCCAGGATATCTCGCCCAAGGAGATCCCGTCCCTCTGGTACCTCGTGCGCAAGAAGGTCAACGACATCCGGCACAGCTTGCCCCCCGGTGTCATCGGGCCTTTCTTCAACGACGAGTTCGGCGATACCTACAGCACGATCTATGCGTTCTCGGCCGAAGGCTTCAGCGCGGCCGAGATTAAGGATACCGTCGACTGGGTCCGACAACAGCTCCTGCGGATCGAGAATGTCCAGAAGGTCGATTTGATCGGCGTGCAGGAGGAGCGGATCTACGTGGAGTTCTCCGACAAAAAGCTCGCCGAGCTGGGATTGCTTCCTCAGGCGGTGGCGCAGGCACTCCAAGCCCAGAATGCCATGACCCCCACCGGGGTGATCACGGCGCCGCTGCGCAACCTGCCGATCCGCATCACGGGGAAGTTCGATTCCATTGAGAGCGTCAAGAACCTCGCGCTTCGCATTGCAGGCCGCACTTTTCAAGTGGGCGACATTGCCACCGTGAGGCGCGGCTACGTGGACCCGCCGGAGTTTAAGATGCGCTTCAACGGCAAGGAGGTCATCGGCCTCGGCGTGACCATGAACAAGCGGGGCGACGTGCTCGAGCTTGGCCAAGCGCTCGAAGCGGCCATGCACCGGATCGAGCGCGAGCTCCCGCTCGGGATCGAGGTCGAGCAGGTGGCCAATCAGCCGCGCGTCGTGAAAACGGCGATAGCGGAGTTCATGCGCACCTTCTTCGAGGCCCTGGCGGCGGTGCTGCTGGTGAGCTTCTTGAGCCTGGGTTTTCGCGCAGGCTCCATCGTCGCACTGACGGTGCCGCTGGTTCTCGCAGGCACTTTTCTGTCGATGCTGTTCTTTGGCATCGATCTGCACCGCATCTCCCTTGGCGCGCTTATCCTGGCCCTCGGGCTCCTGGTCGACGACGCTATGATCGCGATCGAGATGATGGCGCGCAAACTCGAGGAGGGCTGGGACCGCTTCCGCGCCGCGACCTACGCCTACTCGGCGACCGCCTTCCCGATGCTGACGGGCACGCTGGTTACCATCGCGGGGTTCCTGCCGGTGGGGCTCGCCATGTCGCAGGCCGGGGAATACACGGTTTCCATCTTCCAGGTCGTCGCGATCTCGCTCCTGCTCTCCTGGATCGGCGCGGTCATCTTCACGCCGTTTCTGGGTTATCTCATGCTTAAGGTAAAGAGACCCGACGGTGTACACCGCGATCTCTTCGATACCCCGTTTTACAACCGGCTGCGGGGTTGGGTTCACTGGTGCGTGGCCCATCGAAACGCAGTCATCGCCGCGACCCTTGGGCTCTTTGCGATCGGCGTCGTGGCTTTGACTCACGTGCCGCAGCAATTCTTCCCGCTTTCTAACCGGCCCGAGGTCATGGTCGATCTATGGCTGCCGGAAGGGAGCGCGTTTACCCAGACGGAAGCGGCGGCGAAACGGTTCGAGAAGTTTTTAGCTCGGGATCAAGACGTCCTGCACTACGCCGCCTACGTCGGTGGCGGCAGCCCGCGTTTCTTTTTGCTTATCACCCAGCAGCTCGCCAATACCAATCTCGCCGAGTTCGTGGTTATGACCCGGGACAACGTCGCACGGGAGCGGGTGATGACGCGGATCCGCGAGGTCTTCGCGACCGATTTTCCCGAGGTCCGCGGTCGTGTGATGCGGCTCAATGTCGGGCCTCCGGTTGAATATCCAGTCGAGTTCCGCGTGTTAGGTAATGACCCGAAGAAAGTTCGGCAAATCGCTGACCAAGTGGCAGCGGTCATGCGCAACAATCCCCACACCGTGGACGTCAACGACGATTGGCACGAGCGGATCCCATCCCTGCGGCTCATCCTCGACCAGGAGAAGGCCCGCGCACTCGGCGTCACGGGCGAGAGTCTCTCACAAGCTTTGCAGGCCCACTACACCGGGCTCAGCGTCGGACAGTATCGCGAGGGTGATAAGCTCATCGACATCGTGTGGCGGGCGCAAGACGCCGCGCGCCTTAGGATGCACGAGCTCCCCGACGTAGCCCTGCCGACGGCGAACGGCACAACGGTGGCGCTATCCCAACTCGTCAAGCTAGAGACCACCTTCGAGGAAGGTGTTGTGTGGCGGCGCAACCACTTCCCAGCGATCTCGGTGCGCGCCGATATCGTCGACGGTGCCCAGGCACCGGAGGTCACAGCCGAGATCCTCCCACAGCTCAAGCCGATCGAATCAGCACTGCCGCCCGGCTATTACCTCGAGGTCGCCGGCGCAGAGGAGGAGAGCTCAATCGCGCAGAGGTCGATCCTTTTCTGGATCCCGGCAGTGGTCATCGCCACGCTTATCCTACTCATGATCCAGCTCCACAACATCTCCCGCACGTTCCTCGTCTTCATCACGGCACCCTTGGGGATCATCGGGGCCGCCTTTGCGCTGCTCCTGTTCCATGCCCCTTTTGGTTTTGTAGCGCTCCTCGGCATTATCGCGCTCGCCGGCATGATCATGCGCAACTCCGTGATCCTCATCGATCAGATCGAGCAGGACGAGCAGGCGGGCCGTGATACCTGGACCGCTATCGTTGAATCGACCGTGCGCCGCTTCCGCCCGATCATGCTGACGGCCGCCGCGGCGATCGTCGCCATGGTGCCGCTCTCGCGCAGCGATTTCTTCGGCCCCCAGGCCATCGCCATCATGGGCGGGCTGACGGTCGCGACGGTGCTCACGATCTTCTTCGTACCGGCGCTCTACGCCGCCTGGTTCCGGGTACGACGATCCATGTCGGCGGAGAATCCAGAACATATCGTCTCGTTGCAGGCTACCGAAGCGTGGCGCTCGAGCGACGAATTCGCCCTACGCAATCCAGTGAGTGATATGGGAGGTGCGTCATGAACGCAAGGTACCTCATGAAAGTGGCCGCGTTGATCTCAACCTTGCTCAGTGGGTGCGCCCTCACCCCCGTCAGCCACAAAGTCGAGGTGCCAACGCCCGCCCAGTGGCAAAACGCGCCCAAGGGTGACACGAGAGTGGATCCGGCAGACCTAGCTCGTTGGTGGAAGAAGTTTCAAGATCCGCTCCTCGATGAGCTCGTCCTCCGAGCGCTTGGGGCCAACCACGACTTGGAAATCGCGGCGGCCCGGGTGCGCGAAGCCAGGGCCCTGGTGACCGTGGCCGAGTCGGTCCTGTTCCCCACGATTGATGCCAACGTTAACGGCGGCCGTCAAAAGCGCATCGAGCGCGTCATTCCGGTCCCCGGCCCACAAGGCGTAGACCTGGTGGTCCCGCGCGTGGATGCCGTGAGCGGCGAGCTCAGCTTGACATGGGAGATCGATGTTTTTGGCGGCAATCGCCTTGAGGCTCAGGCGGCGGCGGCGCAAGCCCTGGGCGCCGAGGAGGGCCGGCGTGCTGTGCAGGTGGGCCTGCTCGCACAGGTCGCGACCAATTATCTCGAGCTGCGTGGTGCGCAGAGGCAGGCGGCGATCCTGCGCGAGAACATCGCGGTCCAACGGGAGCGCTTGCGCCTGCTCCAGGCCTTTTTTCGCGCTGGGCTTAGCACCGAACTCGACATCGCCCGCCAGCAAACCTTACTGCGCAAGACCGAGGGTACCCTCCCCGTGCTCAATCACCTGACCGCAATGCTTATCCATCGCCTCGGCGTGTTCTTAGGCGAGCCCCCGCACACGCTTGAAGCGCAATTAGGCAAGGCAGCGCCCCTGCCTCCGGCGCTGCCCAACCTCCCCGGCCTTCTGCCCTCAGATCTGCTCCAGCAGAGGCCGGACTTGCGGCGTGCGCAAGCCGAGGTCACCGCCGCGGCGGCGCGCCTCGGTGCCGCGCGCGCCGATCTCTTTCCCAAGTTTTTCATCTCTCTGAGCGGGGGGATCGGCGCGTTGAGTTTAGCCGGACTTCCGAGTGTGGCCGCACAAGGGATCTACGCACTCGGCTCTGGGATCACGGCGCCGATCTTTAATGCCGGGCGTATCCGCGCCAACATCGCCGCCGCCGACGCCCAGCTCGTCCAGGTGGCGGCAAGCTATGAGCAAGCGTTTCTGACCGCTTTGGAAGAGGTTGAGAACGCCTATGTCGCCTACACGACCGCACGTCAGCGCCGCGAGGATCTCCGTCAAGCCGTTGATGCTGCGCGGCGCGCCTATCGGCTTGCCGATGCGTTTTATCAAAGTGGCGTCACCGATTTCTTATCCGTGCTCGATGCACAGCGAGCCAAGCTTTCCGCTGAAGATGAACAAGCCGAAGCGGAAACGGCGGTCACGGTTGCGATGGTGACCTTGTATCGTGCTTTCGGGGGCGGCTGGGATAGCCATGAACAGCAAGGCATCAGTTCAAAGCCACAACTGTACGCCCCGCAGGCGAGCGCAGTCGATAGTAGAAAAGCTCAACTTGAGTGTGCGGTGGGGCTGTGTTCAAATCCGGTCGTGAGTTTGCGGCCTGGCTTGGGATTGTACCCCGTTACAAAGCGGCAGCGATGGTCGCTTACGACTCCTTGGCATCAGCAAGCGGGGTGACACCTACTTGCGCACTTTGCTCATCCACGGTGCCCGCTCGGTATTGACGCACGCGAAGGAGCCCGAGCCTTGGATCGTCGATCTCTGCCGACGCCGACCGCTTAATGTGGCAGTGGTCGCGTTAGCCAACAAGATGGCACGCACGGCCTGGGCCTTGCTGGCCCATGAACGGACGTACCAGAAAGGGTTTGTGTGTCGACCTGCCAAAGGCAATACACAAACAGGTACCAACTTAGTTAACAACAGGAGTGGAACGCCGTAACGGTTGCGCAAGGTACGATAACGTGTGATGGCAAACAGCTCAGACCGCGACCCACTCAGCCTGCATGATGCACGGGACTTCGAATCCTTAGGAGGAATGAGGCGTGGCTCAGCGAATTCCATCAGGGCCAGCGGGCATCGCCTGCACAACAGGCCGGATATAGAACTGCAGCCTATCTATCCGAACACGCGCAGTTCGACCTTGGCATCAGGAAGGCGTCCATATAGAACGTCATGGACGTTACAGGCAAGATAGCGTTAGTAACAGGGGCCTCGAGCGGCATGGGGGCGGCCATAGCGAAATCGCTCGCCAAGGCGGGCGCGCACCTTATGCTCCTCGCGAGGCGTGAGGCGCAACTCAAAAGGGTGGCCGCCGAGATTCAGGCAGCCGGCGGTAAGGCGCGAGTGTATCCGGTCGACCTGGCCAACAGCCAGGCGGTTGCGTCGGTGGCCCGACAGATCACCCGCGACGTAGGAACGCCCGACATCATTGTCAACAATGCCGGCGCGGGGCAGTGGAAGTTCATCGAAGAAACAACCCCTGAGGAAGCGCGGCAAATGATGACGCTGCCTTATTTTGCTGCTTTCGATGTCACCCGGGCCTTTATTCCCGACATGCTGAGGCGCAACACCGGCCACATCGTGAATATCAGCTCTATCGCGTCAAGGTTTGTCTGGCCCGGCGCCACTGCCTACACCGCAGCGCGATGGGCGGTGCGCGGTTTTTCCGAAGCACTGCGCTCAGATCTCTACGGGACGGGTATCGCTGTGACCCTCTATGAAAGTGCTCAAGTGGCGTCGCCATATTGGGAACACAATCCAGGTAGCGATGAACGCATCCCCAGGATCGGCAGTCTGCTGATTCGCACGCTCAGTCCTGACGAGGTTGGCGAAGCCGTGGTGTCGGGGATCCGTGGGAACAAGCGCCTGATCGTTATACCATTCATGCTAAAGGTCATCTATTTCCAACACTTCTTTTTCCCATGGATCGTGCAATGGCTCATGAATATAACCGGGTACCGTCGCACGGGGAACAGATAGCGTGTGTCCGCAGCAGGGGTCGGCTTCTTCGGTGACGAACGGGTCCGGATAAAGCACAGAGCACGAATACGTCTCTTCATAAGTAGACCCTAGCACGCATAGGATGCAGTGAACGAGAGAACCGTTGGCAAGCAAGTACTTCTGCGCCCGCCTTCGTAGCGGGCGTCTTTCTTTGTGGACGCGGTACTGTAGTTCCCAGCCTGCATTTCAACGTGCCCCGCGAGCCGTGCGTTCGGCTTTCCGTCCACCTAAGGTACTGACCTGCTGAGGAAGCTCCCCGGCGATCGGCCACGATGGTTAACCTCAGACGGATCTTCCTCCGCATCAACCGGCGAGACACGGGCATAACGCATTGAGCGGTATGGAATACTGGGGATAGAGGCGGAAACGCTTTACTGTCTACAAAGCCCTCGCCGCGGTGTTGGGGAA
>Ga0187892_10008961_pt1 | contig 13408 bp, 14 predicted proteins | sample MA1701073metaG_FD_139345 | JGI IMG/M metagenome (GOLD analysis project Ga0187892, IMG submission 139345) | Bio-ooze microbial communities from a basaltic lava cave in the Kipuka Kanohina Cave System on the Island of Hawaii, USA - MA170107-3 metaG ...
GGATAGGGATGATAGTTTGCGATCTTGCCGCCGCGGATCACCAGATGGTGCGAGAGCACCCCCCGCACCGCCTCATGGAAGCCGCAGCCGATGGCCTCCTCCGGCACCTTGAACGGCGTAAAGGTCTTAGTGCGGCCGGCGTGCAGTTCCTTCAGCGCCTGCTCGGCGAAATACAGCGCCGCTGCCGCCGAATACGCCTGGAAATAGGTGCGGGCACGGTCGCGTTCGATGGCATTGCTCCACTGCGGGATCTTCCACTTGAACTCGACTTCCGGCTTGAGCGAGGTCTTCGGCAGATAGATCTTGACGCTGTGACCGGTGGACTTGACGTAGCCGATATCGACCAAACCGGCTAAAGCGGTCGCCCACAGCCGCGCGATCGGGCCGCCCCCGGTATCGAGCGCCAAGTGGTCACCGGTGCGCTTGTCGAGCCAGCGCGGCGACATGACCCAGGTGTATTTACCGTCGAAGCTGCGTTTCTGCGGCTTGGGCAAGGTGGTCTGGTTCCAGGGATGTTTCTTATCCACCGGATTGCCCAGCGGATCGCTGGTGACAAAGGTCTCCTGATTATCCCAATCGTCGTAATAGGAGCTACCCAGAAGGATACGAATGTTCAGGTTGATGTCTACCAGATCGGTGGTGACCAGTTTGCCGTCCACCACCACTCCTGGCGTGACGTACATGGCCCGCCCCCACTGGGTCATGGTCTTGTAGTCGTAGTCGCATACGTTCGGGTCCTGATAGGAGCCCCAGCAGCCAAGCAGGATGCGTCGCTTGCCTACTTCCTCGTACCCGGGCAGTGCCTCGTAGAAGAAATCGAACAGGTCATCGTGCAGCGGTACCACCTTCTTCATGAACTCGACATAGCGCATGAGTCGGGTCAGATAGTCGGTGAATAATTGGATGGTAGGCACCGTCCCCACGCCACCCGGGTAAAGGGTCGAGGGATGGACGTGGCGCCCCTCCATGAGGCAGAACATCTCGCGGGTGTAGCGGCTCACCAGCAGGGTTTCGCGGTAGAACTCGCCGCTGAAGGGGTTGAGCGCGCGCATAATGTCGGCAATGGTGCGGTAGCCGTGATCCTTGGCATGCGGGGCCTCGGCGTGCAAAGCCTTCGCCCACACGCTGGGGTTGGTCTCCTTGACCATTTGCTCGCAAAAGTCCACACCCACCAGGTTATCCTGGAAGATGTTGTGGTCAAACATGTACTCGGCCGCCTCGCCGAGGTTGATAATCCATTCGGCCAGCGCCGGCGGCTTCACGCCGTAGGCCATGTTTTGCGCATATACCGAACAGGTGGCGTGGTTGTCGCCACAGATCCCACAAATGCGACTGGTGATAAAGTGGGCGTCGCGCGGGTCTTTGCCTTTCATGAAGATGCTGTAGCCGCGGAAGATCGATGAGGTGCTGTGGCACTGCGCGACGCGCCGGTTCGCAAAGTCGATCTTGGTATAAATACCGAGGCTCCCCACGATCCGCGTGATGGGATCCCAGTTCATCTCGATCAACTTGCCGGGTGCGGCTTTTGGGGTAGCTCTGACTTCGGGTTCGATGCTAGACATGGTTATTCCTCTTTAGGTGGCCACTCGACTAGTGCGGGCGATGCCCGGTGGTGAGTTGCGGGCGGTTGTGGCGCCACTTCGGCTCTTTATTGAGCGTCGAGTTGGTCAGTCTGCGCCACGCACGCACGAGCTTGCCGTAAGGTGTCACCAGATTGGTGGAAAAGATGCTGCCCGGCGGTTGGTCCATGAACGGCATGAACTTGTCGGGGAACCCGGGCATGGTACAACCGATGCAGATCCCGCCCACATTCGGGCAGCCGCCCATCCCGGCCATCCAGCCGCGCTTGGGCACATTGCATTGCACCACGGGGCCCCAACACCCCAGCTTGACGATGCACTTGGGGGAGCCGTACTCGGTTGCGAAATTGCCTTGCTCGTAATAACCCGCCCGGTCACAGCCGTCATGGCCGGTGCGGTCGAATAGCCATTTGGGTCTTAATGCCTCATCCAGTGGGATCATAGGCGCGAGTCCGGCGAGTTGATAGAGAAGATAGAGCAAGGTCTCCATAAAGTTGTCCGGCTGAACCGGGCAGCCGGGGACGTTGACGATGGGCAGACCTGCTTTGGACTTCCAATTCCACCCGAGGTAATCCGCCAGGCCCATACAGCCGGTCGGGTTGCCCGCCATGGCATGGATGCCCCCATAGGTGGCGCAGGTTCCGGCGCCCACCACGGCCAGCGCCTTAGGCGTTAAACGGTCCAGCCATTGCGGGATGGTGATCGGCTGCTTAGTCTTTGGGTCGGTCCCCATGGCCGCCCAATAGCCGTCCCCGCTGATGTTCTCGTTGGGGATCGAGCCCTCCATTACCAGCACGAAGTTGTCGATCTCGCCGTTGGCCGCCTGGTGAAAAGGCTTCATGAACTCATCGCCGTTTTCGTAGGCGAGCACAGGGTTATGCAAATGGACCTTGGGAAGCCCGAGGATCGCCCCCAGGACGACGTCCTCTATGCTGGGCTGGCTGGCGGCGGTAATCGAGACCGAATCACCGTCACAACCCAGACCGGCCGTGATCCAGATGATGTGAACTTCTTTAACGGGGGGAGTGTGCTGAGTCTTGCGCCCATAGGGTACGCCGCTTGCCTCTACCATCGTGTCGCCTCCTCTGGCAGTTTCTTCGGTGCAATTGCATAGAGTTGTTATTTTGCAGCTGACGGCGCCAGATAACGGAGCGCCGAGCGGTCAACGCTCTGCTCTTCAACACCCGCTCTTGCTTGCTGCAATTTGCGAACAGGGTTTGTTCGGCTTGAACTTTTTTATTTTCATATGACTTTTTTCGTTGGACCTTACCTCAAAAATCGCCTGATGTCCATCTCTAACTCGCTGACAAGTAACGCCCTGGTTTGACCCTGTCACACGGCAGCAAGTGCGGGGTATAATAGTGCACACCGGTTTCGTGCGCCTGGGACCGGACTAACGATCACAGCACTACCACCCAGACACTGTCCTTGCCCCGAACGCTGGAACAACGCCTCAAGCGGCTCACGGAAAGCGGGCAGGCAAACTTGCTCGCGGGTGGTCTCAAAGGCATCGAGAAGGAGAGCCTGCGGGTGACCCCGGAGGGCTACATCGCCCAGACTCCCCACCCCCAGGCACTCGGCTCTGCGCTGACCCATCCCTATATCACCACGGATTATTCGGAGGCACTGCTGGAATTCCGGACCCCGGCTTGCGCGGATCTGGAAGACACGCTGTCCTTCCTCACCCACATCCATCAATTTGTGTACGCCAATATCGATCAGGAATTGCTCTGGGCCACGAGCATGCCCTGTGCTTTGCAGGGCGAGGGGAGCATTCCTATCGCGCGCTACGGACGCTCCAATGTCGGGATGATGAAACATGTCTACCGGCGCGGGCTCGCCTACCGCTACGGGCGTGCCATGCAGGCAATCGCAGGCGTGCATTTCAACTATTCCCTGCCGCTCTCTTTTTGGCCGGCGTTCCAACAGCTAGAGGGGGATCGGGGCGAAGGTCAAGCATTCATATCGGGCTGTTATCTCGCCTTGATTAGAAACTTCCAGCGTTTGAGTTGGTTGATCCCTTATCTTTTCGGAAGCTCGCCCGCGGTATGCGCATCCTTTGTCGACTTAAGGATCAAGGAATTTAAGGAATTCGACGACGGCACGCGCTATCAGCCTTATGCCACGTCGCTGCGTATGAGCGATATCGGTTATAAGAACGAGACCCAGGCGAGCCTTGAGATTTTCTACAATGACCTGGAAAGCTACATGGAGAGCTTAAGCCATGCGGTCAACACCCCTCATCCGAAGTACCAAGCGATCGGTGTTTTCGTCGATGGCGAATACCGCCAACTCAACGCGAATTGGCTGCAGATTGAAAACGAATACTATAGCTTTATTCGCCCTAAGCAGATCGCGCATTCGGGAGAAAAACCGCTGTTGGCGCTCAAGCGGCGTGGGGTAGCCTATGTCGAGGTGCGAGCCTTGGATATAGGCTGTTTCGATCCCTTAGGCGTTAATGCGGTGCAATTGCGGTTTGCTGAGGCGTTGCTCATCCTCTGCCTATTGCTGGAGAGCCCGCCGGTTGACGCCTCCGAGTGGGCCGAGTTCCAGCGAAATCAGGAAGCCGTCGCCACCGGGGGTCGTGACCCCGAGCTTAAGCTGCACCGCAAGGGGCGTGAGGTGTCCTTGCAGGAATGGGCCTTGCGCATATGTGATCATTTGCACGAGATATGCACTTTGCTCGACGAAGCGGGAGATGGGGGCGCATATATCGAGGCCCTGGCGGTGCAGCGCGAGAGGCTTTCGAACCCGGAACAGCTACCCTCGGCCCGCGTATTGGCGGAAATGCGTGCGCGCTCCCGGTCGTTTTTCCGGTTTGCACTCGATATGTCCAGTGCCTATAGAGGCTATTTTTTGAACCAACCGCTTGCACAAGAACGCAAGATCTATTTCGAGAAGTTGGCACAGGAGTCGATCGAGAAGCAACGGATGCTAGAAGTCCAGGATCCCGTCACCTTTAGCGACTACTTGGAGCGATATTTCGCGCAGCGCTAAACGGCTAACGGAAAGGGGCGGACATGCGCTCTGCCCAAGAGTGGCAAAATCTTCTATTGAACGCCTAGCAAATAGGGCCAGTCTATACTGTTAGGAAGCGAACGGAGCCGGGAAATGAGGATACGTGATTTAATCGAGGAATGGGAACAAGATGGACGCGTGACCTTGGCGGCAAGGGAATTTGCGGTCCGCCTGCCCGTATACGACGCCGCTCGTTTGCTGGCATTAAGAGAGCTCTACCCAACCCGCACCGAGGTGCAGTTAATCACAGAGCTGTTAAGTGCGGCTTTTGACGAGCTGGAGGCATCGCTGCCCTATGTCAAAGGATCTGAAGTCATCGCCGAAGATGACCAGGGAGATCCCATTTACAAGGACGATGGCCTTACGCCCCGGTTTCACTTGCTCACCCGAAAGTACGTGGCCCAGCTCCAACAGGGGTTTGAACTCGAGCACGGGTGCTGAGCACCGCTAGCGCGTTATCGATCCGGTGGCACCGTAGCGATGCAAGAAGTATCCACTTGGGAAGCGGTCCTCTTGGGTGTTCTCGCGCTGTTGCTGGTGTTTTTGTTTCGGCCAGGAATAAAGGAAGCCTTGCGCCAGAGCCAGGAGACCGAGCACAAGGATTGGGCTGGGGCTTTGATCCCCATCGCCTTAGTGGTCCTCTTCGTGATCTTGTTGATCGTGCTGGCGAAACCTTAGGGAAGCTGTTATTAGCCCAGGTTTTGGTTACCTTTCCCGCTTCCTTTAGCTGGGCGAGGAGCGCTTTCGTCAGGCGCGGGAGGTGATACTGGGTGGCGAGTCAGTCGGGGGCCCCCAGGACGGCCACCGGTGCGGGGCCGGTGACGAACTTCAAGACTTCGCCCATCGTGGAATTGATTGCGTCGTAGGCCGAAGAGTGAGCCGCAAGGATTTGTGCCTCCGATTGAACGTAGCGCGACGGCACCAGCTCAGAACGGCAGTTCGAGACGATGTCGCGAGCACTTTCCGGAGTTGTTTCGAGGTGAAACTGAAGACCGATGACTCGCCGACCGAGTTGAAACGCTTGATTCTCACACGCGATGCTACGGGCAAGCTGCATGCCGTCGCTCGGTAGATCAAAGGTTTCTCCATGCCAATGAAAGACGAGCGATTCTGGAGGGAAGAAGAAAAGCCGCTGTAGGTTGCTGGGTTGCACCCAGGAAACAGGAAACCAGCCAATTTCCTTCTCCTTGTTCGGGTAGACACGAGCACCCATCGCACTCGCAATCAGCTGAGCGCCGAGGCAAATCCCCACAACGGCCTTTTCTTCCTCAATGGCCGCCCGGATAAACCGTTTTTCAGCGACAAGCCAGGGGAGGGCGACCTCATCGTTTACGCTCATCGGCCCGCCCATGACAACCAGCAAGTCGATGTCCTTGACATTCGGAAGTGTGGGGTTTTCGAAGAACTTTGTCCCCGTGACTTCAGCACGGGACGACCGCAGCCACGGATCGATGCTGCCCAGGCCCTCAAACCGAACGTGCTGGAAGATAGTGTGTGCGCATGTCTCACCTACTGAGTGCTAGACATTATGACTCCGTTGGTGGCCGGTTAACACACACAAAATCCTCGAGCTTCTTGAGCCAAGGGCGACTTCTGCAGAAGTCTTCATTACGGCGCGCTGGCTGACCGGACTGCTGAATGCCCAATGCGGATATGGCGTGTATCAGCGACCCGCTGGCGCGCGGGCAGGCTCGGTCGGATCCGAGTCAGCACGGCGTCTGCGGTGGCGCGAAAAGCGGTGAGCTTGCCGCCGTACACGGTGAGCAGTCGGGGTCGCGTCTGTTGGTCTGTTACCAATACCGTATCGCGGGAACGCTCGCCGATCGAACCCTGCGTGATGGGTAGGCAGCGCAGACCCGCGAAAGCCTCAAGGATATCCGCTTCCATGTACACGCGTCGGGGAAAGTAATGCGTGAGCGTCGCGAGCAGATAGGAAACTTCCTCCGGGGTCGGGTGGACGCAGGCCGGATCGCCCCGAAAGGGCTTTTCGGTGGTGCCTATCAGGGTATGGCCACGCCAGGGCATGATGAACACAGGTCTTTTGTCGCTCGGCGCTTCGACATAATAGATCCCTTTGCTAAGGGCGCCTGGTACCACGATATGGGTTCCTTGGACCAGCTCAACGGATAGTTGCCGTGTTTGAGGTTCAACTCGCTCGAGAACCCGGTTAACCCAGGGGCCTGTGGCATTTATCACCACCCCTGCTTGACAGCTTTGAGAGCGGCGCTGGTGCTCGAAATTGAGCTCGCAAGCGTGCGGCCCGAGCTGGATGGAAGTGACTGTGCTTTCGAGATGGAGCTCCGCCCCTAAGTCTAGCGCCGATGTTAGGACCGCGCCGGTTAACAGGGCGTCATCTGTCTGAGCGTCAAAATAACGAAAAACGGCACTGAGCTGTTTAGTATTCAATCCATCGAGCGCGTTCCACTGCTTGCGCGGCACCCAAGCGAACCGAGTCTCGGCCCGCATGCCACCGAGCAGCGCATAGAGACTTAAGCCCGCTGCTACCCAGCTTGGCTTGTACCGGCTGAGCTTATAGATAGGGATATAGAAGGGGACTAAACGCACCAGATCGGGGGCATTATGCAGGAGGATGCGGCGTTCACGCAGGCATTCCTTGACCAAAGCGAATTGCCCGCTCGCAAGGTAGCGTAAACCACCGTGGATCAACTTACTGGAACGGCTGGAGGTCCCTTGTGCGGGAGCATCGAACTGCTCGAACAGCCTTACCGAATATCCCGCTGCGGCGGCACTCAAGGCAATACCGGCGCCATGAATGCCGGCGCCGATGATGGCGACATCGATCACGGCAGCGTTCTCTTCTGCAAGGAGCCGATCAGCTCGCCGATACAGCCAGTCTCGATCAAGTGACTTCCGCGGTCAAAGAGCGCCAAGGCCTCCTCGGCCTCGCGGATGTCGTAGATACACCAACGCCAGGGACCCGGCCATAACTCGAACCCAGCTTCGGTTAGCTTCTCGCTGTCGCCGAACAAGTAATCAGGGTTCAGCGCTTCGGCCTCGCCCCGAGTGACTGAGGAGTCCTCAGGCAGCACCCATCCGATCGAGACGTCATGGGCTTGCCGCGCGTATCGAAGTGCATCTGCCTGAAAGGAGATCAAGACCCAAGTAAATTGCCCCTGTTGCAAATCATGGATTACCCGCTCGACCACTGTTGGGATCCCAAAGTGGGAGAGACTTTGGCGTTTTATCTCTACAAAGGCGGTTATTTCGGGAAACGCATTTAACAGGGTCACGGCCTCTGAAAGCGCCGGGATAGGCGTTGGGTTGAAGCGCTCGCCGAAGCGCCCTGGATAGTGCGCCGAGTAGCGCCTCAGATGATCGGCTTGAAGCTCCATGATGCGGCCGCCGACATCGGCGCCGACACCGGTGGTGCGGTCTAACGTCGCATCATGCAGAAGAAAGGGCACTTTATCTCGTGTCAATTGGATGTCGAACTCAAGCATGCGCGCACCTGCGTCGGCAGCGGCTTTAAGGGCGCACAGGGTGTTCTCCGGGTAGCGCTCCATATCGCCGCGGTGCGCGACCAGGCGTTCGCTTAGGCTCATCGACGGGCGTCCTCTATCCCGGCCAAGAAACGCCGGTAGCGCTGCTGGAGCTTGGGATCGCTTGTTGGCTCAAAGCTGTCGGCGGGAAGTGGGTCAAAAAACGCTTGTCTTCCTAAGGCGAGCCACGCCATGCCCGCCGCGGTTCCTTCACTCTGTCGGGAGCGCAAAACCGGCAAACCCGCGAGATTGGCCAGACCCTGGCAGAGCCGATCACTGCGCGCAAGCCCACCGCTCGTGCGAATGTTGTGCAGCGTTAGTCCCGCTTGTTGCGCCTGATCGAGATTCGCCCGCAATAAAAACAAGATACTCTCAGCCACTCCTGCGAGACACGCCTCTGGGTGCTGGCGGCAGGCCTCTTCGGTGTGATCTAGGAAACGGGGTTGCAGTTCGGGATCCCACCAGGGCGATCCCAAACCGCCGATCGTGTTGATAAACACGGGCGGTCCTGGCTCCGTTGCCAGCCAGGCATCGAGTGCATCGGCGACACCCTGGTAACGACAGTACTCTTTCCCCCAGGTAAGCGCCGTTGCAGCGCCGTTTACCGTACCCTCAAGATAATAGGTCGGGTCAACCCCGTCATAGTCGGCCAGTCCACTCAGCAAGCTCTTGTGTCTCACCAGCATGCCCGCAGTCGGGAACAGGATAAACGCACCCGAGCCTATATTGATGAAAGCGGAACCGAGATCGGGTTTCCCCTGGGCGAATAATGCCGCTGGCTGATCGCCGTTGACGGCGGTCAGCGGGATTTCCGTGTTGGTTAACAGGCCGTAGTCGTGCCGTATTGGCTGGCATCTGGGTAGCAACCGGCTTGAGATCCCGAACAAGGCCGTCAATCGTTCGTCCCAGTCACAGCTTTGGATATTCAACAGTAACGTGCGCGCGGCGTTCGCGACGTCGACCACCGCCGGTTCTTCCGCCAATAAGTGAAAAAGCAGAAAAGCCGCGACAGGGCCTAGGAGCAAGGTGTTCTGAGCAGCCGCCGTGCGCACGGCCGGCTCGTGCTCGAGCAACCAAGCGAGCTTGCTCGCCCCGTAGTGGGGCGACAGGCGTAGCCCGGTCCATTCTTGCACCTGCTCGGCGCGATCGTGCAGTTGTGCCAACTGCTTGCGGTTTCGGGTGTCTTGCCAGCTCAGCGCCTGGCTAAGTGGCGCACCCGTTCCCCTGTCCCAGGCGACGATGGTTGAGCGTTGGGTCGCGAGCCCCGCCTGTTTGATCGTGACCCTGCGGCTCTGGGCTTCCTCTAATACTTCGGATACGACATGGCGCACCGATCCCAGGATCTCCCTCGGATCTTGTTCCACTCGACCACCTGGGAATCGATGCAGTGCGATGGATTGAAAGCGGCTGAAAAGAAGATGGCCGGATCGATCAAACACTATCGCCCTCGAGGCGTGGGTGCCCTGGTCTATGACCAGCGTCGCGACATCGCTCACCGGGCGATTCAAGCGGCGCCTTGGTCGACGCCGCTAACTATCTACGAAGCCGTCATCCTAATCACGCGTTGAGCGTAAACTCCATTTTGATCCCCGCGATCTCGACGATATCCCGGTCTTGCAAGCCGAAGGCTCTGGGGCCGATAGGTTCCCCGTTGACGATGGGATACAGCGGGCCGTAATCATTCTTGCCTTCGATATGGGTTAAAAAATAACCCTGAGGACGGCGTGAGATAACGGCCACCTGGGCCCCTGGCCTGCCCAAGGTGATCAGCGCCTTGGTCAGTGGCAGTTCCTTTCCTGCGACGGGGCCGTTCAACACGTGTATTTTACCGAGCGGCATGGCGGAAACGGTGGCCGCTAGGCTCCCCGGCGCGATCTCTTTAACCGCCTTCTCCGCCGCTTCGGCCAAGGCCGCCGCCGCGGCTGCGCTGCCGGGCTTGACGATCATGGTTTTCTCGAACTCTTCGTCGTCGGCGGTGGCATGTTCGCTGATGTAACTCAGCTCGTGCTTGCCTATCCCGACCACGTCGCCATTGCTCAGCGCGTGTTTTTTCCGGATAAGCTTGCCGTTGACATAAGTCCCATTAGTGCTGCCGAGATCTTCCAGAAACGAGTCGTCCAGGATGGTCACGATGAGGGCGTGTTTGCCACTGACAGCCAGGTTGTCCACTTGGATCTCGTTTTCTGGTTTTCGACCGATAAAAACGCGCTCCCTGTCCAACTTATATTCGCCTTGAACGGCACCGTTCAAACTAAGCACTAATTTGCCCATCGTTCGGTCCTATCCGAGGTTTAACGTTAACGATCAAAAAATTTCGTACCAGCCCGATTGGGCAGAAAACTGTTCGGTAGGTCGAGCGAGTAACACCGACACATTATCGTGCCCACCGGCGGCGTTGGCTTTATCCACGAGTTCTTCAGCCGCTTTTACAAGATTAGCACCATATTTTTGGAGAATTAAGTAAATTTCCTGGTCACCCAACATGTCATTAAGACCGTCTGTGCACATCAGATAAAGATCTCCCGGCAAAACGATATCTTCCAATACATCGGCTTGGACGCTTCCCTCGATTCCCAAGGCCTTGGTGAGAAGGTTTTTCGGTGTGTGCGTCAGGGCTTCCTCCGGGGTAAGCAATCCCCGCTTTACGATCTCTTGAACCAAGGAATGGTCGATAGTGAGCTGTTCAAAATGGTCGGCGCGCAGGCGGTACAAGCGCGAATCACCCACGTGTGCGATGGTGACTCGATCGTCGTAGAACAGACAGAGCACAACCGTGGTGCCCATACCTTCACAGCGGGGATCTCGCTGCGCCACCTCGTAAATCGTGGTGTTTGCCTGCGCGATGGCATCTTGCACCACCAGGGATTCCTTGGCGTAACCCGTGGCATCGTCGTATTCCCCGGGAGGCAACTCGGCCAGCCCCGCTTTGATCTGTTCTACGATGGAGGAAACCGCGATAGCGCTGGCGACCTCTCCCGCCTTATAGCCACCCATTCCGTCGGCGACCACCGCTAGCCCAATCCGAGCATTGGCCGCGCAGCAATCCTCGTTATGCGGCCGGCGCCGTCCGACATCGGAGACGTTCACTAACTCGATCTTTCCGGATAAGTCCATGATCTTACGAAGGAAGAAGTATGCTATTCCGCCGTAGCTACGTTATCGCCGCCGAGGGGACATGGGCGTGCTTTCGACCCCCGGATCCCCCCTCTGCGCTAGCGTCCCTTTATGGCGGCTCGATCTCTTACTGCCAGAGAGGGATGCCGCTGAGCCAATTTATATAGTAGCTTGTTTTTCATTAAAATAAAGCTAAAGCACTAGTGGCGGCGGCTGAGGGTTTCCAATCACGTTTTTCCGCACCACTGCTTGACGGCATCCCGGGCTTGTTGGATCGCATCGGCTTGCTTTTCCTCATCGAGGATAACCCGGTTGCCCTTTTTGTCTATGTCGTAGATATACCCTGCCTGCTCATAGTTTCGCAGTTGATCCTTGGCCAGGTTGCAATTGCGTTCCCGCTCCTCTTTCTGCTTTTTTTGTGCCTCGGCTTGTTCTCGTTTTTCTTGACGTTGCTCTTTAGAATACTTGCAGCAGCCGCTCGCGTTTTTCTTCTCGTTCACCCGCTATGGGGGTCACTTGGGGGACATCCTTGAGGCGCATGGATTGGGCGCCTGGCAAAGGGCGGTCGCCGTAATGAACTTTGCCTTTTTCATCCACCCACTTATAAACCTCCGCCGCCACGGCGGGATCGGCGATCCACAGAGCCGAAACAAGCGCCACCCAGGATGCCAATACTTGGATTGCTCGCGATCGCATGGTCCTCCCCTACCCGCTGCTATGGGTAGCCCCTGCAAGCGGGCCAGATTTGCTCTAGCTCTGCACGCGACGCCGGGAAAGCATAGCGCCGCCGTCCGTTTTCCAAAACACGTTTGACGATGGAGAAACGAACAATCCTTCGGACAAGCACACAGACGGCTATGTTAGAGCCTTCTTACAATATAGCTTGCATGAGCTAAAAATGCCCGCACAAAAAAGTGGGCTGCTTACTTGGGCATTTCGATTCCATTCGTGGAATTTTTGCGATGGCAAAGCAAAAACGCGATTCTTTCTTTGCTTCCTGTTTCAAACCTGCGGCACATCCCTATACCGCCGGGCACGTCGAATTCATCGAAGTGCCCATGTGTCGCTTAACGCTCAAGCAAGTGGAGCTTATCTTGCACCTCTTTCCACTGATCCGCATCGGCAGGGGGCTCTTTGATCTGGCTGATCGTGGGCCATGCTTTCGCGAGCTCTGCATTCAATTCGAGGTATTTCTGATCCTTATCCGTAAGGTCGTCTTCGGACTTTATCGCGTCCACGGGGCACTCCGGTTCGCAAAGCGTGCAGTCGATGCATTCATCCGGGTCGATGACCAGCATGTTAGGCCCCTCGTGGAAACAATCGACGGGGCACACTTCAACGCAATCAGTGTACTTGCACTTGATGCACGATTCGGTTACTACGAACGTCATGGGATCGTCAAAGGTCGGTATTTTGCAGAACTACGATTATAACCGGATAGCCCGGGTTTAGAAGACTTTAATTAAGGGCACTTCGAACGAATCGAAGTGCCCTTAACGCATCATCGCGACGATTTCTTTAAAGTGCTCGTGACGAGCATCGCCCAACCATTCGAATATCACCGATTCCGCGCCCGTTACCACGATGCCACACTGCTGCATGCGTTCCAAGGCATTCTGGTAGTTCTCTAGCCGGCGCGAACAGATCGCATCACTGACGACGAAAACCTGATATCCCCTTTGGCGTAAGTCCGTAGCCGTTTGCAGGACGCATACATGAGCCTCCATACCGGTAAGGATCACTTGAGGGCGGGCCATCTTTTGCAACTCACCCAAAAAGGCATCGACGCCGGTGCAAGCGAAACACGTCTTCTCGAATCGACTGGCATAATCAGGCAGCCGTTGCGCGATCTCTGGCACCATAGCGCCGAGACCGGCGGGATACTGCTGGGTTGCCAGCACGGGGATCGCGAGCTTCTGGGCGGCGTTGAGCAGCAGGCGCGTATTTTCGACCACGCGGGTCAACACTTTAGCCGGCATTACCTCGCCCAGCTTGGTCTGGATGTCGATTACGACTACTTGGCTTTGGCTCGCCTCACAGGTCAATTTAGCCGCCACATGATTTTGCATTACTCATCCTCTTCTTTAAAATTCATACTTTGTGGTCCCCCTTCTCCCCCAGTGTCGCTTGTGAACCAGCCATTGACCAGCACTAAATCCTCCGGCGACAAGGTCCCCGCCGCGTGCTTTAGGCGCA
>Ga0187892_10008962_pt1 | contig 13407 bp, 11 predicted proteins | sample MA1701073metaG_FD_139345 | JGI IMG/M metagenome (GOLD analysis project Ga0187892, IMG submission 139345) | Bio-ooze microbial communities from a basaltic lava cave in the Kipuka Kanohina Cave System on the Island of Hawaii, USA - MA170107-3 metaG ...
GGGAAGCGGGACCGCAGGCCGGGGTTGGCGTCGAGGAAGTCGGCCATCTCGTCGGGGTAGCCGGCCACGATCAGCACGGTGTCCTCGCGGTGGTCCTCCATGAGCTTGACGATCATGTCGATGGCCTCGTGACCGAAGTCCTTCTCGTTGCCGCGGGCCAGGGCGTGGGCCTCGTCGATGAGAAGGACGCCGCCCATCGCCGAGTTGAACACCTCCTTGACCTTGAGCGCCGTCTGGCCGATGTAGCCCGCCACCAGCCCGGCCCGGTCGGTCTCGATCAGGTGGCCCTTCTCGACCACGCCCAGGGTCCGGTAGACCTGGGCCACGAGGCGGGCCACGGTCGTCTTGCCCGTGCCCGGGTTGCCGGTGAACACCAGGTGGCGGCTCTGGTCGACCACGGGCAGGTCCCGCTCCTTGCGCAGCTTCTGCACCCGGATGAGGTTGGCGACGAGCTTGACCTCGGCCTTGACGGGAGCCAGCCCGACCAGCTCTTCGAGTTCGGCGAGCAGTTCCTCGAGGGGGCGGGCCGGTTCGAGGGGCTCGGGAGGCGCGGCCGCCGCCTCCGTGGTCGCCGGCCCGTCGGCCGCGTCGGCCGTGTCGGTCGCCTGCTTGGGAGGCGCAGAGCCGGGCCGGGGCACCCCGTTGTTGTCCATTGTCCGCAGGAGCAGGGATCGGAACCGTTCGACGGCCGTCAGTTCGGCGTGGGTGGGGACGTCGTCGATGGCCAGCACGGCGGTGGCGATGTCGAGGGCGGCCTCGTGGTACTTCCACGAGTGGGTCGTCCAGCGCTTGGCGTCCGCCCCCACCAGCAGGCTGAACAGCACCGAGGGGGTGTCGAGGAACGTGCGCTTGCCGGCCAGCAGGCCAGCCACCCGCAAGGCGGTCGGGCTGGCCGCCTTGGCCACCGTGTCGAAGCGGCGGGCGAACACCCCGATGAACGACCACAGCTCGTCCTCGGTGTGCTGGCCGTCGCTGTCGATGAACGCCGCGGCCAGGTTGAACGCCTCCAGGGCCACGTCGTCGGGGAGCTTGTCCTTCTTGACGTTCAGCTCGCCGGCCAGCCCGGTGAGGATGGGCGAGATCGTCGAGATGAACGACTCGACGGGCTCGAACAGCGGGTTGCCCATCAGTTCGCCCACGCTCCGAGGTCCACCACCGGCGGCGAGCCTACGGCTCCACCCAGGCTCGATCTCGCGCAAGTTCCCCCCAGAGGGGGCAAGCGCGCGGAGTGATCGAGGACCCTCCCGATCTCTCCGCGCGAATGCTCCCTCCCAGGGGAACTTGCGCGAGATCGAGAATGTGGTTCCTACCGGAGCGGCGCAGCAGTCGGTACGGTCGCGGGCGTGCAGGATCATCCCGGTGAGCCTTCACCGCCGGCCGCCGGGACCGCCGCCGACGGGCCGGAGATCCTCGACGACCTGCGCGAACACCTCCGGCAGTTCCGGCTGCTCTACGACAACGGCGACGCCGCCACCGACGCATACCTCAACTCGCTGGGCGGCTCCGGCCGGGTCGAGGGGGAGATGGTGCGGGAGCTGGCGGCGACCCGCCCGATCGCCTTCCCCGACCGGGTGCCCGAGGCCCACGCCGTGGCCATGCGGGCCCTCGAAGTCCTGGCCCGCAACGGCGCCCGCCAGCCGAGCCAGCTCAAGCTCGGCCCCCTCACGGGGCCGGCCCGGTTCTTCGTGCAGAAGGTCATCCAGTACATCGTGCGCAAGTTCCAGTCCCAGGTCGTCGATTCCTTGCGGGACCTGTACTCGCGCCGGCTCGGTTGGGTGCCGGCCGGCGATCCGTCCCGCCAGGTGCTGATCCGGGCCCGCCTCGACGTGGAGCGCAGCCTGCCCGCCTTCAAGAAAAACGCGGGTGGTGTCCCCGCGTTCCTGGTCGGCGGAGCGGCCGTGTCGTCGCTCACCCAGGTGGCCCGCGGGGCGGCCAGCGCCGCCGGCGGTTCCCGGGCCGGGGTCATCGTCGCCGTCATCGCCAGCTCCGTCCTTCTGGGAGCGGCCTCGTGGACGATCCTCCACGGTGCCGCCATCGCCCGCCGGCGCATCAAGCTCGCCATGGACCGCCCGCTCGCCGCCCTGTGGGAAACCATCGGATGGTGCGGGAAGCCCCCCAGGGACTCGTCGAAGCCGTTCGCCATCATCGCCATCTCTCTCACGGTCGGTGGGTGGCTGCTGCTCCCTCTCGGCCTGGTGGCCCTCTTCACGGTTTTCTGAATTCTCGGGTTTGATCGGTGCGTAGCCGGGTACGCGCCTGGTGCACCCGTACAACGGGTCTGGGGGCGGGAGCGACAAGTCCGATTCAGGTAGTCGTTCCCGGCAGCTCCGCCGTACCGCTCGGTTCCCGCACGACGCCGAGCGCCAGCAGTACGACCCAGCTGAGGAGGCCCGAACCACCCATGGCGACAACAGCCCCGGCGCGCCTGGACAGCGCCGCCCGAGCTCTGGATGACGACCACGACCTTCCCAAGGTGAGCGTGGTGATCCCGACCTTCAACGAAGAACGCAACCTTCCCCATGTGCTGCCCCGCATACCTGCCAGCACCCACGAGGTGATCCTGGTCGACGGCCACTCCCGCGACGCCACGGTGGCCGTCGCCCAGGAGTGCCGGCCTGGCGTGCGCGTCGTGTACCAGGAAGGTCGCGGCAAGGGCGACGCCCTGACCTGCGGTTTCTCCTACGCCACCGGCGACATCATCGTCATGCTCGACGCCGACGGCTCGACCGACCCGACCGAGATCCCCCGCTTCGTCGCCACCCTCCTCACTGGGGCCGACCTCGTGAAGGGCTCCCGGTTCATCACCGGAGGCGGCAGCGCCGACATCACTCCGCTTCGGCGGGCCGGCAACAAGGCCCTGTCCCGGTTCGTGAACACGCTGTTCCGCACCAACTACAGCGACCTCTGCTACGGCTACGCCGCCTTCTGGCGCGCCCTGCTGCCCTCGCTCGCGGTGGACTGCTCGGGGTTCGAGGTCGAGACGCTGATGAACGTCCGGGCAGCGCGGGCGGGCATCCGGGTGGCGGAAGTGCCGTCCTTCGAGCAGGCCCGCATCCACGGCGACAGCAACCTGAACGCCCGCCGGGACGGCCTTCGCGTCCTGCGCACCATCCTGGCCGAACGCGTCCGGCCGTCATGACCCGGCGCGTCTGGCACCTGAACCTCACCCGCAACGACGTGCGCGTCGACGGCATCGCTGTCGCCGTCCGCCGGCTGGTGCAGGCCCAGGCCGACGCCGGTGTGGAGGCCGAGGCGTTCGGCGGCGGGCCGGCGACCGCCGCCATGCTGCGCCAGCGCCTCGCCGATCCCGCCGCCCGGCCCGACGTGGTCCACTTCCACTCCGTCTTCCGGCCCCTGCACGCATCGGTGGCGCGGCGGCTGGACAAGGCGGGCGTGCCCTACCTCGTGTCGCCCCACTCCGGCTACGCCGCCGAGTCGCTCGCCCGTCGGCGGCTGCTGAAGCAGGCGTACGCATCGGTCGTCGAGCGTCGGTTCGTGGAGGCCGCCGCGGGCGCCAGCTGCCTGACCGAGGTCGAGGAGCAGGACCTGCGGCGGTTCGCGCCCGGGTTCGACGGCACCGCCTTCGTGGTGCCCAACCCGGTGGACGTCCGGCCCCTCGACCGGCCGGCGCCGGGAGGCCGCCCCCAGTTGGTGACCCTCTGCCGCTACGACGTGCGCCAGAAGGGCCTGGACCGCCTGGCCGACATGGCCCGCCACCTTCCCGACGCCGACTTCGCCGTCTACGGCGAGCAGGACAAGAACGAGCGGGGACTCACCGAGCGGGTGCGCCGCCGCGCGCCGGCGAACTTCTGCTTCCAGCCGCCGGTCTTCGGCCGGGCCAAGGCCGAGGTACTGGCCGGCGCGTCGCTGTTCCTGCTCGCCTCCCGGTGGGAGGGCCTGTCGATGTCCCTGGCCGAGGCCCTGGGTAGCGGCGTGCCGTGCGCCGTGTCGCAGTACGTGGCGTCGACCCTCCCGTTCGCCCGGGAGGGCATGGGGCTGGTCCTGAGCGACGACCCCGAGGGCGCGGCGCGCCAGTTGGAGGCGGCGCTCGCCAGCCCGTCCTACCTGTCACGGTGGTCGTCGGCGGGCGCCTCCTACGCGGCCCGCAACTTCGAGCCCGCAGCCGTGGCCGGACGGGCCGTGGCCGGCTACGAATCAGTGCTGGCGGGCACGCCGGTGGGAGCGGCGCGATGACCGCCTCTGCCGCCAGCGCCGGCGACGTGTCGGTGGTGATCTGCACGTACGACGACCAGCGGTGGAACGGCCTGGTGCGGGCGGTCGGTTCGGTCGTCAACGAGGTGTCCGCGCCCGCCGAGGTCATCGTCGCCGTCGACCACAACCCCGACCTGCTGGCCCGGGTCGAGGCGGAGGTGGACGGCGTGCGAGCCGTCCCCAACACCGGCCCCAGGGGCCTGGCCTCGGCCCGCAACTGCGGCATCGCCGCGGCGCGCCGGCCGATCGTGGCCTTCCTCGACGACGACGCCGTGGCCGACCCGGACTGGGTGCCCGCCCTGGCCGAGCCCTATCGCGACCCGGCCGTGCTCGGTGTGGGCGGCAAGATCCTACCCGCCTGGGAGGACGGCCGGCGGCCCCGGTGGTGGCCCGAGGAGTTCGACTGGGTCGTGGGCTGCACCTACCGGGGCGTGCCCGAACGCCGCCACGCCGTGCGCAACCTGATCGGAGCCAACATGTCGTTCCGCCGCGACGTGTTCGGTGAGGTCGGCGCCTTCCTGCCCGGCATGGGCCGCCTCGGCACCCGCCCCGTCGGGTGCGAGGAGACCGAGTTCTGCATCCGGGTCCGCCAGCGGTGGCGAGACTGCAAGATCGTGTACGCCCCCGATGCGGTCGTGCACCACGAGGTGCCGCGCGTCCGGGCCTCGTGGTCGTACTTCCGGCGCCGCTGCTTCGCCGAAGGGCAGTCCAAGGCCCAGGTGGCGGGCGTGCGGGGCACGGCCGACGCCCTCGCCACCGAACGGCGCTACGTCGCCCACACCTTGCCCCAGGGCGTCGCCCGGGGGATCAAGGACGCCATCGTCGGGCGCGAGATCGAGGCGCTGGGCCGAGCCGGCTCGATCGCCGCCGGTGTGGTCGTGGCGGCGGCGGGCTACGCGGGCGGCACGCTGCGGCGAGGCAAGGCGTGACGGCGACGACCAGCGTCGACACCGACGAACCTCGGCTGCAGCGGCTCCGGCTCCCGTGTCCGCCAGGACAGGCCGATGTCGTGGCAGGCGGCCTCCTGATCGGCGCCCTCGCCCTGTGGCTCGCGTCGGTCGGCCAGGTCGACATTGAAGAACTCAGTGACATCGGCCTCATCAGCGCCCTGCCCCCCGCCTTCTTCGGGGCGGTCGCCCTGGTCACGGCCGGCTTCTTCCGGGAGATCGGCAGGCGGGAGCCCCGCCCCGGGTTGCTCTGGGCCCACCTGGTGCTGGTGGTGCTCTTCCTGCAAGGCATCGCCGCCGCCGCCGAGGGTGCGCCCCGCTTCCCCACGTCGTGGATCCACGCCGGCTTCACCGACCAGATCGCCGACCACCACCGCACGCTGCCCCTGCTCGACGCCCGGTTCAGCTGGCCCGGGTTCTTCAGCGCTGCCGCCCTCGTCGAGACGGTGGCGGGCCTGGAGTCGGCGCTGTGGTTCGTCGGCTGGTCGCCGGTCGTGTTCCGGCTGGTCACGTTGCTGCCCGCCGCCGTCCTCCTGCGCGTCGCCGCCGTCGAGGACCGGGCCCGCTGGACCGCCCTGTGGTTCTTCTGCGTGGCCAACTGGGTGGGGCAGGACTACTTCTCGCCCCAGGCCCTGAACTACTTCCTGTACCTGGTGGTGATGGCCGTGCTCCTGCACTGGTTCCGCCCGGCCGTGCTGCGGCCCGTGCCCGTGCCCGTGCTCGGGTCGAGGGTCGCCTCGCTGGAGACGCCGGTCGGGCCGGTTGCTGCGCCCCGGGCGCGGGTCGCCCTCGTCACCGTGGTGGTGGGGATCTTCGCCGCCAGCGTGCTGTCCCACCAGTTGACGCCGTTCGCCATGGCCGCGGCCGCGGCCGCGCTCGTCGTCGGTCGGCGAAGCGTGCTGCGGTGGCTGCCGGTGCTGTTCGTCGTGGGCGCCCTGGCCTGGCTGAGTTGGGGGGCGGAGGCGTACTGGATCGGGCACCTGTCCGACATCACCGGCGGGATCGGGAGGATCACCGGCGCACTGTCCTCGGGCGTCGGGCAGCGGCTGGCGGGCAACACCGGGCACCTGTTCGTGGTGCGCGCGCGGATGGTCGCCACCGTGCTGCTGTGGATCGTGGCGGTGGCCGGCGCGGTGCGGTCCTACCGGCGCACGGGCGGCGTGCCGTGGCCCCACGTCCTGCTCGCCGCGGCCCCGTTCTCCCTGGTCGCGCTGCAGAGCTACGGGGGCGAGATCCTGCTGCGGGTGTACCTGTTCGCCCTGCCGTTCGTGGCCCTGCTCGTGGCGTTGGTCTTCTTCCCGACCAGCCTGAGGCGGGACGAGAAGCCGGCGCGGAGCACGGTGGTGGCCGCCGCCGCCCTGAGCGGGCTGATCACCGTGGCGTTTCTCCTGATCCGGTACGGGAACGAGCGCTTCGAGTCGTTCACGAGCGACGAAGTGGCGGCCGTCGAGTGGGTCTACGACCACGCGCCCCCGGGCTCGCGGCTCGTGGCCGTCAACGCATCCCTGCCGTGGAAGCACGGCGACCTCGAGAAGTACTCCTACCTCGGCCGGATCGAGCAGCCCCATCTCGACGAGGGCGCCGAGATCCTCAACTACCTGATCCCCAAGACGGGGCGGGACGACGGCTACCTCGTGCTGACGCGCAGCCAGGTCGCCCACGGCGAGTTGGTGTCGGGCTTCGAGCCGGGGTGGTCCGAGCGGGTGGTCCAGTTGCTCGTCTCGACCGGCCAGGCCGAAGTCGTGTTCCAGAACGAGGACGCCGTCGTGGTCCACCGCCCCTGGAGGCCGGCATGATCCACCGCAAGGCCCTGTTCGCCCTGGGCGCCGTCGTGCTGGCGTTGTCCGTGTTGGACGTCGACACGGCCGCGCGACCCGTGCTGACCCTCGCCTTCTTCGCCCTCGGCCCGGGCGCGGCGGTGCTGCCGCGGCTGGGCGTGCACGGGGACTTCCTGATGGAGGCGTCGCTGACGCTGGCCATCAGCGTGGCTGTGACCATGGCCGTCGCCCAGGCCATGGTGTGGACGGGCGTGTTCTCGCCGACCGCCGCCACGGCGTTTGTGCTGGGGGTGATGGCGGTGGCCGAGGTCGGCGTGCCGTCACGCCGCCGTACGGCTCAGGAGGCGGTTCGATGACGGGCGGGATCGGGCTGCTCATCACAATCGCCGCCGTCGCCCTGCTCGCCCTGCGGGTGGCCCTGGGCGCGGCGTGGCTGGACCGCGGCGGCGCGGCACGGGCGCGGCTGCTGGCATTCGACGTCGTGGTGGCGGCGGTGGTCGTCGCCTTCGTGGCGGTGGTCGTCGTCCGCTTCGATCGGATGAGCCTGTGAACACCGCACCGGTGCGCGTCCGCCAGCAACGGGTCTTCCGGTGGTGGGACTGGCCGATCTACCTCGCCGTCACGGCCACCGCCGTGGGGGTCGGGCTGTGGGCGTTCCGGTCGTGGATTGGCGACAATGTGTGGGCCGACCGCCTGTGGGTCGGCGTGCTCATCTCGCTCCTGGCCGGGATCGGGCTGGCCATGTACGGCGTCCGCTGGCTGACGCTGCCGTTGATGCGCAGGCCCGTCCACCAGCCGCCGTCGGCGGGCTGGCGCGTGGGCGTGGCCACCACGTTCGTGCCCGGGGCCGAGCCGCTGGAGATGCTCGAGCTGACCGTCGAGTGCATGGTCGACATGGACTACCCCCACGAGACCTGGGTCCTCGACGAGGGCGACTCGGCCGACGTGCGGGCGCTGTGCATGCGCCTGGGGGTGCGCCACTTCACCCGCAAGGGGCGGCCCGAGTACCAGACCGAGGAAGGCCGCTACGAGGCCAGGACCAAGCACGGGAACTACAACGCGTGGCTGGCCGAGGAGGGCTACGACCGCTACGACCTCATCGTCAACTTCGACCCCGACCACATCCCCGAGCGCCACTTCCTGGAGCGGACGCTGGGCTACTTCGACGACCCCGGCATCGGCTACGTGCAGGCGGCCCAGGTCTATTACAACCAGCCCGCCGGGTTCATCGCCCGGGGGGCGGCCGAGGAGACCTACGCCTACTACTCGTCGACGCAGCTGACGAGCTACGCCCTCGGCTACCCGATCGTCACCGGGTGCCACACCGCCCACCGCACCGAGGCGCTGCGGGAGGTGGGCGGGTTCGCCCCCCACGAGGCCGACGACCTGCTGGTGACCGTGTACTACCGCACCACCCGGTGGCGCGGTGTCTACGTGCCCGAGACGCTGGCCCAGGGGTTGGTGCCCACCGACTGGCCCGGGTACCTCAGGCAGCAGCGGCGGTGGGCCCGCTCGGTGCTCGATGTGAAGTTCCGCTGGTTCCCCCGGGTCGCCCGCAAGTTGGGACGGATCGAACGCCTGGTCAGCCTGTGCCACGGCCTCCACTACCTCACCGGCCTGGGCACCGTCGCCGCCATCGGGCTGCTCGGGTACCTCCTGGTGACGGGGACGCCGAGCGGGGCGTTCTCCCCGTCGGTCATGTGGAAGGCGTTGGCGCTGGCCGGCGCGCTGCAGGCGTGCGAGTTCTACCGGCAGCGGTTCTTCCTGAACCCGCGGGTCGAGGCCGGGTTCCACGTGCGGTCGGGCCTGCTGCGGTTCGGCAAGTGGCCGTACATCCTGCTGGCGTTGCTCGACGTGGTGCGCAGCCGCCACCACGCCTACCTGATGACCCGCAAGATGAGCGGGCGGGACGGCTACCTGCTGATCCGCCCCCACCTGGCCGGCGCCGCATTCGTGGCGGTGTCCTGGGCGGTTGGGTCGGCGCGCGGTGCGAGCCGGAGCAACGTGCTGCTGATCGTGGCGGTGCTGTTCGTGGTGGCGAGCGTGGCCTTGAGCCTCACCGAGCTGCGGGAGCCGCCGCCGTCGTTCGACGCCGAGCTGGCGGCCCGGCGGCCCCGGCTCCGGCCCGGTGAGCGCCAAGGCGGGCGGCTGGCCCAGCCTGCGACCCCGGCCCGGCCCGACGAGCAGCTGCTGCAGTCGGCGTGAGCGGCCGTGGGGTGGTCGTGCTGGCCAATGCCTGGCACGACGACAACAAGGGCGACAGCGCGATCGCCTTCGCGACGGTGGCGCTGCTGCGCCGCCGCCACCCCGCCACTGAGATCCGCCTGACGTCGATGCTCGACGCCGGCGATGCTCGGTTCGCCGACGCCTACCGGCACGTGCAGGCCGAGCACCCCGACATCGCGGTCTCCGGCTCGCCGTGCCCGGCGCCGCCCGCGACCCGTTCGGTCGTGGTCCTGGCCCGGTGGGCCCTGTGCGTGGCCGTGGCCTACCTGCGGCCGCGCCAGGAGTTCCTGCAACGGGCCCGGCTGGTCGTGGTGCTGGGCGGGAGCGACGTGTTCGACTCGGGGCTGGGGTTCGTGCGGCTGGCCCATGTCCTCTACCCGGCGTGGGTGGCGCAACGAGCGGGGGTGCCGGTCGTGTTCCTGGGCCACACGCTGGGGCCGTTCCCGCCGGGGCCGTCACGGTGGTTCGTGCGCCGGGTGCTCGGGCGGAGCCGGGCCGTCGTGGTGCGGGAGGACAGGTCGGCGGACCTGGCTGTGCGGCTGGGTGTGCCCGGAGGCCTGGTGCAGACCGCGCCCGACGTGGCCTTCGCCCTCGACCCGTCGCCGTCGGACCGGGTCGGGCACCTGCTCACGACCCACGGCCTGCTGGACGGGTGCTTCGCGGTGTTCGTCGTCCGCCGCCACCCCTACCTGTCGGAGAGCGCAGGCCGGCGGCTGGTGACGGCCCTGGCGGCGGCGGCGAGGGACCTGCGGCGCGACGGTGTCGTGGCCCAGGTGGCCGTCGTGGCCCACACGGCCGGTCCCACTGCCTTGGAGGACGACCGGTCGATCTCCCGGGAACTGGCGGCTGCCATCGGTGAGGGCACGCCGGTGGTCGAGGCCGACCTGTCCCCACCCGAGCTGGCGGCGCTCTACAGCCGGGCTGCCGTGGTCGTCAGCGTGCGGCTGCACGGCGCGATCCTGGCGCTGGTCGGCGGCACGCCCACCTTCGCCATCTCCTACTTCACGGCCAAGACCGACGGCGTGATGGACGCCGTGGGCATGCGCGACCAGGTGGCCGCGTACGAGGACGTGGACCGCGACCGGCTGGTTTCCTCAGTGCGCGCCCTAGTGCGGCCGCAGGCGCGGGAGCGGGCGCGGGCGGCCGCCGCCCGGTCGCGCGACCACCTCGAACTGGCGACGGCCGGAGTGCTGGCGTGACCCTGCTCGAAGGAGACCGGGACCGGGCTCGGCCGGCCGAATCGCCCCTCCTGCGCAACGGGTACGCGCTGATGGCCAACACGGCCGTCACCGCCGCCCTGGGCCTGGCGTACTGGCTGGCGGCGGCCCGGCTGTACCCGGCGTCGGCGGTGGGGGCCGGTGGCGCGGCGGTGTCGGCCATGCTGTTCGCGGCCGGCGTGTCCCAGCTCAACCTCATGGGCGCGGTGACCCGGTTCGTGCCCGTGGCGGGAGCGGCCAGCAAGCGGTTCCTGGCGTCCGCCTACGGGGCGAGCACGGCCTGCGCCGTGGTCGTCGGGACGATCGCCGTCGCCACCTCGCCGTGGTGGGCACCCCCGGACAGCCCGCTGCGGTCGGGCGCCCTGGCCGGGCTGCTGTTCGTGGTGGGCGTCGTGTCGTGGTGCGTGTTCGTCCTCCAGGACAGCGCGCTGACGGCGACGCGCCAGGCCGTGTGGGTCCCCGTGGAGAACGGCCTGTACGGCCTGGTGAAGCTGGCCCTGCTGGTGGGGTTCGCGGTCGCCGTGGCGGGGCTCGCCTCGCCCAACGGCATCCTGGCGTCATGGGCCCTGCCGGCGGTGGCAGCCATCGTGCCCGTCAACCTGGTGCTGTTCCGCCGGTTCATCCCCGCCCACGTGGCGGGGTCGACGGCTTCGGGCGGGCGGGCGCCCTTCCCGCTGAGCATGCGGCAGGTGGCCCGGTTCGTGGGCGGCGACTACGCCGGGTCGCTGTGCAACCAGGCCCTGATCTCGCTGATGCCGCTACTCGTCGTGGCCCTGGAAGGATCGGTGGGCGGCGGCCATTTCTACGTGGCGTGGACCATCGCCACCACCATGGATCTGCTGGCCAGCAACCTGGCCACCTCGCTCACCGTCGAGGGCGCCCTGGCCGAGGACCGGCTGGCCCACTACGGGCGGGAGGTGCTGCGCCGGGTCGTGGTCGTGCTGGTGCCCATCGTGGCGGCCGTGGTCGTGGGCGCGGGCATGGTGCTGAGCCTGTTCGGGTCGGACTACCGGGCCAACAGCGCGACCCTGCTGCGGCTGCTGGCCCTGGCCACGCTGCCCCGCGCCTTGTCCACCGTCTACCTCGGCCTCTGCCGGGTGGAACGGCGCGTCTCGCGCATCGCCGCCGTGCAGGCCGCCCAGGCCGTGCTCGTGCTCGGCCTGGCCGCCGTGCTCGTGCCCTGGTTGGGGATCGCAGGCGCCGGCGTCGCCGCCCTCGCCGGCCAGTCCGCAGTCGCCCTCGCCGTCTGGCCCCGCCTGCGCGAACGGGTGTAGCGACTGCGGGTCGTAGCGATCCGCTGCTACGGGCGCGCTCATCGATTCGCTTTCGCGGCTCTAGGCTCCCTGCACATGCGGCGGTTCCTCGGGACGCTGGCGGCGTTGGCCCTGATCAGTTTGCTGACCACATGCGGCCAGCCCCGCGACAACGCGGCGACTTCCGCCTCCACAGCCGCTGCTCCGGTTCTGGCAACGTGGGACCCGAGTCAGCCACGAGTCGAGCCGCGGGCGGGGCTGGGCGTGAGCCAGGAGCAGGTTCCGGTTCCCACCGTCCCGGCTGATGCCCCGGCCGTGCGGGGGCGCACGGCCTGGTTCCGGGGCGCCCGTACCATCGGCGACGGCCGGGAACTGCTTCTCACGTTCACCGGCAGCACGGTGCTGGATCGCACGCAGCCCTGCTGGGAGGGCTATGAGACCGAGGTGCTCGAGACGGCGACGACCGTCACGGTCACGATCCACCGCCTCTCCGTCCCAGCCGACCGCGGGATCAACTTCGGGTGTGCCGCGGTGGGCAGGAACCGCACGGTCGCCGCCTCGCTATCCCGGCCTCTGGGTGAGCGCTCACTCGTCGACGGCGCAGAGTTCGGTGGGCCGAGGAGCGTGTTCGACGGGCGGCTCGTCCTCAAGCCCCGCTACCTCCCCGACGGTTGGGCCCAGACCTCGGAGGAGGGTGGCCCACCGGTCGCCGGCCTGAGCGGAGGAGAGGCGGTCGCCGGCTGGCTCCAAGCTTTCGGCCCGCCCACGCGCGTCGTGAACGACACGTGCGCTGACGAGCAGCCGATCCTGTGGCTCGGCACGTCCACGCCGCACGGCTCGGACGGCACCGCGGCGCCCATCGACGTCGTGCTCGGCCGGCCGGTAGTGCGCGGCTTCGAGGGCCTTCTCGTGCACGTCCACGACAAGGACATGGTGCGGCTGACCTGGAACGAGGGCACCACGAGGTACACCCTGCAGACCGTCAAGCCGTGTGCCACGACCGGCCCGCCCGACCCGGCCCTGGTCGTGCGGGTTGCGCAAAGCCTCACTTGATGGGCCGGACGAAGGTCGAGGGCGTCCGGGTGGACCGCGTTGACCAGTTCCTCGGTTCAGGCCGGCGGCAGAGGCGGCGGCCTGCCCGCCGGCCTGGGAGGAGCCGAGCACGGTCCCGTCGGGCCGGTGAAAGACCGTGCGGCCGTTGGCCTCGCCCGTGACGGTGAAGCCGCCCTCGTGCACGGCGGTGTGGTGGCGGGGGCAGAGCAGGATCCCGTTGTCGACTGCCGTGCGCCCGCCCCGGTCGTAGTGGCGGACGTGGTGGATGTCGCAGGTGCGGTGGCGCGCAGCCCACGAACCGGCTCCGGCTACCGTCGCGCAGGGACACGGCCCGGCGCTGGGCCACGGTCCAAACTGAGGTGCGGAGCCGACGTCGAGGGGCTGGCTGCGGCCCCGCAGGAGGTGGCGCACCACCGCGCAGTCACAGGGCAGCCGGCGGAGCGTCTCGGCCGCCAGCGGCGTGCCGTCGAGGAGCCCGGCCCGCCCGCCGAAGCGGTCGGCGACCACGTCGACGTCGGCCACCAGGTGCAGCAGGTAGCGCCCCGACCCGGGGGCGGCCACGGCGTCGGCTCCCGCCCGAACCAGCTGAACCAGGGCGTCGGCCCGTCGCTGGGCGGCCGGCTGCGGTTCACGTGAACCGCCGTCCCCAGCTTGTCCACCGTCGAGGAGGGCCAGCACCTCCTCGCCCTCCTCCACCGGGAGCATGGCCTCGACCACCACC
>Ga0187892_10008963_pt1 | contig 13406 bp, 11 predicted proteins | sample MA1701073metaG_FD_139345 | JGI IMG/M metagenome (GOLD analysis project Ga0187892, IMG submission 139345) | Bio-ooze microbial communities from a basaltic lava cave in the Kipuka Kanohina Cave System on the Island of Hawaii, USA - MA170107-3 metaG ...
GCCCCGGGTGCTGATGACACTCGGGGCGTCGCCCTGTGAGGGGCCGAGTCTATCGCGTCACGGACTGCAGGACTGCGTGGGTGGGAACGGTCAGCTTACTGCAACGGAACGTGCGCGGTTACAGATTGTAAAGATCCGTTGGAGACAGGACACTAGCATCGGCGTTCGAGTGCCGGCTCCGCCGGTGCAATTCCGACCTTGGGGGAGGATTCGGAAGGGGCCGTCGAGGCCCCTCCGACTAACACAGTGGAGCTGATCGGGCTGATCCGCCGGAACTCGTATCACGACTCGGTCGCGCTCATGCGCGTGTCCGAGCAAGCCCGAGCGCTCGCCGGAGTGGTGTCCGCGGCGGTGGTGATGGCCACGGATCTGAACCGGGAGATGCTCGCAGAGAACGGCTTGCTCACCGACGAGGCCAAGACGGCGGGGCCGAACGATCTCGTGGTTGCCCTTCGCGCGACGAGCCCGGAGGCGGCCCGCTCGGCGCTGGCGACGATCGAGGCGCTCCTCGTCTCGAGACGGATCGAGAGCGCGGCCGCGGCCGACGTCCTGCCGCGCTCGACGATCAGCGCGGCGCGGCGCGCCGAGGGGGCGACGCTCGCGCTCATCTCGGTCCCGGGGCCGTACGCCGCGGCCGAGGCGCAGCAGGCGCTCTCGGCCGGCCTCCACGTGTTCCTCTTCAGTGACGTCGTGCCGATCGAGGCGGAGGTCGCGCTGAAGCGGCGGGCAGCAGCGCGCGGCCTGCTCGTCATGGGGCCGGAGTGCGGCACCAGCATCATCAATGGGGTGGGCCTTGGCTTCGCCAACCGCGTCCGCCGCGGAGACATCGGCCTCGTCGGCGCCTCCGGGACCGGCCTGCAGGAGATCACCACGCTGATCCATCGCCTGGGCGGCGGCGTTTCCCAGGCGGTCGGAACCGGCGGGCGCGACCTCCACGACGCCGTCGGCGGCCTCACGACCCTGCAGGCGCTCGAGTGGCTCGGCGCGGACGCGGAGACCCGGGTGATCGTCCTCGTGTCCAAGCCGCCGTCGGACTCGGTCGCCCGTCGCGTGCTCGCGGCCGCTGCTGGGATCGGCAAGCCGGTGGTCGCGTGCCTGCTGGGCTGGACGGGTGCACCGCCGGGCTCCGTTCGCATCCTCGAGACGCTGGAGGAGGCGGCCCTCGCGGCGCTCGAGGCCGTCGGGCGCCGGCCGCTGCCGCTGGCAGTTCCATCGATCGAGGCGCCGAGCGCGCCGGCGCTGCTCGATTCCCTCGATTCACTCCGGGCGCTCGCCCGCCATCACGTGCTGGGCTTGCCGCCGCTCGCGCTCCGCAAGAATTGATCTGGATGGGGGCCCCGAAATGGCCCCCAAACCCCCAACCGCTCGGGGCACCTCGGCGGAGCCGTGGCGCCCCTCGAATGGGCGGTGCTCGAGCGCAGCGGCGATGAGGTTGGCCATCGTGCGGGCCCCGTGCGGGGTGAAGTGGCCATCGTTGGGCAGAAACGAGGGCCCGTTCCAGAGCGGGGTGGGGTCGATGATCTCGATGGCGTGGCGAGCGGCGATGTCACGGAGGATCTCGAGCTGCCGGTCCCTCGCCACCGGGGCCATGATGAACCGGGCTCCGGCCGTCGCCGCGCGGTGTTTCATGTGTCGGAGGGCGTGGGCGGTGTAGCGCCAGCCGAGGGACGCCGGGTCAGTGTCCACGCGCTCACGCTGGGCCTGGAGGCGGCGGGCCTCCGGATCGTGCCGCGGCGACAACGGGGCGGCCTCCGCCACGGGGATGGCCGCCGAGCCTCGCCATTGTTTGTAGTTGTATCTGATCCAGCGCAGCATCTTCGCGACGTACAGCTCGTCCTTGGCCCACTTCCAGACCGTCCGCTTTCGGGCCTGCCGCTCGCGCTCGGCGACGAGGACGGCGGGGTCGGTCCTGGGCGGGTAGGTGACTTGATCGAAGGGCTGGGCGATGAACGCTTCCATCGCCGCGTCGGAGAGATAGACGTAGAGATCCTCGATGTCGTTGGGCGTGAACACGTGGACCACGACCTGCGGCTTGAACAGGGGCAAATACTCGCCGAGGAGATAGGCCTCCTGGTACGCGCAGTCGCCTTGCCGGCCGAGATTCGCCACCCGAAGCCCCGTGCGCTCCTCGAGGTAACGCCCGAGCGTGTGCTCGAAATCGACGCCGTGACCGTAGACGACGGAGTCCCCCAGCAACATGACGTCGGCGGGGATGTGGAGCGGCTTGTTCCGAAACCCGAGCGCATCGGTCTCGTGCCGCCAGACGTAGCCGTTGTAGTACATGGTGGTGGTGTAGTTCGGGAGCATGAAGTTCATGTGGACGCTGCGGTCGTGGTAGTAGATGCCGCCCGGCTTGGTGGTGTACCGGGTGGCCGCCCCGTTGGCGAAGGCGTGCCCCAGCAGGACAGGCCGCCACCGCAGCGTCACCTCGAGGGCGGCCAGCACGACGAGGATGGAGCAGACGATCAGGGCGATCCTGCCGAGACTGCGCGCCATGGCGCCCAGTGATAGTCCGACCCCGCCCAGGCGTCAAGCAGATACGGGCTCGCGCGCGCTGGCGGTGGAAGGAGGTTTTCGATAGACTCGTAATCGCACACCATGTTCAACCTCATTCCGAAGGAAGTCCGGTTCTACGACTACTTCGAGCGGCAGTCCCAATACATGATCAAGGCGGCGGCGCTGCTCCACGACCTCGTGCACAACTTCCACGACGCCCGGGCCAAGGCCCACGCCATCAAGGAAGTCGAGCACCAGGCCGATCAGGTCACCCACGAGATCGTCAAGAAGTTGAATACGACCTTCATCTCCTCCCTCGACCGGGAGGACATTCACGACCTGGCCACCCGTCTGGACGACGTCCTCGACTACATCGAGGCCGCGGCCGAACGCCTGGTCGTGTACCGGATCAAGGAGCCGACCTCGGCGTGCCGGGCGCTGGCCGAGGTCATCGTGCACACGGTGGCGGCGACCGACCGGACGATCAGGTGCCTGCGCACGATGGACCCGGGCTTCCACGAGCACGCCGTGGAGGTGAACCGGCTGGAGAACAGCGCCGACAACCTGCTGCGCGACAGCCTGGCCGCGCTCTTCGACGAGCAGAGCGATCCCATCGAGGTCATCAAGTGGAAGGAGATCTACGAGACGATGGAGATCGTGACCGATCGCTGTGAGGACGTGGCCAACGTCATCGAGGGGATCATCCTGAAGATGGCCTGATGGACGGGCTCGTCGTCCTCGTCCTCGCCCTCGTCCTCGCCGCCGAATTCGTCAATGGCTGGACCGACGCTCCCAACTCCATCGCCACCGTCGTCTCCACGCGTGTGCTCTCACCTACCCAGGCCCTCGCCATGGCGAGCTTCCTCAACGTGCTGGGCGCCATGTCCGGAACGGCCGTGGCGGCCACCATCGGCAAGGGCATCGTGCGGACCGAAGCCGTGAACGTGACGACCGTCGGGGCCGCGATGGTCGCCATCGTCGCGTGGTCCACGCTGGCGTGGATGTGGGGCCTGCCGACGAGCGAGAGCCACGCGCTGGTCGCGGGTCTCTCGGGCGCGGGCCTGGCGACGGCCGGCACCGGCGTGCTCCTGTGGGACGGCTGGAGCAAGGTCCTCATCGGCCTGTTCTTCTCGACGTTCCTGGGCTTCGGCGGCGGCCTCCTGCTCATGGTGGCGATCTACTGGACGTGTCGCAAGTGGAGGCCCGGCACGGTCCGGGGCGTGTTCGGACGGCTGCAGCTCTTCTCGGCCGCCTTCATGGCGTTCAGCCACGGCTCCAACGACGGCCAGAAATTCATCGGCGCCTTCACGCTGACGCTGGTTCTTGGGGGAGTCCTGCCGAAGTTCGAGGTGCCGTTCTGGGTGATCCTCCTCTGCGCGGCGACGATGGGCGTCGGCACCGCGGTCGGCGGCTGGCGCATCGTCAAGACCATGGGCCTCAAGCTGACCAAGCTGGAGCCGGTGCACGGCTTCGCGGCCGAGACCGCGGCGGCCAGCGCCATCGAGCTGGCGTCAAGGCTCGGGATTCCGGTCTCCACCACCCACACGATCAACACCTCGATCATGGGCGTGGGCGCCACGCGCCGACTGTCCGCCGTGCGCTGGGGCGTGGGCCGGGAGATCGTCACGGCCTGGATCCTGACCTTCCCGGTGTGCGGGGCGATCGCCTGGCTGGTTGCCACGGTCTTCGCGTTATTGACGTGATGGGGGGCCCCGAAATGGCCCCCCATACCCCCCAAACGCTCGGAGCGCCCCGGGGAACCCGAGGCGCTCCTCGATGGACGTGGTGGTAGGGTCGGCATGCAGGAGATCCTCGTGGTCGAGGACGAGCCCGACATCCGTGACCTGATCGTGCTGCACCTGTCGCGGGAGGGCTTCCGTTGTCGCCCGCGGGCTGGGTTGCGGGCCGCTTGCGGCGACGATCTTCCTGATAGCACGGGCGAGCTGAGGGATTGTAAAGATCCGTTGGAGACAGGACACTAGCATCGGCGTTCGAGTGCCGGCTCCGCCGGTGCAATTCCGACCGTAGGGGAGGATTCGGAAGGGCCGTCGAGGCCCCTCCGACTAACACAGTGGAGCTGATCGGGCTGATCCGCCGGAACTCGTATCACGACTCGGTTGCGCTCATGCGCGTGTCCGAGCAAGCTCGAGCGCTCGCCGGAGTGGTGTCCGCGGCGGTGGTGATGGCCACGGATCTGAACCGGGAGATGCTCGCAGAGAACGGTTTGCTCACCGACGAGGCCAAGACGGCGGGGCCGAACGATCTCGTGGTTGCCCTCCGCGCGACGAGCTCGGAGGCGGCCGGCTCGGCGGTGGCGACGATCGAGGCGCTCCTCGTTTCGAGACGGATCGAGAGTGCGGCCGCGGCCGACGTCCTGCCGCGCTCGACGATCAGCGCGGCGCGGCGCGCCGAGGGGGCGACGCTCGCGCTCATCTCGGTCCCGGGGCCGTACGCCGCGGCCGAGGCCCAGCAGGCGCTCTCGGCCGGCCTCCACGTGTTCCTCTTCAGTGACGGCGTGCCGATCGAGGCGGAGGTCGCGCTGAAGCGGCGGGCAGCGGTGCGCGGCCTGCTCGTCATGGGGCCGGAGTGCGGCACCAGCATCATCAATGGGGTGGGCCTCGGCTTCGCCAACCGCGTCCGCCGCGGAGACATCGGCCTCGTCGGCGCCTCCGGGACCGGCCTGCAGGAGATCACCACGCTGATTCATCGCCTGGGCGGCGGCGTCTCCCAGGCGGTCGGAACCGGCGGGCGCGACCTCCACGACGCCGTCGGCGGCCTCACGACCCTGCAGGCGCTCGAGTGGCTCGGCGCGGACGCGGAGACCCGCGCGATCGTCCTCGTCTCGAAGCCGCCGTCGGACTCGGCCGCCCATCGCGTGCTCGCGGCCGCCGCCGGAATCGGCAAGCCGGTGGTGGCGTGCCTGCTCGGCTGGAAGGGGACGCCACCGGGCTCCGTTCGCATCCTCGAGACGCTGGAGGAGGCGGCCCTCGCGGCGCTCGAGGCCGTCGGGCGCCGGCCGCTGCCGCTGGCAGTTCCATCGATCGATCGCCCGCCGGGCGTGGGGGGCGGCGTGAGGGGCCTGTTCACCGGGGGCAGCCTCTGCGAGGAGGCGCAGGCGATCGTCGGCGACGCGGGAGAGCGGTTCATCGACTTCGGCGCGGAGATCTACACCCGGGGGCGCCCCCATCCGATGATCGATCCCGGCCTGCGGAATGCCGCTGTGTCCGAGTCCGGTGCGGACCCTGCCGTCGGCGTCGTGCTCGTCGACGTGGTCCTCGGCGACGGCGCACACGGGGATCCCGCGGGGGCCCTGGCGCCGGCCGTGGCCGAGGCGGTCACCGCCGCGCGACGCTCGGGCCGCACGCTCTCCCTGGTGGCGCACGTCGTCGGCACGGATGACGATCCGCAGCGCCTTTCCCTTCAGGAGACCACGCTCAGGGACGCCGGCGTCAGCGTCTGCCCGACGAACCGGCTCGCCGCAGAACTGGCTCGCACGATCGCGAGGGGGCGATGACGAGCCTGTTCGGTGCGGAGCTGCGCGTCATCAACGCGGGCGCCGATCTGTTCGCAGATGCGCTCGCCGCCCGGGCCGTCCCGGTGTCCCGTCTCGACTGGCGCCCGCCAGCCGGGGGCGACGCCGAGATCGCGGCGATCCTGGCTCGGCTCTGGTGCGACGAGGTCGAGGCCGCCAACCGCGAGGCGCTGTCGCGGCTCTGCGCAGCGCAGCCCGTCTTGATCGACGTGCGTCCGGCCATCGAGGTCGTCCCGGGGATGGCCAGTGACTCGGTCCTGCATGCAGGCCCGCCGATCACCTGGGATTGCATGAGCGGGCCCATGCGCGGCGCTGTGGTGGGCGCGCTGCTCTATCAGGGTTTGGCCGACACGCCCGAGACGGCCGAGCGCCTCGCGGCGTCGGGCGGGGTGCGGTTCGAGCCCTGCCATCACCACGCCGCCGTCGGCCCCATGGCCGGGATCATCACCGCGTCGATGCCGGTGATGGTCGTCGAGAACCGGATCCACGGCAACCGCGCCTACTCGACGCTGAACGAGGGGCTCGGCAAGGTGCTGCGCTACGGCGCGAACTCGCCCGACGTGATCGAGCGGCTCCACTGGATCGGCGCCTCGCTCGGGCCCGCGCTCGGCGCGGCGGTGCGCGCGAGCGGCGGGATCGACGCGCGGGGGCTGATCGCCCAGGCGCTCCAGATGGGCGACGAGTGCCACAACCGGAACCGGGCCGCCTCGGCGCTCCTGATCAAGGCGCTGGCCCCGCATCTCGCTGGCCTCGGGTTGCCCGCGGCCGAGCTGGCGCGGATCTTTAGCTTCGCCGGTGGCAACGAGCACTTCTTCCTGAACCTGGCGATGGCGGCGTCCAAGGCCGCCACCGACGCCGCGCACGGTGTCGCCCACAGCACGCTCGTGACGACGATGGCCCGAAACGGCACTGACTTCGGCATTCGCGTCAGCGGCCTCGGCGACCGCTGGTTCACGGGGCCGGCCGGGATGCCGGTGGGCCTCTTCTTCCCGGGCTTCACGGCGGAGGACGCCAATCCCGACCTGGGCGACAGCGCGATCACCGAGACCGCCGGCATTGGCGGCTTCGCCATGGCGGGCGCGCCGGCCATCGTCCAGTTCGTGGGCGGGACGCCCGGCGACGCGCAGCGGGTCACGCGGCTCATGTACGAGATCACCTGCGGCGAGAGCGAAGCCTTCCGCCTCCCATCATTGGACTTCCGCGGCACGCCGACGGGGATCGACGTGCGGCTGGTCGTGCAGACGGGGATCCTGCCGCAGATTACGACCGGCATGGCGCACCGCCGCGCCGGCGTCGGTCAGGTGGGCGCGGGCGTCGTCAAGGCGCCGATGGCCTGCTTCGAGGCCGCCCTCCGCGCGCTGGGGGAGGCCCGAGCCGACCGCTCGGTCACATCGCCGCGAGCCTGAGGCGGCGGAGGACGCCGGCCGGTTGGCTCGACCGCTTTGCCGAGCGAGTCCATCTCCGACGCACCAAGTATCCGCGACGCGAGTTCTTCGCGCGGATCAGAAGCGAGGATCGGTCCCCTGGCGGCGGGCGGTGATCGAAGCCTCATTTCTACGATGTGTACGGCGACCTTCGCGGAGGAGTTCGAAGCGACGGCGTACCACGATTTCTCCATTCTGCATCGGGTGACCCGGCCAGGGAACGCGCCCACCCCTTCGAAGTCGCCTACTGCTCGGGCCCGAGGGCGCTCTCCTCCAGCTCGCCCTTCTCGAGGTAGATCTCGGACGCGACCTTGAGCGTCAGCGGCCGCCCTTCGACTGGCCGCTCCGGATCTCCCGCGATCATCAGCAGCCCGGACGCTGATTCGCCAGCCCGCAGCGCTTCCGCATCGGTGCGGCCCTGCACGGTGAACTGCCGTGCGCCGGAGGCGGCACCGAGCGCAGTCTCCGATCTGACGGCCAGCAGCTGGTCGTATCCGGGCGAGGTGCTGATCCAGTGCGCGAGGAACAGCTCGTCTCCGGCCCCGAAGAGGATGTAGGTAAGGGCGTCGGGGCGGCCATGGCTCGCCCGGAAGGGATGGAAGTGCACCTGACCCTTCAGGGTGACGGTCACGCTGCTGAGGATGCGCCTGGGCTCCGTCGACTTCCGCTCGAAATGCCCGACGAAGACGTCCGCCCGGAACGAGTCCCGGGTTCCGGTCAGCTCCGGCAGGCGGAACAGGTCTTTCGGGGCAAGCGTGAAGAGCCGACCCGCGTTGTCCTGGCGCGCCCGCTCGGCTCGATAGGTCTTATCCCCGCGCTCGCCGAACGTCACTTCCCAGATTCCTTGATAGCGATGCTGGGGCACGAACATCGGCAGATGCGAGACGTAGATCCTGTCGGTGCCCAAAACCAGCATGCCGTGAATGCCCGGCGGCTCGGTCCCCGGCTGGGCGTGCGCCTGTCCCAGGGCGCAGAGTGTGAGGCCGAGCGCAACGGTTGCCGTGACCCGAACGCGATTCGTCTTCATGGCTTCCTCCCGTGGGCGTCGCCGAGGTGGCGGATCTGAGATGTTCTCCGTTGTGTGCATTCTGGACGGTCGATGCTGGCAACGACCGTGCCACTTCGTACCGCTGAAGAAACAATGGTTTCGCGAAATGCGTCGAGCCGTCGACCGGTGGTGTGGTGGTCCGGTCCCGCATCGACCGAGAGATGCGGCGTTCGGGTCTCGGGTGGATCGCTGAGTTCCGGCGCCGGCTCCGGACGGAGCGGACGAATCGTGCTCACTGCGCTCCGCAGGGGACCCGGCAGCGCCCACGTCAGGCTCGCGAGTTCTTGCAGCCGACGTCAGATGTCGGAATGACGGCGCATCTCCCCCGCAATATCTGAGGCTCGCCCAGCTGGTGATCCCTGACCGACGGAGCAGGGGCGGCAGGGGACGACGTCAGGCTCGGCGTGGCGCGCCGGAACGGCTCAGCGGGGGTCGTCGCCCCAGCGGTATTGGTGGGTGACCTCGTCGAGTCGTGCCTTGAGGCCGAGGTCGAGCCCCTTCTCGACCGCGGTGACCAGATCGTCGAGCTGCTCCGGCCGGCTGGCGCCGATGATCGGGGCCGTCACGGCCGGATTCGCCAGGGTCCAGGCCACGGCCATCTGCGCCAAGGACATGCCGGCCTCAGCCGCCAGTGGCCGGAGAGTCTCGACGGTAGCGAACTCCCGCTCGTGCCAGTAACGATCCTGATAGAGCCTCGCGGCCTTGCTGAAGGTGAAGCGCGTTTCCGCGGTGGGGCCCGTCTCGAAGCGGTGCTTGCCGGAGAGGAGCCCCCCGGCCAGCGGGTTGTACGCGATCACCCCGATGCCCTCGTCATGGCACAACGGGAGCAGCTCGCGCTCGATTTGCCGGAAGAGCAGGTTGTAGCGAGGCTGTACGGAATCGAAACGGACCAGCCGCAAGGCCTCGCTCTTGCCAAGGGCGCGCGCCACCTGGTAGGCGAGGAAGTTCGAGCAGCCAACGTAGCGTGCTTTTCCGGCCCGCACGACGTCGTCCAGCGCGCGAAGCGTCTCGTCGAGGGGAGTCTCGGGATCGGGGTGGTGGATCTGGTAGAGATCGACGTAGTCGGTGCCGAGCCGGCGGAGTGATCCCTCGATCGCGTCGAGGATGTGCTTGCGCGAAGTGCCGCGGTCCCAGGGCCGCTCGCTCATCGCTCCCGAGCACTTCGTGCCGATCACGAAGTCGTGGCGACGGGCGCCGAGCCACCGGCCCAGGATGTCCTCGGTCCGGCCGACGGTGTCGACGCCGCCCCCCATCGGGTAGACGTCGGCGGTGTCGAGAAAGGTGATGCCGCCCGCGGCCGCCCGCTCGAGGATCGCGACAGAGGCCGGCTCGTCGCACTGGAGCCCGAAGGTCATGGTGCCGAGACAGAGCCGGGAGACCGACAACCCCGTGCGGCCGAGTCGAACGTGGCGCATCGCGGTCCGAGCATAGCCGTGACGCGAGCGATGGGCAAGCCGGCACCCCGCCATCCTCGTGCTCCCGCTCACTTGCCGGCCGCTCGGCCGGCCGCGCGTTGCGCGCCGACTGGGCTCTGTCAGCCGCCCATCCTCGCTGAGCAGCCGGAGCCTATGTCGGCTTCGCCGTCACCGAAATGCGGGCGGTCACGAGCCCCGGACCCGGATCGACGGCGTCAAGTTCGTCCGCCGCTCCTGAGCGACGTCCTCATCGCGTCGCTTGGGTGGCTGCTGCCCGGGGGGGGGTGTCTCGTGCGCCCGGGCCGTGCCTGGGCGCGATCGAGACCGTGGGGCTCGAGCCAGGCGGCGAAGCGGCTCGCCGGTGAGGCGCGTGAGGATCCAGTCGCGGCGCAGCACCGCGCCGAGCCCCTCGTAGAACGTGATCGACGGCGCGTTCCAGTCGAGCACCGCCCACTCCATCCGCCCGCACCCTTTCCGGGCGGCGACGCGCGCGAGCGTCGAAAGCAAGAGCGTGCCGGCGCCCCGACCGCGTTCCTCGGGCAGCACGAAGAGATCCTCAAGGTAGAGCGTGGGGCGCGCGAGGAACGTCGAGTACGTGAAGAAGTAGAGCGCGAAACCGACCGCTCGACGGCCGCGCAGGCAGAGCAGGGTCTCGAAGTACCGCCCGCGCCCGAACCCATGGCGACGGAGCCGCGCGGCCGTCGCGTCCATCTCGTGCTCGAGCCGTTCATACTCCGCGAGTCCGCGGATGAGCGCCAGGATCGTGGGCGCGTCGCGGCGGGTGGCGCGGCGAATCGTGAGCGCGGGCTTGGCCATCGAGCGGCGATGATACCACCGCCGCCGCTCATGCTCTTGCGCGCCTCGCCCTGTCGCCATGGTAGTTGCCCCCCGGAGCCACTCCTGACGTAGAGTGCGGGGCGAGTCCTGGCCTAGGGAGAGCGCATTCGTGCACCACCGCTTCCGCCCGGGTCACTTCTCTCCTGGCAGTGACGACCGCCACCACCCTGCGTGGTCGCCCGCCTCGACCTCCAGGCGTCGGACCGGGCGCGCGTGAGCACGCCGACGCGCAGGGAGACCGGCGAGCAACCGACGGCGGTAGACTGCCGGACGTGTTTGCTCGGCGGCCCTTGGTGAGGGGGCGCGCCGGGCCAACCGAGCCTGCCGCATGGTGCAAATGGTGTAATCTGCTGCAATGCCGACCACCGAGAAGGCCGTCCGTCAAACCGTGACCCTCCCGCCTCGAGTCGTCCGGCAGGTCAAAGCGCTCGCAAAGTCGAGTCGGACGAGCGCGAACAGGGTGATCGTGGGGCTGATCGAGGCTGGTCTCGAAGCCCGCCAGCGCGAGAGACTGCGGTTCTTCGGGCTGGCGGAGCGTCTGACGCGCTCGGCCGATCCCGAAGAGCAGTTGCGTCTCAAGGAGGAGCTGGCGCGCTTGACCTTCGGTGACTGATGCCGAAGATCCGGTGGACCGATCTGCCTTCGGCCCTACGAGAGCACCTCTTCGACCGACTACGTGAGCGGGAGAGCGGGAGATCGCGCCCGAAGACCTGTATCAGCTCAAACAATGGCGCGAATCCGGGCCTGATGCTCCGGGCGGCCCCTGGTACAAGGACTTCGGTTCTTTCAAGGTCTGCGGTGAGGGTCGTTATCGCCCAGTAGCTGCCAGGGTTCGTTTGTCGCCGAGCCGCTCTTGACGTAGAGTTCTCGGCAAGTCCTGCCTCAAGGAGGCGCATGCTGCACGATCGCTTCCGCCCGGGTCCCTTCGTTCTCGGCATCGGCGCGGGTCACCACCATCCCGCGGCGCCGCCCGCCTCGACCGTCACGCGGCATGTGAGACGGCCGTGAGCATCTCGACGCGCCGGCTCACGACCATCATGTTCACCGACATGGCCGGGTACAGTGCGCTGACCCAGCGTAACGAGGCCCTCGCGCTCGAGCTGCTGGACGAGCACCGCCAGGTGCTGCGCGAGGTATTTGCCGCGCACGGCGGCCGGGAGATAGAGGCGGTCGGCGACGGGTTCTTCGTCGAGTTCCAGAGCGCCCTCGACGGCGTCCGCTGCGCCATCGAGATCCAGGAGCGCCTCGCCTCCCGGAACCGCGCGGGGCCCACGGACCGGCGGATTCAGGTGCGGATCGGCCTCCACCTCGGCGACGTGGTGGTCAAGGAGGGGCGCGTTCACGGCGATGGCGTGAACATCGCGGCCCGGATCGAGCCCCTCGCCGCCCCCGGCGGCATCTGCCTGTCCGAGGACGTGGCCCGCCAGGTCCAGAACAAGATCGACCTGCCGGTCCGAAAGCTCGGGAAGGCCGAGCTCAAGAACATCCAGCTCCCGGTGGACCTGTACCGGATCCTGCTGCCCTGGGAGGCCAGCCACCTCCCGCTCGCCGAGCGCCTCGCGTTCGTCTGGCGCCGGAAGAGGCCGCGCCGAGTCGCCGCCGCCGCAGTGGCGGTGATCGCGCTGGGAGGCGCCTATCTCTGGCAGCACGCAGGGACTGCTTCCCGACCCCTCTCGACCGCCGGACAGCATCGGATCGCGGTCTTGCCCTTCGCCAACATCAGCGCCGATGCGAAGGACGAATACTTCGCCGACGGGATGACCGAAGAGCTGATCGCGACCCTCTCGAAGATTCCGGGGTTGGAGGTGATCGCCCGGACGTCGGTGATGCGGTACAAGGGCAAGGAGACGGACATCGCCGAGATCGGCCGCGAGCTGACGGTCGGAACGGTCCTCGAAGGCAGCGTGCGGAAGGCCGACCGCACGGTCCGCATCACCGCTCAGCTCATCAACGTGCAGAACCAGGCCCATCTGTGGTCGGAGCATTACGAGCGCGAGCTCCGGAGCATCTTTGCGATCCAGCGCGAGATCGCCGAGCAGGTGGCCGGGGCGCTCAAGATCCGCCTGGCAGCGGGCGACCAGCAGCGGCTCGAGGTGCGGCGGACGACAGACCTCGAGGCCTACAACCTGTATCTCCAGGGTCGGTACCACTGGGCGAAGCGGACGAAGGCCGGCCTCGAGAGGGCGATCGCCTACTTCGAGCAAGCGATCGCCAGGGACCCGCAGTTTGCCCTGGCCCACGCGTGGCTCTCGGACTCACTGTCCCTGCTCGGTAACATTGGGTTCGTTCCGCAGAAGGACGCTTTCCCACGGGCAAAGGCGATCGCTCTCAGGGCCGTCGAGACGGACGACCGGCTCTCGGAAGCGTACGGGGCGCTGGGCTTTGCCCTCGTCCACGCGGACTGGGACTGGGCGGGAGCCGAGCAGGCCTTCCGGCGGGCCCTGGAGCTCGACCCCAACAATGCGCGAGCACACTCGCTCTTCGCCTACATCTATCTCCTGCCTCTAGTGAGGTTCGACGAGGCGCTGGCGGAGATGAGGCGGGCGCGCGAGCTCGACCCGCTGTCTCTCACATACAACGGGGCAATCGGCAGTATCCTTGTGAGGGCAGGGCGCGTGGATGAAGGGATGGCGGAGCTCCGGCACGTTCTCGAC
>Ga0187892_10008964_pt1 | contig 13406 bp, 13 predicted proteins | sample MA1701073metaG_FD_139345 | JGI IMG/M metagenome (GOLD analysis project Ga0187892, IMG submission 139345) | Bio-ooze microbial communities from a basaltic lava cave in the Kipuka Kanohina Cave System on the Island of Hawaii, USA - MA170107-3 metaG ...
ACGAGCGCCGGCTCGATCCGTTCCGCGAGCGCGGCGAGCCGGTCGAGATGCCGCGCATCGAGATCGCCGGCGCTGCCGAGCGAGAGGCCGACGCCGTGCAGGCTCACGGGGTAGTCGCGGCGCAGGCCGGCGAGCAGGTCGGCCGACGGTCCGCCGCGCATGAAGTTTTCGCTGTGCACCTCGATCCAGCCGATCGCCGGCCGGGTCTCGGCGAATGCGCGATGATGCGGATGGCGCAGCCCGATGCCGGCCCGCGCGGGAAGCGGCCGGTCGCCCGATTTGGATGCGCGCGTCACGTTCATTTCGTTCGGCGGCGCGGTGCGCTCAGCCTTTCTTCGGCTCGAGGCTGCCGCCGGCGATCTTCTCGCAGGTTCCGGTCGGCACGTAGATCCACGCATCGGGCTGGTTGTCGACGGTCGACATGCCGGCGCAGGAATTGCTCGCGGTCTGGCAGTCGTTCTTGCCGGCCGCGGCGATGCCGTAGCATTTCTCGTTCTCGGCGGCCTGCACCGCGGCGCTCGGCGGCACGAGCGCGAGGGCGGCGGCGATGGCGGCGGCGATCGACGTCGCGTGTTTCATGGTCGTCCTCCGGCTTCGGCGTTCCAGACAGCCTTCGATAGGCCGCCGGGGCGGCCGCGTGTCAAGACCCATCGGCGGTCAGTCGCAGTCGAGATTGTCGCTGCGACGGGTTGCCGTCCGGCAGCGCGCATCGGCCGGCAGCGGGGATTCGAACGCGGTCCCGCGCATCGCGCCGCTGCCGCGCGTTTCCATCGGCTCCGGCGGGGGCGCCCCCGGGCGCGGCACCGGCCGCCAGACGGCATCGGGCCCGCCGCTCAGGATCGCATCGCGCACCGTCGCGAGCGGCGCCGCGTCGTTGAAGCCGACGGTGCCGTCCTTCGCCATCGACACGCCGAGCCGCTGCCACAGGACGGTGAGCTTCGGCGGCTCGCCCGGCTTGAGATAGCGGGCGGCGAGATCGCTCACGATCGTGTTGCCGTAGGTTCTGTCGCAGACGTCGAGAAACTGCTTCGTCGTCCAGTCGCGGTCCATCGTGCCGCCGGCGTCGCGCACCGCGCGCACGCAATCCTCGATCCCCTGCCGCAGGCCGCTGCTTTCGCGCAGCTCGATGTCGGCCAGCAGCATGAACAGCGCGCCGCCCCAGTAGATGCCGTTGCGGTCGGCTTCCTCGAGGCCGGTCGGGCCCATCGCATCCAGCCCGCGCGGCAACAGGTCGAGCCATTCGCGCCAGACCTCCTCGCGCGTGATCCAGCCGGCGCGCTCGCGCACGATGGTTTCGTAGTAGGTCGCGACGCCTTCGTTCAGCCAGTCGCCCTTGTCCTCGATCGAGGGCGATCCGAGATGCAGCATCTCGTGGATCAGTACGCTGTCCGCGTAGAGCTTTGCCGCCGGCATGTCGCGCCCGACATGAAGTATGGTCGTGACGCTCGCGCCGGGCAGGACGCGCCCGCGGGCGATGTGCTGCCCGCTCTCCGGGACCACCACGATGAAGGAATCCGCCATCGGAAAGCCGCGCCAGAATTCCGCCGCCGCGAGGCCGGTGAACTCGACCCAGCGGGTCAGGTCGGCGGTCGTCGCCTTCATCCCCTGGTCGAGCACGATCAGGTGCGCCTGGGTCGTTGCGCCGCTGCCCGTTGCAAGGGCGCCCGGCGCCGGCAGGGTCACGTCGGCCCGCTTGAAGCTGCCGAACACGAAATAGCCCGCGCGGTCGAGTTCGCTCGCGGCAATGCGATAGCCCTCCGGATAGCGGGGCAGGCTGGTCGCGACATTGCCGCCGGCGGGCAGCGCGATCGAAATGACGAGCTCGATGTCGCCGGCGGGCTCCGGCACCGCCAGCCAGGAATCGAACTGGACGAGGACGGAATCGCCAACCTTGAGGGCGGCGTTGTACCGGCCGGAGGCGTTCGCCATCGCCGCGATGTCGAGCCGGTACTGCGCGGTGTTGGCCCGCTTGTTCGCCGGGATGCTCCAGCCGTCGAGATCGGTTTCGAGCTGCGTGCCGTCGGAGAGCCGGATCGTGCCGACCCATCCGGCGGCGCCGGTCTTCATGCCGAGCCGCGCCGGCAACCCGCCGTCGCATTCGATCGAAACCGCGAGCTCGCTCCCGCTGGCGTCGATCACGGTCACGTCGTAGCGGCACTCGGCGGCGGCCGCCAGCGACGGCAGCGCCAGCGCGGCCAGCAGCGACAGCACGGCCCGCAGGCCGGCTGCGCGCATCGTCTTACCCCGGCGATGTCGACGCTGGCGCATCGGAAATCCCTGCATCGGCGGCCGGCAGCCGAACGGGCCTGGCACCGCGCCGCGCCGCCGCCATGATGCCCTTACTCCGTGTCGAAGGGAACCGGTTGCCATTTTGCGTTGGGTCCGCCGCCGAGAATCGCATCGCGCACGGCGGCCAGCGGCGCGCTGTCGTCGTACGCGATCGTGCCGTCTGCCGCCATCGACACGCCGAGCTGCGCCCACAGCGCATCGAGGTCGGGCGGATCGGCGGGGCCGAGGTGGTTAATCATGAGATTACTCACTGTCATGCCGCCGAAGGTCGCGTCGCACAAATCGAGGAACCGTTGCGTCGTCCATTTGCTGTCTACGGTGCCGCCGGCGTCACGTATATCGCGCAGGCAATCCTCGATGCCGAGTTCGAGATTTGTGCGTTGCCGCACCTCGATCTCGGCGAGCAGCAGGAAGAGCGCACCGCCCCAATAGACGCCGCCGCCCTGCGCATCGGCGAGCCCGACTTCGCCCATCGCGCGCAGTCCGTTCGGCATCCATTCGATCCATTCCCGCCAGACCTCGTCGCGCGTCTTCCAGCCGGCGCGCAGGCGCACGATCGGTTCGTAGAAAGTCGCGATGCCTTCGTTCAGCCAGGCGCCGGTATCGTGCATGGACGGCGATCCGAGATGCAGCATCTCGTGGATCAACACCCAGTCCCGATAGAGTACGTCTGATTCCGCATCGCGACCGACCAGTACCATCACAGTTATCCCGGCATCGGAAGTCACGCGGCCAAACGGCACCTCGGATCCATCGACCGGTGCCAGCACGGTGAGAGGGCGGTCGACCGGAAAACCGCGCCAGAATTCTGCGACGGCACGCGCGGAGTCGCTGACCCAACGCGTCAGTGCCGCGACGTTGCTGGCCATGGCGCTGTCGAGAATGACGAGATTCAGATCGGTCGTGGAACCGCTGTTGCCGTTAAGCGAAGCCGGCGATGGCACCGGCACGTCGATACGGGCAAAGGTGCCGAAAATCGTCGGCCCGGCCCGCCCCAGCAGGGCGGTGGCAATGCGATAGCGGCCGTCTTCAGCAAGCGGAAGCGATGTTGCAACGTTCGCACCGTCCGGAACACTGAATGAAATCGAGATCGTCTCCCAATTCCAAAATGGTATCGGAACTGCGAGCCAAACATCGAGCGGGACCAACACCGCCTCGTCCGATGCCAGCGCTGACTCATGACCGGTGCGATGCAGAGCCATTTCACGAAGAGCAAAATGGTATTGCGCGGACCCGTCGCGTTGTCCTTCCGGAATGATCCAACGTGCCGCAACCGGTTCGACGACAGTACCGTCCGACAGGACCATCGAGCTCATCCAGTCGGCCCCGGCGCTATTGCTCAAATCGAACGCTTCCGGCAATCCACCGTCGCAGTCGATCGTGACCGACAGCTCGCCCGCGATCGCGTCGCTCACGACCACGTCGTAGCGACATTCTGCGGCGGTGGCGTCCGCAGGGGAGATCAGCAAAGCCACCGGCAGCAGCAGCGCCGGCAGGCCGATCCGTCGCTGGCGCGCTCGCATCGGGCCGTCAGCCCGACTGCGTGGGTGTGACGTTGACGCGTCCGATCATGCCGTTGTCGATCCAGCGCGCGAGCAGTTCGGCGGCACGCATCGCCGCGCGCTCGTCGCCGACCTGACCGGCGAGACGCTCGCAGATCGCGGCGTAACTTTCGCCGGCAATGGCAGCTTCGAGCGCCACGGCCTCGTCGGTTTCGAGCGGCCGGAGCTTCACGTCGAGGCCGAGGCGCCAGACGAGATGCGGCGCATCGGCCGCGAACCGCGCGGGTCGCGCCCCGATCGGCTCGCCGCCGAGCGCCTGCCAGAGCGCATGGATGTCGGGCGAGATCGAAAGCACCTGCACCGATGCGTGCGGCACGAAACTCAGCCCGGGCCAGTCGTCGGGCGCAACCGTCGCCACGTCGTCGCGCACCGCCAGCGGCTTATCGGTGGCGTCGAAGGCCATGACCTGCGCCCATTCGAGCTGTGCGAGCTGTGCCAGCTCGGGATTGCGCCGCCACGGCTCGGTCGCGGCGAGGAAGCCGGGCAGGGCGGCGCCGACCCAGCGCACCGAAAAGAAGGTCGACGGGTGCGCGGCGAGATATGCGGCGGCGATCCGGTTGAAAGTCTCGTCGCCGGCCAGCTTGTTGAGGCGGCTGTAGTCGCTGCGCAGGATGCCGGTGAGCCGCAGCGTGTACGCGTTGCGATAGATGCCGAGCATCGTGTCGAGATCGGCATGCGGTCCGCCGCGCAGGTGCGACCGCACGGCATCGGAACGGTCGCGCAGGAAATCGGCGAAATCGTTCTGCAGGCGGGCGAGTGTCATCAGGCGGCGGCTCCGGTCTTCGCCAGCGTCTCGTTGGCGATCGCGCGTGCCCGGTCCAGTTCCGCCAGAAGTTCCGGCAGCGGCGGGATGCGGTCGTCGCGCTCGATCATGGTCGCGACCGGCCCGAAGCGGCGCACCGCCTCGGCGTAGAGGTCCCAGACCGCGCCGGCGACCGGATGGTCGTGCGTGTCGATGATGTGCGTGCCGTTATCCTCGTGGCCCGCGAGATGGAACTGCTGCACGCGCCCGACCGGAATCGCGTCGATATAGCGGCGCGGATCGAAGCCGTTGTTGAAGCCGCTGACATGGATGTTGTTGATGTCGAGCAGGATCAGGCAGTCGGCGCGCTGTGCGATCTCGGCGAGGAACTCCCATTCCGGCACCGAAGACTCCGCGAACGAAATGTAGCTCGATACGTTCTCGAGCAGGATGCGCCGGCCGAGCCGTTCCTGCACCCGCTGGACGCGGCGGGCGACATGCGCCAGCGCCTCCTCGGTATAGGGCAGCGGCAGCAGATCGTGCGTGTTGAGGCCGCCGACCCCGGTCCAGCAGAGATGATCGGAAATCCAGGCCGGTTCGATGCGCCGGGCCAGCGCGGCGAGCCGGTCGAGATAGTCCTCGTCCAGCTTGTCGGTCGAGCCGATCGACAGCGACACGCCGTGCATGACGACCGGATAGCGCGCGCGGATGCGATCGAGCCAGTCGAGCGGTCGCCCGCCGTCGACCAGATAGTTCTCCGAGACGATCTCGAGCCAGTCGACATTGCCCGGCCGGTCGCGCTCGATCTCGCGATAGTGGTCGGTGCGCAGCCCGAGCCCGAAGCCGAGCGACGGCAGTCGCGGATCGTGCGTGTCGGCGCTGCGCGCGACCGGCGATGCGGTTTCGGTCCCTCGTGACATCGTCCGGTCGGCACACTCCAGAAACACTGCGGGCGTCGGCGGGTGGTACGTAACCACCCGGCGCGACGCCCGCAATGATCAACTCAATACGAGTGGCGCTCAGCCTTCGACCACGAGACCACCGGAATCCACACACTCTTCCTCGGTCTCGACGGTGACAATGCTCCCCTCGCAAACGCCTTCGCCATTGCAGGTCTCGATAGAGCACTGCAGAACCTCGGCAAAAGCAGGGGTTGGGCCCAGAACGACAGGTGCGGTGAACAGCGACGCTGCCGCGGCCGCAAGAACGATCCCCGACGTCTTACGAAGCGCAGTCATCGAAAGACTCCCTCTCAGATTAACGGCTCCTACCCCGCCGTTGACCGTAGAGTACTACACTATTCACCGGGCACAACAGCAAGCCCAACCCGCATCGCAGAATTTCGCATTAATCCCGTGGTCTAGTTGGATTTTTCGGCTATTTCCGGCGCGGGCGACCGGCCTGCCGAAGGACTGAAATCGCGCCCCAAACGCAGCCTTGCCGCCACGGGCCGGTCGGGGTCCGGGTACCCCGCCGGGGCGGGGTTTCGGACGTCCGGACCGATCCCGAGCGGTCGCAGCGCTCAACCTTCGATGACGGTGCCGCCGGCTTCGGTGCAGGCGTCGGCGCTTTCAGCCGTGATCCAGCCCTGGCCCTTGCAGGCGTTCTGGCCTTTGCAGGAATTGGCGGCCGATTTGCACTCGCTTTGGCCCTTGCACGAGTTGATGCCCGCGCATTTCACGCCCTCGGCGGCGGCCGGGGTCGGCGCCATCGTCAGGCTGGCGGTGGCGAACAATGTCGCGGCGGCTGCGGCCAGCACAAAGCCGGTCGACTTGCGGATGACGGACATGAAACGCTCCCTTGGAGTTGCGGTATAGTGAGGCAAGGTTCGCCGGCCCCGGCGGCGAGGTTACGGGCCGGCGCGTAACGGTCGGATCGGAAACCGGCGCGGCACGGGCGCGGAAGGATGGGTTATGCAGGATCGGGATGTGACGGCAAGTGCAGCGCCTGCGCTGCTACGCGCGGGCGAACGGACGTTCCGGCCCTACGACATGGAAGGGCCGGTCCAGCCCGAGATGGAGTGGCTGCCCATCAGCTACGACCGCGAGACCGGGCAGGGCAGCTACCTGATGCGCATGGACCCCGGCGCCGTTACCATCCCGCACGACCATCCCTGGATGGAAGAGTTCCTGATCCTCGAAGGCGAGCTGACGGATTCCAACGGCTGCGTCTACAAGGCGGGCGATTTCGTCAGCTATCCGCCCGGCAGCCACCACAATTCCTGGACCGGCCCGGGCTGCGTGATCGTGGTTGTCGAATGGCCCTCGCCGGCGCAGCAGCGCGCGGCCCGCGACCCGTCGGCGCAGGGCGGCCCCGATCCGGCCGGGGGCCGGGTGACGGGTTGATTTCCGGCAGCCGAGGCGGTAAACGCGCGGAACCGCGGGCTCGCCCCGCAATATGACGGCCCGATCGTTCGGCGACCGCATTGCGGGCCGTCGCCGTCCGGCCAGAGACTGAACCCCGACACCCGCCACCCCGGCCAGCATGGACCATCTCGACCAGCTCGAATCGCAGAGCGTTTACGTGTTCCGCGAAGCCTTCGCCCGCATCGACCGGCTCGCGATGCTGTGGTCGCTCGGCAAGGACAGCAACGTCATGGTCTGGCTGGCCAAGAAGGCGTTCTTCGGGCGCGTGCCGTTCCCGGTCATGCATATCGACACGCACAGGAAGTTCGCGGAAATGTACGCCTTCCGCGACCGCTACGCGGTCGAGTGGGATCTGAACTTCATCCGCGAGGAATGCCCGCCGGTCGAGGCGACCGACCCGTCGCTGCCGCCGGCCGCGCGCTCAGCCGCGCGCAAGACGCTCGGTCTGCGCGATGCGATCGCCAAGCACAAGTTCAACGGCATCATCGCCGGCATCCGGCGCGACGAGGAAAGCGTGCGCGCGAAGGAACGCTATTTCAGCCCGCGCGGCGACACCGGCGCCTGGGATTTCCGCGACCAGCCGCCCGAGTTCTGGGATCACTTCAATACCGACCTGCCGCCGGGCACGCATCTGCGCGTGCACCCGCTGCTGCATTGGACCGAACTCGACATCTGGCGCTACATCGAGCGCGAGAAGATCCCGGTCGTCGACCTCTACTTCGCCAGAAACGGCAGGCGCTATCGCTCGCTGGGCGACAAGGACATCACCTTCCCGATCGCGAGCAACGCCTCGACCATCGCCGAGATCATCGAGGAGCTCGAGACGACGACGGCGCCCGAGCGCGCGGGCCGCGCGATGGATCGCGAAACCGAAGACGCTTTCGAACGGCTGCGCGCCGCCGGATACATGTAGGGAAGCCGCGATGAGCAAGCTCGACGTCGCGCGCACCCTGCGCGAGCAACTCCGGATCGTGATCGTCGGCCATGTCGATCACGGCAAGTCGACCCTGGTCGGCCGGCTGTTCCACGACACCGGCTCGCTGCCGGACGGCAAGCTCGAAGCCATCAAGGCGATGTGCGAGCGGCGCGGCATGCCGTTCGAATGGGCCTTCCTGATGGATGCGTTCCAGTCGGAGCGCGACCAGGGCATCACCATCGATACCGCGCAGATCTGGTTCAAGAGCCCGAAGCGCGATTACGTCATCATCGACGCACCGGGACACCGCGAGTTCATCAAGAACATGATCACCGGCGCCTCGAGCGCCGAAGCGGCGATCATGCTGATTGACGCGGGACACGGCATTCAGCAGCAGTCGCGTTTTCATGCGTATCTGCTGAACCTGCTCGGCATCCGGCAGATTGCGGTCGCGGTCAACAAAATGGACCTGGTCGGTCACTCGGCCGGCCGATTCGCGGAGATCCGGCAGACCTACGTCGATTTCCTCTCGCGGGTCGGCGTGACGCCCGATTACGTCATCCCGATCTCGGCCCGCAACGGTGACAATATTGTGGCACGGTCGACCGCAATGCCCTGGTACGACGGGCCGACGATCGTCGAGGCGCTCGACAGTTTCCGTCCGACGCCGCGCCCGACCGACCTGCCGCTGCGACTGCCGGTGCAGGCGGTCTACAAGTTCGACGATCGCCGCATCGTCGCCGGCCGCGTCGAAAGCGGACGCGTCATGGTCGGCGACCGGCTGATCTTCTCGCCGAGCAACAAGACGGCGCGCGTCGCGTCGATCGAAGCCTGGCATGTGCCGGGTCCGGTCGTCGAAGGTCATGCGGGTCAATCGATCGGCCTCACGCTCGGCGAACAGATTTTCGTCGAGCGCGGCGAGATCGCGAGCCGCGAACAGGATGCGCCGATCGAGACCAACGTGTTCCGCGGCCGGCTGTTCTGGTTGCGCCATGCGCCGCTGCGCGTCGGCGAGACGTATCAGCTCAAGCTCGGCACGCGCGACGGGCCGGCGACCGTGCAGGCGGTCGAGAAGGTCTACGACGCCGACGATCTCTCCGGACACAGCGCGACCGAGGTGCCGCGGCACGGCATCGCCGACGTGATCCTGCGCAGCCGCGCCATGCTCGCGGTCGACGAGGGACGCCATCTTGCGCGCACCGGGCGTTTCGCCCTGTCGGACGGCACCAACATCGTCGCCGGCGGCCTGATCGACATGGACGGCTATCCGGACCAGCGGAAATCCGTGATTGTCCGCTCGGCCAACCTCTATCGCGTCGAGCATCGCATCGACGGTCCGGCGCGCGCGACGCGCAACGGCCATCGCGGCGGTGTGCTCTGGTTCACGGGGCTTTCCGGCGCCGGCAAGTCGACGATCGCGATGGCGCTCGAACAGGAGCTGTTCCGTCGCGGCTATCACACTTACGTGCTCGACGGCGACAACGTGCGCTACGGGCTCAACGCCAATCTCGGTTTTTCGCCCGAGGATCGCGCCGAGAACATCCGGCGCGTCGGCGAGGTGGCCGCTTTGTTCGCCGATGCCGGCATGATCGTGATCACCGCGTTCATTTCGCCCTATCGCGCCGACCGGCAGCGGGCGCGCGACGCGGCGAGGGACGGGTTTCATGAAATCTATGTTGCGGCCGACGTCGAGACCTGCGAGCGGCGCGACCCGAAGGGTCTCTACAAGCGCGCGCGGAGCGGGGAGATCCCGGAGTTCACGGGCGTCTCGGCGCCGTACGAGGCGCCGGAGACCGCGGAGCTCGTCGTCGACACGCGCAAGCTCTCCGTCGAACAGTCGCTCGAGCTGCTGCTCGACTATATCGACCGTCAATTCTCGCTCGCGCCGCGCCGAAATGGCGGTTGAATTCGCATAATTGCGGGGCGGCGTTATCGCGATCCGACAGCAATCGTTTCGTGCGCCCCGCAAGGGCAATTTCGGCTTGCATCCCCGGAACGGGGTCGCTACGGTCGCCAGCGAAACGGCCGCAGCAGACGGCCGAGCGCCAGCCAACGGTCGGTCCGGCATGCCGGGGACATGTCGGGCGGCACGAAAAGTCCAGGGACGCGCAGGATCGCCCGCGACAAGGGGGGCGGGGCGGCTTGTGCGGTTTTTTCGTGCGTCGGGTCGCGGCGCGAACAGAAGACGACAGGGGAGCGTTCAGGGGTCCGATGCAGCTCTCGTACGAACGCATCACATCCAGGCTCAACCTCCTCATGGCGCGGATTTTCATGCCGCGCGAAATCCTCGTCAGGGCCGACGGCCGGGTTACCTACATCACGCTGTCGGCGCGTTTGCAGAAATCGACGGGTCTCGTCGCCTGCGCGCTCGCGGTCTGGCTGCTGGCGAGCTCGTCGAGCCTGCTGGTCAGCTCCTATTTCCTGCAGAAGAAGGACAGCGAGGTCGCGATCGCGCGGCTCGCCTACCAGGAACTGCTCGAAGACGTCGCCGAATCCTACGACCGGTTTTCGCTGCTGACCGGCGATCTCGACGACGATGCGCGCGGCCTGCTCGGTCTCTCGGGCGTCGCGATGCCGGAAGACGGTCCGCGGCCGGGCCCGGACGAGCTGCGCCGCAAGCTGGCGCTGTTCCAGTCCGACCTGCGGATGATCGCGGCCTACAACGCGACGCTGCTCGGCCGCATCGAGGAACTCGAATCGTCGCTCGACGAGGCGCGGCTGACCGGCGCCGATCTCGCGCAAAGCAATGCCGAGCTCCAGGACGACGTGGCCGCGAGCGAGCGGCGTCTCGCGGCGGCGCTCGGCGAGAACACGATCGCGGAAGGCAAGATCCAGGGCCTGCTCGACGAGCTGGCCGCGACCGAGACCGCGCGCGACACCAATGCGATAAACGCCGAGAATCTCCGGCGGCGGATCGCGCTGCTTGAGAAGGACCTGCAGGCGGCCCTGACCGGCAACAGCGACCGCGACGCGCGGATCGCCCTGATGCGGCAGGTGATCGACTCTGTCGTCGACGAGCGCAACGATCTCGAAACCATCAAGGCCGAACTCGACCGGCAGCTCGGCGACCTGCAGCGCCGGCTGGCGGCCGTCCAGACCTCGCAGCAGACGATCGCGCAGCAGCTCGCGGAGCGCACGCTGAGCGGCGCGGAAGAGGTCGAGAACATCGTCACCATGACCGGCCTCGACGTCGAGCAGTTGCTGACCGCGGCGGCCGACGATCTCGACAGCAACAAGGGCGGCCCGTTCGTGAACCCGCCGGCGACGACCGATGCCGAGGTGACGGAGCTGGTGCTCGCGAGCGTCGCCGATCTCGACAGCGCGGTCTCGCGGCTCGAACGGTTGCAGCGCGTGATGCGCAGCCTGCCGATTACCGCACCGCTCGACAACTATTACGCAACCAGCGGCTTCGGCCGTCGCACCGATCCGTTCACCGACACCGTCGCGATGCACGAGGGCGTCGACCTGGTGGCAAAACTCGGCGATGCGGTGCTTGCGACGGCGCCGGGTACCGTGATCTACGCGGACTGGCAGGGCGATTACGGCCGTATGGTGGAGATCGATCACGGATTGGGCATAACGACGGTTTACGCCCACCTGAAGGAAATCTCCGTCGAAGTCGGCCAGGTCGTGGACTATCGCGACCAGATCGGGCTGCTCGGCAGTTCCGGCCGCAGTACTGGCCCTCATGTCCATTACGAAGTACGCTTCAACGACAGGCCCTTCAATCCGATGAACTTCCTGAAGGCAGGTCGCTATGTTTTCAAAGGGTAGCAAGTCCGCCAACGGTTCCGGCAGCACGACAACCGCCAGCGCATCGCAGCCGACGTCGCACTCGGGTTCGAGTTCCGTTTCGGAGCCGGCGAAATCGATGCCGGCGCGCAATGCCGGTCCCTCCATCATCAGCGCCGATCTCAAGATCGTCGGCAATCTTTCCAGCGCCGGCGACATCCAGATCGACGGCAGCGTCGAAGGCGACATCCAGAGCCGCACCGTGACGATCGGCGAAGCCGCCAACGTCACCGGCTCGATCACCGGCGACACCGTGCGCGTCTGCGGCTCGGTCAACGGCCAGATCAAGGGCCAGACCGTGACGCTGGACAAGAGCGCCAGGGTCAATGGCGACATCCTGCATCACAGCCTGGCGATCGAGCCGGGCGCGTTCCTCGAGGGTCATTGCCGGCGGGTCGACAGCAAGTCCGCGGGCGTCGCCTCGGTCGGCGGCAGCCCGTCGCATTCGTCGTCGACGGCGGGTGCGCCGTCTTCGACGTCGCCCAGCACGCCGTCGTCGATCGCGGGTGCGCCGAAGCAGTACGCGGCAAGCTGATCGCGCCTCGCGCGTTCGGTTTCAGAGAACAAAACGCCCGGTCGCAAGACCGGGCGTTCGTGTTTGAGGGGCATTGGCGGCGCGGGCGATAGGTGGCTCCGAACCGTCTCACGATTCGGTGACGCCGGGCCCGACCTGCAGCATGTCCTTGGCACTTTGCCGCGCCTGGGCGTCGTTTCTCATTCGACTGGCTTAAACAGATCGCTCAGTTTGCACCGATACCGTTCCTGATTTCGTCACCGTTGATTTGCCTGCCAGCGCCATCGAAAAGGCTCACCCAGATGCGCTGCGGATCATCATAATATGCTCTGTTCTCCAGGTAGGCGATCGTAGGACCTTGGACCAGGATTTCGACGCTTTCGTAGACAGTTAAATTGTAGTGTGCCGCACCGAAGTCGAAGTCGGACCATGTCACGCGGCAGATTACAGGTTGGTCTGCCAGCTGATATTTCACTTTTGCAAACTCTGCGAACCTGTTGCGGCAAAACTGTTCCAATCTCGCAATGTCGGATTCGACAATATCCTTCCAATTGTGCGGGGTGACAAAAAAGAGAAGGATTGCCAACGCGAAAACTGCAACAAAACCAACGGTACCCATTGCCAAGTATCGCAGTACTTTTGACTTGCCCGACATGGTTGTGCTCTCATGCGCCGCGTCGGCAACGGCCGCGAAGAGGGAGTCTTAGTTGCATTCAGGACTTATAGCGCTTTCGATTGTCTTTCTTTGGTTCACTGCCAACCACTTCTCCGGCTCGGGGAGCGTGAATGGTTGGGCAGCGGAAGTGACTCTCGAGAGAGGAGATGCTGAAACGACGATTTCAGACCCTCAATTGCGAGACATGTTAGCGCATGCAGTTAGAGAGTGCTATCAGACCAACCGCAACACTTTAGAGTTTGAGGGTCGGTCGGTTGAGCATCTTCAGGCCGTTCGAGACATGATCCTTAGTCAAGGCGGTGTTTGCACAACGACCAGTCATTCTGACAATTGCCACATCAGAGAGAGAATTGACGATGTCTATAACGATTTTTTTATTACTCTAGATTACAAAGACCTTGTTATGGAAATTCTTACAATGCCGGCTCCGTGAACTGGACCCCATCGGTAGGACCACTGGGACTGGTTTGTTAGTTGGAAGCCCGGCCGTTCCGTTCTCCTGAATCCATTATGCGATCAAAGCCTGCTGTTGCGGGGGCTGTGGAGATG
>Ga0187892_10008967_pt1 | contig 13401 bp, 14 predicted proteins | sample MA1701073metaG_FD_139345 | JGI IMG/M metagenome (GOLD analysis project Ga0187892, IMG submission 139345) | Bio-ooze microbial communities from a basaltic lava cave in the Kipuka Kanohina Cave System on the Island of Hawaii, USA - MA170107-3 metaG ...
GCTTCGCGGGCAACCCCTCACCGCGCGCCAAACGGCGCGCGTGCTCTCCCCCAAGGGAGAAAGCGGGAAGAAATAGTGCACCCTTCGAGACGGGCCGCGCGGCAAGCCGCTCGGCCCTCCTCAGGGTGAGGGGATCACAACACCACCGCCCTCATGCTGAGGAGCGCCCGTAAGGGCGTGTCTCGAAGCACGCACTTGACCCCTCACCGCGCGCCAAGTGGCGCGCGTGCTCTCCGCCAAGGGGAGAGCGGAAAAAAGAACATCGTTGCGGAGTGGGCCGAATCTAGAGACGAATCGAGGATCGCTCTCGGCTAGTGAGTTTGGTCCTTGCGTGCTACCCAGGAGCGGGAGGGGTCAGGGATTGTCATGGAATCTGCGCAATTGATTCAAGTGGCGGTGTTTCTTGCCGCCGCCGCCATCGCCGCCCCGCTCGGCCGGTACCTTGGCATAGGCGCGGTGCTTGGCTATCTCGCCGCCGGCGTCGTCATTGGACCCTACGTGCTCGGACCCCTCTATGCGCTGAACGACGTGGGGGAACTCTTGCATTTCGGCGAGTTCGGCGTGGTGATGCTGCTGTTCGTGATCGGGCTCGAGCTTCGCCCGGTCAGGCTATGGTCCATGCGCTCGGCGATCTTCGGCCTGGGCACGGCCCAGCTCACCGCCACCGCCGCGGTGCTTGCCGCAATCGGCATCGGGTTAGGCCTGCCGCCGGCGCAAGCCTTATTCATCGGGCTTGCGCTCTCGCTCTCCTCGACGGCCTTCGCGCTGCAGGTCCTCGAGGAGAAGGGCGAGCTCACGACGAGGCACGGCAGGCTCGCCTTCTCTGTGTTGCTGTTCCAGGACCTCGCCGCGATCCCGCTCATCGCGCTCGTACCGCTGTTCGCCTTTGGCGCAGCCGAGCCGAGCATGGATGTCCGCAATGCCGTGATCGCAATCGTCACCATCGTCGGCGTCATCGTCGCCGGGCGCTTCCTGCTGAGCCGACTCTACCACTTCGTCGCCGCCACTGGCGTGCGCGAGGCGATGACGGCGAGCGTGCTCTTGACCGTCGTTGGCGTGGCGGTGGTCATGGAAGCGGCCGGGCTCTCGGCCGCGCTTGGCGCCTTCATCGCCGGCGCGCTGCTCGCCGATTCGGAATACCGCCATCAAATCGAAGCCGACATCGCGCCGTTCGAAGGACTGCTGCTGGCGGTCTTCTTCATCGCCGTCGGCATGTCGATCGATCTCGGCGTGCTCGTCGGCGAGCCGGTCAAGCTGTTCGCTCTGGTCGTGGGGCTCGTCGTCATCAAGGCCGTCATCCTTTATCTGCTCGGCCGCTGGTGGCGGCTAGACGGCGCCGCCGCGAGACGTTTCGGCCTCGTCATCAGCCAGGGCGGCGAGTTCGCCTTCGTGCTGTTCGGGGCGGGCGCGCTCGAAGGCGTCATCGACAGGCCCTTGTCTAATTTCTTGACGCTTGCCGTCACCCTGTCCATGGCGACGACGCCGCTCCTTCTCCTTATCGATGACGTCATCAACCGCGCGCTGAAGCCGGCGCCCCCCGAATACGAGACGCCGCCGGGCGGAGATCGGCACGTCATCGTCGCCGGTTTCGGACGCTTCGGCCAAATCGTGGCGCGTATCCTGCGCGCCCGCCAGATCCCGTTCACGGCGCTCGACTCAAACATCGCGCAGGTCGATTTCGTGAAACGCTTCGGCGCGCAGATTTACTACGGCGACGCCGGACGCCTCGACATCCTTCGCGCCGCCGGCGCCGACAAGGCGCGCGCTTTCGTGCTGGCCATCGACAATGTCGAGAGTTCGCTCAGGGTCGCCGAGATGGTGCGGGCGAACTTCCCCGATCTCAAGATCTATGCCCGCGCGCGGGACCGGACGCATGTGCACAAGCTCATGGATCTCGGCGTGACGATCATAGAGCGCGAGACCTTCTTGTCGGCGCTCGAGCTGACCAAGAGATTGTTGCGAGGCTTGGGTCTGCGAGAGGCAGAGGTCAAGCGCCTGACCGAGACCTTCAAGCGGCTGGATGAGCGGCGTCTCTACGAGGACTACCAGTACTATACGGACATGGAGAAGGTTCGAGCCAATGCGCAGTCGCAGGCGAGGGAGCTCGAAGAGTTGTTCAGCCGCGACATCGAGGAATTGCCGGACGAGGACAGCGTTCCGAAGACCGACCGCGCCGCCGAGGCGGTCAGCGCTCAGAGTCGAGATAGGCGAGAATCATCCGGTTGAGCTCGGCGGGATGGGTGAATGGGCTCATATGACCCGCGCCTTTCAGGATGGCGAGCTTGGCGTTCGGTAGCGTGGCTGCGAGCAGATCGATGACGGCGCGGGTCGGCGCCCGCGTCTTGCTGCCGGCGATGAGCAACGCCGGCGCGGCGATTGCGGCATAGTCCTGCAAGGTGGTCTTGGGATCGATGACGATGGAGAATTCGAGCGCGACCTTGGGCATGGTGGTGGCAATGGCCGTCTTGAAGCGGTCGGGCGATAGCCACCAGCGCGTGCGTCCGAGCCAGTAGGTCATGAAGGCCTTGGCAGCGTCGCGATCGTCGCCCCTTGCCACGGCGCCGAGCACGGCGCGGCCGAGCCCCTCGACCTCGGCCCATTCGGGCCGACCCTCGAGCCGCAATAGATGAAACGAGACGGGCTCAACGAGCGTGAGGCTCCTAACGCGTGACCCTAGGGTCCGCGCCGCCTCGAGCGCCAAGGCCGCACCATAAGAGTGGCCGACAAGATGGAGTCTGCCTTTCGCTTTCTTGGCGATCGCGAGCAACACTTGAAGGTCGGCGTCGATGGAGAAGGGCTCGGTGGCGGGCCAAGGCTGCGACTGCCCATAGCCGATGAAATCCGGCGCGAGCACGCGCCAATCGGATTTGAGCGCCTCGATCAACGGCAGCCATTCCTTGTGCGAGGCGCTCGAGCAATGGCCGGCGATGACAACGGGGCCTTTGCCCGCGTCGAGATAGGCGATTTCGACGCCGTTGACGGCAAGCTGCTTCATGCCGGTCATGCCCCCGACCTGCGCGCTCAAAGGCGCGCCAGGTTCTCCGGCCAAGGGAGAGGAAAAGTCACGCGGCCGGGGCGGGCTCGCGGGTAGGCGCCGCCGCGGCTGCCTTCTGCACCGCTTTCTGCACCTTCTCGAAGGCGCGCACCTCGATCTGGCGGATGCGTTCGCGGCTCACTCCGAACTCTGCGGACAGCTCTTCGAGCGTGAGCGGCTCTTCGGCGAGCCTGCGCGCCTCGAAGACGCGGCGCTCACGCGCGTTGAGCCCCTGGAGCGCGTCATTCAGCATTCCGCGGCGGTGGTCGCGCTCCTCGGATTCGGCGAGCGCGGTTTCCTGGTCCATGGTGTCGTCGACCAGCCAATCCTGCCACTCGCCGCTTTCGGCGTCGTTCCTGACCGGGGCGTTGAGCGAGCTGTCGCCGGCAAGCCGCCGGTTCATCGACACGACGTCCTCCTCGGTCACGCCCAGCTGCGTGGCGATGCGCTTCACTTGGTCGGGCCTCAGATCGCCTTCGTCGAGCGCCTTCAGCTGGCCCTTGATCTTGCGCAGGTTGAAGAACAGCTTCTTCTGCGCCGCCGTAGTGCCCATCTTCACCAGGCTCCACGAGCGCAGGATGTACTCCTGGATGGCGGCCCTGATCCACCACATGGCATAGGTGGCGAGCCGAAAGCCCTTGTCGGGATCGAAACGCTTCACCGCCTGCATCAGCCCGACATTCCCCTCGGAGATCACCTCGCCGATGGGAAGCCCGTAGCCGCGATAGCCCATGGCGATGCGCGCCACGAGCCTGAGATGCGACGTGACGAGCTGATGCGCGGCGTCGCGGTCGCCATGCTCGCGCCAGCTCTTGGCGAGCATGTACTCCTGCTGCGGCTCCAGCATCGGAAATCGTCTGATCTCTTCGAGGTAGCGCGTCAGTCCGCCCTGAGCGCCAACACTCGGCAAACTCCTCGCAGCCATGAGAACCCGTCTCCAGCGGCCTTTAGGGCCGCAACTTTTCCCAACTCACGCCGCCACCCGGCGTTCCTCTTTCTATAGAGCCTTTGCCAATGGGAAAAAAGACCGCGATCTCTTCACAGTTCGTTGAAAGCCTCAACGATCTGAGAGAGATCGGCGGGTAACGGACTATTAAATTTGAGTAATGTGCCGGTCAGGGGATGGATGAAGGCAAGCCGCGCCGCGTGCAACGCCTGGCGGGAAAGGGTTTCGAGCTTGCCGCGCAGCGGGTCGGGAAGCTTGCGAAGTTTCGACTTGAAGCCCGGGCCGTAAAGCGGATCGCCGATCAGCGGGTGACCGATATGAGCAAGATGAACGCGCACCTGGTGCGTGCGCCCGGTTTCGAGCGTGCATTCGACGAGAGAGGCGACCGGCTCTTTCCCGCGGCCGAAAGTCTCGATCACGCGCCAATGGGTGACGGCGGCGCGGCCCCTGGAGGACGGAAGCACCGCCATCTTCGTCCGGCTCGTGGGATGGCGGCCGATGGCGGCGTCGATGGTGCCATGGCGGCGGGAAGGGGCTCCCCACACGAGAGCGAGATAGCCACGTTCGAGTTCGCCCGACCGCCCATGGTCGGCGAATTGTTCGGCAAGGCCACGATGCGCCGCATCGGTCTTGGCCGCGACCATGAGCCCGCTCGTGTCCTTGTCGAGCCGGTGCACGATCCCCGGCCGCGCGACTCCGCCGATCCCGGAGAGGCTCTTGCCGCAATGGGCGATCAGGGCGTTGACCAGCGTGCCGGCGGCGTGGCCCGCCCCGGGATGGACGACGAGGCCGGCCGGCTTGTCGACGACGATCAGCGCATCGTCCTCATAGACCACGGCAAGAGGAATGGCCTCGGCGCGGGGCTCGGGCGGCGTGGCCTCCGGCAGATCGAGCGCGAAGCGTTCGCCCGGTTTGACCCGGTATTTCACGTCCACTATGGTCGCTCCGCCCGATGAGACGTGGCCCTCCTTGATCAGGCTTTGCACGCGGGTGCGGCTCAACTCGGGCAGGCGCTCGCTCAAGAACCGGTCGAGCCGAAAACCCTCATGGCTCGCCTCCGCGTGGGCGCCGAGCCGCTTGAGGGCGAGAGCTTTCTTGGTCTGAGGCATGAGGTCTCAAGCAATGACGGTGTTGAACGACTCCGGCAATAGGCCGTTACCGGGCGCGGTGTTCACCCCGCGACAGGTGCGGGTGCTGAAAATCGCCGTGATCGTGATGGGGCTGTTGCTGGTGGGTGGCTTCGCCTTCGTGCTCGCCGCCATTGTCTATCAGGCCTCCAGGGGAGGGCAAGACGGGGCGGTCTCAGGCGCCGTGCTTGGCGGCGTGGAGGCCGAGCTTCCGATCGGCAAGGATGCGGCCGTCACGGCGCTCTCCCTTGACGGCGACAGGCTCGCGATCCATCTCAACTCGGCTGCGGGGCCTGAGATCGCCGTGATCGATCTCGAGACCGGAAAGATCGTCGCCCGCATCAGGCTCAAGCCCGAATAGGCCTTGATCGCTTTCGCCGCACGAAGAGGACAGCCGTACTTCGAGAAAAAACCAGATCGCGTTTGTAACCCGTGAGGAGAAGGTGATGAAACTCGGAGGCCAGTGTCACTGTGGTGCGATCAGATACGAGATCGACGGCGAGAACGTCACCCACGCGCTCTGCCATTGCCGCGACTGTCGCCGCCACGCCGGCGCACCGATGGTCAGCTGGGCCATGTTCTCCGCCGATGCGGTAAAGACCGTGCGCGGCCAACCGAAGATCTACAAATCGTCGGAACACGGAAGGCGGCACTTCTGCGCGGAATGCGGGACCGGCCTGTTCTACACCAACGACCGTTTGCTGCCGGGCATCATCGACGTGCAAAGCGCGACGCTCGATGAACCCGACGCCCTTCCGCCGCGTGTGCACATTCAGGTCGCGGAGCGGATCAAGTGGATGGAGCGGGCGCACGAGCTTCCGGCGTTTGACCGCTTTCCGCCCGCGTGATCACCGCTTCGTCTTCGGCTTTGCGGTCTTCGTCTTGGCTTTCTCGGCAACTTCCTTGGCGCGGAGCTTGGCGATGCGTTCGATCAGCCTCGTTGGGACGGGGTCCGAGAGGTCGAAGCGAATTGTATTCTTGTTGGCGAGATAAGGCTTGATGTCGTCCTTGAGCGCGGCGACGAGGGCGTCGCTCGCCGGATAGAGCGAATAGTGCTCTTTCCAGCCCGAGATATAGAGAAAGTAGCCGCCCGCGTGCCTGTAGGCGGGGATTTGGTAGGAAATCAGCTCCTCTGCGCCCGGCACGGCCTTCTTAACAATATGGCGCAAACGTTTGAGGACCTCCCGCGCGGGCTCGGGCTGCGCGGCGACGTACTCATCGACGGACCTATAGTCGGTCTTGGCCATGGCGCTTGCGAATATGCGCGTCATGTTGGACAAAAAAACGACCGGCTGCCTCATGCATCGGCAGCGGACCCGGAAATTTGCGGCGATCAGTCTCGGAACCGGAACATCGTCGCCTCAAGCAGGCTCAAGCCCGAATAGGCCTTGATCGCTTTCGCCGCGCCAAGCTAATGTTTCGTTCGATCTTGGCCCGGAGCACCGCCCCGTTCGTCTAGTGGCCTAGGACGCTGGCCTCTCACGCCGGAAACAGGGGTTCGAAACCCCTACGGGGCGCCAATAAACCGAAACGAGGCCCGTGCTCGATTGGCGAGGCCGTCGCGATTTGTCGCGGCGGCCTCTTGCCTACAATGCCGAGTGTTGCGCAAGGAACTTTGTCGGCATTGGCCGGTTTCTTGGTGGCGGTGCATCATCACGCTAAAGGATTTGCCGAGAACGAGTGAGCGCCGAGATCAGCGGCAAGCAGGTTAGTAAAGGACCCTACCCATGTTGAGCTTGGACACGCGCAAGGCATCGAAGTTGATGCAAGAGTTCGATCGCGACGATCTTTACGATCAGCTCAATTCGTTGGGGGACTACCTGCAGCAAGTGTCGGCAGGCGTCGGCAAACGCGCGAGACGCCAGTTCGGCCGGGCGCGCAACTTGGCATCTGACGCGGCGCATGACACCGAGGAGGCCATGAAAGACCATCTCGCCGCCTCGCTGATCCTTGCCGTCGGCCTCGGCATCGTCGTCGGCTACTTCATCCGCCGCGGCACCGAGTAAAGGGTCACGCCGAGCCGCTTCCTCGCGGCGACGTTTGAGGACGAGGGCGAGGTTATGCTTTGATCGCCGTATTCCGCTCTTTGCTCTATCGCCTGAACCTGAGCACGAAACGCAATTGTTTTCGCCACTTCTTCTTTGCATGTTTTTTGCGTGCCTTGTTCGGCTTGAAGGCGGGCTCGTCAGCTTCCGCATCGTCTTGCGCGGCGGCCTCCTCTACGGAACCCTGGCCTTCGGTCATGGCGATGTGCTCTTCGTATATCCATCCTTGCCGCGACGTCGCCGGGTCGACCACTTTTGCCCAACCGTTCTTGCGCTCGACGAGCTCTAAGTTGGCTCCGGCTGCTGCGTAGCCGACGATGTCGGAGGATACGGAAGGTCCGCTGTGAACCGGAGCGCCGCGCAAAAGCCGTCCCGATGAAAACTGCCCGGGGTCATTCGGCGGAACCGCGCCGCCGTTGCTCCCGGGGCTATTTCCGCTTCCCGGCACGACGGCTCAGGTCAGGTACGTCCTCACCAAGTGCGGTGGCGAGGTCGATTTGGTGGTCCTGTTCCTGCACCAAGATCTCGCGAATCTGTTCGGCCATGGCGAACTCGCCAAGCGCCTCACATTGTCGGATCCGCTCCCGATAATTCATCACCGTCTCGTTCTCGTTATCGAGGTCAAGTCTCAGCATCTCGCGAGGCTTGTCCGAAAGTTTTACCGGCTTCAGCGTCGCGGTCGGCATCTCGCCCAGGTAGTCGATCTGGCGCGAGACGGTCAGGGCGTGCTCAAGCTCCTGCTTCGCATGCTCCACGAGTTGGTCGGCGATGTTCATGTATTCGGCGCCCTTCAGTACCTGCGAATAGACCACATAGGCGATGATCGCCTGATACTCGCGCGCGAGGTCCTCGTTCAAAAGCCGCGCCAACTCTTTTCGGGAGATCGTTTCCTCGGCCATTTCTACCTCGTTTCACAAACCGTTTTGGGGAGCTTGCAAGTCGGACGATCCGTACGCCCGCGTAACGTAAAGACGTTATACGGAACAGTGCGTCACGACAACTCGGGGCAAGAGGGGCCCCGGGTTGTCTCGACCCCCGGTGCCGGGCGTGCGCTGTGAAGAGCCACTTGCGGTCCAGCCCGCGAACTTGTTGTCGTGGCGCGGGATGAATAGCTTAACAGTGGGGGCCGCAGCGAGGATCGCAGGCCTGCATGAAGCGTAAGAGAACGTTCAAGACCGAAGCACGGAAAAAGCGAGACGCGCGCGACAGAACCGCGCTCGCGCTGGAGAGAACGAAACGCAAGCTCGGAATTCTGCCCTCAGGAGGGAGATTGAAGGGCGCAGTTCCAAGTCCCCTTGTGACCGAGGGCTGGGTCAGGAGACCCAAGGCTGCTCCGACCTCCGATCGCATACCGGGTCCAGCTTCCGTCAGGGATTTGGTCCACTCACACAAATGGAAGCGGGGCGCAGAGGAGTCGGCTTCGACCGTTGTGGAGATACGCCGCAAGGCAATGCGGATCGGACCGGCCTTCAATAAGGGAGCGCTTCAGTATCTTCCCTCGGCGGGTGTAGGCGCAAACAAGCGGCGAACGACCGATTGAGCGCGCCCCGTGGTGTGGAAGGAGCCGCGACATTTCGCAATCGAGACCCGCGAATTTCAATCCAAGATGATTGGAACGGGCTTTGTGCCGTTTCGTTATCAATATCAGCCAGCCGATGTCCTCCACGGCTGGGGCTGGCTGGATAGGCCCGGTATCGCTCTCCCCCAGAGCAGGAGGTGTTGGTGCCGGGCCGCCCTTGCTGGAACTTGGCGAGGCCGTCGTTGTCTTGAGCCTTAGCACTCCAAGCGTAGCTTAACATCTGATCGACCGAGCGAGGCATCGATTCTCGGTCCAGGGAGGACACGTGTTCTTCGTTGCTCTTGCCACCGATTACGACGGCACGATCGCGCGGCACGGGCGGATCGAGCCCGCAGCGATTGACGCCCTGAACGAGGTAAGGACATTGTCGAGCGGAGATACACGGCGCCGGCAAAGAGCGGCTAGGCGCTTTTCGAGCGCATAACAGTCGTGGAGGATGCAGTGCCGAGCACCTTGATCACCGGAGCCAATCGGGGGCTGGGCTTGGAGTTCGCCAGGCAGTACGCGGCTGACGGCTGGCAGGTTTTCGCGGCCTGTCGCGATCCAAGCTCCGCTTCCGCGCTGCGACGATTGGCTGATGCGAACGGCGGCGGCAAGGTGCGGATCCTCGCCCTCGACGTCACTCAGTCCGCAAGTATCAAGGCGGCGGCCGCGGAACTCGACGGGCGAGCGATCGACCTCCTGCTCAACAATGCCGGAATCATCGGCGCGCGGAGTCAGACCGTCGGAAACATCGATTACGAATCCTGGGCGAAGGTGTTTGATGCCAACACCATGGGCCCCATGCGGGTTACCGAGGCCTTTGTCGAGCATGTGGCACGGAGCGAGCGCAAGCTTATCGTCACGCTGACAAGCGGCATGGGGTCGCTTGCCGACAATATCTCCGGCGGTTCGATCGCCTATCGCAGCTCAAAGGCCGCGGTGAACATGGTGATGCGGAGTCTGGCGATCGATCTCGCTCCACGCGGCATTACGTGCGTGGTCGTCAATCCGGGTTGGGTGCAGACCGACATGGGAGGGCCGAACGCCACGCTCACCCCGTCTGAGAGCGTGTCGAGGCTGAGACGCTTGATCGATGGGTTAGGGCCGGCGCAATCGGGCAAGTTCTTCAATCACGACGGCCGCGAATACGCCTGGTAGGCGGGGGTCGTATTGCCGGCGAATCCAGACTGTTCCTACGTGAGTCGCTAAGGCATCTACCAGGCGGCCGCCCGTCGATGACCAACCTTCACGGAAGTTCTGCCAACCGTTTGCAAGTGTATCTTAAGTTGGCAATGTCACCTCTCGCGGCAGCGGTGGCGATCTGAGCTCTCATTGATGGGGCGAGGTCAAATGCTTACCCGAAGCGGCAATGTTCTCGCTTGAACCTCGCGTGTGCATTGCACCGTGATTTTTGGCGCGCTGCATAAAGACGCCTCTTCCCAAGTTTGTTAACCTCAAATCACTCCAGGTTGTGCGCCATCGCGCTGGAGTTCCTTGTTCCACTTCAACGAGAGCAAGCGTTCGATGACGGCTCGACGCTATCCGGCTTTTTTGGGACCAGAGCAGCTTGAGAGCCTAGCGGCCGCGTATAACGCTGCTCTAGGAGAATTAGAGGTGCCGGAGTCGAGCTCGAGCTCCGAAGTCCACGTCGGCCTGGTCAAACGGCGCCTGGCGGAACGTGTGGTCGCGTCCGCAAAGGGGGACTCGAAATTCGAAGTCAAGCACTTGAAAGAGCGGGCTCTGAGGAATTGGCGCAAATTGCGCACCGCTCCCTTCAAGACCTACAAGGGGTTCTTTGCGCCCGAGGAATTGGAGGCGATGGCGGCCGCCTACGAAGCTGCCTGGCAAGATCTCTGGGCATCGGGCTTGGCGGCGAGCGAGGCGGAGCGCGTCCAAAAACAGCTCGCGCAGGTCATTCTTGCCGCCGCCTGCGCCGGGACACGCGACATCGAGCGGCTGAAAGAGACCGCTCTGCGCGCTATCTGCAAAACGAGCGCTCCGATCGTATAAGAAGATCCGTTTTGCCGGCGAGGTGACGCGCGTGGCGCGCGAGGCGACCTTGGTCACTTGGTTCATGACCCTGATCATCCAGCGCGCAGAAGATCGCGACACACAGGCGGTTCAGGCCAAGCTTGACGAGCTCCTGCGCGCGGTCGGCCCGGCGAACGACGCCCTCAGGCGTATCGATAAACTCGAGCCGGAAGACATCAAACGCCTTCGGGAGGACACGTGAGCTAGACTAGCCGCTTCTTATTCCTCGTCATGCCCGGGCTTGACCCGGGCATCCATGCCGTTACGTCTCAGCCCGTTGAAGCGCCAGTGGAATGGATTGCCGGGTCCAGTCCGGCAATGACGAAAAGGGAAGTTCCTGATCAGGGCTGGCTCAAGCTATCTAGGCTTAGCTAGCGCGCCCGTGCCTTCGAGGTATTGTCGGGTGCCGCTGGTTTTCGGCGTGCTCACATTTTCTGGCGAAGCCGCAACGAAAAGGCTCAGGCCTGAAGATCGGTCAGAGCCCGCGCGCACAAAATCCAACGCACGCCAGCGCCATGGGCGGTCAACGCTGCCAGCCAGTCATTCTGTCCCAACGCAAAACTCTCGATTCTGCCCTGATGGGCAGCGCGGCAACTCTTCGCTTAGTACCAGCGCCCGCGACCATACCAGCCGCCGCCGAACAGCAGCAGCAGTACGAGAATGATAATGAGAAGGGTGGTCGTATCCATGATGAACCTCGGATCTGAGATTGGCCCCACAACGCGCCACGTGGCCCTTTCGTTCCATGCTCGGCCGCCGAGGAAAGCTACGCCGAGTCGGCCTCGCGTCAAATACAGCGTCGCCGCTCGACTTCGACAAGACCCGGCAGGGGGTCACGATCTTCACGTTTACAAACGATTAAGGAATATCGCTGATTCGGGCCGAAGGGTCTCGCCGATATACTTAAGAGCCCTGGAACATATTGCCTCCCTCCACGTTGTTTCTGCACGGATGGGGCCTATAATTGCCATGATCAGAACAGTCGGCAGTGTCCCCGTAAAGACGCACGTACCCCTGGCAGCATGGGCGTTTGCAGCGTTCCTGACGCTCCTTTCGACGTTCTCGTCGCTGCTGCAAGTTGTTGTCGGTCCGGGCGGAGACTTCACCCCCACGGCATCGGAGCAGGCGACGACCTTGGCGAAAGAAGCTCGCCACGCCAGTGTCACCTGGTAAAGTTTCAAGTCACGAATAGAGCTCCAAGGGGGCGCCGGCTGGTCCGGCGCCCCCTTCGCTTGCGGCATTCACCGGCGGAATCGCCGCGTGGAGGAGGCGGGGGCTGGAGTTCGATGTGAACGCCGAGATTGTTCCCGGCGGGCGATCGACGCGGAGCGTCAACGCCGGGCCACCTTAGTCGTGATGGCCGCCGCCCCCGCCGCCCCCACCGCCATGCGGCGGCTTATAGGTTGGGGGCGGGATAGTAATGCGGACGCAGACCCGTCCTATCCTGAACGTGCCATAGGGGCATGGCGGCAGCGGTTGCGGCGCGACCCTGACGGGCACGCAGCGCCGCGCTTTTCTGTTGTAGTAATACCCTGCCGGGCAACTCGGCTTCTTAACTACCGGCGGCTTCTTGGGAGGCTTCTTGGGAGGCTGCTTCTTAGGCTGAGGCGCGGGCTCTGCCGCAGGCGGCGCTTCGGGAACACATGTGTCGCCCTGCTTGACGGTGCCGTGCGGACATAGAACCGGAGGCGTGACCATCGTCGGCGGCTTTGGCGCGAACTGGTCCGGCGGACACTCGACTTTGAATTCCCATGCGGTGCCGCTCGTGTTGCCGTCGCAGTTGGGCTCGACCTCGACCCTGACGCTGGGGAGACCGGCGGCGGAGAAGTCCTTCGTCCCCGAACCGCCCACGCACTGGGTGTCGTGGATGAGTTGGCCGCCGCCGCTCAGTTTCATCCGGTCCTTGATGGTGAAGTTCTCCCACGAGAACTTGGCGTTGCCCTGAAAGCCTCCAAGATCGATGTCGATGGTCTCGGGCGCATCGCCGCCAGCCTTGACCGTAGCGTTGCACTTCTCGGCGCGCGGCGGTGGGGTTGGTTGCGTTGGCGGCGGCGGCGGCGGCGGCGGTGGTGGTGGTGGTGGCGGTGGCGGCGGGGGCGGTGGGCTCGGAGGCAGATCGACGCAAGCCTCATTGTTACCCGGCACCGGATCGACGTAACCCGGCAGATGTTTGATGCGTGAGCAGTTCCTGGCGCCCGTGGGAATGGTCGCCGGCATGGTGAGCGTGATCGTCACCTTCTGGCTCTGCGTCGCCTGCAAGGTCACGTCCGGATGCTCGCAAGCAACCTCGTCGCCGGATTGCGCGCAGGTCCAGCGGGCTTGCACTCTTGAACGTCGCGCCCGGCGGCAACACGTCGATGAGCGCGGGCTTTCCGGTCCACGGCGCGGGACCAAGATTCGTGAACGACAGCTCGAATTGGCAATCGTGACCGGCGGCACAGGGTGCGCCGTGAGCCATCTTCTGCGTCGCGATGTCAGGTGGCGCCCCCGGTTGCCCCGCAGGCACCGCCGCGGGCAGCCCCGTGACCCCTGGAGTCGGGCACTCGACCTTGAATTGCCATTGGGTGCCGGTTGAACTGCCGTCGCAGTTGGGAATGACCTCGACCCTGACGCTGGTCAGGCCGGCGATGGGGAAGTCCTTCGTTCCCGAACCGCCA
>Ga0187892_10008968_pt1 | contig 13401 bp, 7 predicted proteins | sample MA1701073metaG_FD_139345 | JGI IMG/M metagenome (GOLD analysis project Ga0187892, IMG submission 139345) | Bio-ooze microbial communities from a basaltic lava cave in the Kipuka Kanohina Cave System on the Island of Hawaii, USA - MA170107-3 metaG ...
AGACAAGCGGCAGAACAAGTAGTTGACGATATTCTTCTGTTAGCGGAAGCGAATCGGCGAAACATCGGACCAGAAGAGATCGTCCGCACCGAGGTCAGTCAGAAACTGCAGGCGCCCACAGAAGCCGAAGTCAGCAAGTTCTATACCGAAAATCGGGAACACATTAACGGGCCGCTCGATGAAGTCCGAAATCAAGTCGCACTCTACCTTCAGGACGAACAACAACGACGGCTCGCGCAAGCCCTGTCTGACCGGCTGCGAAAGGGCGTTGATATTCGCTGGCTCGTCAATGAACCAGCCCCGCCAGTGCATTTGATCAGTGTGGACGATGATCCTTCGAAAGGCTCTCCAAACGCCCCGGTGACGATCGTGGAATTTACTGATTTCCAGTGCCCGGCGTGCGCCGCCATGCATCCCGTTCTCGAGGATGTTCTAAAAGGTTATGGCGACAAGGTTCGATTCGTGGTACGCGATTTTCCCCTGCCAATTCATGCCAATGCTAAAAAGGCTGCTGAAGCTGCGAACGCTGCTCACGCGCAGGGAAAGTTCTTTGAGTATGCGGCGCTCTTGTTTAAGCGACAAGATGCTCTGGACGTAGCTTCTCTCAAAAAATACGCTACCGAGCTTGGTCTTAACCGAACAAAGTTCGATGCTGCCCTGGATGGCGGGATGTATGCCGCAGAGGTTAGACGAGACATGCAGGACGCCGAAATCTATGGGATTGACAGCACACCCACGATCTTCATCAACGGGGTCCGGTTGCGCACCCTGAGTGCTGAAGCACTCAGGGAATCCATTGACAGTGCGCTGGCCCGGAGTCAAGCCACCACACCTGCAAAGCCGTAAGCCCTGCCAACCATCGTAATCCTGTAATTATGATGATCCTCTCGCTGAAAGGCTCGTTCCGAGGCCGCTGTGAGTTTTATGCAAAAGTTCTGTTGCCAATCTGACATGAACGAGAATTAAAAGTTCCTCGAGCACAGCAATTGCAAGGGTACAATTAATACTTTTCAGGATTCTAGCATTTCAAAGGAGATTCCAACGTGGCGGTGTCATTCAAATCGGAGCGCCTGAAGAGATACAAGGACTTCGTAATGCTCCTGGTTAAGTACGGTCGCTCGGATTTGGTCAAGCAAGCTGGGTTAGATCAGGAATTCGAGCTGGAGGCAGACTCCGTGATTGCTGCCCCGGAAGCAGAAGAGCTGGCCTCCGATTTGGAAAAACTTGGACCAACTTTCATAAAGCTTGGCCAGCTGCTGTCCACTCGAGGCGATTTGTTTCCCCAGCCATACCTTGAAGCTCTGTCCCGACTGCAGGATCAAATTGAGCCTTTTCCCTTCGAAGACGTGGAACGAATAGTTTCCACCGAGCTCGGTGTGCGCATTTCCAAGGCATTTGCAAACTTTGATACACAACCCCTGGCCGCAGCTTCCCTGGCGCAGGTGCATCTGGCCTCAATGCGTGACGGACGCGAAGTAGTGGTGAAAGTTCAGCGACCTGAGATTCGGGAAAGGATCGTGTCGGATCTGGAAGCGCTTGAAGAGATTGCTCGTTTTCTAGATCAGCACACCGAACTGGGAAAGAGGTACGACTTTCGACATATGCTCGTGTCTCTACGTAAGAGTTTGCTTCAAGAACTCGACTTCAAGCTTGAAGCTGCCAACCTTCGCACGTTTGGTGAGAATCTGCATGAATTTGAGAGGATTGTCGTGCCCCAGCCAGTTGAGGACTTTACTACCTCAAAAGTGCTGACCATGGATTACATTGACGGAAAAAAGATTACCGTTCTAAGTCCTCTCAGATTGATTGAAATCGATGGCGCTCAACTGGCTCACGAGCTCTTTCACGCCTACCTGAAGCAAATCCTGGTCGATGGCTTTTTCCACGCTGATCCCCATCCGGGAAACGTTTTCCTCACGGACGATGACCATATAGCGCTATTGGATCTCGGGATGGTAGGTCGAGTGCAAAGTGGCTTTCGCAATAGGTTGTTGCGCCTGCTGTTGGCCATCAGTGAAGGCAAGGGTGATGTGGCAGCTGAAATCTCAATTGAGATGGGTATGCCGAAAGAGAAGTTCGATCGAGCGGAGTTTACCAGGCGAGTGGTTGACCTTGTCGGCCGGCACGCAGATTCAACCATCAGCCGCTTAGACGCCGGTCAGGTGGCACTTGAAATTGCTCGAATTTCAGCCGACTGCTGGTTCAAGCTGCCTAACGAATTTACGATGATGGCAAAGGCGCTGCTCAATCTCGACCGATCGGTAATGACGTTGGACCCGGATTTCCATCCCAACGAGGTAATCCGGTCTCGAGCAGCCGAAATCCTTCAACGCAACATGCTTCAGGCAGTTGCCCCGGGCAATCTTTTGAACAACGTCGTCGAGCTGAAAGAATTTGCGGAAAAACTCCCTGGCCGCTTAAACAAGATTCTTGACACAATCGGAAATAACAATCTCAAACTCGACGTTAACGCGATAGACGAAAAGATTTTCCTGGATGGATTGCAAAAGGTGGCTAACCGGATCACGTTGGGTCTGGTTGTGGCCGCGCTGATAGTGGGAGCGGCAATGCTGATGAGAGTCGAGACTACCTTCCGCATTTTTGGCTACCCAGGTCTAGCCATGATTCTCTTTATCTTGGCAGCCTCAGCTGGCGTGTTGCTTATTGCCAGCATAATGTTTTATGACCAAAAGCCAGATAAGAAGTAGGGGTTAAAAATTACCGTTGTAAAATGTGTTTATCTGTTTAAAAACTCAAGTTTTTCTCAAGTCTGCTCCCCTAAAGTGAGGTTTGGAAGGCGAGACTGACGCCTGGGCCCAAACAGCACCTCTCCAAGCAAGTTCGGTCTTTAGTACCCGGAGTCAACGCCAATTTTTACGATGATGGGCTTTTGGAGCCTGGCTATGTTTGTAATAGAGCCGTCAGTGAAGTACGAAATGGGAACCCCGCGGTTGATTTTCGATAAATTGGCGATGCCCTCACCGGTCAGAGGGCTGTCTCGCCCGAGACTTATCTCCGTTCTCCAGAGCAGCCTGCAAACCTGTACGTCCACGATACTTAGCGGGCGGGCTGGGGCTGGCAAAACCACTCTAGCGGCTGATTTTGCGCGCCTGTGTGGGAGCGCAGTGGCCTGGTACAAGGTCGATGCGCCAGACGGGGACATGGCCGTATTCTTTGAGTATCTGACGGCTTGTATCCGTCAGAAGCGCCCTTCGTTCGGCAGCCAGCGCCTGCTTCACTTGTTTTCCACTTACGCGGACGAACAGCCGGCCCTGTTGGCGGAAAGTTTTGTTTATGAATTGCTTGAAAGTGGGTCCGAGCCGCTTCTGATAGTCATAGAGGATCTACACCTGGTTTGCGATTCGGCCTGGGTGGTTCCTTTCTTCAGGCGGCTGCTGCCGTTACTGCCAGCGGAGATCCACGTTCTGATAACCAGTCGCACGATGCCTCTGGCGCTTTGGCGAATGAGATCAAAACAGACCGTGGCGGTGCTTGATGACGAAGCCTTGACTTTTACGCGGCAGGAGGCAATTGAGCTTTTTGAAGCAGACGGGCTATCCGCTGAGGAAGCATGTATTGCCTTTGATCATAGTCACGGTCGCGCGGCCGCGCTCGCGAGCCTGGCCTCGGCTTTGAAGGCGTCCAAGAGAAATGGGAACTCTGGCGGAGGGCATAGGCGGTTGGCGTCGCAAAACCGCACTCGATCGACTCTAAGATGACCAGCACCCGCGAAAGATTGATTCAAGCCTGGGCCTTTCCAGATCGGCCTGGCACGGGTGGATTCGAGCCTTTTCATTGTGCTACTCTGCAAAGTTTCGACAGCAAACCTCTGAGGCGGAGCTTAATGGCAGCGAAGAGCCGCGTGGGCAGGAGGTCGGATACTGTTCTCCCTCGGGCGAAAGCCACTGTTTCCGAGGCACAGGGTGGATTCTACCTTCGCACGAAGCTGATGCCGCCCAGGCCGACCCCAGAACTTCTCTCTCGCCCCCGGCTTTCCGAGAGATTGCTCAACAATCTGGCGCATTCAGTCACCCTGGTTACCGCTAATGCTGGCTCAGGAAAAACTACGCTCGTAGCTGACTTTTTAAGAACTCACAAACGCCGGTTTGTCTGGTATCAGCTCGACCACACCGATGCTGATCCGGTGGTCTTTTTGGGGTATGTAACTTTCGGCATCCAGCAGATTGTGCCCTCGTTTGGCAAGACTGTCTTTCCTTACCTCAAAGAGGCCGCCGGGGAACTTACTCAAAATCCCGAGCGCGCCGTAGACGTCCTGCTAAATGAAGTTTTGGAAGCTGTTGACCAGAAGATCATTCTGGTTCTCGATGATTACCATCATCTTGGCAATGAAACATCTGTACACTCCGCTTTAGACCGACTGCTGGCTTATCTCCCAGACGTGATGCATGTGATCGTCATCTCCCGAGAGATGCCGCCTCTTGCCCTTACGCGCTTCCGAGCCCAGGCGCCACTTTCAATAGTCGACCGCTCCGACTTGCTTTTTACCGATGAGGAGACACAGGAGCTTTTCCGGAAAGTCTTTGATCTGGAATTAACATCGGCCCAGCTGACCGAATATCGCGAACGGACCCATGGCTGGATTACGGCGCTGCAGTTGGTGCGCCAGGTAGCGCAGCGCAGCATTAGTGCTCATGATGACGATCAAGCCTCGCCTCCGGACCTCGTCGGTGTTTTGCGGCAGTCGGAGCGCGACATCTTCGACTATTTTGCCGAAGAAGTCTTTTCCGATGAATCGGCCACTGTGCAACAGTTGTTGCTGCGAGTTTCCCTGCTCGACCGGATTGAGTTGGATACCTGCGGTGCTCTTTATAAAGGCAGGAACTGCGCCAGAGTGTTGCCCAATCTGGTTCGGCGAAATGTATTTATCACCGTAGCGGGTGATGGGCGCGGCGAGGAATACAGGCTACACCCACTTTTCCAGAGCTTTCTTCGACGGCGCCTGCGCAGTGAAATTGGCCGCTCAGGCGTGGCGGCAGAGCACCAGCGCTACGCCGAGTATTTCCTTGGTCGAGAAGCCTGGGAGAAGGCGGTGAGACACTTGTTGGCAGCCGAAGACTTTGAACGCGCAGCCAACGTTATTGCAGAGCGGGGAGCCGATTGGATCTCGACCGGAGCGCTTGGGTCCCTGATTAGCCTGGCCGACTCGGTCCCGGCTTCCGCACTCGAATCTCATCCAAGAGCTCTCACCCACCGCGCAGAAGTCGCTCGTCTGCGTGGTGAATACGATTCAGCGCGAGCTTTATTCAGGCGTGCCGCTACCCTGCTGGAACAACTGAGCGATCGAGAAGGTGAGGCCGAAGCTCGACACTCGCTCGCAACGCTGGCACGCAGGCAGGGCGATTACCAGCAGGCTTTCGCTTACCTTGACAGGGCTGTCGAGTTGGCCAGCGATTCCTCGGCAGTCCGCATTAAATGCGGTAATACTCGGGGACTATGTCTGGTTTCCATGAGCCAGTGGACTGCCGCGGAAAGGGAATTTCGCAGCGCCCTGCAAACGGCTGAGGAAAGCAATGATGAGCGCTTTATTCGTTTAATCACGCACAATCTAGGTTTGCCGGCCATGATGCGAGGAGATTTTGGGGAGGCGCTTCATTGGCTCAGACGAATGCTGCGGGATGGTAACGAACGACCGATGCCGCAGGAAGCTACGGCACACTTGAACATGGCTCGCTGCTACCTCTATTTTGGCGATTTAGAAGCATGCGAACAGAATCTGGATAAAGCGATTGAACGGTGTCAGAGCTTTAATTTAGTTGCTTCACGGGCAGGCGCATTCGAGACTTACGGAAATCTTTATCGAGAGCGCGGAGATTTTGAACGAGCCCATGAGTACTATGAGCGCGCCGCCAGGGCCTATCACGAGGCTGGGATTGATCTTGCCCGAACCGAGCTGCTGGAGGAACGGGCACTTTTAAGCATGCAGATTGGTGACCATGCTGCTGCTCGTGCCCAGATCGATCGTCTCATCGAGGCTCGGCCTCTGGAAAAAGACGAGATAGGCTTTCATACGGCGTCGTTGGCAAGCGGCCGAATCTTTATCGCTCAGGGAATCTACAGTTCCGCCACCGAACTGCTGGCCCGCGCCCTCGACTACTTTCGCAAGCATACACTCTACTACTACGAAGCGCAGGCCTCATTGGCATTGGCTATATGCGAGTTCAACCTCGATCGCGAGCCCGAGATGGTTGAACATCTAAGAAGAGCAGTGGAACTTGCGGTGCGATTTGATTACGAATACTGGCTCAAGCGCGAAGTCGCCGCAAATACTCGCCTCTTTGCTCAGGAAGTTGCAGCGGAATTACTGCCATCAGACTGGCGCGCTGAAGCCGTTGCTAAAAAAGCGCCGCCGCCTCAGCCTGCCACCATTCAGCTACAAGCGAAACAGGTTACTGACCTAACGGTTAACATGCTTGGACCGGTTGAGATTTTCCGCGATCGCAGCCGTCCGCCTGCCGTCGATGCCTGGACCACGCGGCGTGCCCGCGATATCTTCTGCTTCATTGCTTCCAGGCGACATCGTCGCGCCTCGAAAGACAGCATCATTGACACCTTCTGGGGCGAAACGGATCCAGACGTGGTTGAAAAGAACTTTCATCCGACGGTTTCTCATATACGCAAAGGTCTGAATAGCAACCAGCCCCTAAAGCTGAATTTTCTTCTTTACCGCGATGGTGATTACCAGCTTAATTCTGAGTTCTCATACCTGATCGATATCGAGGAGTTCGATCGCCTGCTGGCGGAAGGCGAAAACGCCCGGAGGGCACGTCAGTTTGACGAGTGTATTGAATTTTACGGACGTGCAGTTGAGCTTTATCGAGGGGAGTTCATGCAGGGCAGCTACGAACCCTGGGTAGACGAACAGAGAATGTACTACCGCGAACGGTATTTGCACTTACTGGAGGCTTTAGCTGGGGTTGCGCAAAAAGCCGGGGAATGGCCAAGGTCTATTCAGCTGGCCCAGCAAATCCTTCATGAGGACCCCTTTCGTGAAGATATTCACTGTCTTTTAATGAGGGCCCACGTAGCTTTGGGGAATCGAGGGGCCGCCAGAGAGCAGTATGAAACCCTGGCCAGGCTGCTTAGGAAAGAACTAGGGGTGGAGCCAGGTCCGGAAGCTCGGAAGGTATATCAAGAACTGTTGAAGCAGCCCCACTGAGCTATTCGCAGGATGTACAGATTTTTGTAAAAATCGCAATGTTAACGCAACATTTGGGTATGCCATACCCAAATAGAATGGTGCACTGATTACCCCTTCCAGGCATGTCGCGCCCGTAGATATGCCTAGGTCCCCTGGAAGCCCTGGCGCTTCAAAAAAAGGAGTAGCAGCACTGCACCAAGAATGTTTCCCGACTGAGGTGATGGTTTGCTAAGGACGCCTAAGACCAAGCCTGGCCTTTACCAAAGATCATTACCATTCATTTCCGTCTTTCTGATCGTGCTTATCGGAGCCGGTCCGGTCCTGGCCGGGATCACCGTGGTAGGAAGCAATGGCATCACTGCCACAGGCGCTGACGGTGTGCGCTTTGAAGACACCAATGGCATAACGGCAACTGGCGCTGATGGAATCCTGACTTTTGGGCCGAATGGGATCACGGCGACTGGGGCTGATGGGATCACCGCGACTGGAGCAGATGGAATCACCGCCACGGGCGCCGACGGATTATTCGCTTATGGAGCCGATGCTTTTACTTACACGGGTGCCAATGGGATTACGGCAACCGGGGCTGACTCGCTGACTGTTGCACAGGCTGACGGCATAACCGCTACCGGAGCCGACGGCATCACTGCTACTGGAGCCGATGGCCGAACTTATCAGGTGGATTCGATTGACATTCGTTTTCCAACTGGCATCACAGCCACCGGTGCCGATGGCATCACCGCTACTGGGGCCGATGGCATAACTGCAACGGGTGCCGATGGGATTACTGCGACCGGCGCAGACGGCATTACCGCGACTGGCGCGGATGGCATTACCGCTACCGGCGCCGATGGAATCACGATTTCTGGGGCGGACGGAATAACAGCAACTGGCGCCGACGGCGGACTGGTTCAGATTGACTCCGGTGAACTCAGCCTGAGCGGTGCGGACTTGTTTGTAGCCGTGAACGCGAAGGGGATTGCGGTTCGGGGTGCGAGCCAAATCACCCAAACAGGGGTGAAGGCTATCAACTCGCTGCTCTTCCAGGGAAGTGAAACCTCTGGTCTGCAAAGTGTGGATCCGGAGTTGGCTGCGACGTTGAATTCGCTGACGGATGACGGCAACGTCAATGCGGTCGTTGTTTATCACCATTTGCCAACTGAGGCCGACATTGCCGAACTCCAGCGCATCGGTATTTTGGGTGGGACTCGCTTCCGAGCCTTGCCAATGGTTGTCCTGACTGGAACCCGGTCGCAGATTATTGATATTTCTCGCCTGTCATCGGTTCGTTCCATTTATGGAAATCGAACCCTACAACTTACAAGCGAACCTAAGGTCCGGAGTATTACCGGTGTTGAACGAGCGTGGAGCGATCCGGACCTGATTACTCGTAATCAGAGCCTCCAACTCACCGGCCGGAACGTGACCGTGGCAGTCCTGGATACCGGCATAGACGGAAGTCATGCGGACCTGGCCGGCCGAGTTAGCCGAAACGTCAAACTGGCATCAACACAAAGTCTCGGTCCTGGGTTTCATTTTCCCGTCAGCACCGAGAACCTGCCCAACACAGACACGCTTTATGGTCATGGAACTTTTGTGGCCGGACTAATTGGTGGGAATGGGAAATCTTCCAGCGGCAAGTTTAAAGGCGTTGCGCCGGAGGCAAAATTGGTGGGTTTAAGCGCCGGCGATTTGACGCTTCTGTATGTCCTGGAGGGATTTGATTACCTCCTGACTCAAGGTCAGCAACTGCAAGTAAGAGTAGTTAATTGCAGTTTCTCGGCAAACACTGTCTTCGACACGAATGATCCGGTCAACATCGCCACTAAGATGCTGACGGATGGTGGGATCAATGTGGTCTTCTCAGCGGGAAATACGGGACCCGGCCAGCACACGTTGAATCCATATGCGGTGGCACCGTGGGTCATCGGCGTCGGCTCAACTGACGCACATGGTAAGTTGGCCTCTTTCTCTTCTCGGGGCGACTTTGCCAGCGCGCTATTCCGTCCAGCGCTCGTTGCCCCAGGGGTTACCCTCGTTAGTCTAAGGGGCTCGGCGGTTGCTAACGTCACCGGGGTTCAGGGTCTGGCAAACGGGGACGCACAGAACCTTTCCTCGTCCGAAATTCCCCATTACACCACGTCAAGCGGGACCAGTTTTTCCGCCCCGCAGGTAGCAGGAACGATTGCCTTAATGTTGGAGGCAAATCCGTCCCTGACTCCGGCGCAAGTTCGGGACATTTTGCAGAGCACAGCCACACCTCTGGCCCCCTACTATCAGCACGAGGTTGGGGCAGGGATGCTTAATGCGCACGCGGCAGTATTGCAGGCTGCCTTCCCTGAACGGAAGCTTGGTATTTGGCGAGGCGTGCTGGATCGCCGGCAGGTTCAATTCTTTAATGACCAGCCAAAAACCTTCTCAGGGACTGTGACACCCGGGGGCGTGTTTGAAACGACGATACAAGTACCAGACAACACTGTGTTTGCATCGTTTGAGATTGGCTGGGGCCCGATTTGGAGCCTCAACGACCTGGGACTATGGGTTTATGACCAGGCGGGAAACCTCCGGGGCCAGTCTAACGTGGTTAATCTTCCAGGCCTGAATGGAAGAACTGAGCGCATTTCCGTACACCTTCCCGGCTCGGGCGTTTGGCGAATAAGGGTCGGCAGTTCTCTAGGGGTTTCAGTTACCAGCCAGCCGTTCGTCGGTGTCGCGCAGTTTGGAAGGGCTAATTATAGTGACCTGCGCGACACTTACGATTTACACCCGAGCCTGAGGGATGACATTTATGGCGATATCCGCTCGTTCACAATGTGGCCTCTTGGGTCGAAATTTAGACCGGAGTTTTGGGTGAGTCGATTAGACTTGGCTACTTCCTTGTTCCTTAGCTCGCGCGTGCCCCAATACGTCGCCGATCGGCCGAATTACTCAGACGTCCGTGACATCACTTCCAGATTATTTGTTGAAAGTGTTCAATCAGCGCCCGACGGTCCGCTGTTTACGGATGCAACAGTTGGTGGGCGATTCAAACCTTATGATGGGGTAACCCGGCTGGTGGCAGCGGTGGCCCTGGTGAGGGCAGCCGGCTTGCGCGCCGAAGCTGAAGGGTCACAATCCCCCCTCAGCTTCCTGGACGCGTCAAGTATTCCTGCAGAGTTTAGGGGCTATGTGTCGGTGGCCGTGTCGCGAGGTCTGATTCAAGGCGACACATGGTTCAGACCACACAGTAGCTTCAAACGAGCCGACTTGGCCCACGCCATAGCTGTTATTCAAACGCAGGCTACGCGATAGTTTGGTATCACAAATCTAAGCGAAGACCTCTCCCTACTAGTCAGAGGCCAAAAAACAACTCCAAAACCGATGCCGGGGTGATAGGTTACGACCTGACCTCGTACTGGCATCCAATCCCTGTTAAACAGTTGAACTTGTAATACGATTGGCGAGCCAACGTTTACCTTCCCCCTTGTGCTAACAAAGCAGCCACCCAGTCCAATATCTTCCACGTGGGTTTCTTGGAGTCCGGAGGTGCCTTCCCATCTGACGGGCAGTTTTACAGCAGTTCTGATATTTGATCTTTTTTCTAATGTCATAGATTTCTCGAGGGTTGTGGGGTTGGGGACGAGGCGCTCAAACTAGTGTAGGCGCCCATAGTAGACTTTCGTGTGGTATTCGAAAACAACTCGACCAGCAGTGGCATGCTTGTCAAATACCTCTCTTAAGGAATTCAACATAGCTAAAAAGGCCTCAGTTCCAGGTTCCGGAGTGTAAGATGTTGAGGAAATCCTTCCGGTCAGGCCCTCGAAGTCAAACTCTTGAAGATTTTCAAAGATTTTGAGCGCAGCTACTTGGGGGGCAAAGAATTTGTCGATCTCAGCGACTACATTCTCGTGCCGTACCTGCTGATAATCTGTTCCGTGTTGAATCAGGAGCTTTTCATAGGCTTGCAAAAAGGGACTCGAATCCAGGCGTCGCTCGTTCCAGATAATTACCGCCCAGCCACTGGGCTTCAGAACTCTGGCGAACTCGGGCCGGGTTTTTTCCAGATCAAACCAATGGAAGACCTGACCGGTGGTTATGCAGTCAATGCTGCCAGAAGCCAGTCCGGTCGATTCAGCTGACCCGTCAACACTCTTAAAGCCACTTTTTGCGCCTAAAAGTGACTCGGCGACCATGCGCATTGCGGGATTTGGTTCGACGGCGAAGACGGTGTTCCCGTTTTGCAAGAAGATTTCTGAAAGCTTTCCGGTTCCTGATCCAACATCGGCGACGACTGACTGCGGTGATAAGGCGCACTGCGTGGCTAGCAATTCTAGAATCTCAGGTGGATAGCCCGGCCGGTAGCGCGCATAACTCTCCGCCCGATTCGAAAATCGTTCTACGGTTTCCTTCATAGTTTATTCGTTGCGCCATTCTACTCTGCGCTTTCAGGCAGATCCAAAAGCGCCAACGTTTTAACGTGGTGAAAAAATTGTGGTGCGTGTTTGGTCTGGCGGCGGGAAATACCTGTTTATGATCCGATGGCCTAAAAGGAGAGCCAGAACGAAAGCGAATGTTAACGGCAGGCGGGTGTCGGATTTAACCAGCATCCAGAAATGCAGTACGCCCAGAATCGCTGCCAGGTACACTAGCCGGTGTAAGCGAATCCATCGTTTACCGCCTAAACGCTTCACCATCTTGTTGGTCGAGGTTATCGCTAGTGGCACCATCAGAAAGAAGGCGGTCATACCAACCGCGATGAATGGTCTTTGAGCAACATCGCTGACCATACCTCGCAGATTAAAGAAGCGGTCAAACCAAATGTACGTCAGGAGATGTGCGGCACCGTAAAAGAAAGCGAACAATCCCACCATGCGCCGGATCTTGCTCAACGAGTTTGCCCCGGTAACCTTTCTAATGGGGGTAATGGCCAGCGTTAGCATAAGAAAAATCAGCGTCAGCATGCCCGTAGTGCGAGTTACAAATTCAAGCGGATTGGCGCCTGCCTTTCCGCTATAGATGTCCCACAGAAGGAGGGTTAGCGGTACCAGGGAGTTGACAAAAACCAGTAATTTAAGGAATCCCGAACTACTCATACTAAAAAAATTTTCTCAAATCCAGGTCCTGGTAGAGATTGGCAACCTGGTCAGCATAACCATTGAAAAGCACCGTGGGCCGAAGGCCAAACTCGCCGATGCGTCGCTCCCGCGCCTGACTCCAGCGCGGGTGTGGCACATTAGGATTGACGTTTGAGTAGAAGCCGTATTCGTTGGGGGCGGCAGCGCTCCAGGTGGTAGGCGGTTGCCGAGCCGCGAGGCTAATTCTCACTATCGACTTAATGCTTTTAAACCCATATTTCCAGGGCACAACCAAACGTACCGGAGCCCCATCCTGCGGGGGCAGAGTTTCGCCGTACAGCCCCGTGGCAAGGATCGTCAGGGGATGGAGCGCTTCGTCAAGCCTCAAACCCTCAACATAAGGCCAGTCAAGAACGCTGGTGCGTTGATTTGGCATTCGTTTCGGATCCAGAAGCGTTTGGAAAGCCACATAGTTCGCTTGGGAAGTTGGCTGAACCAGGTTGAGGATAAGCGACAACGGAAAACCGATCCACGGAATTACCATAGACCAACCCTCAACACACCGCAGTCGATAAATTCGCTCCTCCAGAGGAAACTTCAAAAGTTCTTCAAGGTCAAAAACTCTTTGTCTGTGCACCAGTCCATCGACCGCAACACTCCAGGGTCTGGTGATAAAGCCCTGGGCTGCCTGAGCCACCGATCTCTTTTCCGTTGAGAACTCATAAAAGTTGTTGTAATTGGTGATATCTTCAAACGAAGTTAGTTTCTCGTCAGTCCGGAACCCATTTGCCCGGGCCACGTTGACTGGAAATTCTTCAACAGTGTTGAGTTTCTCGCCTCTTGGTATTTCCGCAGGCGGTGGGTTTAGGCCCCGGTACAGGAAACCTGTTGCCGTGGCAGTGGCAGCCAGCACAGTCGAGCGAATAAAGAAGCGCCGGCTTAAATAGAAGCGCTTATCCGTTATTTCTCGGGATTTGATGTCTTGAGCTTGCTTAATCAGCATCTGTAATTTAGAGCCTTAACCTCGTCTCAGGGTTTGCCTTTTCCCATAACAGTATATTGCTTCCTTCCCGAGGAGCCTGAATTTGTCGCCGCAACTCACTCAATCCTTACAAATAAAGAGCTTGAGTCGAATGGAACAACATAATAATATCCCGGGCCAGGTTCCGCTGCTGTCGTGCTCCGGAA
>Ga0187892_10008969_pt1 | contig 13398 bp, 9 predicted proteins | sample MA1701073metaG_FD_139345 | JGI IMG/M metagenome (GOLD analysis project Ga0187892, IMG submission 139345) | Bio-ooze microbial communities from a basaltic lava cave in the Kipuka Kanohina Cave System on the Island of Hawaii, USA - MA170107-3 metaG ...
GCTTTGCAGGCCATAAATGACCTGCCTAAGATCAATCGTCGCTACGCGACTGCGGTGATCGTCCGGCTCGCTTTGCAGGCCATAAATGACCTGCCTAAGATCAATCGTCGCTACGCGACTGGGATTGAGCGGTTATTGTCTGCTTTCCGCCGGCTTCGGCTATAATCGGCGCGATTTTGGCATTATCCCGCAACGACTGGAAGGAATTTTTGTCAGAAAATGGACTCGCCACAAGAGGTCACCGAACTGTTACTGGCCTGGGAGCAGGGCGATGAATCGGCCTTGGAGCGATTGCTGCCGCTGGTTGAGAAAGAACTGCGCCTGATCGCCAGGAGCTACCTGCGGAAGGAGGGGCCGGGGCACGTGTTGCAAACCACCGCTTTGATCAACGAAGCCTTCATCAAGCTGGTGGATCAACGGGTTCACTGGCAGAACCGCGCGCAATTTTTCGGCGTTGCGGCGACGTGTATGCGGCGCGTCCTGCTCGATTACGCAAAAGCGCAAGGGCGCAAGAAGCGTGGCGGCGATTGGGAACAGATTGCGCTCTCGGACGCTCCACCGATCCCCGTCGAAGAATCTGAAGAATTGTTGGCGCTCGATGAAGCGCTGAAAAAATTGGAGAAGCAGGATAAGCGCAAAAGCCGGATAGTCGAGTTGCGGTATTTTGGCGGTTGCACTGTTGAGGAAGTGGCGGAAATACTCGAAATCGCCGAAGCGACTGTCGCACGGGAATGGCGCATGGCTCGCGCGTGGCTTCGGCGTGAGCTTGGAGCCTGAATCAAACCGAGCAACATTGGGACACTGTCCTGAGATGCCACGACCTCGTTGCCGCCCGCCTCAGCGCCACTATAAACAGATCTGGCCTGACACGGTCGTGGAGGAGAACAACCTGGCCAGGCACATCTCGGCGCTCCGGAAGGGTCTTGACGAGAATCCCAGCCAGCATCACTACATCTAAAGCTCTGGCAATTAACATTTGACCCCGGACTTGAAAGCGAGCCGGCCTTCTCGCCCGATGGCCGCATGATTGCTTACAGCTCTGATCGCGGCGGTAATTTCGACATCTGGGTGCAGCCGGTTGGCGAAGGAAACGCCGCGGTACGTGTGACCGCTTCTCCCGCTCATGATTGGCAGCCGGACTGGGCGCCGGCTGGCAACCGCCTCGTCTTTCGCTCCGAGCGCGACGGCGGCGGCTTGTTCGTGGCGCCCGTTCTGGGAGGAAACGAACGTAAGGTCTCTTCTTTCGGCTATCGGCCGCGCTGGTCGCACGACGGTCTCCGTCTGGCGTATGCTCGGTTTCGCCCGCCGAATTCGGAACGCGGTCAGAACGGGTGGGAGCTAATGCTTCTTTCGGACGGCAGCGGTGATGAGCAGATGATCACGTCTGCCAACAATACGCCTGAATTGGCGTGGGATTGGTCTGCGGATGGGCAGTGGATACTCGGCGGCTCGCAACGCCAGACTCCCGGGCGACGCTTGATTGGTTTGTTTCCGATTGCGGCCGCCCCTCACGCAGAAACAGAAATGCGCGTGATCGCCTCACACCCGGAATACAACCTCTGGCAGGCCCGATTCTCCCGCGATCATCGCTGGATTAGTTTTTGCGCCGCCAAAGCCACCGAGGCCGGCGTTTCGACCATCTATGTCGCCCCCGCATCGGGCGGCCAGTGGGTGCGCATTACCGAAGGCAAATACTTCGACGACAAACCCCGCTGGTCTTCCGATGGGAAGATACTTTACTTTGTCTCCAGCCGCACCGGCTTCTTCAACGTGTGGGGCATTCAGTTTGATCCCGGCGCCGGCCAACCCGTAGGCGAGCCCTTTCGCGTGACGACCTTTGAAAGCCCCGGCCAGATGATCTTGTCTAATGTCAGATATATGGAGATGGCGCTTGCCGCTGATCGCCTGGTTCTCCCGATTATGGAAGTATCCGGAGGCATATGGATACTGGAGAACCTCTAGGCGGAAGATCGTCAATGTCGGAACATCAGCCTGTCCCTTGCCCAGCGCTCGGGGGGCATCCCCATCCCACAGCGAGAACAAGGAACCTCTATCCGGGCGCCACCCTGACGAGTTGTACCGGCCCCAGAAGCCCGGACGGCAATAGCGGCGAGTTGGCCCGATAGAACGGCATGGTCGTGTAGGTATATTTCCGGGCGCCGCCGGGCTGCTGGTCACCGATCAGGCGATTCACCCAGAGGTTCGTCACTTTGATCTCAACCGCGTTCGCGCCCGGCTTCAGCGCATCGGTCAAATCAACACGGAATGGCGTCTTCCAGACGATACCCAACGATTTGCCGTTGATTACGACTTCGGCGAGGTTCTTCACCTCGCCCAGATCCAGCCACAGCCGCGTGTTTGCTTTGAACCAGTCGGCTGGCGCATTCACAGTCCGGGTGTAGACGGCGGCGCCGGAGAAGTACTTCACTCCGGGGTCGGCGCTCTCGCTCCACGAAATCAGCTTGTCAAACGTGACCTTCGCGGGCGCGCCGCGCTCCGGTTGGAATTGCACGTCCCACGCGCCATCAAGCGTGGCAATGCGTGTTTCGACTTGACGGGGCAGCGTGCGCGACTGAGCTGTGGCCGGTTTGCGAAAGACGACGAACACCGCTTCGTGCGGATGGAGTCGTAGCGGGACGGTCGTGCGCCCATTGGTGATTGTGTAAGACGCAGGCTCTATTTTGCCGGTTTCGGGGCGCCACAACTCAGCCTCTTTGCCCTCGACGCGGAACGTCGCTTCGATCTCTTCGACGCGGTCTTTGCGGTTGTTGACCCAGTAAATCTCTCCGTCCGCCAGGCGGCGATGCACGAAGAGCATTTCGGCGCCGGCCTGCGGTTTGGAGTACGTGAAATCGGGCGCGATTTTTTTCGCTTGCAGCGCTTGCGCGAGCGGTTGACCTGACAACACATTCGGTCTGTTCACGCTCCAGACTTCTTTCACGATGGCCGCAAATTCCTTCGGATCATCGCGCAAACTCGGCGATTTTTCGGGTTTGATGCCTGCGATGGTCGCGCCTGCTTTGACCAGATCGCGAATCTTTCGCAACACGGGCAGCGACATCTTTCTGGCGTTTTCGTCCAGCGCCAAAACCTCGTAGCTCATCCCGCTCGGCGTCACCAGCTTCCCGTTTTTAACCGACAGGGCGTTAATCAGAGCGTCGGCGTTGACGAAGTCGTAGCTGTAGCCTTCGGGAATGGCGGGGGCTTTAAGCCCAAACAGCGACGTGATGTTGTTGTCTTCGCCGTAGAAGTACGCGATGTCGCCGACATATTTGCCCTGTTGCAGCAGGTACGAACTGCGCGCCAGATAGTCCGTCCACGCCTTCGCTGCTTCAGCCCACGTTTCGTGCCGCGTGAACCACTGCCCGAATGGGCCGAGGCTGAGTCCCGGTTTCTTGTCGTCGAGCGGTTGATGCACGGACGTGTGAATCACGAAGCGGTTCAACCCGCAGGCCAATTCCATATCGGCGGTCGGCTTCAGCTTTTCGGGCGAGTAGGCGAAGCTGTCGCCGATGGCGGTCATGGATTCCGCCGCGACGATGTTTTGCCCGTAAATGTGGGCGACCGACGCCGACTCGCGCACGTCCATTTTATAGCCGTTGGCGACGGCGTCAGTGGTCGCTCCCGGCGTGGTGAATGCGTTCGGCGTCCACATCGCGGACATCGGAATGTCGGCTTTGCGTTTGACTTCCATGCCGTCGCCGATAAATGCGCGTCCGGTTTCGTGCGACTCGCTGTAACGGCCCATCCCGCGTTGGCGGAGCAAATCGCCGAGCAGGTCGTAATGATTTTCCGCGATCAGATCGGAGAGCGTCTTTCTGAAATCCCACAGGAACTGCTCGCTCGCCTCGGCGCTTTTGACGATGCGCCCCGTGAGAACCGGAAGCCACGGCTTCATGTCGTAGCCGCGCCGCCGCGCGAATTCCGCTGGCAGATTCTTCGTCCAGTTTGCGCCGCCCGCTTCAAAGCTGTCGGTGATGACATACTGCAAGCCGCGTTTGCCCATCAGCCCGCCAGTCGCGTCTCTGTACTGATCGAGATAATTTTCAAAGTACGCTTTGACGGCCTGCGGATCGAGCTTGTCCACTTCGAGGCCGGTCGCTTCGGGCGAAGCCGGATGATTCGTTCGGCCAGTCAGCGAATACCCCATCCGCAACACGACCCAATTGCCGTCGGGCGCGTTCCATTCGAGCGTCCCGTCCGGCTTCATCCGGGATGTCAGGTCAACGACATCGCCCGCAGGAATTGCATCAGTTGTGTCAGGCGTGACGAACTTCTCCAACTCGCCCGAAGGCGTGAAGGCCGCTTTCTCTTCCAGCCGGTTGATGCGCGAGGCTGTGTGCAGCGCGATTTCGGCCACGTCCGTGCCTTTGGGTTTCTGCTCCCCTTGCGGCAAGCCCGCCAACGCCGCAAGCGGGTTGCCCTGCGGCGGCATGGTTTTGAATGCGACGCGGAAAAACTTCGCGGTGACGGGAGCGAAGGTGACGGTGTTTTGCGGAACGGTGGTGATCGGAATCTGCAACACGTCGCGGAACGTCACGCCGTCGTCGCTCGCCTGCAACGTCCGGTTGCTGGGCGTTGGAAAAAACTGCATCGCCGGTTCGCCAGCGACGATGGTCAGCGCCTTGAAGGTCTGCGGCGTGTCGAACTCGAATTGAATCCGGGCGTTTTCGCCAACCGCCGTCGGCGGCAGATGCGACGTTTTGGCCAAATCGCCGTCGGTCAAATCCTTGAGGTTGAATTGCCCGCCGCTCGCCGTGATCTTCGGATTCAACTCGGCGAAAGGAACGTCCGCCTTCGGCTGGCGATAAGCGATGACAGCAGCGTCTTCGTAAAACGTAGGCTTTTTCGTTTCCTGACCGAATGACAGCGGATCGTGAAAAGGAACGTTTTGAAACGCGCCGGTCACGTCGGACGGCTGCGGCAATTTGCCCGTGAACATTCGCCCGCCGGTGACGCGCGTTTCGCTCCAGACGTATTTCTTCATCCCGTCTTTGGCCGGAACCCACGGCCCGCCCGACTCGCTCCAACCGGGCGAACCGGCAATCGCCATCTCCAGTCCGAGTTTATCCGCCAGTTCAGTCGTGAACTTGAAGGCGTCCTTCCATTCGGGCGTCATGAAGACCAGCCGCTTCTCGACCACCTGCGGCGTGAACAAACTGGCATCGAAGTTCTGAAACCCGCCGATGCCGACGCGCTTCATCCATTCGAGGTCGGCCTTGATTCCTTCTTTTGTAATGTTGCCGTTCATCCAGTGCCACCAGACGCGCGGCTTGGCTGAATCCGGGGGATTTTTGAAACCGCGCTCCAGCGTGTCCTGCTGGTTTGCTTGTCCCGTGGCGGAGGCCTGCCCCACGCCCCAGCAGACCAGTCCCCCCAGCGCGGCAAGCGCCAAAATTCGCATCACCGCATTGCGTATTCCAATCATTACGCTACCTCCATAAACTGGTGTACTTCTTTCGGTACTTCGGGTCTTGCTCGGTTTCGATCAATTCCAAGGCCTTCTCCCGCACTTTTCCATCACCGATGGCGTCGTACAACTTTCGCAATCCTTGAATGATGTCGTACCGGATCAAAGTGCAATTCTTTTCGGCGCTGCATTCGTTGAAGCGCAACTCGTAACCGTCCACCACCAGCTTGAGGTGTTTTTTGCCGGCGCGACCGATTTTCCAAAGCGCCTGCAACGAATGACGCGCGGTGACGAACTTTTCGTCCCGGGTGACGGCCAGTAGCGCGTCGAAATCTTTCGGCATTCGGTTTTTGGGATCGCTTTTGGCCAGCTCGCACAGCAACTGCACGGCGATGGCGCGTTGATGGTTGTCGCCTTTGCGCGTCAGGGTTATGAGTTCATCCCACACGTCATAGGCCCAATCCACGGGGCTTTTCGCCAGCGTGAGCAGTTCCTGAAACGCTGCGTATCTGGCTTCGGCGTCTTTGGAATGGAGCAGGTCGGCTTTGAGGCGTAAACCGGATTCCATACATTCGTCTCCGTTCAAAAGGACAGCTTATTCAGTCGGGCTTTGAGTGGCCGCCGAGCGCGAGCATCTTGTCCCATTCGCCTAGCAGGTCTTCGATCACGTGCGGCTCGCCCTTCGTCTCGATCTTCAAATCAACGTAGCGGTAAGCGCGGCGCCAATGCGGTCGGAACATGCGGCGGGCGCCGCTGTCGCTCGTGAAGATGGTGAATCACTTTTCATCGCGTCTGGCGTGATGGAATCAGATGGAAAGCGGCATCGCCCTCCTTGATTCTGATGAAGCTGTTCACCGGAAGATTCATAAATTTCTGCGTGACGCCACTTGGCCAGCGCACTTCAACGGCATCAACCTTTGCCCGCTGCTCCAGGCCGAAATGCAGCCGCGTGTCATTTTGCGAGAGATAGCCGCCGCCGCTGCGCTTTTCGTCAATTTGTACGAGGTCGCCCGCGATGACTTTCACCCGCGCGCCGTAAGCGTCGCGGTTGCTCTTGCCGCCGATCAACTCAAGCGCGAGAAAGTTGTTCCGATTGCCGCCGTCGTTGCGGAGAATCGTCGGCGCGCCGTCGAGGTTGTTGATGACCACATCCACATCGCCGTCATTGTCCAAATCGCCGAACGCTGCGCCACGACTGACGGAAAGCTCATTCATTGCCGGGCCGGCTTCCGCCCCTATCTCGGCGAATGCGCCGTTGCGGTTGTTGCGGTAAAACAACTTGCGCTGCGCGTAAGCGATCTTCAGCTTCGCCGTCGCCAGTTGCGGATAGACGTGCCCGTTGACCACCAGCAAATCCAGCCAGCCATCGTTGTCATAATCGAAGAATCCGCAACCCCAGCCGACGTAAGGCAGGCTGGCGCGGCCGGTCTGCGTGGCGTATGACACATCGGTGAAGGTAAATCCTTTTTCGTGCCGGTAAAAAGCGTTGTATTCGTCCGAGAAGTTGGTGACGAAGATACTCCACCGGCCCCGATGATCGTAATCGCCAATCGCCACGCCCATCGAGGCTTGTCCCTTGCCGTCTTCGCTGAACGCCACGCCCGACATCAAACCGATCTCGGAGAAGGTTCCGTCCCCCTTGTTCTGATACAGGTAATTCGCGCCGGTGTCGTTGGCGACGTAGAGATCAATGTGGCCGTCTTCGTTGAAATCACACCACGCCACGCCCAGGCCGAACAGCCCTTCTTTGTCCGCAACGCCAGCCGGTTTGGACACATCGGTGAACGTGCCGTCGCCGTTGTTGCGGAACAGCGAATCGCCCGCGCCTTTCAAGCCTTGCGGGCCGCATTGCACGGGTAGCCCCTGAAACTGGCAGTGTTTTCCTTTGCCGAATTCCGGCAGCGCGTCCCGTTTCAGATCAACGTAATTGGCGACAAACAGGTCGAGCCTGCCGTCGTTGTTGTAATCGCCGAAGGCCGCGCCCGTTGACCAGCGCGGGTCGGCGACGCCGGCTTTCGCGGCTACATCAGTGAACGTGCCGTTACCGTTGTTGCGATAGAGCCGGTTCGCGCCGAAGCAGGTCACATACAGGTCTTCCCAACCATCGTTGTCGTAATCGCCCGCGCAAACTCCCATCCCCCAGCCGGGAAAGCCTACGCCGGCTTTGTTTGTGGCATCGGTGAAAGTCCCGTCGCCGTTGTTGCGCCAGAGTTCGCTGCGCGCGCCGGTGGTCTCGGCGACGGTCGGCGCATTGACGAAATAGATGTCCAGCCAGCCATCGTTGTTGTAATCGAAGAGCGCCACGCCGCCGCTCATGGATTCGAGGATGTATTTCTTTTCCGGCGAATAAGTGTGCTTGAACGTGATCCCACTCGCCTGCGTGATGTCGGTGAAAACCACGCGATGATCGGTTGCCGGCGCCGACAAGGTTACAAGCGCAAGGGGCAGGAGAACACGGAACAAACGGAAATAACGGAACAAACGGAATTCTCCCAGATCGTTTCCGTTTGTTCCGTTATTTCCGTTTGTTCCGTGTTCTCTCTTTGTTTGCACGATGACCTATTGATTGGGCTTGGCATCCAGCGTTTGTTTTGTAATTTCGCGTTTGGAGAGGCTCTCCGCCGGGCGCGCCTTCGATCCGCGCAGCCGCTGAAACTCCGCCAGCGCCTTCTGCTGTTCCGCTGTATTGCCGAGCGCCTGCTGCGCCTGAGCAAGCTGGAACCACGACACCTCGTTCGCCGCGTCGAGCGCGATCGCTTTTCGCAGCGGCGCGAGCGACTCCTCGGCTTTTCCCAAACTCAACAGCGTGCGACCAAGCGCGACCAGCGCCTCTTCAAAATCCGGATAATGTTTGACGGCCTGCGAAAACAATTCGAGCGCTCGATCGAAGCGCGCCGATTTGCGATGTATTTCGCCCGCTTCATACGCCGCGTTGGCGTTGGTCGGATCGAGTTGCAATTCCTGCTCGAACTCTTTCAGGGCTTCGGCTTCGGAAACCGTGTCGTCCGTAGATTGTTTCGCTCGCGCGAGTAGTACGCGACCGATGCGGTAATGAATGCCGGGGCGATTTGGCTGGAGCGACAAGACCTCTTTGTATTCCTGAATCGCCGCGTCGGCGCGCCCCTGGCTCTCATTCGCCTCTCCTGCGGCCAGATGCAGCCAGGGCGAATCCGGCGCGACCTCGGCCAGCTTGACGGTCGAAAGATAAGCGTAGTTTCCGAACAAACGCCCGGCGTGATAGAGCACCTCCGGGTCTTTGGGATAGAGCCTGGTCAATTCCAGCGCGACTTCGACGGCCTTGTCGTCCTGCCGCAAACCGGTATAAGCGCGTTGCAATCGCAATCCGCTTGCGCGTTTCAGCGCCGGATCGGTCGCGCGCTTGAATCCTTTCTCCAACGCCGGCAGCGCTTCCTGGTACCGGCCCAATTCAGTCAACGCCATCGCCAGCAACAGGTCCGTATTGGGTAACAGCGGTTTTAGTTTGAGAGCCTGCCGCAATGAAGGCACAGCCTGTTCAAACCGGCCTTGTTGAAAGTAGATCAGTCCGAGGCGGGCATGGACTTCGGCCGTGTTCGGCGCCAGTTCCCGCATTTTTTCGTAAGCCTGGGCCGCCTGGTCATAACGCCCCGCGGCAAGCGCGTTTTCTCCTTCCTGTGAATATCGCTGTAACTGCGCGGTGTCGGCTGGCTGTGCCCGAACCTCTGAAACGACGCACAAAGCAGACAGACACAACAAGAACACGATTCTAGACAACATGGGTTTCTCCTGAAGAAAGACCCGCCGGGCCGCTGCCGGCCCGGCGGGTGAATTTCCTCAAGCATACTACCGCGAAGATCACCAAACAATCTTCGCGCCAAGCTGGTTGATTCGCGCCGCTCTGGCGCTGAGGATCTTCCCGAAGTTCACCGCATCAGCCGCGTTCCGAACCGGGTTGCCCCACTGGGTATGGTTCCAGGCGTTGAATGACTCAAACCGGAACTGGAAGCTTACTTTCTCCGTAATGGTGAAATTCTTGAACAGACCGGTGTCCCAGTTGTTCGTGCCTGGCAACCGCAGAATGCCACGCCCGGATGTGCCCAGGAACCCGGCCGCTGGCTGTCTGAACGCCGACGTATCAAACCATCGGTCAATGGATTTGATCAATTTAGGCGTTCCCACCAGATCTGCCCGGTTCGTTCCGAAGGTATCATTCAATCCTCCGACATCCGCCGCCGAAATGGTCATGGGGAAGCCCTTTTGGAAGGTGGCGATCGCATTGACCTGCCAGCCGCCAATCACAACGTCAGCAACTTTGGGCATATTGCCGCCGAATCTCTTGCCACGTCCAACCGGCAATTCATAAACCAAACTGCTCACCAACCGGTGGTCAACGTCAAATTCTGAACGGCCTCGGTCACGACGGATATCAGCATTGTCCAGGAATCCCTGCCAACCAGCGACATCGTTTCCGATACCGGCGGCGGCGGATTTGCTATCAATGCTCTTGGCCCAGGTGTAAACCGTGGTGAAGAGCATCGAGTTGCTGCGATGTTCAATTTTGGCGTTGAATGCATTGTAGCTGGAGTTGCCCGACCAATCGCTATCAATGTAGGTAGCGAAGTTAACGAAAGGCCGTCTGGAAAGGACCGGGCAATCCCCTACGGTGGGGGTCGCTGCGCAGAGCGCAGGATTGGAAGGTTTCCGTGATTGGCCGATTTGACGCCGCATCAGCAAGTGCGTCCCTTTTGAACCGATATAATTCAGCTCGAGCGTGGTGTTTTTCATCAGCGAGCGCTGCACGCCGAGTGACCATTGCTGGACATACGGATTGCGTGGTTCCGGCGAAATGTTCACCGCCAGAAAAGTATTGGCGGCAGGTGTCGCCACTGGCTGGCCGGCGAAATTGGGGAACAGCCTGTCGGTGGTAATCAGGTTGGCCTGTCCGAGACTTTGGATATAGTTTCCACGGCTGACATACGGAAAGATGTCCGACGCGCCGTCAATTTCGCGCCCTTCGGCGGAATCGAAGAAGATGCCGTAGCCGCCACGCACCACTGTCTTGTCATCATTGAACGGACGGAAGGCGAAGCCCAGACGCGGCGCAAAGACTTTCTTCGAGGCGTCCGCCGGGTTCCGCCGGTTGGCGAATTTGTAATAGCTCTGGTCGCCGACAATGCCTTTGTCCACCAACGTTTTATCCGCGACCAACAATCCGCCGCGCGGGTTGGACAAATCGCGCCAGCCCATCCGGTCATTGCTTTCAAAGGGAATCGTGCGGAAATCGTAACGCAGCCCCAGATTCAGTGTGAGCCGGGACGTGACTTTCCAGTCATCCTGGATGTAGGGCGCCAAATACCAGTAGTTGAACTGGCGCGGATTGCCCACTTTGCCCTGCACACTGAAACCCGCCGGCTGGAAGACGCTCGCGCCCGAGAAATAGCCCAGCAGGAAATCCGCAATCGCGTGGTCGCGGGTCCGGTTGCCGGTGAAAAAGCCGCTGTACGTGAACTGGCCCAGGAAATCGTTCGCCAGATCGCGTTGGAGCGACCATTTGCGGAAGTTGGCGCCGAAGTTCAGCGTGTGATTGCCGCGAATCCAGGTGGTGGTATTGCTGATGTCCCACATCGGTTGAAAGCTGGCCGTATAATCGTTGACCGCGCTGCCGCCGCCGGAAAGCCTGCTCCCGTACCCGCAAAACCAACCGCCGGGTAGGTCCGCTGGACATCGGGTATTCCCGTGAAAACCCCTGTCAGTTGAAGCGCGTCAATATCGGACTGGGGCGCCGCAGGCCCATTCTCATCGGCTCTGGCCTCAATGTAACCGAGGCGAAACTGATTCACGAGACTCGCGCCAAAAGGCATCGTGTGGGAGACCTGCCAGTTCCTGGTCTTTTGGATAAAGAACCTGTCGCCCAATTCCGTCGTGTTGCCGGCGGCGGTGTTTGTGTAATCGCTATTGGTGAAACGTCCGAAGACCGAGCCAAAGCGGCCCAGTTGTTGGTCGCCGCGGATGGTGTACTGGTTCTGATCCAGAGGCAAATTCCGATTCCGAAGATAATTCCCACTTGCGCCAGTGAAGTTCGGGGCGGGGAAGAATTTCGCCACCGCCAGGCGCGACACACGGGAGAAGCGGTTCTGCGGAACGGTGTTGTTCGGGAAAGGCTGGCCAGTCACCGGGTCAATGATCTGGGTCGTGAATCGGCCCGCCAGTTGATCCGGGGTCGGGACCGTCAACAGATCAGAGAATCCCAAGGTCCTCTTATAGCCTTCGAAATTCACCAGCCAGAAAGACTTGTTCCGCCCGTTATAGAGCTTCGGAATCCACACCGGCCCGCCGGCCACGAAGCCATACTGATTCTGCCGCAGCTTGGTCTTCTTCACGCCGCGCGCATTATTGAAAAAGTTATTGGCGTCGAAGGCGTCATTGCGACCGAACCAGAAGACCGATCCGTGCAGATCGTTCGTGCCTGTCTTGCTGACGATGTTGACCTGATTGGCGCTGAAGCCGTATTCAGCGGAGTAAGCTCCGGTCTGTTCTTTGAACTCCTGAATGGCGTCAATGGACAAGATGGCGGCCGGGGTCCCCAGCGCCGTATCGGTGTTCGAGGTACCATCCAGCAGATAATTATTCGAGGTCGGCCGGGCGCCATTGATGCTGATCGCGTTTCCCGCTCCCTGGCGCATCCCGCCCTGCTCACCGTTGGTTTCAACCGTGCCGCCGTTTAGAAACAAGAGGGACAGGAAATTGCGTCCGTTGAGCGGCAGTTGCGTGACCTGTCGCTGGGAAACGATCTGTCCGATTGAGGCCGTCTCGGTGTCGAGCGCCACCGCGCCCGATTCCACCTCGACGATGGCGCTGACCTCGCCGACCGTCAGATCGAAGTCGGCGCGGACGATCTGGTCAACGTTGATCGAGATGTTAGATTTCTTGGAGGCGCGGAACCCCTGCTGCTCCACCGTCACAGCGTAAACGCCCACGGGGAGAAGCGGGAAGACATAGACGCCTTCGTCGTTGGTAGTGGTCTCGCGCGACAAGCCGGTGGACGCGCTGCTGACCTTGACCTTGGCTTTGGCGACCGCGGCTCCGTTCGCGTCCTTCACCATGCCGGTAATCTGCCCCGTAGCCGTCTGCGCGATCGCTACGCCTGCCGCTCCGAACAGAAAAGCGGACACGGCGATGAGCATAACTACAACTCTTCGTCTCATTGGTAGTGTCTCCTTTCAAAATTATTTGCAGGTTGCTGGTAATGCGCGAGCGCCCTCGCGTGACACACGCTGACGCTGACGCACGGATCATCAAATTTGGTTCGGAATACATCCCAGCATTTGGCCAGATGGGTTTTGCTAGTCTTTGTCTCTTGTCAGCACTGCGTTGAAAATCTCGGTCCGCCAGTCGGAGATCGAATCGCTCATCAACGCGCGCAACTTCGCCCCGCTCAAGCGGGGCAGCGCTTCAACGATCTTTTCGTGTTGGGCGGCGCTGACCAGGTACGACTCGCGCTCGCGGCGGTCCTTCATCAAAAAGAAGGCGAAGAGCGGCGCCACGATGCGCTCCAGACAGTCGACCAGATACTCGTTACCCGAAATCTCCCAGAGTTTGCGATGGAAGGCCAAGTCGTTTTGATAAAACTGATCGAGGTCATGCGCCCGCGCGCCCTCCTTCATCTTGGCGGTGATGCCGCGCAGGTCTTCGATGTCTGCCGGCGTGACGTTCTCCTTCGCCCACTCGATGGCTACCGATTCCAGTTCTATGCGCAGGCGGAAAATCTTCTCCACGTCGCGCTGTTCCAGCTTGGTAACGGTCGTGCCCTTGTAAGGAACTTTCTGAACGTAGCCCTGATGTTCCAGCTCGATCAGCGCCTCGCGCACCAGCGGAATGCCCGCGCCAAGCTGCTGCGCGACCTTACTCTCGACGATTGGATCGCCGGGTTGAATCACGCCGCTCAGAATCGCCTCCTTGAACGAAGCGACCACCTGATCCCGTTTCGAGACAGGCTGGATCAGCTTTAA
>Ga0187892_10008970_pt1 | contig 13397 bp, 11 predicted proteins | sample MA1701073metaG_FD_139345 | JGI IMG/M metagenome (GOLD analysis project Ga0187892, IMG submission 139345) | Bio-ooze microbial communities from a basaltic lava cave in the Kipuka Kanohina Cave System on the Island of Hawaii, USA - MA170107-3 metaG ...
CGGGGCCGTTCCAACCCGCGTCGGGTCAAGCGACGAACCAAACAACATCTGCCACGTAAGGGAAACGAACCGATGAATGTCCGCTACGACTGGACACCACATATCGTTAAGTGAACACCATTGAGGATGTCCCCGATAAGATGCAGCAGAGATCCGCCCGCGCTTGTCGCCAGTTCAACGTATTCGCGCTGTTTTGGCGTGAGGCCCATATCGTGTAGCAGGTCGAGTATGCTTAACACGCCGCTTAAGGGTGTGCGCAATTCATGGCTTACATTGGCGGCGAATTCGCTCTTGATGCGAGCCAGCTCCAAGGCGGCGTCCCGCGCCTTTTCAAGCTCGCCTTCGCGCGCTTCGAGAACCGCCATCATGGTATTAAACGCGATTTCCATCTCGACGATGTCTTTTGTTCCCTGCAGCTTCGCGCGCACTTCTTTTTCTCCTGCTTCTGCACGCTTCATGATGTCAGCCAGGTTTCTGAGCGGTGTCGTCAGCCGTGCCGTGCTCGCAAGCAGGATGAGGAGCAGCAGGACGGCAAGCGCGATCGATACGCCGCGATTGGTCCCCAGGATCTTGCCCGCCAGGGCGCGTATGTCTTCCTTTCCCATCACCCCGCGCACGTATCCGAGGAGCTCGGTCGCATCTGGGCTGCTGGCGAACGGCGAGTGGCGGTCCTCCCTGCTTCCTCCCTGAGCCTGCACGGGTGCGACAAAATACCAGTGATCCCGGGTCTCTTGATCCAGTTGCAGGCGCTCTGGCCATTGCGCGGGACCCCCGGGAGGTAGGCTTACAACACCTTTAACGAGCAGTGCCTTATGAGCCAGATCGAAAACGCCCACCCCCCGCACGCCCGGAAAGGCCAGTATCGCCTCGGTTGCTTCCTTGGCGTTTTCCGAGCTTTGATAGAGCAACGCCAGCGTGCTCTGGGCGGCGAGGGTCTGAGTGGCTTGTCGTCCCTGCTCGATGATCTGTTCGCGCAGAAGCCGATTGGAGAGGGTGGAAGTGGCGAGCGATGAAGCCAGTGCGAGGCAAGCGATGCCGATAGTGAAAACCAGCACGAGTTGCTGGCGGAAGCTGATGCCGCTCAGCCTCGGGGCAACCGATCCCGATTCGCCTGCTGATGTAGCCATTGTCCTCAGGGATAGCTCAGGGAATACTGGCTCCGGTCTCGGCTCGACAAGTCGAGCCCCAAGTGATCGGCGGTGCGCAGATTCACCGCCGTTGACAAGTCCCTTAGCGGAACAATGTCGTCGTTTCCAGGGCTTGCGCCTTTTGTCGCCATTGTGGCGAGACGGCGCCCCATTCCCACGTTATCGGGGTAGAGTGAGAATAAGGCTCCCCGCTTCACGTGCGTTGGATTGCTGGAGAAGACCACCAGGTTTCCATCCCAAGCTTCTTTAAGTATAAATGGCAAAACGGCTTGTTCATCCAAGGTGGTGTCATCCTGCAGTAGCCAAATGGCGTCGGCCTGAGCCCGCACGTCTTGCAATACCTCACGGTACACCAACGCCGATTCGCGGATGTTTTTGGCGGGAAAGGCCCGAAGGGTTAAGCCTCGTCGTTGCGCCGCTTCTTGCGCGCGCTTGATCAGCCATGCGTTTCGCTCTGGGTTGTACACGACATTGATCCGTTTCGTTGCCGGGCTCAGGTCTTTTAAGCGTTCGAAAACGACCTCGGGATCGGCAGCGAGGGTAATGCCCATGACGTCTCGCGTTGTCGTGTCCGGATCTATCAGCACAGCGCCGACGACAGGCCGCATCGGGTCCGGCAATTTATCGGCAAGCTCAAGCCCGCTCGCGCCCAACGCGATGAGCGTCCCGATGCCTTCCTGGGTTAACCAGCCAAGGATGTTCTCAACGGGCTCATTGGGTTTCAGCACATACTCCTTTATCGGGAATCGACCCCCTTTTTCGATGCCTTCTATGATGCTCAGAAAGATGCTTTGATAAGGCTCCCGAGTTTCAGGATAGACCACGGCAACTGTCTCTGCGCCGATGGGATTGGCTGACAAGAGGCCGAGCAAGGAGGAAATGATGCAAAGGCGTGACGGCATGAAGCATGGTTTTTTGACTGGGTCGTCAATCACGGCGCATCGGCTCGTAGGTGAGTAACAATCAGAACCGAAACCTCACCTCGCCATAGAAGCTACGCCCGGCCTGAGGCAGGTCATCGGGGATGAAGGCGGTAGGTATCCCAGTCAGGCTGGGCTCGCGCACATCAGAATCGAATAAGTTGCGCACCGAAAAGGCGACATCCCAATGGTCTTTAATGTCACTCCTTCGCAGCGTGAGATCTACCGTGCTGTAATCATCGATCGCGGGACGGTTGTCCCTCGCCACCCGATCGCGGTCGACGATCCAGTTTAGTTGGGGACTGAAATGCCACTTCGGCAGAAACTCCCAGTCCGCCCGCACATACACCTGGTGGTGAGGAGCGTTGCCCGCGTCTTCGTTGCTCGTATCATCTTCTGAGATCTGGAACGCGTAGTTCCCCAGTAATCGGAAATAGGGAGTGGCCTGCCAGTCCGCTTCGATCTCCAGCCCGTATCCCGTTTGCTCTCCGGTATTCTGTGCGGTAGAGCTCGTCGCTCCTGGGTCTGGCACGAACCGGATGATGTCGCTCCACAAATACCGGTACACATTCGAGCTTAATCTCAAATCTTCTATGGGGAAGTAATCGAAGGCGAGCTCGACTGTGCGTATCTTTTCAGGTTCTAGATCGGGATTTCCCAGCGCGACGGGATTGTTGATGTTTCGCGTTTCCGCAAATGAGGGTGCGCGGAAGGCCTCACCATAAAGCAATTTGCTGGTCAGGTTTTGCCGCGTTTGCCAGACCAAGGCGAAACGCGGATTCACCGTGTTGCCGAAATCGGAAAAGTTATCGTAGCGGACGTCTCCGGTTAACTCCCAGTCGTTAGCGAAACGCCAGGAGTCTTGTAGAAAGAAATAGTAATTTTTTCGGTCGCCTTCGTTTAAAAATACAAATGGCGTATCTGTGGTTTCTACCAGCCGACCGCCCGGTGGCTCAATGCGAGTGCCGGTCGAGGGATCGATCCCAAAGTTCTTGCTCTCTTTCACCTTCCATATATTCGCGTAATTGAACCCCACCCCCATACGCAAGACATGGCGTTCGAATCCCGTGTAAAACGCCGAGACATTGAAGCGGGCGTGGCGTTCGAAGACCTCTGGGTTACCGATGAATCCGTTAGCAAAGAGGGCAGGTATTCCTACGGGGCTAATGTTGCCATCGGGGCTGATGGGAAGCACCGTCCCGCGGAGAAACAGCAGCACATTGCGGTCAACCTCTTGACTTGTGTCGAAATAACTGACTTGCGCCTCGAGATCCCAATGCTCTGTTAGTAAGGGATTATGATAGGTCAAATCCACATTCCAGCGGTCGCTCTCAAAGCGACCGTCAGGGTCTAGCGCCTGTGCCAGGCCTGGGCCTGTTCCGATGTCCTGGCGCCGCTGCAAACCGGCCCGCATCCGCCAGTTTCCACGGTGGACGTCTAATCGAGCATCGATGTTCTCGCGCTGCACATTAACAGGCCCGGGCGCCAAAGATGCATTGGTGCCGAATATGCTGTCAAACAGAGTTTGGAGATCGGCGTCGATGTTCTCGCGCTGGCCATCTGTGTCGTGGTATTCCAGCATCGCCGCGACTTCGAATCCCTTATAGGTGCCGCCGTGCAGCATCCAACCGTCCCAGGTATCAAAGCTGCTGCCGCGCCCCCCGATCTCAGTCCCATCGATATCGAGTGCGGTTTTCGTAATGATGTTAATCACGCCCGCAAAGGCGTCTGCCCCATAAACCGCCGAACCCGGACCGCGTATGACCTCGATGCGCTGAATCGCTTCAACGGGCATCCCTCCCCAAACACCGTTTCTATTGCCTTGGAAAAGATTTGTGATCGGTATGCCGTTAATCAATACTAAAACTTGTGGGTTGAAATCGGAGAAGATCCCTCGAATGGTGTAGATCGGATTGTATTCAATGGCACTCCTTGCGACATGGAGCCCCGGAACCGTTTCGAGAATCTCGTCGAGATCGGTTGCGCCAATCGCCTTGATGTCTTCTGCAGTGATGACCGTAGTGACTGCGGGAGCTTTGGAAATGGGTTGTTTTTTACCTGTCGCGATGGTTATCAGCTCTTCATCGCCGTATACCTGGAGCAGAGCTTTTTCATCGCTAAGGTCTTGAGCATTCAAGCGAAACGAGCCTAGGATTAAAGGTAAAAGTATCACCAGATACCTTCTTCTGAGTGGTTTCATCACTGACGCTCTTCACCCCGTTTAGGATTTAAGTTGCGCTCCCATCTTCTGTGGCATGCGCCCTCGTAGCGGATGCGGCCGCATCGCAACGGGAACAGCGCACCTTCAGGTTTTGCGTATGTGTCCACATAGCAAGCAAACATTCCGACAGAAAAACTCAAGACCATATATTTGTAATATTCACGTCGAGACAATCCTTGGTCCGCGGCCAATCCAGCAGCCACGACCGCGATATTCATAGGTAAGCGCAAGCCGTCGTCCAATAAAGCCCGCTCGACAGCAAAAGCAAGTTTTATAAACTTACCATCGGCGAACCCTAGGTTATTAGCGAGCGCCATGAGGGGGTCAATACGTTCATCACGTCGCGCGATCGGTCGACCATATCCAAAAATTCGCTGGTACTTTTTGATTTCCGAGTGAATGATTTCGGGTAACTCAGTGCCCGAATCTAATTGTTCCTGTGCACGGAACAAAAAGTCGATCGCACGAATGTCAGGACGACGTCCGTAGATTGACGCTTCGGATACAGCGTTGGCAGCTCCAATACCTAGTCCAGCCGAGCTTCTAACGGTGCCGCTGAGCGCCGCGACGCGATTGTTCCAGAGTCTTGGATCCGGATAGCTGGTGCAGATCGTCCAAATACCTTCGAATAATCGGAGCTGTTTTTCATCAAAAACCCGTCCTGTGACGCCATACAGTAGCAAGCCCATCCACGATGAGTCCTTAAGTTCATGGAAAAGATCCTTGCCGCGAAACACCACCCGTTCCCCCGGAAACCAGGCGCCGACGTTTGTAACCCAGCGGTTTTCGTGTTCCAAAAGTGTCTTTGGTCCTCGCATATCGCAGCCGCTTAGCCCTGAGCCGTGACTGGGCCGGGGTCATCTTCCAGGATCAGGCCATCGGAGAAGAACGGGTATTTACGCCAGCCGTACTCGCGTTGCTCCAACGCATGGGCAGCGGCGCCGGGCAGGCGCAATAAGAGGAACAACATCTCGCCTTGCTCGACCGTGAGGTCTAGGTCGATCATCGCCGCGGCCGCGACGCCGGTCAGTGCCAATGGGCAATTGGCGGCAGCCTCTAATGCCTCGCGATTCTGTTGGAGCCAATTCAAGGCAACACCAGCGCTGTATTGTGCAAGCGCCACGAGCGTTTGGCATACGGGCGTTCTGCAACTGGCCCCGTGCGGGTCGAAACCAGGCGGATGTTCCATGGGCAACCAGACATCGGCTCGCTCCTCTTGCGGGGGGCGTTTAATATGCCGCTGCCAACGTTCGAGGTCTTGGCCGCAGACTTGCCAGCATTCCATCGCGTGCTAGACCTCGCGGGCGCCGCCCAGATTTCCCGCACCCACTGCCAGCGCGGCTATCAGGCAGGACGCGGACGTCGAGCCCCCCACGCCGGCGCAACTGGCCGCCTGTACGCTATGGTCGCGAGGTCCTGGATTGGCGAGCGCAACGGCGAGCGTTTCGAGCAGATGCACTTGCTCGGTGCTAGGACGCTCCAGTTTGAAAAGCAGGTAGAGATATTCGAACCAGCTTGCCTTGCCCAGCAAGTCGCCATAGACGTCATAGCCGGAACAATAGCAACGAGCGGCAGCAAAGGGGTTGTCAGGCTCCGGCTCTTCGTTCCAGATCCGGCTGTGGATGACCTCTTGCACCTCATCGTGATTCATTTAACGGCCTGTAAAACGCGGGTCCGCGTGCGCATAGGCGGTATTTCCTCGGGATCCACGAGAACGTCCAGCACGGCCGGCCCATCGCCCTCGCACAGGGCGCGAACGTTGAGTTCCAATAGGTCTTGCGGGAATTTAATGGTATAGCCCTGAGCGCCCAGCGCCTGCGCATAACTGGCGAAATCGATTTGCGGTAGCTCGTACCCGATGGGTTCGGCCCCGGCTAGCCGCTGGCCGTGCTTTACCATCCCATAAGCCGCATCGTTGAGGATGACGAAGATGATGGGGAGCCGTTCTTGGATGGCCACCGTGATCTCCTGCCCTCCCATCAGCACCGCGCCATCACCGGTGATGCATACCACGGGACGGAGCATGTGGTGGCCCAGAGCCGTGCCGACAGCGGCGCCGATGGCCCAAGCCATGGAGGCGAACTCCAGGGAAGTGCGAAAAAAGCCCGGGTTTGTATTCCGGGCCCCGCCGATGCGCCGATCAAATGGATGCAGATGATGAGTTACCCAGGCCACGCTGTTCCCTGTATCGGCGAGATAGCAGGTACTGGGCGGAAAGATCTCTGCTAACACACGCATCAGGCGCTGGGGTTTGATGGGCATGGAATCGTTGAAACATTTCAATGCATCGTGCATGCTGAAGTTCAATGTACCGTTCTTGCGTGAGGCATTTTCGACCATTTGCCGACGCCACGTATCGGTCACTGTAGCCACATCCCGATCCGGACGGCGCTTGCACATGTGCGCGAGCACGTATTCAAAGATGGTGAGGAGATGTCCGCGTATGTGCAGCTTTGCCATAGGGGAACGGGTAAGCCATCCCTCTACCGATTCGACATGTACCAGGCGTTCGTTAAGCAGCGTAGTGCAGTCCCAGCCACCCGTAGCCCATTCTCCCAGTTTCGTTCCGATAGCCACCACCAGATCGGTATTTGGATCCGTTAAGGCCTGGTTCGCGCCATCGTGACCGGCAAATCCCACCACGCCTCGAAACAGGGGATGATACGGGTTTACCAAACCCTTGCCGTGCGGTGTGGCGAGAATGGTTGCATTTGTCAGCGCTGCGAGATCCAAGATAGTACCAGCCGCCTCGAAGCAACCGTTGCCGATGACAAACACGATCTTTCTTGCGTCTTCCATGAGCTTGCATAATTTGACTGTGGCCTCGTAGTCGATAAGAGAAAAGCGCGTGATCAGGTCGACTAGATCATAGGATGGGCTTTCCACCGAGGAGGATGAGCGCAGCACATCGAGCGGGATGCTCAGATGCACGGGGCCGTTCGGTGAATGGAACGCGCTCATGACGGCGGTGACCAATTTGTGCTCGAACTGATCGGGGTGTGAAACCAGCGTGTTGTAGCGCGTGCAGTACTGGAACATTCCCACTGTGCTGGTACCGGTGCAGGAGGACTCCTGAAAGGCGCCACGTCCGAAGTAGGCGAGCGCGGTCTGCGCCGTGATGACGAGCATGGGGATCTGGTCTTCGTAAGCGCAGGCGACACCGGTGATCAGATTCGTCGTCCCTGGCCCGGTTGTGCCACAACAGACCCCCAAACGACCCGTCTCGCGGGCGTAACCGTCGGCCATGAACGCGGCGCCGCTTTCGTGGCGTGCTACTACGGGTCGGGGCCCACCGCGCCGAGCGCTGCGCGCAAGAGCGTTATATAACGGTTCGATAGCTCCGCCCGGGATGCCGAAGACATATTCGACACCGATTCTCTCTAGATACGAAACCAGCAGGTCGCCCAGCTCGTACACACGCCTAACATCGGTCATTGCTTCCGTGCCACTCGTTTTTATCGGCTCCTGCGGGTAAGAAATCGAATACCATAGAGGATATCGGTTGTTTGCACGCGCTACACAGACATAACTATGACCCAGTGGGTCGGCTTCTTAAGATATAGACAAGTTGTGCAAAATATTCGAGTTCTCTGGAACGAGGGGCGATTTGCTAAGGATTTGTTGGGACATTTTCGCGATCGGGACACCGATCCCTGTTGCCCCGGCATTTCGGGCGGACATGCCCCCTTGCGGTACACTCTGTTAATATACGCACGCGCAACAGGCTGCATCGAACGGACGGAGAAAACGGCTGATGAATAAACAACGGGCCTATTTGTTTATATTGCTTGCAGCGGCGGCCGCTCCCGTCGGCGCCGATGCGGAGCTGGAGCAGCGGCTCGCGGCAAAGGTGAAGTCGATCCTCCCGGGCGCCGAAATCCAGGCTATTTCGGCTTCCGCTATTCCGGGAATGTACGAGGTTATCGTCAACGGCGATCTCTTGTATTTGACCGGCGACGGGCGTTATGCCTTACAGGGCGACCTGATGGACCTGGAACAGCGACGCAATCTAAGCGAAGAGCGCCGCTCCGACGTGCGACGACTGGCGCTGAGGGCTGTCGATGTGAGTAAAACGATCGAGTTCGCGCCCCAGAGCCCAAAACACGCTCTTTATGTCTTCACCGATGTGGATTGTAGTTATTGTCGACGGATGCATGCGGAGATCGATCAGCTACTACAAGCCGGTGTCGCCGTGCGTTATCTCGCCTTCCCGCGCGCTGGCTTAGGTTCCTCATCGTACGATAAAACAGTATCGGTCTGGTGTGCCAAGGATCGCAAACAGGCTCTGACCGATGCCAAGTTAGGCAAGTCTGTCGAAGCGGCTAAATGCGATGCGCCGGTGGCGGACCAATTCGAACTTGGCCAGCGCTTAGGCGTCAAGGGCACGCCCGCGACCTTCCTGGAAAACGGGGAACAAGTGGGCGGTTATGTTCCGCCGCGGCGATTGATCGAGCATTTAAACAGTGGATCGTAGAGGGAAGACTATGGGCTTTTAGGGCAGGCCACTGAAGCTTTCGATGATCGCCCTATCCGTGGCGCCGTTTTTGCGCTTGTCCAAGCGCACGGGGAGATAGCGTAATGCGGAGGCGCACCAGAGGGTGGTGGATCGGTTCGGCTTTTCGTTGGTGCGTTCCAACTTGAGGGTTTTCAGCTTTCCGAGCGGGGTTTCAAGGATCTCCTCGCCCACGGCCGCAAAGCGGTAGGTTTTGATCTCGTGCTCGTCCACAAACTCGTATTCCAACGGCCGTTTGCCGACTTGAAGATCCGACATGATCGCAAGTTGATAGCTCAGTTTGTCCAATAGGCCGCGACGGGCAATCAAGCGCCAGGCGTCCTTACCATTGCTACCCAGGATACGGCCGTTGCTCCAATCGAAACGCACCGTAATCGACTTTGGTTCGCTACCGGTGCGAAAGTAGGAGTAACTCTGGGAATAGACCTGGTTTCCTGCGAGGCTCCAACGACTTTGCTCGGTGATCTGACCTGGGACAACCAGTTTAGCTAAGCCCGTAGCCCTGCTCTGAGACTCAAAGCTATAATCCCCGTCGGCCTGCCTGCTGAGCTGGCGAGTCATGGTGGCGAAACGCACCCCCTGGGTGGACAGCGAATAGGCAACGGTAAACGGTTTTAGGGTCGCTGGTGGACTTACCGCTTCGGCCAGCCCTAGGGTGAAGATGAATAGAAGACCTGTCACCCGCGTTCAGGGCACCTGGAACAATTCCAAGCGCCGGCGTGGCGATCCCGTTTGTCGCACCCTCTTTTTTACTGGGATTTCCATACCATAGCTATTATAGGCTCTGGGAAAACCGAATGAATAGTCCTGCTTTGCTGGCACTGAAGGGCGCCCGCGTTTTGGTGGTCGGAGATGTTATCTTGGACCGCTACTGATACGGAGCAACAAGGCGTATATCGCCCGAAGCACCCGTTCCCATCGTTCAGGTGCAACGCACCGAGGAGCGTGCGGGAGGGGCGGGGAATGTCGCTTTAAACGTGCGCAGCCTCGGGGGACAGACGGTACTGATCGGGGTCACTGGCCCCGATGCCGCCGCCGAGACCCTGCGCGGTCTTCTGCAACAAAGAGGAGTAGAATGCCGCTTTGTCGAGGTGGAAGGGTTCCCGACCGTAACCAAGCTGCGCGTGTTGAGCCAGCACCAACAATTGATCCGCTTGGATTTTGAGGACGACGACCTAGCAGTTCCCTGGGGATCCGTGATCGGCGCCTATCGCCAGCATATAAAGGGTACCAACGTGGTATTGCTATCCGACTACGCCAAGGGCAGCCTTGGCTGTGCCGTTGAGCTGATCCGATTAGCGCGGAAGGCGGGAAAGCCCGTGCTGGTAGATCCCAAGGGCAGCGACTTCACCCGCTATCGGGGGGCAACGGTGATCACGCCGAATTGGAGCGAGTTTATAACTATCGTGGGGCCCTGCGAGGATGAGGAGACAGTTGAACAGAAAGCCCGCGGTCTGTGTGAACAGTTAGCGCTTGAGGCATTGCTGATAACCCGAGGCGAACGGGGCATGACCTTGATCCCTCACCAGGGTGAACGCAGGGATCTGCCGGCGCACGCGGCGGAGGTATACGATGTGACAGGCGCTGGGGATACCGTGATAGCAACCTTAGCCACGACCTTGGCTGCCGGGCTTAGCCTCCCCGAAGCCACCGCTCTCGCCAATACCGCGGCGGGACTGGTGGTCGCCAAACTCGGGACCGCAAGCGTGAGCATGGCGGAGGTTATCGCGGCGCTGCACATGCACCCGCACACCGCTTCCGGGATCGTGGGCGAGGACCAGTTAATGACCTTGGTGGCCGAAGCACGCGGGCGTGGACAGCGTATCGTGATGACCAATGGGTGCTTCGACATCCTGCATGCGGACCATGTGTATTATCTCGAGGCGGCACGCAAGCTCGGCGATCGCTTGATCGTCGCCGTCAACGATGACGCCTCGGTAAGGCGCTTAAAGGGATCGGATCGCCCGGTGAACCCCCTCCCCCGCCGCATGCTAGTGCTGGATGCGCTCACGGCTGTGGATTGGGTGGTGCCTTTCCCCGAGGATACCCCAGAGCACTTGATCGCCCGCTTGCTGCCTGATGTGCTGGTAAAAAGGGGCGACTATTCCCCGGACCGGATCGCCGGTGCGTCCCTAGTCAAAGCGCATGGGGGTGAGGTCGTCGTGATCGACTACCTTGAAGGGTTCTCGACGACCGAGCTTATCGATTCTCTACAGCGTGTGACCCTATCGCGAGCGCTATGATCGTAGTCACCGGTGGAGCCGGATTTGTCGGCAGCAATCTCGTTCACACGCTTAACAGGCAGCTGGATGAGGATATTCTGGTCGTCGATGACCTCACCGATGGAGCAAAATTCCGTAATCTGATCGGTACCCGCATCAGCGACTATTGGGATAAGGACGAACTGCTCGAGCGCCTACCTACACTGAAGCCGCTGCGCGCGGTGTTTCACTTAGGGGCTTGCACCACGACCACGGAGTGGGACGGCCGTTACATGATGAAAAACAACTACGCCTATTCCCGTTGCCTGTTGGATTTGTGCGCCGGGCATGGGGTCCCGTTCATTTACGCCTCTAGCGCCGCCGTTTATGGAAGGGGAGCAGATTTTCGCGAAGATGGCGCCCCCATGCAGCCCCTGAACGTTTATGGTTATTCCAAGTTGCTATTCGACCAATACGTTTTGCGCCGGTTTTCTAGCCTGCGCAGCCAAGTGGTGGGATTGCGCTATTTCAATGTCTATGGACCCAGGGAGCAGCATAAAGGCCCCATGGCCAGCGTCGCCTACCACTTTTACTGCCAGTTGTTGGAGCGCGGTCGCGTGTGTCTGTTCGAGGGCAGCGATGGCTACGGGAACGGCGAGCAACGGCGTGATTTCGTGTTCGTAGATGATGTAGTGGCGGTAACCCTATGGTTTCTGTCTCATCCCGATAAGTCGGGGATATTCATCCTGGGCACGGGCCGCAGCCAGAGCTTCAATGAGCTCGCCAACGCCGTGATCGCGCATCAAGGCAGTGGGTTCATCGAGTACATTCCGTTCCCGACCCAGCTCTTGGGTTGTTACCAAAGCTACACCCAAGCGGACATCAGTGCCTTGCGCGAAGCCGGTTACAGAGGGGAATTTCGCACCGTCGAGCAGGGGGTGGCGAGCTACATGCGGTGGTTGAGCACGCACCGCACGGCGTGAAGCATGAGCTAGCGAGAGCGCTTTATACGCTTTTGGCGCACCTGCTATTTCCCCTCGTGTTGGCACGCCTCGCATGGCAAGGGATCCGGCAACCCGCCTATTGGCACCGCTGGCCCGAGCGTTTTGGTTTTGCAGCTGTCAATGGCTCTGTGCACGGTGCGATCTGGTTTCACGCGGTATCGGTCGGCGAGGCGAATTCTACGGTCCCACTCGTTACTGGCGTGCGCGAGGCGTATCCCGAGCTGCCGGTGTTGATCTCGACCACGACCCCGACTGGCGCTGAATGCGTGCGGCGTCAGTTAGGCGGTGTCGCTATCCACCGCTATGTACCCTACGATCTCCCCTGGGCGGTGGGTGGTTTCCTCAAGCGTGTCAGACCACGGCTTTTGGTGCTGATGGAAGCAGAGCTTTGGCCTAACTTGTTGCGAGGCTGCGCCTGCCGTGGGGTACCCGTCGTTTTGGCCAATGCCCGCATCTCTGAAAAGTCCTTTCATCGGTATCGACGTTTATCTTGGCTCACTCAGGCTATGCTGCAGAACGTCACGGCCGTGGCAGCACAATCGACACAAGATGCCGAGCGACTGGTGGCCTTAGGCGTGGCAGCGAGCCGGGTGAATGTCAGCGGCAATATCAAGTTTGATCTGGAGCTCCCAGCCGATCTGAAGGCTCGCGCGCAAGCGACCCGCGCCTTGCTCGGCTTAGACAGACCGGTATGGATCGCGGCGAGCACCCATGCCGGCGAGGAGGCCGCCGTGTTAGAGGCGCATCGGCTCGTGCTCGGCCACAGAGAGGATTGCTTGTTGCTGCTCGCGCCGCGCCACCCGCCGCGTTTTGCCGAAGTGGGAGAGTTGATCAAAAAGCGAGGCTTTCGTTACCTCGAACGAAGTGCCGGAAAAACGGCAGCGCCACAAGACCAAGTCTTCCTGCTCGATTCCTTGGGAGAGTTGCTTGAATTCTACGCCGCCACCGATCTGGCTTTCGTCGGCGGCAGTCTAGAGAACGTAGGCGGGCACAATATGCTGGAACCGGCCGCGGTGGGGATCCCCGTGCTCACCGGGCCCTATGTATCAAACTTCCTCGAGATCAGTGGACTGCTTAGTGAGGCGGGCGCCGTTCAAATAGTCCACGACAGCATAGAGCTTGCGGACAAGGTGGTGAAACTATTGTCTGATCCATCGCTACGCCAGAAACGGGGCCGGCGAGGGCAACAAGTGATCGATCGCAATAAGGGAGCAGCCGTCCGTGTTGCGACTTTGATCAAAGCGTGTATCGGCACCTGAGACACGCTTAGCTACTTTCCGGCGCAAAAATCGCACCTTAGAGGATCAGTGTGGCCGGGACGAAATGCCAATGCAGTGACCGTCCTGAGGACAGCCACTTTGGTGACTGGGATGAAGGGAAGGAGCTTCAG
>Ga0187892_10008971_pt1 | contig 13394 bp, 9 predicted proteins | sample MA1701073metaG_FD_139345 | JGI IMG/M metagenome (GOLD analysis project Ga0187892, IMG submission 139345) | Bio-ooze microbial communities from a basaltic lava cave in the Kipuka Kanohina Cave System on the Island of Hawaii, USA - MA170107-3 metaG ...
ATGCTCGCCGCGGCCGACGCCGGCGCCCATGAGCGCCATGCCCATGCCCGACATGATCGTGCGCACGTCGGCGAAGTCCAGGTTGATGAGCCCGGGCACCAGGATCAGATCGGAGATACCCTGCACCGCCTGCAGGAGCACGGAGTCCGCGACCTTGAAGGCTTCGACGAGCGGCGTGCCGCGGTCGACCACGGCGAGCAGCCGCTGGTTCGGGATCGTGATCAGCGTGTCCACGACGCTCCGGAGCTCCGCCATCCCCGCCTCGGCCTGCTGCCCGCGCTTGCGTCCCTCGAACGCGAACGGCTTGGTGACGACGGCGACGGTCAGGATGCCGAGCTCCTTGGCCACGCCCGCCACCACCGGGGCCGAGCCGGTGCCGGTGCCGCCGCCGAGCCCGGCGGTGACGAACACCATGTCGGCCCCCTCCAGGACCTCGCAGATCCTGTCGCGGTCCTCGAGCGCGGCGTTCCGTCCCACCTCGGGATCGGAGCCGGCGCCGAGCCCGGCCGTCAGCCGCGCGCCGAGCTGGATCTTGACCGGCGCCGGCGAGGCACGCAGCGCCTGCAGATCCGTGTTCGCGACGATGAAGTCGACGCCGCTGAACTCGGCGTCCATCATCCGGTTGATGGCGTTGGAGCCGCCGCCCCCGAGACCGATGACCTTGATCTTCGCCGCCTCGCGCACCTCTTCCTCGATCTCGAACACCGGCTGCCGCCCGCGAGTGTGCTCCATCGGCTCCTCCTTGACCTCCGAACGTGAGTGTCCAGAGCCACCGGCCGTCAGGGTAGTCTGCGGCCGGCTGCGGTCCTGCCGTCTAGAAGAGTTCGCCAACCCAGTGCCTCATCCGCTGCGCCATTCGTCCCACGACCGAGGCGTCTGCCGCCTCGCCCGCCACGCTCGTGGGGCCGTCAGCGCCATACAGCGTCAGCCCCACCGCCGTCGCGTAGAGCGGGCTGCGGACCACGTCCGCCAGCCCGCCGAGCCCTGATGGGATGCCGCGTCGCACCGGCGCGTCGAACACCTGCTCGGTGAGCTCCGGCACGCCGTGCATGATCGCAGTGCCGCCGGTGACCACGACGCCGGCGGCGGCCACGTCTTCCAGCCCCGCGCGCGCCAGATCGCGCGCGACGAGCGTGAGGATCTCCTCCACGCGGGGCTGGATGATCTCGGAGAGGATCTGGCGCGAGAACTGCCGCGCCTTGCGCCCGCCGACCGAGGGCACCTCGATCGTCTCGTCCTCCCGCACCAGCGCGGTCAGCGCGCAGCCGTGGCGCTTCTTCAGCTCCTCGGCGTCGGCGGTCGGCGTGCGCAGCCCCACCGCGATGTCGTTGGAGATGTGGTCGCCTCCGAGCGGCAGGACGCCCGTGTACCAGACGGCGCCGTCGCGGAACAGCGCCACGTCCGTGGTGCCGCCGCCGACATCGATCAACAGCACGCCGAGCTCCTTCTCCTCGGGAGAGGTCACCGCCTCGGACGAGGCCAGCGGCTCGAGCACCACGTCCTGGACCTGCAGGCCCGCGCGGTTGACGCTGCGGATCAGGTTGCGCACCGACGTGGTCGCCCCCGTGACCAGGTGCACCTCCACCTCGAGGCGCACGCCCGACATGCCGAGCGGCTCCTTCACCCCGTCCTGATCGTCCACGATGAAGGTCTGGGGCAGCGCGTGGATGATCTCGCGGTCCGGCGGCAGGTTGATCGTGCGCGCGGCGTCGAGCGCGCGATCCACGTCGGCCTGGCTCACCTCGCGATGCTTGCCGGACACCGCCACCACGCCGCGGCTGTTGACCCCGCGGATGTGACCGCCGGCCACGCCGGCCAGCACCGAGGTGACCTCGGCGCCGGCCATCTCCTCGGCCTCGCCGACGGCCTGCTTGATCGATTCGACCGTGGAGTCGATGTTCACCACCACGCCCTTTCGCAACCCGCGCGACGGGCTGACCCCCACCCCGATGATCTCGAGGCTTCCGAGCGCGGAGTACTCGGCGATCACGCAGCAGATCTTCGTCGTCCCCACGTCCAGACCGGCGATCACCTGGCGTCCCCTGGCTCTGGCCATGGCCTCCTCACTTCATCGCGGTGTTGAGCACCACCTGGTCGCGGAAGCGCAAGTCGATGGAGCCGACGCTTTCACCACTGACCTCGAGCTGGGCCAGCACCCCCTGCAGGCGTCCGAGCCGGGCCGGCCAGTCCTCGCGCCCGAGACGCACTTCGATGCCGCCGAGCGTGTAGAGCACCGGCCCCTCCGCGCGGCTCACGTCGATCTCCGAGATGTGCGCGAGCAGCCCGCCGCCCGACCGGAGCAGCAGGCGGGCCAGCGCCACTCCCGTTTCCGCGCGAGGCGACCGGCCGCCGGGACCGATCTCGACGTCTTCCGGACCGAGGCCGCTGATCACGGGGGCGCTGAGCGCGACCGCGTTGGCCTCGAGGCCGAGGCTCACCCCCTGCTCGTCGATCCAGTGAAGCCGCCCCGCGTGGGCGAGGGTGAACGGCCGCCGCTCCTGCACGATCAGCGTGACGTGGTCCGGAAGCCGCCGGATCACCTCGGCGCGGCGGATGCCGGGAATCGCCTCGACCCGGCCCGCCACCGCGGTGGGGTCCAGGCGGAAGAGGTTCGTGCCCGGCGCGATCCCGGCCGCGGTCAGGATCTCCTCCGCGTTCAGCCGGCTGTGCCCGCTCACCTCCACCCGGGTGACAGCGAAGCGCGGCGAGGTGGTGAGCCAGCGGCCCGCCAGAGCGGTCAGGACGACCACGCCGACGGCGACGCCGGCCACGCCGAGGACGGTGGCGGCGCGGCGAGTGCGGCGCGCGGCGGGACGGCGCCGGCGCTGCCGCGCGACCCGCTGGCGGCCGATCAGCCGGCGCCGCGCCGCGAGATCCTCCGGCTCGGCGGGGGCCTCGCGGGGCGAGAGCGGCGTGCGGATCTTCACGGGCAGCGCCTCACCGGTCAGAGATCTCCCAGCGTGCGGATCTCGGGCTCCAGCCTGAGACCGAACTGGTTCTGCACGCGCTCGCGCGTGAGCGCCATCAGCGCCTTGATGTCGGCGCCGTTGGCACCGCCCCGGTTGACGATGAAGTTGGCGTGCTTCGACGAGATCTCCGCCCCGTTGAGCCGCTTGCCCTTGAGCCCGACCTTCTCGATGAGCCGGCCGGCCACATCACCGGGCGGGTTCTTCCACACGCAGCCGGCCGAGGCGAGGGCGAGCGGCTGGGTGGCCTTCTTGTGCTTGAGGCGCTGCTTCATCTCGCGCTGGATCTCGGCCTGCGCGCGCCGGTGCAGCTGCAGACGGGCGCCGATGAGCACGGCATCTCCGGGCGCCTCGAAGGCGCGATAGGTGAACGAGCCGCCGCCGGGCTTGAACTCGCCGAGCGTCCCATCGCGGTGGAGGAAGTAGACCGCCGAGATGAAGTCGCTGATCCAGCCGTCCTGGGTGCCCGCGTTCATGGCGATCGCGCCGCCGAGGGTGGCGGGAATCCCGACCAGGCACTCGAGACCACCCAGGTTCAGCGCGGCGGCCTCACGGATGAGCGCCGAGAGGCTCACCCCCGCGCCCGCCACCGCCTCCTCGCCGTGGAACTCGGCACGCCCGAGGCAGCCCTCGAGCTTGAGGACGACGCCGCGGAAGCCGCGGTCGCTCACCAGCAGGTTGTTGCCCCCGCCCACGACCTCGACCGGCAGCTGTTCCCGCTCGGCGAAGGACAGGGCCAGGCGGATGTCCTCGACATCCTGCGGGATCACGAAGATGTCGGCCGGCCCTCCGATGCGCAAGGAGGTGTGGAAGCTCAGCGGCTCCTTGAACCGCACCTCGCCCCGGATCTCTCCTAGCATTTCGCTATCTCCTCTTGGGCTGTTCGGCCCCCCCGCCCAGGCGAGCCAGGAATTCGGCGCCCAGCTGCCCGACGTCACCGGCCCCGAGGGTCAAGACCAGGTCGCCCGACCTGGTGGATTCGCACAGGTAGTCGACGATGCCCCGTCGATCACCATCCATGTAGATGACTTCGCGATGGCCGTGGGCCGCGATGCCGTCCGCGAGATCACGGGCATCCACTCCCGGAATGGGGGCTTCGCCGGCCGGATAGATGTCCATCACGATCAGCACGTCCGACTGATAGAACGCGGTGAGGAACTCCTTGCGCAGGTGCACCGTGCGGCTGTAGCGGTGAGGCTGGAACACCGTGATCACGCGCCGGTCGAACCCGGCCTTGGCGGCAGCCAGGGTGGCGCGGATCTCCGCCGGGTGATGCCCGTAGTCGTCCACGACCAGGACGCCCTCGGCTTCCCCGCGGATCTGGAAGCGGCGCTGCACGCCGGCGAAGCCGGCCAGCGCCTGCTGGATGCGCTCGAACGGCACCTCGAGATCGAGCCCGACCGCGACGGCCGCGAGCGCGTTGAGCACGTTGTGGCGGCCCGGGACCTGGAGGGTGGCGGGGCCGAGTATCTTGCCGCGCTGGACGACCTCGAACTGCGAGGTCAAGGCCGAGAACGCGAGCCGCCGCGCGGTGAGATCCGCGCCGGACTCGAGGCCATACGAGATCACGCGCTTGTCGATCTCGGGGATCATCTGCTGGATGTTGGGCTCGTCCAGACACAGCACAGCGGCGCCGTAGAACGGCACCTTGTTCACGAAGGTGAGGAACGCCGCCCGGATCGCGTCGAGATCCGCGTAGTGATCCAGGTGCTCGGCGTCGACCGTGGTCACCACCGCGATCGTCGGCGACAGCTTGAGGAACGAGCCGTCGGACTCGTCGGCCTCGGCGACCAGGTACTCGCCCTGGCCGAGCCGGGCGTTGGTCCCGAGCCCGTGCACGCGCCCGCCGACCACCACCGTCGGATCGAGGCCGGCCGCGTTCAGGACGGCCGCGACCAGCGAGGTCGTGGTGGTCTTTCCGTGCGTGCCCGCGATCGCGATGCCGTACTTCAGGCGCATCAGCTCCGCGAGCATCTCGGCGCGCGGGATCACCGGGATGCCGCGCTGCCGCGCGACCTGCACCTCCACGTTGTCGCGCGCCACCGCGGAGGAGTAGACGACCACGTGGGCGCCCTCGACGTGGGCCGGTTGATGGCCGACGAACACCTTGGCCCCGAGGCGCTCGAGCCGCTCGATCGCCTCGCCGCGCTTGAGGTCCGACCCCGTGATGCGGTGCCCATGTTGAGCAGCACCTCGGCGATGCCGCTCATTCCCACGCCGCCCACCCCCACGAAATGCAGCTGCCGATATCGCTTGAACATCAGGCGCTTCCTCCCCCCCGCCTCATCACGCGCTCCTCGCATGTTGAGAGATGTTCAGCAGGACGCCGGCGGAGAACATCGTCATCAGGAGCGCCGAGCCACCGAACGAGACCAGGGGCAGCGGCAGTCCCTTGGTGGGAAGCGCGCCCATCACCACGCCGAGATTCACCACGATCTGGGTGGCCAGCATGAGCGTGAGGCCAAGCGCCAGGTAGCCACCGAACGCGTCGGGGGCGCGCAGGCCGATCCGCAGCCCCCGCCAGATCAGCGCGACGAACAGCGCCACGACCACGAGCGCCCCCACGAGCCCGAGCTCCTCGCCCAGGATCGCGAAGATGAAATCGGTGTGCGGCTCGGGCAGGTAGAAGAGCTTCTGCTTGGACTCGCCGAGCCCGCGCCCGAACCAGCCGCCCGAGCCCAGCGCCAGGAACGACTGGATGATCTGAAAGCCGCTGCCCTGCGGGTCGTCCCAGGGATCGACGAAGGCCAGCATCCGGCGCCAGCGGTACGGCTTCATGGCGACGAGGACCGTCACCGCGGGCAGCGCGGCCGCGCCGATCAGGAGCATGTGCTTGACCTGCGCGCCCGCCAGATAGGCGAGCGCGAGCGTCAGGATGATGAGGGCCAGGCTGTTGCCGAGATCGGGCTGCAGGATGGTGAGCCCGGCCAGGCTTCCGGCGACCAGGAGCACGGGCAGCAGTCCCTGGCTGAAGCTGCGGATCAGCTCGTGCCGCCGCGCGAGGAACGAGGCCAGGTACAGCACGAGCGCGAACTTCGCCAGCTCGACGGGCTGCAAGCTGAACATCCCGCCGCGGATCCAGCGCCGCGTCCCGTTGATCTCGCGGCCGAAGGGCGGGATCAACACCAGCACGAGCAGCACGAACGAGATCACGAGCAGCGGCATCACGAAGCGCTCGAGCCGGCGGTAGTCCAAGCGCATCGCGAGCCAGAGCGCCAGGAAGCCGAGCGCCGCGAACGCCACCTGCCGGGTCAGGAAGTGGAACGGATCCTGGAAGCGCTCGCCGGCGATGATCGCGCTCGCCGAGTAGACCATCACCACGCCGAGCGACGCCAGCGCGAGCACGATGCCGAACAGCCAGAAGTCGGGCGTGAGCCGGCGCGGCATCAGTCGAGCTCCCGCACGACGGCCTTGAAGACATCGCCGCGATGCTCGAAGTTCCGGAACATGTCGAGCGACGCGCAGGCCGGCGAGAGCAGCACCACGTCGCCCGCCCGCGCGGCGCCCTGGGCCGCGTGCACCGCCTCCCCCATCGACGCCGCCTCCTCGACGGCGATGCCGGCCGCCGACAGGACGGGGCGGATCTTCGGGCCATCCTCGCCGATCAGCACCGCGTGCCGCACGCGTCCGCGGGCGGCCGCCGCCAGCGGGGTGAAGTCCTGGCCCTTGCCCTTGCCGCCCGCGATCAGGACGATCGGCTCCGTGAAGCTCTCGAGCGCGCGGATCGTCGAGTCGACGTTGGTGCCCTTGGAGTCGTTGTAGAAGCTCACGCCGCGCAGATCCCGGACGCGCTCGAGGCGGTGCGCGACGCCCTGAAACGCCGCGATGCCGCGGCGGATCGCCTCCGGCGGCACGCCGGCCCAGAGCGCGCAGGCGGTCGCCGCGAGCACGTTCTCGACGTTGTGCCGCCCGCGGAGCGTGATGACGCCGACGGGGCAGATCGGCTCCGGCCGCCCGCCGAGCGTCGACACGATCGAGCCGTCGCGCACGAACACCCCCGGCTCCGGCGCCCCCGACCGGCTGAACCAGAGCACGCGGCCGCGCGCGCGCGGAGCCAGGCTGGCCGCGACGGGGTCGTCGGCGTTCAGCACGGCGCAGTCGGCCCACGTCTGGTTGGCGAAGATTCGCGTCTTCGCCTCCACGTACGCCTCGAAGCTCCCGTGGCGATCCAGGTGATCGGGGGTGACGTTCAGGACCGCCGCCACCCGCGGCCTGAAGAGCTCGGTGGTCTCGAGCTGGAAGCTCGACGCCTCGGCCACCACCAGCGCCTGGTCCGGCAGCTCGAGGGCGTGCTCGGACAGCGGCGCGCCGATGTTGCCGCCCACCAGCAGCGGGCGCGGCTGCGCCCGCAGGAGCTCACCCGTGAGCGCGGTCGTGGTCGTCTTGCCGTTGGTCCCGGTGATCGCGATCGTGTCCGCGCGCACGACCCGCCAGGCCAGCTCGAGCTCGCCGATGACCGGCACGCCGCGGGCGCGCGCGTGGCCGAGCGCGGAGATCGTGGGCGGCACGCCGGGGCTCACCACCACGAGGTCGGCGCCCTCGAACGCCGCGTCCGGATGGCCGCCCGTCCACACGGCGGCCCCGAGCGCCTCGAGCTCACGAACCGGTGCCGCCAGCGCCTCCCGTGACGCCGTGTCGGAGGCCAGCACGCGGCCGCCGAGCCGGCGGATCAGCCGGGCCGCGGCCACCCCGCTCCTGGCCAGCCCGACGACGGACACGGTCTGGCTCGCGAGCCACCGCCGGTAGGCCGGTCCGCGATCCGACGGCGCCGTCATCTCGTCCTCGGCATCCTGTGCGCAGGCGCCCGTGGCCCTCAGCATGGTTGGCCCGGCATCAGCGCAGCTTCAACGTGGTGAGGGCGAGCAGCGCGAGCATGAAGGATAGGATCCAGAAGCGCACGATGATCTTGGGCTCGGCCCATCCCTTCATCTCGTAGTGGTGGTGAAGCGGCGCCATGCGAAAGACGCGGCGCCCGGTGAGCTTGAACGAGCAGACCTGGATGATGACGGAGCCGGCCTCCACCACGTAGATCCCGCCGATCAGCGGCAGCAAGAGCTCGGCCTTGGTCAGCACCGCCAGCGTACCGATCGCGCCGCCGAGCGCGAGCGACCCCACGTCGCCCATGAACACCTGCGCCGGGTAGCTGTTGAACCACAGGAAGCCCAGCGCCGCGCCCACCAGCGCCCCGCAGATCACCGTGAGCTCGCCCGTGCCCTTGACGTTCAGGATCCGCAGGTACTCCGCGGCCTTGAAGTTGCCGGTGAGGTACGCGATCACCGCGAACGCCCCGCCGGCGGTCACGATCGGTCCGATGGCGAGCCCGTCCAGGCCGTCGGTGAGGTTCACGGCATTGGAGGCGCCCACGATCACCAGCAGCGCGAACGGGATCCACCACCAGCCGAGCGTCAGCAGCCAGCCCTTGAAGAAGGGGATCGCCAGCCCCGTCGTGAAGCCGTCGGGCGGCCACACGTAGAGCCAGAGCAGCAGCGCGCTGACGACCAGCATCTGGCTGCCGAACTTCGCCCGCGCCGAGATGCCCTTGCGCGTGCGCAGCTTCTTGTAGTCGTCGAGCAACCCGATCAGCCCCATCCCGGTCATGGTCAGGATCAGCACCCAGACGTACCGGTTCTTCAGGTTCGCCCACAGGAGGCTCGAGGCCAGGATCGCGGCGAGGATCACGAGGCCGCCCATCGTGGGCGTGCCCGCCTTGCTCCGGTGCCGTTCGGGCGTGTCCTCGCGAATCGTCTCCCCGCCGTGCTGCAGCGCGCGCAGCTTGCGGATCACCCACGGCGCCAGGATGAACGAGAGCATGAGCGCGGTGACCGTCGCCATCGCCGTGCGGAACGTGATGTACCGGAAGACGTTGAAGGCGCCCCAGTGCTGGGAGAGCGGCACGAGGAGGTGATACAGCATCAGCCATCCGCTCCTCCGAAATGCGCCATCAGGGCGTCCACCACCCGCTCCATCCGCATTCCGCGTGAACCCTTGACCAGCAACGCATCCCCCGGCCCCAGCCGTTTCAGCAGGAGCGCGACCGTGTCCTCGAACGTGGACACGTGGTGGCTCTCCGCGAGCCCGGCCTCGCGCGCCGCCTCCACCGCGAGGCGCGCCAGCGGCCCCACGCCGACGAACTCCGCCGCGCCGGAAGCCGCCACCGCGCGCCCGGCGTCCCGGTGGGCCGCCGCCGCGATGGCGCCGAGCTCGAGCATGTCTGCGAGCACCACGACCCGGCGCCGGGCATCGTCCGCCGCCGCCAGCGTCTCCAGCGCGGCCAGCACGGAGGTCGGGTTGGCGTTGTACGTATCGTCGAGGATCCGGAGGCCGATGCCGCGCGTCCGCTTCCACACGCAGCGGCCCTTGACGGGCCGCGCGGTCTCGAGCCCCGCCGCGATCAGCTCGAGGTCGAGCCCCAGCGCCACGCCCACGCCGGCCGCGGCCAGCGCGTTGACGACGTTGTGCCGGCCGGCGAACTGGAGCGAGACCGGGCGGCGCTCGCCGCGCACCTCGAGCCCGAAGCGGATGCCCTCGGCGCGCTCGTCCACCGACCCCACCGCCTTCACGTCCGCCGGTCCGCGGCGACTGAAGGTCAGCACCCGCGCGTGGCTCAGCCCCCGCATCGCGATCACGCGCGGGTCGTCGGCGTTCAACACCACCGCGCCGTGGACGGGGATCGCGCGCACCAGCGCGCTCTTCTCGGCCTGCACGCCGTCGAGCGAGCCGAAGAACTCGGTGTGCGCCGAGGAGACGACCGTCACCACGCCGATCGTCGGCCGGCCGATCTCCGCGAGCGCGGCGATCTCGCCCGGCGTGTTGGCGCCGAGCTCGAGCGCGACTGCGCGGTGCTGCGGGCCGAGCTTGAGCAGCGTGAGCGGCAGGCCCCACTGGTTGTTGAAGCTCGACTCGGGCTTGAGCACGGGGCCGAGCTGGCCGAGGACGGCCGCCATCATTTCCTTGGTGGTGGTCTTGCCGTTCGAGCCGGTGACCGCGGCGACCGGGCCGGTGAAGCGGGCCCGGTGATACGCGGCGAGCCGGCCGAGCGCCCTGGTCGTATCGTCGACCAGCACGGCGGGCACCGACGCGGGCAGGTCGTCCGAGAGCGCCTGGACCACGAGACAGGACGCGCCGCGGGCCGCGGCGTCGCCGACGAAGAGATGCCCGTCATGGTGAGGGCCGCGGATGGCGAAGAACGCGTCACCGATGTCCAGCGTGCGGCTGTCGATCGACACGCCCCCGACGGGCACGCCGAGATCACCGGCGATCAGCGCGCCCCGGGTGCCGCGAACCACGTCCTCCACGGTGAATGGTGGCATGTGCGGTTCCTAAGCCCGTCGCTCCGCGAGCACGTCGCGGGCCACGGCGCGGTCGTCGAACGGGAGCACCTCGGAGCCGATGATCTGGTAGGTCTCGTGGCCCTTCCCGGCGATCACGACGACATCGCGCGGCCGGGCCCACTCGAGCGCAGCGCGGATGGCAGCCTTCCTGTCGGGAATCGTAGCATGGCGCCCGGCGACCGGAGCGCCGCCGGGAATGCCGGTGACGATCTCGTCGATGATCGCCTCCGGCACCTCGCTGCGCGGGTTGTCCGACGTGATCCACACGCGGTCGGCCAGGCGATCGGCGATGGCGCCCATGATCGGCCGCTTGCCGCGATCGCGATCGCCGCCGCAGCCGAAGATCACGGCCAGCCGGCCGCCCTCGGTCGCGAGCTTGCGGGCGGTGACGAGCACGCGCTCGAGCGCGTCGGGGGTGTGCGCGTAGTCGACGACGACCAGGAACGATTGACCCGCCTCGACCCGCTCGAAGCGCCCGGGCACCGTGGCGACGGTCGAGAGGGCCTGGCCGATGGCGTCGGGCTGCATGTCGAGCGCCAGTCCGACGGCGATGGCGCCCAGAAGATTCATCACGTTGTGCTCGCCGACGAGCGGCGAGGCGACCTGGACCGGACCCCGCGGCGTGTCCACCTCCAGGCGGATGCCCTCGCTGCCCGACCGCCAGCGGCGCGGCGCGACGTCACGCGGCCCCCGCAGTCCGAACGTGAGCACGGGCACGTCGAGGCCGGCGACCATGGTCGGCCCGGCCGGGTCGTCGGCGTTGATCGCGGCGACCCGACGACGCTTGTGGCCGGCCGCCAACAACGAGAAGAGCCGCGCCTTCGCGCGGCGATACGCGTCGAGCGTGCCGTGAAAGTCCAGGTGGTCCTGGGTGAGATTCGTGAACACCGCCACGTCGAACTCGATCGCCTCCACGCGCTGCAGCTCGAGCGCGTGCGAGGAGACCTCCATCGACACCGCCGCCACCCCGCGCTCGACCATCCGCGCCAGCAGTGACTGCAGCTCGACGGCCTCCGGCGTGGTCTGCCCGGCGGGCTGCACCTCGTCGCCGACGCGGTACTGGATCGTGCCGACCACGCCGGTCGCGCGCCCGCCGGCTCGAAGCAGCGCATCGACCAGGAACGAGGTCGTCGTCTTGCCGTTGGTGCCGGTGATGCCGACGACGGTGAGCGCGCGTGAGGGATGGCCGAAGTACACGTCCGCCAGCCGGGCCAGCGCCGCGCGCGAGGAGGGAACGAGCACGCGGGCCGTCGAGCTGCCCGGCAGCGGGTCGGGGCCCTCGAGCACCACCGCGGCGGCGCCGCGCGCGAGCGCGTCCGACACGTAGCGGCGACCGTCCTGCTTCAGGCCGGGCACGGCCACGAACAGATCACCGGCCGTCACCCTGCGCGAGTCGTACGCGACCCCGGTCACGCTCGGGGGGACGACGCCGAGCACCGTCTTGTCGCTGAGCGCGTCGAGCAGGGCGGCGGTCGGCACCGGTCGCGGGCTCATTGCCTCACGGCGGGCCTCGCCACGGGCGAGGCGAGCGTGAGCGAGCAAAGGGTTCCCGGCGCGAGTGGGCTGCCCGGCGCCGGCGATTGATCGACGACGACGCCGCGCCCGTGGAGCTCGATGCGCACGCCGAAGGGCGCCAGGGTCTCGAGGGCCTGCCGCAGCGACTGGCCGTGCAGTCGCGGCATGAGGTCGGTCGCCAGCTCCACCGTCAACGTGCCCACGGACCGGATCGCGGCCTCGACACCGCCCGCGCGCGGCGACTCCGCGGCCCCCGGCGCCGGCTCGACCCTGACGATCGGCACCGGCGTCGAGCCCCGCGGCGCCACGTGCAGATGGCGGAGCGCCTCGCGACCGATGGCCGCGAAGATCGGCGCGGCCGCCTCGCTCCCCCACTTCTCGTTCTTGGGCTCGTCGAGCATCACGAACATGGCCAGGCGCGGGTCGTCGGAGGGGACGAAGCCCACGAACGACAGCACCCCGGGCGCGCGGGAGTACCGACGCGTGGCGGGGTCCATCTTCTGCGCGGTGCCCGTCTTGCCCGCCACGTCGTAGCCCTCGATCGCGGCCCGGCGCCCGGTGCCCTCGCGCACGACGGTGGCCATCATCTGGGTCAGCGTGTGCGCGGTGTCGGGGGAGATCACCTGCCGGACGACCCGCGGCTCGAACCCACCCACCTCGCGGCCCTCGCTGTCGAGCAGGGTGCGCACGATCTGCGGTTGCATCAGGCGGCCGCCGTTGGCGATGGCCGACACGGCGGTGACGAGCTGGAGCGCGGTGAGCGAGATCTCCTGCCCGATGGACATCGTGGCCAGCGAGAGCCCCGACCACTGCGCGGGCGGACGGAGCTGGCCCCGGCTCTCGCCGGCCAGCCCCACGCCGGACAGGGCGCCGAAGCCGAAGCCGCTGATGTACTTGTAGTAGCGCTCCCTGCCGAGGGCCAGCCCGACCTTGATCGATCCGACATTCGAGGAGTGCTGCAGCACCTCGGCGAACGACAGCCAGCCGTACTTCTTCCAGTCGTGGATGGTCGCGTTGGCGATGGTGATCGCGCCGTTCTCGGCGTAGAAGCGGTCGGTCGGGCGCGCCACGCCTTCCTCGAGCGCGGCGGCGGCGAGGAACACCTTGAAGGTCGAGCCCGGCTCGAACGGGTCGGTGACCGCGCGGTTGCGCCGCTCCTCGTCGGTGAAGCTCTGGAAGCTGTTCGGGTTGAACGTGGGGCGGATGGCCAGCGCGAGGATCTCGCCCGTGCGCGGGTCCATCACGACCGCCATCACGGCCTTCGAGCGCGTGCGACGCCAGACCGCGTCGATCTCTTTCTCGGCGATGTACTGCAGCGTGGCGTCGATCGTGAGGACGACGCCCCGGCCCGCCACCGGCGCCTTGAGCACGACCGGGGCGCCCGTCACCTCCCGGCCGCGCGCGTCGCGGCCGGCGATGGCCTTGCCCTCCACGCCGGCCAGGTGGGCGTCCCAGGATCGCTCGACGCCGGCCAGCCCCTTGCCGTCCACCCCCTCGAAGCCGATCGCCTGGGCGGCCAGCTCGCGATGGGGATACAGCCGCAGGCTCTCCTCGACGAAGCCGAGCGCCGGCTCGTCCAGCG
>Ga0187892_10008972_pt1 | contig 13392 bp, 12 predicted proteins | sample MA1701073metaG_FD_139345 | JGI IMG/M metagenome (GOLD analysis project Ga0187892, IMG submission 139345) | Bio-ooze microbial communities from a basaltic lava cave in the Kipuka Kanohina Cave System on the Island of Hawaii, USA - MA170107-3 metaG ...
CCGATCGATGTTTACGGTCAAGGTATCAAGGTGACGTTGCTCGGCACGGGTTGTCCCACTCCGGTCATCGAGCGCTTCGGGCCAAGTATTCTGGTGGAGGCAGCTGGGCAGACGCTGCTCTTCGATGCTGGTCGCGGCGCGATCCAGCGCCTCCGGCAGGTGAACGTGCGTTGGCAGGATGTCGACGCCATCTTCCTCACCCACCTGCACTCCGATCACGTCGTCGGATTGCCCGATTTGTGGTTGACCGGGTGGCTAGTGAGCGCCGGACGCGACCGACCCGTTCGCGTCTGGGGACCGCCCGGGACCAAGGACATGATCTCCCACCTTCAACAGGCCTTTGAGTTCGACACCCACATCCGCATCGCGCATGGCCAAGCCAAGCCGGACGGCGCCAAGCTTGTGGCCACCGAAATCGAGGAAGGAGTCGTCTACGAGAAGGACGGTGTTAAAGTCACGGCCATCGAGGTTGATCACCCGCCGGTCAAGCCGGCTTTCGGTTATCGCATTGACTCCGACGGCCGCTGCGTGGTGCTTTCCGGCGACACCAGCCCCAGCGAGAACTTGATTCGCCAGGCCCAGGGCGCCGATTTGCTCGTTCACGAGGTCGCCGCTCCGGAATCCTTCCGTCGGGGAGGCTTTTCGCCGGAGCGAATCGCTTCGTTCATTGGCCACCACACGACTCCCGAGCAGGCCGGCGAGGTATTCTCGCGGGTCAAGCCGCGGCTCGCGGTCTACTCCCACATCGTTCATCCCGACGCGAAGGCTGACGAGCTCATCCCGCCGACGCGAAAGACATATTCAGGCCCGCTCGAAGTCGGCGAGGACCTGATGGTCATCGAAGTCGGCGAGCAGATTGTGGTTCGACGGCCTAATCGCGATTTGCCCTGAGCCGCGCGTCTTCTCGCGAGCGTGCCGCATTCTGTTTTTTGCGGCCCCATGCAATCCTATTTTGTTGCGGCTGGCCAGGGGCAATGCCCTTCCTGTTTCTCCCTGGCGCTCCCATTAAACGAAGTCGCGGCAGAAGCGTGGACATGAAGGAAATGATCTTAGGGGGATCCACCGCCCTTAAGTATCGAAATACCGCATTCTCGACAGCGCCAGGGCTGTTCTGAATTGAATAGTGCGGTACGATTTTGGGAAACCGCGAATCACGGAACTCCGTTACGCGCCGAGCGATAGAATGGTTCGAAGTAGTTCAGCGTGTACGTGAGGAGCGGCGGCGAGGAATGGAAGATTGGCGTCGAAATCGACGTCCAGGCGGAACGGCACAATCTCGCGCCCTCCCGCGTCGGTTACGCGGCCGCCGGCTTCGTTCACCAGAAGAACGCCCGCGGCCAGGTCCCAGATCTTGGATTGAGCGCAGAAAGCCGCGGAAAACGCGCCGGAGGCGACAAACCCCAAGTGCACCGCCGTCGCTCCCACGTTTCGTAGGATCAAATCTCTTTTGCCGGCCCATACGCGGATCAGTTCGATCGTGAGACGATCCTTGGTCGAGGCAATGCCGACGAGTTGGTCGCCGCCGGCGCCCTCCTGACGAAACCTTTGCTCGCTAGGAGTCGGAGTGGACGAGGCGCGGATCGAGAGCGCACGGTCATTGAGGGTCGCCCCGCCGCCATGGGTTGCGGCATAGACATGTCCGCAGTTGTGTTCGCGGACGACGCCGACCACCGGCCGACCCTCATCCAGCACGCCGATGGAGGTTGCGAAACACGGAAACCCGGCGACGTAGTTTCGCGTTCCGTCGAGCGGGTCGATTACCCAACAATAGCGCGCCGCCGTCGGCGATGCCTTGGTTCCCGCGCCGTTACGCGCCTCTTCCGCGATGACGGCGTGATCCGGATATGCGGCTTCGATTGCGGCGAGGAGGTGCTTTTGAATTGCGCCGTCTGCGTCGGTAACGACGGTCCGATCGGGCTTGCGTCTTGCCGCCGTCTGTCCCGCGCTTTGTCGGGCGAGCTCACCGGATTCGACGGCGAGCCGTCGAGCCAAGACGAGCATGTCTTGCAGCGGAACATCAGACATTGCCGAATCATACGGCGGTCGGCGCCGTGTGCCACTGCTGGACCGTGGCCGATCGTTGCTCGTCGAGCAACGATGGGGACGTCAATGCGCGGAGCGCATGTCCGCCAGGCGTCGTTCAATGAGCTCGGCGACGAGTTTGGGGTCGGCCTTGCCGGCGGAGATCTTCATGACTTGGCCGCGGAGGAAGCCGACGGCCGCCTGCATTTTTTTGGGGTTGGAAAGGGCGTCACCAACGGCCTTTTCGTTGGCGGCGAAGGCCTCGGTCACCCAGGTTTGGTTCGCATTCGAGTCTTGGATTTGAATCAGGCCGAGTTCTTCGGCGAGTCTGATGGGCTGCTCGCGGCGACTCAACATGACTTCGGCGATTTGATTGGCCGCGGTGCGGTTTATGTTCCCATCGGCGACGGCTTTGGCGAGAGCGGCCATGCGGTCGGCGTCAACTCCCAGTTCCGTGACGGGCACATTTCGATCATTGGCCAGCTTCAGCCAGACGTTGACAAACTGCTTGCCCACGATGTCCGCAGGCGCGCCGGCAGCGACCACTCGTTCAAACAAGTCGGCGGTCGCACGATGATCGAGGAGTGTGGCGGCATCTTTGAAAGACAGGCCGAACTGATCGATAAAGCGATTCTGGCGCCGGATCGGCAACTCCGGAAGCCCAACTTTGATCGAATTCAATACCGCCTCGCTGATTTCCACGGGAGCCAAGTCCGGATCAGGGAAGTAGCGGTAGTCGTGGGCAGCCTCCTTTCCGCGCTGAAACTCGGTAACGCCCTTGTCATCGTTCCAGCCGCGATTCTCGTTGGCGGCCTGGCCGAGCTCGTAGTCGTGATTCTCCAGCCATGCATCGACCTGGCGCCGAGACTCATAAGCGATCGCATTTCGTACGGATCGAAAGCTGTTGAGGTTTTTGATTTCGGCGATCGGCGTGCGGTGCTCGACGCCGCCGAACTCGATGGCCACGTTTACGTTCGGCTCGAACCGCATTTGCCCCTTTTGCATCACGCCTTCGCTTACGCCCAAATACGTGACCAGACGCTGCAACTGCGTGCAGAAGGCGTAGGCCTCATCTTCCGTGGCGAGGTCCGGCTCGGTGACGATTTCCAGAAGCGGCGTGCCCGCCCGATTGAGATCGACGAGTGTGCAGCCGGGGACGTCATGCATGTTCTTGCCGGCGTCTTCTTCCAAGTGGGCGCGGCGGATGCGAACGCGCCGGCTCGTTCCGTCGATCGGAACGTCGAAGTATCCGCCGTAAGCCAAAGGCAGATCGTACTGGCTGATCTGATAGTTCTTGGGCAAGTCGGGATAATAGTAGCTCTTGCGATCCCATTTGGTGTGGTCGGCGATCGTACAATTCAAGGCCAGGCCGGTAAGGACGGCGTATTCGAAGGCTTGACGATTGATCACCGGCAGCGAGCCGGGTTGACCCAGACAAACCGGACACACGCAGGAGTTGGGGGGCGCGTTGAATCGGACGGGGCAGCCGCAAAACATCTTGGTCGCCGTCTTGAGCTGGACGTGGATTTCCAGGCCGATGATGGTTTTGGTCTTCACTCCCGACGGTGCGGTCACGATGGTGCTTCCTCGATGGTCCGATCCGTTTTGTCCGGCCTACGCCTTGAGGTATTCCGGGTTGAGGGGCTTGAGGTCGTCGACCACAAAGAGCCCGTCCTTGCGGATCAACCCGCCGTCGAACCACATTTCACCGCCTCCGTGGGCGCTGTCTTGCAGGCAGACGATGTCCCAATGGACGCTGCTGCGATTCCCATTGTCGGCCTCGGCGTAAGCCTGGCCGGGTGTGAAGTGGAACGAGCCGGCAATCTTCTCATCGAATAGCGTGTCGAGCATCGGCTCGGTGACGAACGGATTGACCCCGATGGCAAACTCGCCGATGTAACGGGCGCCTTCGTCGGTGTCGAGCATCTTGTTGAGGTGCTCCGTGTTGCTGCTTTCGGCCTTGACGATTTTTCCGTTTCGAAACTCAAACCGCACGTTGTCGTGCACGACACCTTGGTAGACGGTCCGAGCGTTGTACTGCAACGTGCCGTTGATGCTGGTTTTGACGGGGGCGGTGAACACCTCGCCGTCGGGAATGTTGAGTTTGCCGTCGCAGGGAACGGGAGGGATTCCCTTGATGGAGAAGGTCAGGACCGTTCCCGGCCCGGTGATTCTGACCTGATCGGCCTCTTTCATACGGCGAGCCAGCGGCTGCATGGCCTTGGACATCCGTGCGTAGTCCATCGTACAAACGTTGAAAAAGAATTCCTCGAATGCGTCGGTGCTGCGATTGGCCTGCTGGGCCATCGCGGGCAGGGGCCAGCGAAGGACGACCCACCTGGTTTTCGGGACGCGAATCTCCTGGTGCACCTTTTTCCAGACGGAGTCCTGGTAGAGTTTGTACAGCTCCGGCGGGACGTCGGACAGCTCAGCGATGTTCTCGCTGCCGCGAAGGGCTATGTAGGCGGCGACTTTGCTCATTCGCAGCGCTTCAGTTTCGGTAATGAGGTCGAGCTGGGTCTTCGAACCATTCCGGAGCAGGGCCCGCAGCACACGATTGCTCTTAAGCGTCACCAGAGGGTCGGCGCCTGCCTTCCGGGCAACGCGCACTACTTCGCAGACGACCTCCGCGGGCATGTCGATCGCCTCAATCAGGACCTTCTCGCCGGGCTTCAGCGCCGTCGAGTAGTTGACCAATAGCTCCGCCAATTTCGTCACACGAGGGTCGATCATGTCGCATTCCCATTGCACGGAGGCGGCGCTTCAGGCCACGACGCCGTGTCCCCAAGACGCTCCGCCGGCGCCCGGCAAGTATAGCAAGATCGGGACGGCGGTGAAACGACCCGCACCCTTGACCGGGGCGAGGCGGTGCGGTAACGATGACAATGTTGTTTCCGTTGGTTGGAGCGTTGATATGGCATCGTCGCTGGATTCGTCCTTAGTGCGACACGTGGCACATCTGGCCCGACTCGAGGTTTCGGAGGAAGAAGTGGCCCGGTTTGCCGATCAACTTTCGAGCATCTTGAATTACATGGAGCAGCTCAACGAGCTGGATACGGCCGGCATACAGCCTACGGCTCACGCCGTTCGCCTGACCAACGTTTTTCGCGAGGATCAGGTGCGCCCGGGATGGGATCAAGACCGTGCACTTCAGAATGCTCCCGCGCGGCATGGCGAGTTTTTCAAAGTGCCCAAAGTGCTCGATCAGGAAAGCGCCTGAACCGGTGGCGGCGATCGACGCTATTTTCGACACAGCCTCCGCCGTTCGATCCGGCCGCCGCGCAGCGGAGGAAGTCGTCGGCGAATGCCTGGCGGCGATAACCGCCGCCGATTCAAGTCTGGGGGCTTTTCTACACGTCGACGCGGATCGGGCCCTCGCCCAAGCCCGGAAGGTGGACATCGTTCGTCGTCAAGGTGCGATTCTAGGACCACTGGCCGGTGTTCCCCTGGCCGTCAAGGACAACATGTGCACGACGTTCGGCGCAACGACGTGCGGCTCGAAGATTCTGAACGCGTACCACAGCCCCTACAACGCCCACGTCGTGGAGGCCTTGGAATCGGCCGGGGCCATCTTGGTCGGCAAGACCAACCTCGACGAGTTCGCCATGGGCAGCAGCACGGAGAACAGCGCGTTCCATACGACGCGAAACCCGTGGGACGGGGCGCGAGTTGCCGGTGGATCGTCGGGAGGATCGGCGGCGGCCGTCGCGTCGGGAATGGCGCTGGGGGCCCTTGGCAGCGACACAGGCGGCTCCATACGGCTTCCGGCGTCTTTCTGCGGCGTCGTCGGGCTGAAGCCTTCGTACGGACGGGTCTCGCGGTATGGGCTTGTGGCCTTCGGCAGCAGCCTGGATCAGATCGGGCCTCTGACCAGGAACGTGCGCGACGCGGCCCTGCTGCTGTCCGTCATTTCGGGGCACGATGAGCGCGACTCAACCTGCGTCCCGATGCCGGTTCCGGACTATGTGGCTGCATTGGATCGGCCGGTCCAGGGGCTCCGCATCGGCATCAGCGAGGAGTATTTCGGCGAAGGGTTGGATGACGCGGTGCGGTCGGCGGTCGAGGGCGCCATCGAGGTCATGTGCCGCCAGGGCGCGGTGCCGTCCCGATCCACTTGCCACACATGAAGTACGCCGTGGCCTGTTACTACATCATTGCGCCCGCGGAGGCGTCGAGCAATTTGGCTCGCTTCGACGGCGTTCATTACGGCCACCGCACGTCCCGGTCGACCGACATCATCGGTCTGTACTCCTGCTCCCGCGGCGAAGGTTTCGGACCGGAGGTCAAACGACGCATCATGCTGGGCACATACGTTCTGTCCAGCGGCTACTATGACGCTTATTACCTCCGGGCGCTGAAGGTGCGAACGCTGATCAAAAGGGATTTCGATCAGGCGTTTGAGAAGGTCGATCTGATCGCATCGCCGGTGGCGCCGACCACCGCCTTCGCAGTAGGCGACAAATCTGAAGACCCGCTGGCCATGTATCTCAGCGACATCTATACGTTGTCAGCCAACCTGGCCGGCATCTGTGCCATGAGTGTTCCATGCGGGTTTGACGGGAACAGCTTGCCGATCGGGCTGCAACTGATGGCCCCGCCCTTCGCCGAGGAGCGGTTGCTCGCCGCCGGCCATCATTACCAGCAGGTCACCGACCATCACCAAAGACGTCCCCCTCTCCCTTCAAGGGAGAGGGCCGGGGTGAGGGTCGATGGTGAAGCGTAGACCGGTGTGCCGGCCACTGCTCTTGAGCACTGGTCACGTAGCCGGAGCCGTCGGGTGGCCCGTCGCTTCGGCGGTGGGGGAGTCGAATCGCCGGCGTGCCATTGTTGCTGTGTGCTCCTGGCGCGCCGCGGCCCTCGAGCAGTGGTCAGTTGCCAGAACCGTCCGGTGAGGCAGCCCCCATGCAACGATCCACCGTCGCCTCGCTCCTTCGAACCACGCAAGCCTTCTGCAGCCAGCTCTGCGAGAAGGAGACGCTGCAATACGGCATCGCCTACTACAGCCACCACTTCGCCGCGTTGCCCGAGGCCAACCAGTTTCGAGAGGTCTGCGTGGACGACCCGGCGCGGATCGAGCAAGCCTACCGGGAGGCGGAGCAGGCCTTCGCCCGACAAGACCTTTTCTGCTATCGCTGGGCGCCCGCCGCGGACCGCACCATCGATGGTTTGGAGGGGTTCCTGGCCGGCCAAGGCTTCCGGCCGCGTCGGTTCACCGCCTTAACTCTGGTTCGGTGGGTCGATCTGCAAGCGGACACGCGTGTGCGAGTCGTTCCCGCGCGGGCGGCGCGTGCCGCGTTCCGGGAGACGTTTTTTTTGACACTTGAGGCGACCGGCTCGGCGGCGGCACATGAGATGACCGCCGAGGCGTATGGGCAGCGGCTTGATGATCCGCAGATGGATATGTTCGTGGCCCTTGTGGATCAGGCGCCGGCGGGGCGCTGCGCCTTGTTTCAAGTCGGGGACATCGGTAGAATCATGGACCTGTCGGCGACGCAGTCGGTCGTCGACAATGCGGTCCGGCGGACGCTCCTGGCACATGTGCTGGCTCTGGCTAAGCGGCTCTTGATGCGGAACATCTGTGTGCAGATAGATGGCGGCGTGGACCCTGCCGAGCAGGCCTGGTGGGAGGCGGCGGGTTTCGTTCCCGACGGTACAATCGTCGAGTTTGAACGGGAGTTTCCCGGCCGAGTGTGACCATCGGGCGGCGGCGAGTATGATTGGGAGCCAACAAAAATGAGCCGCAGTCGCTTGGCATGGGCAAGCGCTGGCTGGCCCATGCTTGGTCGCGGAAGGGCACGCCCGCAGTTTAAGTGAATCGGTCCGCTAAGAATTGCGCTCGGGAGGACTCGAACCTCCAACCTCCTGGTTCGAAGCCAGGCACTCTATCCAATTGAGCTACGGGCGCATCCGCCGCCGGGGATCGTCCGAAACGCGCTCGACCGATCAGGCCGTCGGCGATTATAGTACACGGCCGGCGGCGGTCCAGCTTCTACCGTCGGTGCGTATGCCGGACGCGAGGGCGGAGCAACGCACGGGCTGCTCTTGATAAGGAACTACCCCAGTGCCAAAGGGAAAAGATCCAGTGGAGGGGCTCGACGACGCGGCGCCGGCGTTGGACGAAGCGCCGGATGCGATTGTCGATGTGCCCGAGATCATCGAACCGTTGGACGCAGTGGGCCCGGCGGCGGCCACCGCGCCCAAGAAGTCGCTCGGCGTCAAGGAGGTCATTCCGTTTCGCTGGAAGCTGATCGGGACCTCCCAGGGCGCCGCTCTTACGCTGTTCAAGGCCGTCGAACGAGAGGACGTCGATGCTCAGTACGAGCGGGCTCTTAGGGACGGATACTATACGGACTTGCTAATCATGGATGCCGACGCCAAGGTCGAGCAGTCCAAGTCGATGAAACTCCGCCTCGCGGCCGCCGCTCGACAAAAGGAAACCAAGGCCGCGGACAAGCCCGCAAGCGCCAAGCCCGCCGCCGCTTTCAAGCCCAAATCGGCCAAAACCGAGCGATCGACCTCCGACAAGGCCGCCGCCCCGGCCGCGACCGTCAAACCCGCGAAGGACCGCGCGAAGCCCGCCGCGCCTGCGCCGGCGGCCGCAACCCGGCAGAAGCCTGCCGCGAAGGCGGCGCCCAAACCCGCAAAGAAAAAGCCCGCGGATCGAAAGCCCGCGCCCAAACGCGGTGCGAAAGGTAAATAAATAACGCGCCGGGTGCCACTGGCCCGGCGTCGGCTCGCCGACCGGTGCTCCGCCCCACGACGCGAAGCGCCGGGCCGCGCCCGTCCGCAAAACCGTCATTCCCGCGCAAGCGGGAATCCAGCCTGAGAGTCCGAATACTGTAAGGGTCCGGCGAAGTGCACGGCGTGATCGGCCGCGCCCGTCCGCAAAACCGTCATTCCCGCGAAAGCGGGAATCCAGTCTGAGAGTCTGAATACTGTAAGCGTCCGGCGAAGTGCACGGCGTGATCGGCCGCGCCCTTCCGCAAAACCGTCATTCCCGCGCAAGCGGGAATCCAGTCTGAGAGTCCGAATACTGTAAGCGTCCGGCGAAGTGCACGGCGTGATCGGCCGCGCCCGTCCGCAAAACCGTCATTCCCGCGCAAGCGGGAATCCAGTCTGAGAGTCTGAATACTGGACCCCCGCTTTCGCGGGGGTGACGGACTGTCGCACGTTCTCGCGGGCTTCGTCGATCAGTGATTCGACGAAAAAGACCTCCCTGGCTCGTCAACTCGGCCAAAACGAAAAACCGAGCCTACGAACCAAGGAGGCCATCGGAAAAAAGAACAATCTAAACTAAGCGCGGGCCATACGGCGTCGAACCACCACGACACCCGCGGCGACTACCAATAAGCCGAGGACGCCCATGCCCCACGCGGACAACGCTGGCACGGCGCATCGGCAGACATCGCCTGTAAACATGAACCCCGTAACCGTTGCGGCGGGGTTGATTAGGCAGGCCCCACCCACACCCCCTGGACAATGACACGCCGTGCCGCCTGCAGTTGTGAAACTCTCAATATTGGGTAGAGCACCTGGTATGCTCACGCAACGCGACTTGGCGTCAGGACACTCCGGTACGCCACCGGGAATGCAATCGAAACCGAGCAGACCGATGGTTGCAACTAGTCCTTGGCAGTCTGTCACAGGAGTGCAATCAAGGGGCGCTCCACAAGTCCATCCAAATAATGCGGTGATCATATCATCGCAAAGGGCGAACGTTCGAAGTGATCCTCCAGGATATCGGTTATCCAGAAACGATAGAAATCCATCCCAACTTTGAGGTTCAGTGAAGGAAGCCGCTAGCCCTTCGCTTACTATATTCAGCGCCGCCCCAGTCCCGTCCCAAAGAGCGCCGCCTGCCTTTGCGAATTCTTCAATAGCTTCTTCGAATGTCACTGGGTAACTGCGAATTTTCTCAAACACGCCATCGCCATCTGGATCCACAGAGACCCTGAGTTGCGCAAAAGCGCCTGGAGCAATCAAGAGCGATACACAGACCGACGCCACAAGCATCGTCAAGGAATACCTCTTAGTCATCGCGAAACTCCTCATCGGAAAAACGGACCAACCCATGAAGGGCGGGCTTGGCCCGCCGCAACACCATTCAGTTCGGTCGGGCGGGCTTTGCCCGCCGCAACCACAGCTTAAACACAGAAACAAAACCTACAGGCGAGTGGACCCCGCCCTACGCGTATGCAATGGCGGGCATGCGCGGTGGCGGGCGAGGTTGGCAGGGTTCAATGGCGAACCGACGAAAACAGAAGAACGTCCGCGGCGCGAACCAGCGGTTCGGGCCGGTGCTAACGGTGAACGGTTGCGGGCGGGGTAGCGACAGAGCCACGCGCGCTGCGACGCACACAAAAGCCGCGCTGGCGTAGGCCGCCACAAAGGCGACGAACACCGTTCCCAGCGTATGGCCGAGCCACGAGACCCACGCCGGATCCGCATCGCCGGCCGACGAAAGTCCAAACGATACCCCCAGCGGCACGGCCGCCAACTCGACGCCCATCCACGCGACGCCAAGAACGAACGGGCTGAACCCGATCCATCGCGTAAGCCGCGCCCCCAGCCAGCCATAGGCCGCTGGGACGGTACACAAAAGCATCGCCGTCTTAAGGGTCAGGGAAAACGCCGCCGGGCCGAGAAGCGCGCACCAGGCGAATAGCGAAGCGCCCCATAAGGCACCGCAAAGACAGGCCCGCGCCGGCCGAAGCAAACGAATCGCCGCAAACAGCGGAAGGAGAGACAGCCAGCCGACCCAGCCGTCGGCCCGCCCGGCCAGCACCGACGCCGGCAGGTACGCACTAACCACCAGAGCGCCGGCCAGCACCAGCGCCGCACGCATACCGACCTGCGGCATTTTATCTGCGGTTCGTGCCCGTTCCGCCCTCACGGGACCCTCCCATGCAACTTACGCGATCGCGAAAACGCGGCTGTGGGGAGAACTGCGCCCCCGCGTTTTCCGCCATCACGCAAAACGTGTTTGCACGGTTCGCGCCGTCTACGTGCCTATCCCTAAGGCTCGAACCCTTACGAACACCGCAGCGGAAACGCGAAAGAAATGCTCCGCCTCCGCCGCCTCCGTCAGGTTGTCACAGATAGACAGACCGACAAGATACCTCCGGTGGTGAGGTCATGTCAACGAAAATCGCGATTTCTTCAATAGTTTTCGAGCTTCGTGGATGGACCGCGCGGCGCGGAAAACTGGGTCGACTGCACCGTTTTGTAATGCTAATATAGGCGACATAGACTTGGCTGTTAGGGTCGAGTTTCTGAAAAACCGCCAAAACGCCAAGCCAAGATGGAACCATCGCGTAAGTCGGACGAATGGCTCACGCGGGCGTCGATCGAGGTGACATCGCAACGTGGAGGCCGGTGTCCGGCACGCGTTGCTCTCGCGATCCACTCGGTACCTACCTTGGCGCACTTGGCGTCTTGGCGGTTGGCATGCGGTTCAGTTGGATTTCGGACGCAAGTGTTGTCCGCCCTTATCGGTCGGAGCTCCGGCGCTTGCTGCGCCGTCAGAAACACGCGAGTTATCAGCGCATCCGAGCTTGCCGCGCCGACGAAGCACGTCACTCACGATGCCGATAGATTCATCAGGGTTCGCCGCGCGATTCGCGGCGCGCCACGCATCGCGCCGGCCAAGGATCGAAAGGCACGTCGACTATGGACAAGTCCAGCCTCATCGGCGTCATCATCGGCGTCGGCTGCCTTGGGTTCGTGGGCTACGAGGTCTCCCACGGCCACTGGGGAATGTTTTATTCTCTCGAAGGCGTGCTCATGGTCGGCGGAGGCAGCATCAGCGTTACGTTCATGGCCATGCCGATGGATAAGATCAAAGCCGTCATCGGCTATATCAAGCGATTCATGTTCCACAAGACCCCCAGCCCCGTCGACGTCATCCAGATGGTCGTCGGGTTCGGCGAAAAGGCCCGTCGCGACGGCATTCTGAGCCTGGAGGCAGAAGTTTCCAAGATGACCGATCCGTTCCTGGCCTCGGCGTTCCGCATGGCCATCGACGGGCAGGACCAGGGCACCATCGAATCGACGCTTCGGATGGAAATCCTGGCGATGCAGGAACGGCACAAGGCCGGCAAGAAGTTCTTCGACTTGCTGAAGCTATATGGCCCCGGCTACGGCCTGGTCGGCACCCTCGTCGGGCAGATCGGAATGTTCGGCAACCTGGGCGGCAGCGTCGAGAAGATCGGGCACATGCTCGCGGTGGCCGTCGTGGCCACGATGTACGGGACGATCTTGGCCAACGCCGTGGCCGGACCGATCGGCGACAAGCTCGCCCTACGTTCGTCCGAGGAAATCCTCGCCCGCGAGATGATCCTGCAGGGCGTCCTGTCAATTCAGGCCGGCGACAACCCGCGGGTGACGCTCGATCGCATGGTGGCCTTCATTCCCCAAGCCAGCCGCGGGAAGCTCAAGGCCGCCGCGTAGACAGCGGGCCGAGCGACGGTCCAGCGGAAGCGATCATGGCCGACGAAGAACACGACAAGAAGAAAAGCCATGGCCATGGCGGCGGCCACGGTCATGGCGGCGGCAGCCATGAGGAGCACGAGGGCGCGCCGGAGTGGCTCATTTCCTTCGCGGACAACGTCACGTTGATGATGGGCTTTTTCGTCGTCATGCTGGCCATCAACATGAAGCCCGCGGCCAGCGGCGCCGGCAATTCCAAGGAGCCGGGCTACGCCGAGCCGTCGCCGGAACTGTTGGACGCGCAGATCGCCATCCGCCAGGCGTTCCACAACCCGGTCGACCCCAACTCATCGAATCCGATCGATCTTCCTTTGATCCAAAGGCTGATCCAGCGAACGGGTGAGAGTCGGGCCGAGCGGGCGGGCCAGGTCGGACAAGAGCACGATGTCAAATCGATCCGCCCCAGCGACTACTATAGCACCGCCGGCCAAGTTCCATTCGACGACGGTTCGGGTGCGCTCGGCGCTAAGGGCCGCGAGGCTTTGGACCAGATCATTCCCCAGCTAAAGGGGCACAATCTGGTCGTTGAAATTCGCGGACACGTCAGCGCCGCCGAGTCGTTTGAGGAGCCTGATCGCGGCATGCGGCTTTCTTACGAACGGGCGCTGACCGTAGCCACCGCTCTGGCCGCCGAAGGCGTCGGCTGGCGGCAATTGCGTCTGATCGGGTGCGCCGACGGCGACCGACTCGTACCCATCGCCTACGACGCCTCGGGCCATCGCACCAACCAGCGGGTTGAGCTCATCGTGACGGATCGCATCGTCGATGACCTGTCGACAGGCAAGGATCAGCCGCAAGCCCATCACCCCTGACGCCCTTCAGAAGTCGGGTGAGCGTCATTTGCGTTGGTAAACAAGCCCCAAACAGGGTGGCACTGGCGGC
>Ga0187892_10008973_pt1 | contig 13391 bp, 9 predicted proteins | sample MA1701073metaG_FD_139345 | JGI IMG/M metagenome (GOLD analysis project Ga0187892, IMG submission 139345) | Bio-ooze microbial communities from a basaltic lava cave in the Kipuka Kanohina Cave System on the Island of Hawaii, USA - MA170107-3 metaG ...
CCACCCGGCGCCCGCGCTCGGCCAGCTCGCGCGCGACCCTCTCCAGCGACAGGAGCGCGCCGCCCGGCGCGAGCGGCGGAGGCGGCGGCGGGGGTGGAGAGGTCTGGGGGACGAACGCCGGCGAGAGGAGCGCGAGGCCCAGGGCCGCCGCGAGGCGTGCGCACGCCGTCTTCATGGATCCTCCCGGCGGTGGGGCGGCCGGCTCCCCCGCGCGGGCCGCATCCTATCACGGGGTCCGGGCCGGCCCCGGAAACCGGTTAACCTCGGGCGGTCCCCGCGCGTGAGGCTCTCATGAACCACCGGAGAGAGGTCGTGGAGGAGGCGCTCCGGGAGTGGCCGGGCGCCTTCGGGCTGGCCTTCCACCTGCTCCACGACCGCGCCCGCGCCGAGGACGTCTGCCAGGAGGTCCTCCTCGGGCTCCTGTCCGCGGCGCGGCCGCCACAGACGGACCGCCCGCTCCGCGCGCTGATCCTCCGCATGGTCCGGAACCGCGCCTTGAGCGAGCTCCGGCGGGAACGGCCCGGCTCGCTCGACGACGACGAGGTCGGGCCGCTCGCGGACGCGGCGTCGCCCGATCCGCTGGACGAGGCCTCCCGCCGCGAGGAGGCCGTCGCGGTGGAGACGGCGCTCGCGCGCCTCCCGGCCGCGTGGCGGGCGATGCTCTACCTGCGCGAGGGTCTGGACCTCTCCTACGCCGAGATCGCGGAGGTGCTCGAGCGGGACGTGGACGTGGTGCGGGTGACGCTCCACCGGGCCCGCCGGCGGGCGCGCCGCCTCCTGGGATCGCTGAAGGGAGACCCGACATGACCGACTGTCGCGATCAAGAGGAGCGCCTCGACGCGCTGCTCGACGGCGAGCTGGCCGGGGACGAGCGGGCGGCGCTGCTCGAGCACGTGGACGCGTGCCCCGCGTGCGCGGAGACGCGAGACGAGCTGGAGCGGACGCGGGCCGCGCTCCGGCGTGCCTTCGCGCGGACGCGGGCCGGGGCGCCGCCGCCGCCGGCCGCGCTCCGGCCGCGGAAGCGCCGCGCCGCGCTCTTCGCGCTGGGGGGGCTGGCCGCGGCGGCCGCGCTCGTCCTGGCGCTCGCGGTCCCGCGCGCGCGCCTGGACGCGAGCCCGGCTGCCGTGATCCAGCGGGCCGCGGAGCGCTACGGGAAGTTCACCGACGTGGAGCTGTGGGTCCGAGTCGAATCGCAGGCGGCCGAGCTGCTCCGCCGGGTGTTCGGCGCGAAGCAGGAGTCGGCGCCGGCTCCCGAGGAGGTGCAGCGGGTGCTGATCCGCTCGCCGCACTACGTGCTGATGCAGAAGACGCCCGATCCGCGGGGGCCGTGGCGGACCGACCGGCCGCTCGAGGGGTTCGACGGCTCGCGGGCGTGGAAGTGGGACCCGGAGAAGCGCGGGGTCCGGTTCGAACCCCCCGAGGGGTTGAGCCTCAAGGTCGAGGGCGCCGAGGGGAACGACCTGCTGCAGTTCCTCTCCTGGGGGTTCGTGCGCGACCTCGGGCAGCTCCAGGCGGAGTGCACGCTCGCGGAGGCGACCGGTCCGTCGGACGAGCGGGCCGGGCGGCGGGTCTTCCGCCTCGACCCGCGTCCCCCTGAGGAGGGGGACCGGCGCTGGTTCTGGAGCAGCGCCGTGCTCACCATCGACCCCGGGCGCGACCTGATCGAGAAGATGGTCCTGGACGTCACGCTCGCGGCCGTGAGCCTGCTCCGCATCCACGTCGAGGTGGCCGAGGTCGATCAGGGGATGAGCCCGCGCTTCTTCTCCCCGCGGTACCACATCCCCGAGTAGAGAAGAGGAAAATGGGGATAAGTACATTTTCCCGCCGCGGGAAAATGTACTTATCCCCATTTTCCTACTCCTCCACGAAGTCGAGGTCGCGGCCGTAGGTCTCGTCGAGGCCGCGGAGCGCGACGAGCGCCACGAGCAACGTGACCGCGCCGACCAGGATCGCGCTCGCGGTGACGCCGAGCATGCCCTTGCCCGCCTGGAAGGTGCTCGGAGACCAGCGTGATCCCGGCGCCCAGTTCGCCCGCGAGCCCCACCCCGGCCACAAACCGCAGCGCCGCGTAGGTCGGCACGTCCCGCACCAGGCCGTTGGCCAGGTTCGCGAGCGAGTACGGGGGAGTACGATCCGGGCATGGCGCGGGATTGCAGGCCCGCCGGCCGACAGGAAGCCGCATGACCATCACGACCGTCGCGCCCCCCGAGCCGGCCCGCGAGGCCGGGCGACGCTCCCGCTGGCGCTGGGCCGCGCACCTCGCGCTCCTCTCCCTGCTCCCCGCCTGGGTCGTGTTCACCGCCGTCGGGCGCGGTGCGACGTCGGGGCCCAGCCTCCCCACGACCGTCCCCGGCCTCCTCCTGAGCGCCGGCGAGAACCTCCTGATCTTCGGCGCCCTCTTCGGCATGGCCTGCCTTTGCTCGCGCCCGCGTCGCGAAGAGCTCCTCCTGGCCTGGCGGGGCGGACTCCGGCCGGTCGGGCTCGGGTTCCTCTGGTCGCTGGCGCTCCGGGTGGTCCTCGCGTGCCTGGCGCTTGGAGCGGTGCTGGTCGCCGAGGTGCTCGGCGGCCGCGGATCCGCCAGCGCGCTGCGACCCGACGTCGGGAGCATCGTGGACTGGCGCGCGCTCCGCGACCCGGTCTACTTCGCTCTCGCGCTCACGCTGGTGAGCTTCGTGCTGGCCGCGCTCCGCGAGGAGCTGTGGCGCGCCGGCATGATCGCGGGCGTCCGTGCCCTCCTCCCGGAGCGCTTCCGGGGCGTCCGCGCCGATGCGCTCGCGGTCGTCGGGTCCGCGTTCCTCTTCGGGATCGGCCACCTGTCGCAGGGGTGGATGGGGGTCGCCGCCACCGCGACGATCGGCCTCGCGCTCGGCGCGCTGATGGTGGCGCGCCGCTCGATCTGGGAGGCGGTACTCGCGCACGGCTTCTTCGACGCAGCCTCGCTCGTGCTCCTCCGGCTCGTCGGGCCACTCCTCGAGCGCTCCGCCGGCTGACCCTTCCCGCGGGCCCCGGCCGACGTCAGGATGTCGGCCCGAAAGGAGGACCCCCATGTCCTATCGCATCGTTCCTGCCGCCGTCCTGGCCGCGGCGCTCGCCGGCTGCGCCTCCCCGCGCGCGTCCTACGTCGCCTATCCGTTCGAGGAGCCCGTGGTCTCGGACCTCGCCGAGCGCGCGGGTCCGATGGACGAGAGTCAGGAGCTCCAGGTGACCCCGCTCGGTCGCACGGCGAGCGCGAGCCACCACCTGATCCAGCTCAAGGGCGAGGAGCCTCCCCACCGCCACATGGACCACGACCTCGTGGTCGTGATCCTCCGCGGCGCAGGCGTGCTCGAGCTCGACTCCGGCGGGAAGCTCCGCCCGATCGGATTCGAGCCGGGCCACGTGCTCACGATCCCGCGCGGCGTGGCCCACGCGACGCGCAGCGACGGCGGAACGCCGGTCCTGGCCTTCGCCGTCTTCAGTCCTCCGCTCGACGAGAGCGACACCGTCCCCGCCGACGTCCAGCGGTGATCACGCCGCGCCGATCACCACCTTGAGCCCGCTCGTGAGCGCGAGCCCGGACAACGCGCCCCCCGGATCGGCGACCGCCCACTGGGCGAAGAGCTGCACGCCGATGAGCAGCGGGTCGTTCGGGACCCCGAACTGCACGGTCGCGACGCCCGGCCCGTTGGTCACACCGGGGAACAGGAGGAAGGCGGGCGCGAGATTCACGTAGAGCGCGCACCCGCCTCCGAGCGGCACCTCGAGCGCCGAGAAACCGAGCACGAGCCAGACGGACGTCGTCGGGAGCGCGTTCCGCACCTCGACGCCATAGGACGGGTTCCCGAGGAACGGCGCGCCACCCACGCTCCCGTTCCTCGGGACGCGCCCGCCGGTGCCGGGGCAGCCGTTGCCATAGGGCGCCGAGCACGCCATCGCGCCGAGCGCCCAGAGCTCGTTCCCGCGCGCGCTTTCGGTCGCGGAGAAGAACAGGAGGTTCCCCGCGAGCACCGGCGCCGAAGGGCTCGAGCTCCCCGCTCCCGGGTTCAGGTCCTGGTGCAGCACGGTGCCGGGCGCCGTCCCGTCGGTGCGCCAGAGCTCGGTCCCCGTGAGACCGTCGCTCCCCGGGAAGACCGCGCGCGCCGCGCCCGCCGGAGCCACGATGAAGGTCGCGGTGGGCATCCCGGAGGCGGTTCCCGGCGCCACGTCGCGGACCTGGAAGGTGCCGGCGAACGTGCCGTCGCTCCGCCACAGCTCCGAGCCGGTCGTGCCGTCGTTCGCGGCGAAGAGCAGGACTCCGTCGAGGGATGCGAAGGCGCGCGGCGACGACCCCGTCGGGCCCGGCGCAACGTCCCGGGTGATCGACGCCGTCATCCCGTCCGACGTCCACACCTCCTGTCCGTTCGAGTCCGTGGCCGCGAAGAAGAGCCTCCCGCCCGCCTCCAGGAGACCGGTCGGGTTCGAGCTGCCCCCGCCGGGCGCGATGTCGGCCACGAGAGCCGCGCTCGTGCCGTCATGGCGCCACAGTTCCCGTCCGCTCCCCGCGACCGTGGCCGCGAAGAGGAGCAGGTTGTCCACCTCCGTGAACCCGGCGGGAGAGGAGCCCGCCGCGCCCGGGTTCAGGTCCACGACCATCGCGGTCCCCGCGCCCGTGCCGTCCGTCCGCCACGGTTCGGACCCGTGCGCCGCGCCGTCGCTGGCGGCGAACCAGACGCGTCCCCGGAACCAGGCGAACCCGGAGGGGGACGAGTTGCTCGGGCCCGGCGCAAGGTCGGCGAGCATCGCGGTCCCCATCGTGGTCCCGTCGCTCCTCCACGGCTCCCGCCCGGTCGAGGTCTCCAGCGCCGAGAAGTAGAGGAGCCCGCCCGCGGCGAACAGACCGGTCGGCGTGGAGCCGGCCGACCCCGGGTTGACGTCCTTGAGGAGCACTGTCCCCGCGGCGGTCCCGTCGCTCACCCAGGGCTCCGGGCCGTTCACGCCGTCGTCCGCCTGGAAGAAGACCCGGCCCCCCATCGCGGCGAGCTCGCTCGGGAAGGAACCGAAGGGGCCCGGGAAGATGTCCTTGACCAGGACGGTCCCCGCGGGCGTCCCGTCGCTCTTCCACAGCTCCGTGCCGCGCACGCCGTCGTTGGCCGCGAAGAAGACCGTGGTCGGTCCGCGACCGTCGGTCAGGACCGCCGGGAACGAATTGGAGGCGGCGACGTTGAGATCGCGGAGCAGGGTGGTCCCGCCCGCCGTCCCGTCGGTGATCCAGGGCTCGGCGCCGTGGGTCCCGTCGCCCGCCGCGAAGAGCGCCGAGGCCGGCCCGAGCACCGTGAAGTTCGCGGGGAGCGAGCCGGCCGCGCCCGGGTTGAGGTCGAGCACGCGGATCGTCCCCGCCGTGGTCCCGTCGGTCCGCCAGAGCTCGGTGCCCGCGGAGGAATCGCCCGCCGCGAAGAGGAGAAAGCCGCCGACCGCCACCCCGGCGGAAGGCGTCGAGCTGGCCGCGCCGGCGTTGATGTCCCTGAGGATCGCGGTGCCGCCGGCGGTGCCGTCGGTGCGCCAGGGCTCCCGGCCTCTGGTCGCGTCGATCGCGGAGAAGACCACCGAGCCCCCCAGCACCGCAGGGTTGGTCGGCGCCGACGAGGCGGCCCCGGCGTTCAGGTCCACGATCATCGTGGTCGTGGTTCCGTTGCTCACCCAGGGCTCGATCCCGTTGACCCCGTCGCTGGCCGAGAAGACCACCAGGCTCCCGAGCGCGATCAGGTTGGCCGGACTCGAGCTCATGCCCCCCGGCAGGATGTCCGCGACGAGGGCCGTGCCGACCCCCGTGCCGTTGCTCTTCCACAGCTCGCGGCCGCGGGTCGCATCGGTCGCGGCGAAGAACAGGACGCCGCCGGCGACGGCGAGGCCGGTGGGGCTGGAGCTGCCGCTCCCGGGATTGACGTCCGCGACGAGGCTCGTTCCCCCGGGCGTGCCGTCGGACCGCCACAGCTCGTTCCCGAGTCCCGCGCTCGTGGCCGCGAAGAGGACCACGCCTCCGAGGTCGGTGAACCCCGACGGGCTCGAGCCCGCGCCGCCCGACTCGACGTCCAGGACCATGCGGGTGCCCGGCGCCGTGCCGTCCGATACCCAGGGCTCGCGGCCGAACCCCGGGACCGCCGCGGTGAACCAGAGCGCGTTCCCGATCACCGTCAGAGCCGTGGGGGACGAGCCACCGCTCCCCGGGTCGAGGTCGCGGACGAGCCGCGTGCCCCCGGCGGTCCCGTCGGTGCGCCAGAGCTCGATGCCGCTCCCGCCGTCGTTGGCCGAGAAGTAGGCTACGCCTCCGAGCACCGCAAAGCCCGTGGGGGAGGAGCTGGCGGTTCCCGGGTTGATGTCCTTGAGGAGCCGCGTCCCGCCCGGAGTGCCGTCGGTGATCCAGAGCTCGGTCCCGACGGTGGCCTCGGTAGCGGCGAACACCGTGAGTCCGCCGCCGAGCACGCCGCCGATCGAGGGGTTCGAGCCGGGGTTGGTGCCGGGCGGAACCGCGTTGATGTCCAGGACGAGCGCGGCCGGCCCCTGCGCCAGGACCGCGCCGGCTACGAGGGGGAGCCACGACAGGAAGGCGCAGGAACGCCGCATGCGGACCTCCTCTGGAAAGGGAGGGGGCCCAGGGTTCTCCGGCCGCCCTCCGGTGAACCGGGCCCTACTGTCGCAGCGGCGCAAGAAAAAGTCGAGACCCGCGAAAGGGGTCAGGCACCTCTTCCGCGGCGGAAAAGGTGCCTGGCACCTTTTCGGCTCAGGGCACGATGACCGCGGCGAGGCCGCCGGTGAGCCTGTAGCACCCGGCGGTCTCGAAGCTCCCCCCCTGGAGGCAGAACTCGATCCCGATGAGCTGCGGGATCAGCGGGATCGGGTAGCAATAGGTCGTCGGCGCTCCGAACCGCCCGAGGATCACGACGAGCGGGAAGGTGTAGAGCGACCCCGGGTCGCAGAACCCCGGCGGCCCCACGGGAATCGGGTTCCTCAGGCACGGCCCGCTCAGGATGAGGAGCGAGATGCCCGGAGCGGGCGAGTTGGAGACCGTGAAGCACGCCGTCGTGCCGAGCCGCGGCGGGCCGGCGCAGGAGATGGGGGCGCTCCCCCCCGAGTGGCCCGGCCCCACGATGCGACAGAACTGGAACAGCTCCAGCGTGTCGTCCGTGGGCCCGAGGGGGCCGAGCCCCCCGAAGAGGATCACTCCGCCGCGGGCCGCGTCGAAGACGATTCCGAGCTCCCGCCGCGCGGACGGCGGGCTGACCGGCGCGAGCTGGGTCCAGGTGGTCCCGTCCCAGCTCCAGGTATCCCCCAGGAAGGGCGCGCCGCCGAAGAGGAGCGTCCGGCGCCCGGCCGGATCGAAGGCCAGGCCCCCGAACGACCTCGCCGCCGGCGCGGTCGCGGTCGACCGGAAGATCCATGTGGCTCCGTCCCATTCCCAGGTGTCCGCCTGGAGCCCGAGCGCGTCCTCTCCGCCGAAGAGGACCGAGCGCCCGCGCAGGTCGTCGCTCGCGAGCGTGATGCCCCGGCGCCGCGTCGGGCGCGTGCCGGGGGCGCGCGGCGTCCAGATGAAGCCGTCGAAGTCCCACGTATCGTTCCGGAGGCCGCCCGTGGAGTCCTCCCCGCCGAACAGCAACATGCGGGCGCGCGTGGCCTCGTAGGCCAGGCCGTGCAGATGGATCTGCGGGCCCGCGCTCGAGAGCAGCGTCCAGGCCGTCCCGTTCCATCCCCACGTGTCCGAGAACAGGAACCCGGAACCGGAGCGGCCGCCGTGCAGCACGATCCGCGAGCGCGAGGCGTCATAGACCATCGCGTGCCCGGAGCGGGGCGAGGGGCCGCCGATGGCGGCGAGCGTCCAGTTCTGGCCGTCCCATTCCCAGGTCTCTCCCCGGGCCTGGGCGGCCACGTCGCGCCCGCCGAACAGCACGGCCCGCCGGCGCGCCGCGTCGTAGGCGATGCCGTAGCGGCTGAGGGCGGGCGGACGGGTGGTGGGAGAGAAAGTCGACCAGACGTCCTCGGCGAGGAGCTCCGAGCCAAGGAGGAGCGCGATCAACGGAAGCGCGCGGCAGGAAGAGCGCATCTACCAACCTCCACAGCAACCCCAACCGCGCGGGCCGCTATTCTGGCCGAAGGGAGGCTCCCGGTGAAGGGCCGGGGCAGGGTCCGGCGCTCCCGCGCGGATCACTTCCTCTGATACAGCTCCATGATGAAACGCTGGCCTTCCTGCCCGGGCACCGGCGTGTCGTAGCGGTTCACGAAGACGTAGGAGGTCTGCATCCAGGCGAGGAGTTGGCCGCCGTATTCCGTCCCCCAATGCGCCACGCCGTACTCCTCCATGACCCGGTTGACCAGGATCACGTAGTCGGGCGGCTGCGCGCGGAACGCCTCGACCATCCGCTCCTCGCCGAACATGATCAGCTCGGGAGGGAGGAAGTTGAGATACGGGGTCGGGTTCCGGCGGCGCGCGAGGTAGTTGAGAGTCGCGCCCTCGGGGAAGACCGCGAGCGTCTGGTCGGGGCCCAGGCGCTTGCCGATCTCGGTGAGCATCCCGCGGATCGGCGCCGCCCGGTGGTCCGCACGCAGGGCATCCCGCCCCTCGCCGAGCGTCACGGTCCGGTGCCGGAGGAGCCTGTAGTAGATCTCGCAGAAGTTGTCGGTCGCCGCCGCCAGCGCGGCGAGCACCACCGCCCGGAAGAACCACCCCGACCCGCCGCGGCGGGCGATCCACGCGGGGATGTCGTGGAGGAGCGCGCCGAGCGCAACCAGGGTCCCGGGGAGGGCGAGCCCGAAGCCGTATTGCGACACCCGCACGCTGAGGAAGACCTTGGGGAGGAGCCCGAGCGCGAACACCGTGAGCGCGACGCGGAGCGCGGCCCGCGGATCGTCCCGCGCGCAGAGCCAGCGGACCACGGCCGCGACCAGGAAGGCGATCAGCAGATAGGGGAGCGGGAAGAGGCTGTAGTCCCACCGGAGCTCGCTGAGCCGGAGGGCCATCAGCGCCAGGAGCCCGCCGCCGGCCGCCGCGAGCGCGCGTCCGCCGCCGCTCCGGCGCCGGAGCAGCAACGCGCCGCCGGCACCGAAGGCGAGGATCGCCGCCTCGACCGCCGCCCACTTCCACAGGATCCCGAAGCTGCGGCCCTCGGGCACCGTGCCCAGCGTGAAGCGGTAGAAGAACTGCTCCCGCAGCTCCTGGAGCGGCACGTAGGGCCACCCGCCCAGCACGCCGCGGAGCGCCCCCGGCGCGGGGAGCGCGGTGGCGAGCGCGGCCCAGGCGACGAGCGGCGGCGCGAGCGCGGCGCCGAGGAAGAGGACGAGGCGGGAGGGCGGCGGCCGGGCGAAGAGGAGCGCCGCGGCGACCGCGAGCGCCGCGGCCAGGAAGACCTCCGGCTTGGTGAGGAAGCAGAGACCTGTGGAGAGCCCGGCCAGGCCCAGCGGGGCCGCGCGGCCCGAGCGGCGATGCCGGTCCAGGAGCCAGAGCGCCGCGAGCGCCAGCACGAGGCCGTGGGTCATCTCGTGCGAGTAGGGGAAGGCCCACGTGAAGTTCGAGGTGGGGAGCAGCGGACCGAAGGCGAACCCGACCAGGAAGACCAGCCCCCCCACGGTCGCGGCGAAGATCCCGGCGATGCGCCGCACGAGCGCGAACAGGAGCGCCACGGCGACGGCCAGGAGCGCGAGGTCGGCCCAGACGAGCGTCTTCAACCCGACGCCGAAGAGCCGGAAGAGGAGCGCGTTCCAGTACGGGGAGAGCGGACCGTTGAACCAGGCGAGGTCGCGGTGGAGGACCTCTCCCTCGCTCAGCCGCCAGGGCACGTACAGCTCGCGGCCGGTGTCCACGAGCGGATCGGCCCACGTGTCCCAGGTCCAGGCCAGCATCACGCCCCCGGCGGCGAGGAAGAGGACCGGCGGCAGGAGGAGCGCGAGCGGGCGGCGGGGGTCGTGCAGCATGAGGGGGTGGCGGATTCTAAGAGAGGAAAATGGTGTCACTCCTCATTTCCGCCGCGGAAATGAGGAGTGACACCATTTTCCGGTAGGCTTCGGCCGTGACCTCAGTGTGGGCCGACGTGGCTTGGGGCTGGACGGCGGCGCTGCTCCTCGTGCTCCTCCAGGTCGGCCTCGGCCAGACGCTGCTCCGACGCTGGCCGGACCTGCTCCCGCCGGGCGGCCTCGGCCTCCTCCTCCGCCAGACCACGGGCGCGGCGGTGACGGCCGTGATCCTGATGGCGGCCGCGCTCCCAGGCCCGGGGCTCACGCCGCTCACGGGCACGCTCGTCGTGGTCGCGCTCGCCGCGCTCGCGGCGCCCGGGCTCCGCGACCTCGCCCGCGCACTCCCGACGCTTCGCCGCCCGCCGCTCCCGCTCGCGCTCGCGGCCCTGGCCGTCGCCGGGCCGTACCTCGTGCAGACCGCGCTCCCCAACACCGACTGGGACGGCGCCGCCTACCACCTGCCGATGGGGCGGATGATCCACGAGCGCGGCATCTCGGCGGTCGATCCCTTCCTCCCGCAGATCAACTTCCCCGGCTCGACCCACGTCTCCTACGCGCTCCTCCTCTGGGCGCGCGCCGGCGGCGGGATCATCCCCCTCAACTTCCTGATGTCGCTGCTCTTCCTCGCCGGCACCCACGGGCTCGCGCGCCACTTCTTCGGCCCGCGCGCGGCGGTCTGGGCGACCGTGCTGCTCGCGTCGTCGAGTCTCGTGTGGGAGCTCGGGACCGACCCGCGCATCGACGGCTTCCTCGCCGCGCAGGCGCTCGCCGCCGTGGCCGTGCTCTTTCTCTGGGTCGAGCGGCCGGAGCGCCGCGCGCTCCTCCCGGTCGCGGGCCTCGCGCTCGGGCTGGCGTTCGGGACCAAGTACACGGCCGCGGCCCTCGTCGGCACCGTAGGTCTTCCGGCGCTCGTCGTCGCCGCGCGCCGGCGCGCGTGGCGGCCGCTCGGCCTCGGCGCCCTCCTGATCGTGTTCCCGGCGCTCTGGTGGTACGCCCGCAACCAGGTCCGGCTGGGGGACGCGCTCTACCCCTACGTGCGCGGCTACGTCTACCCGGGAGCCGACGGGCGCATGCGCGAGTTCCAGCCCGAGATCGAGCGCCTCGTCGAGACCGCTCCGCGGCCGCCGGCCGGCTACCTCGCGCAGTTCCAGCTCGACCCGGGGCTCCGCCGGCGCATGCTCGACGTCGTGGACGTGGTCCTCCATCCGAACCTCTACGACGACAAGCGCTACGCGGGCACCCCGCCGCTCCGGCTCGGGCCGCACCTCCTGATCGGCTTCCTGCTCCCGCTCTTCCGCCGCGACCGCTGGGCCTGGTGGGTCTGGGGGTTCGCGCTCGCGCTGTGGCTCCCCGCGGCGACCGCCGGCTACGTGGCCCTCCTGCGCTACGTGCTCCCCGCGTTCCCGTTCCTCGCGATCGGCGCCGCGCTGGCGGTGGAGCGGCAGCGCGCGTTGCCGTTCCCCGCCGGGCTCACGCTCGCGGCCGCGCTCGCGTGGAACGCGGTCGCCGAGGTGGAGAAGCTGGCCGGGACGTTCCGTCCCTGGAGCTATCTCGCCGGGCGCGAGTCGCACCTCGACTGGCTCGCGCGGGTCGGCTACAACGGCGCCGCGGTGGCGCCCAAGCTCGCGCGGTTCGTGCGCGGTGCGCAGGCGCGTGGCGAGATCGAGCGGGACGCGATGGTGCTCCTCGTGGGCGAGGAGAAGGACGAGCCCTTCGAGTGCCGCGTGCTCCCGGACATGAGCCGCGACGGCTACCGCTGGCTGGTCGAGATGGTCCGCGAAGGCGGCGACTACGAGCGGATCCGCGCGAGCCTGCGAGCGCAGGGGATCGGCTACGTCGCGGTCAACTTCGGCTACTTCACGTGGGTGCTCCGGAGCATGCCAATGGACCTGCGCCGGATGGCCAACCGGAGCTTTCTCGAGTTCTCCCTCTTCCACCTCGAGGCCTTCCTGAAGCGCTACGGAAAGGCGCTCTGGGCGGAGGACGAGGTCTACCTCTACCGCATCCGAGGTGCCCCTTGAGGCGTCCGATCGCGTTCGTCCTGGTGCTGCTCGCGGGACCGCTCGCGGCCGGCTCCGATCCGTTCCCGAAGGCCGACCCGGCGAGCGTCGGGCTCGATCCCAAGGCGCTCCGCCAGCTCGCCGACCTCGTCCGCGGCTGGGTGCAGGACGGCAGGGTCGTGGGCGCCGAGCTGCACGTGATCAAGAACCGCCGCACGGTCCTCCACGAGGGCTATGGGCTTCGCGACCGCGAGGCCGGCGCGGCGATGGAGCCGGGCTCGATCTTCTGCGTGCGGTCGATGACGAAGCCCGTCGTCGGCCTCGCCGCCCAGCTCCTCGTCGAGGACGGGAAGCTCGCGCTCGACGAGCCGGTCGCGAAGCACTTCCCGTCCTTCGACAACGAGAAGTCCCGCGCGATCACGCTCGACCATCTCCTGACCCACAGGAGCGGGCTCACGCTCTCGTCGCTCCTCGGGCTCGACCACCGGAAGATCAGCGGCGCCCGCGAGGTGGCCGACCGCACCGGAGCGCGCGGCCCGGACTTCCCGCCGGGCACGCGCTGGCAGTACAGCGACGACGGTGCCGACACCGTGACCGCGCTGGTCGCCGATCGCTCCGGCCAGCCGATCGAGCGCTTCCTCCGCGAGCGGCTCTTCGACCCGATCGGGATGGAGGACGCGATCTGCGTGTTCGCGAAGGACGACGCGCGCCGCACGCGAGGCTGCGCGAAGTACGGCGGAGGCGCGGGGCAGTGGACCCGTTTCTGGGGCCCCTCCGACGAGCCGCTCTTCCCGGTCTTCCTCGGGTCGCAGGCGCTCTACACGACCACCACCGATTACGCGCGCTTGCTCGCGTGCCTGATGGACGGCGGCCGCGTGGGCGAGCGCCGCGTGCTCGCCGAGGACAGCGTCCGCCGGGTCCGGGAGCCGCTCCAGACCCCGGCCTTCCCCCACGGGTTCGTCTCCCTCAGCACGAGGTACGGCCGGTTCCTGTCCGTCTACGTGGACGCCGCCGGGAAGACGGCGGCCTACGGTCACGGCGGCTCCGACGGGACCCACGCGTGGGCCTGGCCCGCCCAGGACCTGATCGTGCTCTACTTCACCCAGTCGCGCGGGAACGTGACCGGCCTCGACCTCGAGGGCGCGCTCGAACGGTTCCTCGAGGGGCGCGCGCGGATCGCGCCGCGGGAGGTGACCGCCGCCACGGTCGAACCCTTCGCCGGTCTCTACCGCCGCGCGGGCGGTCCGGGCCTCGTGTCCGTCCTCCTCCGCGACGGACGGCTCGCGCTGGAGTTCCCGGCCGACGGCCTGATGCTGCTCCAGCCGACCGACGACCAGGACGGCTGGGTCCTCGAGCTCCGGCGGGACCGCACGGTCACCTTCGAGCGGGACGGGGACGGGAAGGTGACCGGCTTCACGCTCCAGCAGCAGAGCC
>Ga0187892_10008974_pt1 | contig 13391 bp, 14 predicted proteins | sample MA1701073metaG_FD_139345 | JGI IMG/M metagenome (GOLD analysis project Ga0187892, IMG submission 139345) | Bio-ooze microbial communities from a basaltic lava cave in the Kipuka Kanohina Cave System on the Island of Hawaii, USA - MA170107-3 metaG ...
AAGACCAGGAGCTGCTGCGTCTGCTGCTGCGACAAGGTCACCATGCCTCCTCTCTTCGGCTTGGGAGGGGGGTGACATTTTCACTGAACGCTTAAGGGGTGACAGAATCACTGAACGTCCACAGGTGAGGCACCGAGCCATTGACAGCCCTTCGCGCGAGATGGTAAAAATAGAAGTTGCCTCGGGGCACCAAATCCCCGCGCGAACCTTGAAAACTGCATAGTGGTAAGGAGCCGCATCGAATCCCCGGATACTTTGAGTGGACGGCTTGTCCGTTCACCACGAAGAGTCCGACGGAGAGTTTGATCCTGGCTCAGGACGAACGCTGGCGGCGTGCCTCAAACATGCAAGTCGAGGGAGGGTTGCTCGGAGCCTTCGGGCTCTGGGTCAACTCTACCGGCGAACGGGTGCGTAACACGTGGGCAATCTGCCTCGAAGACGGGGACAACCTCGGGAAACCGTGGCTAATACCCGATACCCTCACCGGGTCGCATGGCCTGGTGCGGAAAGGGTCCGCAAGGTCCGCTTTGAGATGAGCCCGCGGCGTATCAGCTAGTTGGCGGGGTAACGGCCCACCAAGGCGATGACGCGTAGCTGGCCTGAGAGGGTGGTCAGCCACACTGGAACTGAGATACGGTCCAGACTCCTACGGGAGGCAGCAGTTGGGAATCTTGGGCAATGGGCGCAAGCCTGACCCAGCGACGCCGCGTGAGGGATGAAGGCCTTCGGGTCGTAAACCTCTTTCGGGAGGGAAGAAGCCGCGCAAGCGGTGACGGTACCTCCAAAAGAAGCCCCGGCTAACTACGTGCCAGCAGCCGCGGTAAGACGTAGGGGGCGAGCGTTGTCCGGATTTACTGGGCGTAAAGCGCGTGCAGGCGGCTCGTTCCGTCCCGTGTGAAAGCCTCCGGCTCAACCGGAGGAGGTCGCGGGATACTGGCGGGCTTGAGGAAGGCAGAGGATGGTAGAATTCCCGGTGTAGCGGTGAAATGCGTAGATATCGGGAGGAATGCCAGTGGCGAAGGCGGCCATCTGGGCCTTCTCTGACGCTGAGACGCGAAAGCTGGGGGAGCAAACGGGATTAGATACCCCGGTAGTCCCAGCTGTAAACGATGCTCACTAGGTGTTGGGGGGTCACTCCCTTAGTGCCGCAGCCAACGCATTAAGTGAGCCGCCTGGGGACTACGGCCGCAAGGCTAAAACTCAAAGGAATTGACGGGGGCCCGCACAAGCGGTGGAGCATGTGGTTTAATTCGATGCTAAGCGAAGAACCTTACCAGGCCTTGACATGCCGGAAGTACCGAACCGAAAGGGGAGGGACACGTAAAATCGTGGGCCGGCACAGGTGGTGCATGGCTGTCGTCAGCTCGTGCCGTGAGGTGTTGGGTTAAGTCCCGCAACGAGCGCAACCCCTGTCTTTAGTTGCCATCGGGTGATGCCGGGCACTCTAGAGAGACTGCCGGCGACGAGCCGGAGGAAGGTGGGGATGACGTCAAGTCCTCATGCCCCTTATGGCCTGGGCCACACACATGCTACAATGGCCAGGACAACGGGTTGCAAGACCGCGAGGTTGAGCCAATCCCTAAAACCTGGTCTTAGTTCGGATCGCAGGCTGCAACCCGCCTGCGTGAAGCCGGAATCGCTAGTAACCGTCGATCAGCACGCGACGGTGAATACGTTCTCGGGCCTTGTACACACCGCCCGTCACGTCATGGGAGTCGGCTTCACCCGAAGCCGGTGGCCTAACCCGCAAGGGAGGGAGCCGCCCAAGGTGAGGTCGGCGACTGGGACGAAGTCGTAACGCCCACGTTGCGACCCCCGCTGGCGACAGCGGGTGCGAAACTCGGCTGTATGCTGGAACCTCCGCACGGATCCCGCGCTACCGTCTCGCCAAGCACACAACCCTAGAGACGGTGACAACGCGTCGGGCGACGCGGACGATCAGCAGGGAAGTCGCTTGCCGGCAGAAGCCCGGAGGTTGACCCCTCAGAGACTACACGCCGACTCCCGCGAGGGATGAAGAGATAGTCCGCGCCCTGTAGCGATATGGGGATTCACGCGAACAAGGTAGCCGTACGGGAACGTGCGGCTGGATCACCTCCTTTCTAAGGAGAATCACCCCGGCGCGCCGGAGATCGGTGCCGGTCGACGGGCGCGGCTTCCTTACCACTATGGAGTCTTCAAGGCGAAGGCCTGCTCATAAGAGCGGGCCTTTTCGTTTGCCCAGGCCGTAGCCCTGCTCGTGCCCTCCCTGCTCGTCCGGTGCCGCGACACTCCCATGCGCTGAACCGCGGGGCAAGGGGTCAGAAGCCCCATAGACGGGCTTGAGCCTAGTTGAGTTTCGCTGCTCTAAGGAAGTTAGGCTGACAGACCACGCATTATTAGGCTGATGACATAGGCTGTAAACGAGGGAAACACGATGCTCACTGACCAAGAGCTGATGGTCATGCACGTCCAAGCGTTATTCACCCACAATGCTCACGCGCGGCTGTTGTCTGTCAACGAGCCCGGAGGGGGAGCCCCCGCTCCTCGTCTGTTCTTGGGGCGAACGCGGGAAGGGAACCTTTGGCGACTTCGGGCGGATCTTCCAGAGATCCTCATTGAGGATTTGGAGGCGCTGTGCTTGGACGAACCGGTGGGCAACGCGTTCCACAGTCCACCTCGCCATGTTGAAGCGTACATGCGGCTACTGGAAACGCACGCGCCTGTGCAAGAACTGTGGATGGGGCCTGCTTATCGCTTCGCTGCATACCTTGAGCCGTCAAGGCCTCTGCTGGCTCTCACGGAGACGCAGGCCGAGATGTTACGGGGAGGGTTTGAGAAGCTGGTCGCAGAGCTGCCGACCTGGCAGCCCTTCCTTGCCATCGTCGAGGGGGAACGAGCGGTGTCTGTCTGTCGCAGCGTTCGCATCACCCCTGCGGCGCACGAGGCCGGTGTGGAGACGCTGCCTGAGTTTCGTGGCAAGGGATACGCAAAAGACGTGGTGGCCGGGTGGGCACGTGTGGTTCAGTCTCTGGGCGCGATACCCTTATACAGTACCTCTTGGGAGAATACCGCCGCGCAAGCGGTGGCGAGAAAATTGCACCTGGTACCGTACGGTGCCGATTTTCAAATCACATGAGCAGTGATGCCGGGGTAAGTCCGGCCGGTTGACCCCTCAGAGACTACACGGCCGACCCCCGAACAGGGATGAAGGGATGGTCCGCGCCTTGTAGCGATACGGGGACCCATGCGAACAAGGTAGCCGTAGGGAAACGTGCGGCTCGATCACCTCCTTTCTAAGGAGAACTAACCTGCTTCGGCGGAGATCGGTGCCGCCGCAGTAGGCGCGGCTTCCTTACCACTATGGATTTTCAAGGCCGAAGGCCGGCTTCACAACAAGGCGGGCCTTTCCATTTTGGTACACTTGAAAGTTCCTTCGGGCAGCCGATTCGCTAAGTGGAGATGTCCCCTCTACCGGAGCAAGACGGTAAGATCTCTAAGGTAATCATCCAGCATGTCCAAGAACCTTCCTCCGTGCACCCCGGGAGATCGTATAATGGGCCAGGGTCCTCGTCCGATGGCAGCACTTTGGGCCGGGTGGAGCGGTGAGAGATGGCAACTCTACGGAAGCAGCTCATCAAAGGCGTTCGAGGCAAGAAGACTGGCGTAGAGCTGTCCCGTAGGCGCTTTCAGAGACTCCTGGAAGACCTTCACGACTTGGCCGTCGTCGCTGAGCGGAGAGAAGAAAAGTCCATCAGGCTAGGGGAAGTGAAACGCCGGCTCAAGCGGGATGGCCTCTTATAAGATCGTCCTCAAGCCGTCAGTCGAGAAAGATCTACGTTCGCTCCCTCCATCCGCAGTCCGACAAGTCTGGGATCGGCTCGGAGCTCTCGCAGATGCTCCGCGTCCACGACAGTCGGTCAAGCTAACCGGTACAGAAAGGTTATATCGTATCCGGGTGGGAGACTATCGGATCGTCTATGGTGTGGATGACAACGCCAAGTTGGTGACCGTTCACTACGTCAGGCACCGACGGGAGGTCTATCGCGGGCTGTAGGACGCGACGCCAGTCTCGCCACCCGAGGGCCTCTCTGCAGCAGTGACGAAGTCGGGCGGTCGCGCAACCTGCGGTCATCGTCACTCCATGCCGAAATGGAAGACTGCGCCAGGTTCCCGGGGCCGGCATCCTATATCTTCGAGAGGCTCGACAGCGGGGTATCCTCTTATTAATACGCGATGCCCTAACCAACCCTGTTTGACGGCGGATCCGTCGCCAGGCGCGTTTGCCTCCGTAAGAGAGGGGCGAAGGGAAATTGCGGAAGAGAAGAAGCGATGGTTGAGGAACAGCAGATTTTCCGTCTCAAGGTCACCCTCCGCGGGTCCCGGCCTCCGATTTGGAGGCGCTTCGAGGTGCCCGGGAACGTCACCTTGCGCCAGCTTCATCGGATTCTCCAGGCGGTCATGGGTTGGACTGACACTCACCTTCATCAGTTTCAGCAAGGGCAAGTTTCCTACGGGGAGTCCGATCCGGAGTTTGGCGTACGGCGGGTCAGCGAAAAGAAGACACGACTTCGCGACGTCCTTCAGAAGCCTGGGGATCGGATGAGCTATCAATACGACTTCGGGGACGGCTGGGAGCATGATCTTGTGCTCGAGGCAGTCGCACCGAATTTGGCAGGAAAGCTACAGCCGCAAGTCCTCCAAGGAAGGCGTGCCTGCCCGCCCGAGGACGTTGGCGGCATTCATGGTTACTACGAGTTCCTCGAAGCCATTGGAAATCCGGAGCATCCGAGTCATCAGGACATGGTTGAGTGGTGGGGTGGCCCCTTCGACGCGGGGGCGTTCGATCTCGACGATGTCAACCAGGCTCTCAGCAGGATGCGGTTCTCGCACTCTTGACAGGTATTTTGCATGGACGGGTCCATATGGGAGTCGGCTTCACCCGAAGCCGGTGGCCAACCCGCAAGGGAGGAGCCGCCCAAGGTGAGGTCGGCGACTGGGACGAAGTCGTAACGCCCACATTGCGACCCCCGCTGGCGACAGCGGGTGCGAAACTCGGCTGTATGCTGGAACCTCCGCAAGGATCCCGCGCTACCGTCTTGCCAAGCTCACAACCCTAGAGACGGTGACAATGCGCCGGGTGACGCGGACAATCAGCAGGGAAGTCGCCTAAGCGGGGCAAGCCCGCACAGGTTGACCCCTCAGAGACTACACGCCGACTCCCGCAAGGGATGAAGAGATAGTCCGCGCCCTGTAGCGATACGGGGACCAACGCGAACAAGGTAGCCGTACGGGAACGTGCGGCTGGATCACCTCCTTTCTAAGGAGAATCACCCCGCCGCGCCGGAGATCGGTGCCGGTGCGACGGGCGCGGCTTCCTTACCACTTATGGAGTTTTCAAGGAAGAGGCCCGCTCCTGTCCGGAGCGGGCTTCGGCATTCCTCACGCCGGATCTCTGCGAGCGGGTTCCCCCTGCAAAGACCATCGAGTCGTGTCGAGAGGGATTGAGGGGATGGTGAGTCCATGGCACCGGTGGCTGGAACGCAGAGGACGACATTTGGCAGGGTCATTGACGCGGAGATCGCCCGCGCCACTGACGGTGAGATCCGCTCTTATCTCCGGGGGCCTCGCGGGATGGCACGTTCAATCGGCTGCACAGGACACTTCGGATCTCCCAGAAGGATATCCGATGGCTGTGGGTGATGGCGACTCTCCTCAGACGCTTGGGAAAGCGCAGCTGGATCTACCGCGAGGGTACTCGGAACGTTTGGGTAATCGAGACCACCTGGAAGGCGGTGTCCGCTGCAACGGTATGGACAAAGGGCGAGGTTGCGGCGTTTGTGCGCGGCTACTTCGATGCCGAGGGGGGCCTTCCCGCAGACGGCTCCGCCCGGCTCTACATCCAGTTCGTCCAAAAGAGTCACCCGGATCTGGCGCACACCCGCAGTCTCCTTGAGCACCTGGGGGTGCAATGTGGCCGGCTCCACAATCCCAGCGTGCGACAGGACCGACCCCAACTACTGGCGCTTCTATGTGTTCGCCGCATCGCACAAGAACTTCATCCAGGCTATCGGTTCCTGGCATCCTCGCAAACGGATGCTCCTGGACGAGAGGGTTGGTCACGGCGGGGTGTTGCCTGTCGTAGCCGGTATTGCGGCGGTGGGGACGGTTCGGATCGAGCCCGGCGATGCCGGCACCCTCGTGGTGCGTTTTCCGTACAGCCCCGAGGACATCGCAAGACTCAAGGCTCTTCCCGGTCGCCTCTGGCATCCTGAGGGTAAATACTGGACGGTTCCCCACACTGCCGGAGTTCTTGCGCGCCTTCTGGCCCTGTTTGCCGGCCGTCCCGTCGAGGTAGACCCCGCGCTTCGGCCCGCAGATGGCCGCCACGATCAGGACCCGCCGGCCGATCCTGCGATTCCTTCGGCCGGGCTGCGGGATCGGGTGCACCAGGCTCTCCGCGCCCGGCACAACAGCCCGAGGACCGAGCAGGCGTATGTGGACTGGATCAGGCGCTTCATCAAGTTTCACGGTGAGCGCGATCCCGACGAGATGGGTGAGCGGGAGGTCAACGCGTTCCTGACCCATCTGGCCGTCGGCGACCGTGTAGCCGCCTCGACCCAGAACCAGGCCCTGGCCGCCCTGCTGTTCCTGTATCAGCGAGTGCTGCACCGCCCGTTGGGTCGGATTGAAGGGATTGTGCGTGCCCGCCGCCCCCGGCGGCTGCCGGTAGTGCTAACACAAAAGGAGGTCAGGGCAGTCCTGGACGGTCTCGATGGGACCCCACGCCTGGTCTGCGCGCTGCTGTACGGCTCCGGGCTGCGACTGCTGGAATGCCTACGACTGAGGGTCAAGGACTTCGACTTCCAGCGCAATGAGATCACCTTGCGCGACGGCAAAGGCGGCAAGGACCGGGTGACCATGCTGCCGGCGGCCGTGAAGGCTCCGCTGCAGGCGCACCTGGGGAGAGTGCGCCGCCAGCACGAGAAGGACCTCGCCAGGGCTCTTGGCCGGGCCCCGCTCCCGGACGCTCTCACCCGCAAGTACCCCGGTGCCGATCGCCAGTGGGCCTGGCAGTGGGTCTTCCCTGCGTCGTCCCACTACGTCGACGCTCACACCGGGGTGCGGCACCGGCACCATCTGCATGAGTCGGTGATCCAGCGGGCGGTGAAGGAAGCGGTGCGCCGGGCGGGGGTGACCAAGCCCGCGTCATGTCACACATTCCGACATTCGTTCGCCACGCACCTCCTGGAAGATGGATACGACATTCGGACGGTCCAGGAGTTACTCGGCCACAAGGACGTGAAGACGACGATGGTCTACACCCACGTGCTGAACCGCGGTGGGAAAGGGGTCAGGAGCCCGATGGACGGGCTTCAGCCCTGAGGCAGACAGGGGTCGACCCCGAGACGTTAGGCTGACCGGTCTGGCAGTATAATGCCTGGCAAGGGCTCGCGGCGGCTGGCAGAGATCCAGGCGGATCGGGCCACGGCGAGACGGGAAGCTCAAGGCCCTGTGGTGTTAGGTTGACACAGACCAGGTGTTAGGCTGGTCGGTCTAAATACGAGTTAGGCTGCTGTGCCGTCGTTTGGTGAATACCGGCCACGGGACAGGATCAGGAATCCGATGACACTCGAAAACGGCTTGCAAATCTGGATGGCGTTGGTGCGCTCCGGCCTTGAGGAGACACGCAAGAACGATCTCCCTGGTTACGATGCCGAGCTAGTGAGGGTGCTAAAGGAAGGTCTGTATCCGCATGCGAAGCGCAGCCTGGAACGGGAGCTACGGGCCGCACCGCCTTCCGCGGAAGCGTTCCTCGAAGTCTTCTTCGGTGCACTGAAACCCTTCTCGCAGATGCTGCGCGACGTACTCGGTATGTTCGAGTCGGCCGGCGCGCGGCGTTCAGACGAGAACCTGCGCATCGCGTTCGATTTCGACAAAGCGAGTAAGGCTCTCGCACTGACTCTCAAGGAATTTCGAGAAGTGGAGGCATTTTTTCGCCGTGTCGTGCGGCCTATCGTGGTGCGTCGATGGAATAGCAACACGCTGTTTTCGCTCAGCCGGGATGTACAGAACGTATTGGAGTCGCTCGGTGTGCCCGACGCGCAGCAGCGCTTTGATGCCCCGTCCCGTGTGCGCGACCCGCGTGTTCGCGCGTGGATCGAAGAGAACGGTAAGCCCGCTTGGCTGCCGTTTCCAGGGTTTCCAAAGTCGGGTGATACAGAGCTGGACAAGACGCTCGGGATGGCCGAGGGCCTCATCCATTACATGATTGCCGAAGTGCGCAAGCTCGGCACGCCATATGAGGAATCTGCACGGCAGTTAGGCGAGTTGCCGTGGGAAGAACATGATGAGGATGAAGCGGAGCGTCGAACACACGACACCGAGGATGAGCGGCCCCGTCGTGACTTTGTTAGGGCCGCGCATGACTTCTGGCCTAACTCATTCGCCGAACACGTCTGTCTCGGTGTCGAGGCAGTGAACGACGACAAGGAGAAGGATAAACCGGAGGCAGCAGCGCGATTAGCGGCAGCCATACGGATCGGCTTTGATCGTCCACCACGACAGGAGCGGACCCGTGTATCGCTTGAGCAGGACTTCCATGACCTCGTCAACCTTCCAATATGGAAGAAAAGGCACGAGCTTTACGCCGTGTGGGTCGCCAGCCGCATCGCCGATGCTCTGCAAAACCTCTCCTGGGAGTGGCATCCAGACGGTGACACGCTACGCTTTCCCTTTTCCGGTGCAGAACTGGCTACGCTGCTTGGCGGAGATGGTAGTATGCACATCTTCTGGACCGAGAAACGGACGGTGCTAGAGGGTCGGCCTTTTCTGGCGTAAACACATCCAACCTGACTATCGCATCATGACGGTTCCAACTCACCGCAACGACGCTACGTCGCTGGTGGTTGAATGCAAGCAGTACCGGAACTGGAGCAGAAAGAACTTCGGTGCCGCGCTGGACGACTATGCCAAGGGCTGCCCAAAGGCACCGGTTGTGCTGGTGAATTATGGACCAACGGACCCGAGCATCCTTGATCTCGTGGACGCTTCGCGGCGCGACCGAACTTTCCTTGTGGGGGACTTCAAGCCGGGAGAGAATGCTGCACTCGACTGTTTTCGGGAATTGGTGCGCAGCGCCTACACGACCCTTCTGACACCCCGCATCACGGGAACAATTGACTTGCGCTGGGGGCCGATGTACCGCGATTTAGATCTCCATTTGTTTATCCAACTCCACATTGCCCCGTTCAAATCCCAGGCGACCCACATCGGCTTTGGCTCCACGCACGGTAGCTTGGCGGAATCGCCCTGGGCGCAGTGGTCCGAGGACATTCGGGAATCACCACCAGGAGTCGAACAGATGACTCTTTCCCGCTGGCTTAATGCCGAATACGACGTGCTGGTGCATGATTACTCTGGGACCGCGGGCTTCCCAAACGGCGAGGTCAGTGTGCGAGTTTTCCGAGTTCCCGGCGAAGCCGAGCGTCTCTTCATACCCCGTGGTGGAACCGGGCGATGGTGGCATGTGTGCCGAATCCACGGCGCAGCTGGCCGAATCGAGGAGATCAACCGTGTTCAGACAGAGTGTCCGTATCCCGTCCCGTAGACGTACTTCGGTTGGCCGAAGAGAAACGATGCGCATCACTACAGCAGCCTAACGAGTCGTTCGAGAGGGACGCCGCAAAAAAGCGCGGCGCCCCTCAACTCAATCGTTAGGCAGCGCGTACTCGTTAGGCAGCGCGAGCAGGAGGGTCGTATGGGACGTCGCGAGGGGACCGTCGATCCTCGAGTTACGGTGGTCGTCTCCCAAGCGATGGCGAAGCTTCGCGGGATACAGGGAGTCCTCAACGGTTTCTGGCAGACGAGCGAGTTGGCATACGGCTATTTCTTATCCCAAGCCAACGCTGCCTTCGCCAACAAGGAGCAGCGAACCTTCGAGGTGCTCGGACACATTAAGTCCGAGGTGTGGTATCCGAACAATCAGGGCCGCATCAAGCGCGACGATACCATCGCCACCACGCTCGAACAGGTGCGCCAGAACACCGCTCACACGTATCGCGCGACTTTGTTGAGTTTCGCCTCTGCTTTCGAAGCCTACCTGGACGAGCGCGTCGGACCCCTCAACGTGGACGCCAGAAGCTGGGGGCCCTATGTGAGGTCTCTTTCGATACCCCCTCTCACAACGTCCCGAGTTCCTATCCGCCTTCGGACTATCCTATGTGTCGACCTGTGCAGAGAACTCCGCAACAGGATCGTTCACGAGTCCTTCGCTGTGCCCACGGCCGTCAGCGACAGTTCAGTGTCCGAATGGCGCCAGCGGCTGCAAAGCGCAGCCTCGAAGCCCGGCTGGCCATCGGACTCTGTCCAGGCCGAGCTTCGGTACGCTGTTCAGCACGTCATCGGGCAGGCCGTCAACCACATGCAGGACGCGACGAGGCAAGGCAAGCAGCTTCCAATCGAGCTGTTTTACATGCTCTTCAACTTCACGAATCTCGACAGTCTTGCCTTCGAGATCGAAGAGGCACTACTGCCCGAAGGGACGCAAACGGGCTACCATATCTCGCGGAAGGAGGCGGCAGTGCGAAGAAGAGATCTCATAGTTGCGCATCCGACCCAGCGGCCCGCGCAGCCGAATTCTTGTTAGGCACACCGGCTTTGCTTGCTTTGAACACCGGTTTGGAAGGGTACCAGGTGCCGAAGACTTGGTTTGAGATCCAGCTGGCAATGCCCTTGGCCTTAACGGCCCATCTGCAACGTGACATTGCGGTCACGATGCGCCCACCTTGGCGCGTGGACGGCATCGAAGTAAGAAAGCTGGAGGAGGGGCTTTTTTCACTCAGGCTGTTCATCAACTCCGCAGACCTTCAACCGGACGCTGTTACGAATGATGAACTTCGAGAGTTCCGTGATCTTGTTGTGAGTCTCGTTGCCTTCTCCGCCATGAGTCCCGTCCACCTAAGAAGCAAGGGGATTTTCGATTTTCCGCTGGCGAATGGCCAGCGGAGACAAACCTCTCTTGGCCCGATGAACTACGAGTATCCTGCAACGCCCCTGACTGACCTTCAGTCACTGGTCCTAGGGCTCGGGCTCGAGTCCAACTACGTGGCGGTCCTCCACTTTCTCTGGGAGGCTCTGAACTCGGAGCACCCTCTTTACCGCTTCATCAACCTCGCAATAGCGACTGAACTTGTCGTTCGGCACGATTCACCGGTTCGTGGGTCTCGGCATCCGCGGTGTGGCGACCCCGAATGTGGCTTTGAGCTTGACAGGTGCCCTCGGTGCGACCGATCATGGTTGATTTCAGCGCCACTTCGGGAGCGCGTCGCCTTTCTGCTCACCGATCCTGATGTTCGCTCTCGGTTCATCGGTTGGCGAAACCAAGTCTTTCACGGTCTGTCGGACGATCTGCACGGTCGCTCAACTGGTGACCTTGTGGGCCTGAACGCCGAGCTGTTGGTTGTCATTAGAAACCACCTTGGCAATAAACTGGGCCTCGCGCCTATCACCCGCACGAGCATGAGCGTCGCACTCGATCGGCCGGAAGTCGTGATGACAGTTTTCTACTCGGAAGCGCGCGGCGGAAGTGTAGAATCTGGCTCGAGTCGTTGAATCGGCAGGTGCGGCGGCAGTGCCTAACGACAGGTTGCAGCGGAGCCGGCGGTTGTTGACGGCTTCAAGGTTGTTGCTTGTTCGATGGTTTGCCGTGTCTTCCAACGTCCGTGTGGTTCGTGCCCGCCGGCCCGCTGAACCTGAACGTTAGCCCGCGTCGCGTTTGAGGCAAAATCCAGATGCCGTCGACCGATCGGCAGTGCTGGGGACGAACACGCAAACTGTCGCGCTGCCGGAACACAACGCGTGGCATTCTTTGCTACCAGCACCGGTTTCAATGGCTTGGTCTGCTTCTTCCCCTGATCGCGGTCGTTGGAACGGCTGCCTCGTTGTACCAATTGTTGCCTCGAGGTGACGAGCCGAAACTATCGCCGTCCGACATCAGGTTTCGTCTCACAGCCACATCCCCGCTCATTTCTCAAGAGCATCTGACGCGCGTGCCCCGAGCGATCGCCTGGAACGCAAGGGTAGACCACATGCGACTTGAATTCGACCTAATTCTTCTGGACGGCGTGTCCTCCTGGGGAGGCGGCCGTGGTCCCGTGTGGCCAGCGCTCGTCTACAATTCGGAAAACCTGCGGTTCCTCGGCTTGAATCAGGAGCTGACCAATAAGGTTCTTGCTGGACGCCGCGTCAAGCTCACCGCGCCATACTCGCTCACAAGGGAACTGCCCGAGAACACCCTATATGGAATGGATCTCTTCGTCAGGGACAAGTGGTACCCATTTGGCTTTGTAGAATCTCGGGTTCCTTCGTTTGAGGTCGAGATCCGTGGAGAATGACGACGCGGGCTAACAAGCGCGTGAAGCTGCCGGCCCGGCCGGTCGCGTTGGCGGGTGCCCGCGTCGGGCCGTAGAATCCAAGGGTAAGCGCGTCAGCGCGGCCGAAACACCGGGCCGCAGCTTACTCGCTACCCGTTAGCCTCCCGAACTGGCGCGTGAACACACTGGCAGGTAGGACTTGATGGCACGAAAGAAAAGACCAGCAGCCGCGAAGAAGCCCGCATCCCCGCGCGTGACCCGGGCGAAGGCCAATAGCAAGCGCCCGATCGAAACCTACGAGCACAAGGGCAAGGAGCGGCTCAACAACCCGCCCGTCGGCTTGGTGACGCCGGACACCGACCCGGACGCGGGGCAGAAGAAAAAGACGTATGCCTATGACCCGCACCTCGACCCGCAACTCCAGTGGGCGGGCAAGGCGGAGCACACGTCGTTCGAGGTGCCAACGGTATTCACGTGCACGAGCGCATTGAGCCGCGCACCATCATCGAGGCGGTGCGCAGGCGCAACGGCAACGGCGGACCCGGCCAACTCTCCCTGTTTGAGGTCGAGCGCCAGGAGCCGCTGCGCCAGGCGATCGAGTTCTACCAGCACCGGCACGGCTGGTCGAACCGGCTCATCGCCGGCGACAGCCTGCTGGTGATGAACTCGCTGCTGGAAAAGGAGGGCATGGCGGGCAAGGTGCAGATGATCTACATCGACCCGCCGTACGGCATCCGCTACGGCTCCAACTTCCAGCCCTTCGTCAACAAGCGCGACGTGAAGGACGGCAAGGACGAGGACCTGACCGCCGAGCCGGAGCAGATCCGCGCCTTCCGCGACACATGGGAACTGGGCATCCACTCCTACCTCACCTACCTGCGCGACCGGCTGCTCCTCTGCCGGGAACTCTTGACCGAGGAGTCTGTGCTAAAGTCCGTTGAGACATGAGGGAAGCGGCCCCTGGCATGGTGAATGGAATTCTTGGCCGAAAGCCAAACGCCATGCGGAAGGGAGACCGCTTCCATGCCCACGGTACTG
>Ga0187892_10008975_pt1 | contig 13390 bp, 11 predicted proteins | sample MA1701073metaG_FD_139345 | JGI IMG/M metagenome (GOLD analysis project Ga0187892, IMG submission 139345) | Bio-ooze microbial communities from a basaltic lava cave in the Kipuka Kanohina Cave System on the Island of Hawaii, USA - MA170107-3 metaG ...
ATGGTAGTCATCGATGCTCCAAGATATCGTGCCGCGCATGATACCAACGGCCGACTCCGCTCCGTTTGCGAACCTGTCGCCAGATTTGATCGTGGATGCCGTCGAAGCCGCGGGTTTCCCGAGCGACGGCCGCATTCTTGCGCTCGGCAGCTACGAGAATCGCGTGTTCCAGGTGGGACTCGAAGATGCGGAACCGCTGGTCGTGAAGTTCTACCGCCCCGGGCGCTGGAGCGACGCCGCGATCGCCGAAGAACACGACTTCGCGCGCGAGCTCGCCGCAGCCGAAATTCCGGTGATCGCGCCGTTGGCGCCGCGGAGCGACGAACGACTGGGCGACGGTCCCGTGCCCGTCTTCGGCGGTTTCCGTTTCGCCATCTATCCCCGCCGCGGCGGTCAATGGCCGGAGCTCGCGACCGAAGATGACCGGCAATGGATCGGGCGATTTCTCGGCCGCATTCATTTGATCGGGGCATCGCGACCGTTCGTGCACCGCGCGCGCCTGTCCCCTGAGGCGATGGGCCGCAAGTCGGTCGCGTACCTCGTGGAAGGCGAGCGCATTCCGGATTACGTCCGGCATCGCTACGTCCGGGTGACCGGAGAATTGCTGGATCTCGTCGAGGCCCGCTTCACCGGCGCCGGATCGCTGCGCTATCTTCGCATTCACGGCGACTGTCATCGCAACAACATCTTGTGGACCGCCGCGGGGCCGCATTTCGTCGATCTCGACGATTGCATGACGGGTCCGGCGATCCAGGATCTCTGGATGCTGCTCGCGGGACGGCCGGCGGAAATGCGGATTCAGCTTGGCGAGATCCTGGAAGGGTATTCGCAGTTCGCGGGATTCGAACCGGTCGAAGCCACGTTGATCGAGCCGCTCAGGGCGCTCCGCATGATTCACTACGCGGCATGGCTCGCGCGGCGTTGGCACGACCCCGCGTTTCCGCAAGCTTTCCCCTGGTTCGGCGAGGCGCGCTATTGGGAACGGCATGTCGCGGAGCTGGAAGAGCAAGTGGCTGTGACCGCAGGCTGAATTCGGATGCCTGGGCGATTTTGTGCACAAATGCACTAGTAATCAATCAGATAGGCGGGATTCAAATAGTAAATACTTAGTCGTAAGTTTTGCACTATAATGCAACTATAATAGTTGCAATTGGGAAAGCACCATGCGCAACGCGAGTTTGACGATTCGCAATATTCCCGGCCGCGTGCTGGCGCGCCTGCGCGAGCGCGCGCTGCGGCACCGCCGCTCGATGCAAGGAGAAGTCCTCTCGATACTCGAGACCGCGGCTGCCGATCCGGCTCCGCGGATGAGTCCGCGCGAGTTCCTGCGTCACGTACAAAGTCTCGGAATCAGCACGCCATCCGAGGCGGCCGCAATGATTCGTGAGGACCGGGATGCCCGTTAGCGTCATTGACGCCTCTGCGTTAACGGCGCTCGCCTTCAACGAATCAGAAGCGGCTACAGTTTCCGAGATGCTCGAAGGCCAGACGCTGGCGGCGCCCGCGCTGGTCATTTACGAAGTGGGCAACGCTTGCTGGAAGAAATGCCGGCGTTACCCGGCTTCTGCGGCAGTATTCCGCGAGGCATTTGCCGATGTGCCGAAGATGGGCATTGAACTGTTTGTCATCGAGCCGGCGAGGGTGCTGGCTGTCGCCGAAAAATGTGGCGTGACGTTCTACGATGCAGCCTACGTATGGTTGGCTGATCGTCTGAATGCACGACTGGTCACGCTGGATCGCCGGCTGCAGCAATTGATCGAGGTTTCATCCGCCCGTTAGGGTACAATCCGCGGCCTTTTTTTGACTCAAGTCCCCAGGCCGTGATCCAGAATCTCCGCAATATCGCCATCATCGCGCACGTCGATCACGGGAAGACGACGCTGGTCGACAAGCTGCTGCGCCAGTCGGGCACGTTCGACCTGCGCAAGCCGGTGACCGAACGCGTGATGGATTCGAACGCGCTCGAGCGCGAGCGCGGCATCACGATTCTCGCGAAGAACACCGCGATCCAATGGCGCGATTACCGGATCAACATCGTCGATACGCCGGGGCATGCCGACTTCGGCGGCGAAGTGGAGCGCGTACTGTCGATGGTCGACTGCGTGCTGCTCCTCGTCGACGCGGTCGACGGGCCGATGCCGCAGACGCGTTTCGTCACGCAGAAGGCATTCGCGCACGGACTCGCGCCGATCATCGTCGTCAACAAGATCGACCGGCCCGAGGCGCGCGCCGATTGGGTCGTGAGCCGCACCTTCGACCTGTTCGATCGTCTGGGCGCAAGCGAGCGCCAGCTCGATTTCCCGGTGGTGTATGCGTCGGCCCTGCACGGCGTGGCGGGCTACGCGCCGACGGAACTCGCAACGGACATGACGCCGCTCTTCGAGACGATCATCGCGCGCTGCCCGGCGCCTGACGTCGATGTCGACGGGCCGCTGCAGTTGCAGGTGAGCCAGCTCGACTATTCGAGCTATGTCGGTTCGATCGGGATCGGCCGCATCCGTCGCGGTACACTCCGCCGCGGCATGCCCGTCGCGGTCGTCGATCGCAAAGGCGAGGTGCGCAGCGAACGCATCGGTCAGGTCCTGGGATTCATGGGGCTCGAGCGCATGGAGGTCGAAGAGGCTCAAGCCGGCGACATCGTCGCATTTTCCGGGCTCGAGGCGCCGAAAATATCCGACACGATCTGCGATCCGTCCATAGTCGAAGCGCTGCCGCCGCTCGTCGTCGACGAACCGACGATCAGCATGACGTTTGAGACCAATACCTCGCCGCTCTTCGGGCAGGAAGGCAAGTTCGTCACGAGCCGTCAGCTTCGCGAACGCCTGCTCCGCGAGACGCTTGCGAATGTCGCGCTTCGCGTCGAGGAGACGGACGACCCCGATCGCTTCGTCGTCTACGGCCGCGGCGAACTGCATCTCGGGATCCTGATCGAAAACATGCGGCGCGAAGGCTACGAGCTCGCGGTGTCGCGCCCGCGCGTCGTCGTCAAGGAGGAAGGCGGCCAGCGCCTCGAGCCCTGGGAGCAGCTCACCGTGGATGTCGAATCGACCGCGCAGGGCGCCGTCATGGAAGCCCTCGGCGCGCGTGGCGCGGAGCTCGTGGACATGGTGCCGGATGGCAAGGGTCGAGTCCGACTCGATTACAAGATCCCGTCGCGCGGCATGATCGGCTTCCAGACCGATTTTCGCACGATGACGAGCGGCACGGGACTCATGTACCACGTGTTCGACCGCTTCGGTCCGGTGGTCGAGCGGGAACTGGCCGAGCGCACGGCCGGCGTGATGATTTCCAATGGCCGCGGCCCGGTGCTCGCCTATGCACTGTTCAATCTGCAGGAACGCGGCACGCTGTTCGTCGGACCTGGCGACTTGGTCTACGAGGGTCAGATCGTCGGCGAGACGAGCCGCGAGGGTGACATGGTCGTCAATCCGCTCAAGGGCAAGAAGCTCACCAACATCCGCACGCAGAGCAAAGACGAGAACGTGCTGCTGACGCCGCCGGTGCGGATGACGCTCGAGCAGGCGATGGAGTACATCGGCGACGACGAACTCGTCGAGGTCACGCCGAAGAACATCCGGCTCAGGAAGCGTCACCTGCGCGAAGGCGAGCGCAAGCGCGCGGAGCGGCTCATGTGACGGTGCCGGGTCGTACTTTCGTAATCTACGTTCGCTTAGATTACGAAAGTACGACCCGGCACCAGCGTCGGAGGAGGCTCTCGCGCGGCCCGATATTCACCCCTGGTGACGTATTCGCCGCGGTCGTTGAACGGCGCAATTGGCCGCTCCGGGGCAGCCGCGGCAGCTGCCCGGAACGGGGCCGCAATACCGCGCCGTGGATCACGGGTTGGCCCCCGCCGAACCGCGAACGACGTCACGTTCGCCCCCCGATCCATCCCCTAGCATCGTTGCATTACGTCGCATTCCGAGGGATGCGACGCCTTTGCGCTTGGGGTAACAGTGACGAAGAACAGGCCGGGCAATGTCGTGCAGCTGAAAAAGCTCGCGGGGGCGGATTCGCCCGCCCACGCGGCTGCACCTGCGCCGCCCGCGAAACGCGGCGGGCACGCGATCCATCCGATGCTCGAACAGCAGCTCCTGGAAGCCGCCGACACCGCCGGGAAAATGCAGCTCCGCAAGCTGATCGAGATCGTGAGCCGCCAGTACGAAGCCTACGACACCGACCGCACGAGCCTCGAAACCGTCATGCGGCTCGCCTCGGACGAAGCGACGGCGATGACCGAGCGGCTCGAGCGGGAAAGCGTCGTGCGGCTCCAGGCGATCCTGGACCACGTCAAGGACGGCATCATCTCGGCCGACCACCTCGGGCGCATCGAGAGCATGAATCGCACGGCCGAGCGTTTCTTCGGGGTGCGCCAGTGCGACGTCATGTCCGATCTGCTCGACACGCTCCTGCCGGACCTGGCGGCGGACGGCGACGTCCCGCGCGCGCTCGAGGAACTGGCGACCGCCCAGGAAACCACGCATTACGATCTGGCCGCGCGCGAAGTCATCGCCAAGCATCGCCGGGGCGAGCTGATGCCGGCCGAGATCCTGGTCAGCATGATGCGGATCAAGCGCCGGCCGACCTACATCGTCTGCATCCGCGACACGGCTGAGCGATCGAAGGCCGAAGAGGCGCTGAAGGACAGTGAGGCGCGCTATCGCGTGCTCGTCGAAAACGCGCCGGAGGCGGTCGTGGTGCTCGACGTCGATTCGGGCCGGTTCATCGACTGCAACGAGAACGCCGCGAATTTCTTCAAGATGAAGCGCGAGCAGCTCTTGCGCGTCGGACCGGAGGCGGTGAGTCCACCGGAACAGGCGGACGGCACGCCTTCATTCGGGATTTCGCGCGGCCATGTCCAGAAGGCGCTGGATGGGGAAACGCCGGTCTTCGAATGGCTGCACAAGGACGCCCAAGGCAAGCTCATTCCGAGCGAGGTGCGCTTCGTGCGGCTGCCGAGTTCGAGCGGTGGGCTGATTCGCGCGAGCATCATCGACATCACCGAGCGCAAGCAGGCCGAGGTCGTGGCGGCCGGCGAGCGCCGGGCGCTCGAGAAGATCGCCTCGAGCGAGCCGCTCAGCGGCGCCTTGAGCTCGATCACGGAAGTCGTCGAGCGCGTGCTGCCGGACGCGATCTGCTGCATCCGCTCCTACGACCCGGTGAAACGCGTGCTGACCCACGTCGCAGGCAAGAGTCTGCCTCGCGAATACGTGGCGCTCATGGACAACTTCCCGGCCGAGATCCGCTTCGGTTCCTGCGCGGCGGCGATCGCATTGCAGCGCCAGATCATCGTGCCGGACATCGCGAAGGACGCTCTGTGGGAGCACCGCCGCGACGCCGCCTTGCGCGCGGGCCTGCATGCCTGCTGGTCGACGCCGATCACCGGCGCCGACGGTCGCATGCTCGGCACGTTCGCGACCTACCTGAAGCGCACCGGCATGCCTTCGCGACGCGATCTCGAGCTCGTCGGCCGCATGGCCCAGCTCGCGCGCATCGCCATCGAGCGCCGGAGCGCCGAGGATGCGCTCCGTGAGAGCGAAGGCCGCTTCAGAGGGCTCTTCGACAATGTCGTGGAAGGCGTCTACCAGGTCACCATGGACGGCTACCTGGTCTCAGCCAACCCCGCCCTGATCGCGATGCTGGGCTACGCGTCGCTCGACGAGCTGCGGGCCATCGGATCGACCGAAGGACTCTATGTCGATCCCGGCATACGCCAGCGGCTCATCGAAAAGCTGCTACGCGACGGCAAGCTGGTCGAGGCCGAGTACGAGTTGAAGCGCAGGGACGGCAGCGTGATCACGATCACCGAGAATGCCCGCCTGAACCGCGACGAGCGCGGGCAGCCGGTCGGTTTCGAGGGCACGGTCACCGACATCACCGAGCGCAAGCGCGCCGAGCAGCAGTTCTACGACGAGAAAGAGCGTGCCGAAGTGACGCTGCTGTCGATCGCGGATGCGGTGATCACGACCGATCGTGCCGGCACCATCGATTACATCAATCCGGTGGCCGAGAAGCTGACCGGATGGCCCGCGGCCGAAGCGCGCGGTCGGAACGTCATCGAGATCGTCAAGCTTGTGAAAGACGGCGGGCAAGATCCGATAGAGGACCCCGTCAGCATCGCGCTGGCGAGCGGCGAGCCGCTGCATCTCGCCGACCAGACGGCCCTCGTCAGCCGGCGCGGGCTCGAGGTGCCGATCCAGGCTACGGTCGCGCCGATACGCGATCGCGCGGGCCGGACCGCGGGCACCGTGATCGTGTTCAGCGACGTGAGCCGCGAGCGGCGCATGAAGCGGCTGCTGTCGTATCAGGCCGCGCACGACGCGCTGACCGGCCTGATCAACCGGCGCGAGTTCGAAAGCCGGTTGAACAGCGCGATCGAATCGGCCCGCGCGAACCGGAACAACCGCCACGCGATGATTTACGTGGACCTAGACCAGTTCAAGGTCGTGAACGACACCTGCGGCCATCCCGCGGGCGATCAACTGTTGCGCCAGGTCACCGGACTGCTCCAGACGCGCGTGCGAGCGAACGACGTGCTGGCCCGCCTGGGCGGCGACGAGTTCGGCGTGCTGCTCGAACATTGCACACCGGAACAGGCACTGCGGATCGCGGACTCGCTGCGCCAGGCGATCCACGATCTCCGCTTCCAGTGGGGCGCGAACACGATGCAGATCGGTGCGAGCATCGGCATCGTCGAGATCGACCTGCACACCGAGAGCGTCGCGACGCTGTTTTCCGCGGCCGACATCGCCTGTTATTCCGCCAAGGACGGCGGCCGCAACCGGGTCCAGGTGTACGACCCGGCGAGCGCTTCCGCGCGGCACCGCGAAATGCGCTGGATGGCGCGTCTCACGAATGCCCGCGACGAAGGCCGGCTCGACATCGTGTTCCAGCCAATCATCCGGATCGCGGAGTCGGCCAAGACGCGGCCGCACTACGAGCTGCTGCTGCGGCTGCTCGACGAAAACGGCGCGATGGTGCTGCCGGACGAATTCATTCCCGCGGCGGAGCGCTACAACCTGATGCCTTCGCTCGATCGCTGGGTGGTCGAAAAGGTCCTGCGCGAATACGTGCCTTCGACCCGCGACGGCGTCGAGGAGCCGGCGTTCACCGTCGCAATCAACCTGTCGGGCACGACCCTGTCGGATCCCGGCTTCCTGGAATTCCTGATCGAGACGCTCGAGGCGCACGAGCCGACGCCCGGCGTGCTCTGCTTCGAAGTCACTGAGACCGCCGCGATCACCAATCTCGGTCACGCGAGCTACCTGATGCGCGAGATGGCGAGCCGCGGCTGCCTTATCGCGCTCGACGATTTCGGCAGCGGCCTGTCGTCGTTCAACTACCTGCGCACGCTGCCGGTAAACTATCTCAAGATCGACGGCGCCTTCGTGCAGAACGTCGCAAGCGACCCGATCGACCGCAGTATGGTCGAGGCGATCGTGCAGATCGGCCGGGCGATCGGCATCGAGACGGTCGCGGAGCGCGTCGAGACGCCTGCCGTGCTCGATACCCTGCGCCGCATCGGCGTCTGTTACGCGCAGGGATTCCTGTGCGGCCGGCCGGCTCCGATGGCGGGCTTTCCCCACCGCAAGTAACTCGCGCGATTAGACAGAATCAGCGGGACGTCGCAGGAAAGAGACTGCCTGCCATGGCGAACTCTCGTCCTCAACGTAATAGTGCAATCACAGTGAAAAGCGGCAAACCCGTCGAAAGGCGGGGACGCAAAGCTTCCGGTCTGTCGGCCTCAGTGCCCACGATAGCGGGGTTGCCACTTGAGAAAAAATGCTACCTCAGCATCCGCCGCGCGTACTTGCGCGGCAATTGCGTTGTTCGCATCCGTCCTGGCATTCGTCACAGTCGCCGAAGCGTCAAATCGAAATTGCTTTTCGCTGGGCGGTCGTGAATTCTGCTGGAACACTCCGTCACCGCCGCCGGCCAACACCGCGCCCACAATCTCCGGTACGCCACCGTCGTCGGTCATCGCCGGCCAGCGATACTCGTTTACGCCCGTCGCATCCGATCCGGACCGCAGTCCACTGAATTTCACCATCGTCAACCGGCCCGCCTGGGCCTCGTTCAGCGCTTCGACCGGCCGTCTCTCAGGAACTCCGTCATCTTCTGCGGTCGGTGAGTACGTCGAGATCCGAATCAGCGTCAGCGACGGCCGGGACCAGTCATCGCTCTCGCCATTCAGTATCGCGGTCATTCAAGCGAACCGGCCGCCGGCGATTTCGGGCACGCCGCCGACCTCGGCACGAGAAGGCCAGGCCTACGCATTCGCGCCGAAAGCCTCGGATGCCGACGGCGATGCGCTGACATTCAGCATCGCGAATCGTCCCGCGTGGGCAAGCTTTGACACTTCGACCGGCGCGCTGAGCGGGACGCCGGGCCTCGGCTCGGTGGGAACCTATTCGGGTATCTCCATCCGCGTCAGCGATGGCGTCGAATCGACCGCGCTTTCCGCGTTTTCGGTCGCGGTGCAGCAATCCTCGATGGGCAGTGCAACCCTCTCCTGGCAAGCTCCGACCGCGCGCACTGACGGCTCGCCATTGACCAATCTGGCGGGTTACCGGATCCGCTATGGCACGTCGTCCGGAAACTACCCGAATGTCGTCTCGATCCCGAACGGGGGCATTACCAGCGCGGTCGTCGGAAACCTGCCGCCCGCAACGTACTACTTTGTCATCAGCGCATACGATGCAACGGGCGCGGAGAGCGACAACTCATCGCCCGTGTCGAAGACCATCACTTGAGGTTGCGTTAGCGGCTCCTGATCGGCCACAGTTGGCGGGATGCGATCAAACCGCCTGACCACGTTCATCGTCATCGGACTGGTGGTCGGCATCGTCGCCGGATACGTCAGCCACAGCACTTTTCCCGAGGACAGCGCGCGGTTCGCCGAGCTCGCCGCGTTGCTGCCCGGCGCGTTTCTGCGCCTGATCAAGATGATCATCTCGCCGCTCGTGTTTTCGACCCTCGTGGTCGGCATCGCGAAAATGGACGACATCCGGACCGTCGGCCGCATCGGCGGCAAGGCGCTTGCATGGTTCATCTTCGCGTCGGTCATTTCGCTGACACTCGGCTTGATGGTCGTGGGCTTGTTCGAGCCCGGCAGGACCATGCAGCTGCCGATCCCGGAAGGCGAGGGCGCGTCGGGCATTGCGGGCGAAGGGCTGTCGCTCCAGGTACTGCTCACTCATGCGATTCCGACCAGCATCCTGGATGCGATGGCACGGAACGAAATCCTCCAGATCGTGGTGTTTTCGCTGTTCTTCGGCATCGCGATGGCCGCGCTCGGAGAGCGCACGCGGCCGATCGTCGCAGCGCTCGACACCTTGTCGTACATCATGCTGAAGGTCACAGGCTACGTGATGTTCTTCGCTCCGCTCGCCGTGTTCGGCGCGCTGGCGAGCATCGTGGCGAAGGAAGGGCTCGGCATCGTGCGTGTCTACGGGCTCATGGTCGGCGAGTTCTATCTCGGCATCGCGATCCTGTGGCTCGTTCTCATTGCGCTCGGCGCAGCGGTCGTCGGCCCCCGCATGCTGCGGCTGGTGCGGAGAATCCGCGAACCGGTGCTCATCGCATTCTCGACCGCGAGTTCGGAGGCCGCCTACCCGAAGACGCTCCAAGAGCTCGAGCGCTTCGGCATCAGCAACCGGATTGCGAGTTTCGTGCTGCCGGTTGGCTACTCGTTCAATCTCGACGGCTCGATGATGTATTGCTCCTTTGCCGTCATGTTCATTGCGCAGGTATACGGCATCGAAATTCCCGTAGGGCAGCAGATCGTCATGCTGGCCATCCTGATGCTCACGTCGAAGGGAATCGCGGGGGTCCCGCGCGCGTCTCTCGTCGTCGTCGCCGCGACGCTCGCGCAATTCAACATCCCGGAGGCAGGCGTGCTGCTCTTGCTCGGAATCGACCAGTTCCTGGACATGGGCCGCTCGGCGACCAATGTCGTCGGCAACAGCGTGGCAACCGCCGCAGTCGCGAAATGGGAGAAGGAACTCGGACCCGAAGAGTCGGCGGCGACTGGCGCACCGGCAACAGCCGGCGCGCAGTCCGTTTCGTAAATGCTTGCGAGCCAACTTCTTGGGCTGGTCGTCGCGCTCGGCGACGAAGTGCCGGAGAGCGCTCACCAGCACCACAATTCGCCGCCCATGGCGACGGCCGGCACGCTCGGTGCATATCGCATGTCGCGTGATGCGTCCGGGACGGCGTGGCAGCCGGATAGCTCGCCGCATCTCATGGGTCACGCGATGCGGGGCGACTGGATGCTAATGGGCCACGCAATGCTCAACGCCGTTTACGACCGGCAGCAAGGTCCGCGCGGCGACGAAAAGACGTATGTCGCCGGCATGGCTATGGGCACGGCGCGCCGCACGCTCGCGAGCGGCGACGCGCTGACCCTGCGCGCCATGCTGAGTCCAGACCCGTTCATGGGAAGGTCCGGATACCCGCTGCTGCTTGCGGCCGGAGAGACCGCCGACGGTCTGACACCGCTTGTCGACCGCCAGCATCCCCACGAGCTGATCATGGAACTCTCAGCGACCTACGCGCACCGAATCGACGACGTGGACGGCTTATACCTTTACGCGGGTCTGCCCGGCGAGCCGGCATTCGGGCCTCCCGCCTTCATGCACCGGCTGTCCGCGATGGAAAGCCCCGAGGCGCCGATCACGCATCACTGGCTCGATTCGACCCATATCAGCTTCGGCATCGTCACGGCCGGCTGGGTGCGGAATGCGTGGAAATTCGAAGCCTCGCAGTTCACAGGGCGCGAGCCAGACGAGGAGCGTTTCGACATCGAACGACCGCGGCTAGACAGCACGGCCGTCCGCGTGAGCTGGAATCCCGCCGAGCAATGGTCGATGCAGGTGTCCTGGGCCGACATCGACAGTCCGGAGCAACTCGAGCCGGAGGTCGACGAGACGCGCTGGTCCGCGAGCGCGACTTACACGAGCGCAATGAACGAGTTCGCATGGTGGTCTACGACGCTCGCCTGGGGGCACAAGGATCCGAGCCAGGGTGGACCTACGAATGCGATCGCGCTCGAGACGACCTATGCGCCGGGACGCGGCTGGACAATATTCGCCCGCGTCGAAGGTGTCGAGACCCACGATCTCGGGCCGACCGAGGACGTCTACTCGATCGGAAAACTCTCGTTCGGCGCCAGGCGCGATTTCCGGGTGACGGACAGGATGCGGCTGGGTATCGGCGCGCTCTACAGCATCAATGCCGTGGCTGAGGAACTCGAGCCGTCGTACGGCGGCGATCCCTACGGCGCCATGGTATTTGTGAGCTTCGGCGCCAGGACCTGAGGATCGGAAAATTCTTTCCATGGAAGCGGTCGATCGTCGCCTGAGCGTCGCGCCAATGATGGACTGGACGGACCGGCACTGCCGCTATTTCCTGCGCCAGTTCTCGCCCCGCGTGCTGCTGTACACCGAGATGCTCGTCGCGCAGGCGATCGTGCGCGGGGATCGCCGGTATCTGCTCGAGTTCGATCCAAAAGAGCATCCGGTCGCTCTGCAGCTGGGCGGTGCCGAGCCGGCGACTCTTGCGGAAGCCTCGGCGATCGGCGCCGCATTCGGCTACGACGAGATCAACCTGAATGTCGGCTGTCCGAGCGACCGCGTGCAAAAAGCGACATTCGGGGCCTGCCTAATGGCACGGCCGCGGCTTGTCGCCGACTGCTTGCGCGCGATGCGGGCCGCGGTCAGCGTGCCCGTGACCGTCAAGTGCCGCATTGGGGTTGACGATCACGACGACTGGGGCTTTCTGCGCGAATTCGTTGCCGCAATCTCGGAGGCGGGATGCGGCACGGTGATCGTGCACGCGCGCAAAGCGGTTCTGAAAGGGCTGAGCCCGAAGCAGAACCGGGAAGTGCCGCCGCTCGACTACCCGCGCGCCTGGCGCGTCAAGCGAGAGTTCCCGGCACTCGCGGTCGTCGTAAACGGCGGCCTGCGCACCGTGCCGCAGGTGACTGAGCAGCTCGCGCACGTCGACGGCGTCATGCTCGGCCGCGAGGCGTATCACAATCCCTACTTGCTTCCCGCCCTGCATCGCGCGATCTACGACGACGATTTCGAGGCGCCGACCGTCGAGCGAGTCGCAAGCGCAATGCGCCACTACGCCGAAAGGCAGATTGAAGCGGGCGTAGGAATCCGGTCGATCACGCGCCACATGCTCGGTCTCTTTAACGGCCGCGGCGGCGCGCGTGCTTGGCGACGGACATTGAGCGAACGCGCGAACCGGATGAACGTGTCGCCCGCCCTCATTGACGACGCCTTGCGCGCTGCCGCCTCGCCAACGACTGCAGGCGGCGTTTCGTGAATCGCATCCTCCTCGTGCTCGGAGCCGTGCTCATCGTCGCTGGCGTCGCCTGGCCGTGGCTCAGGCGCCTGCCGCTATTCCACCTGCCGGGCGACGTCGTGATCGATCGGCCGGGATTCCGGCTATTCCTTCCGTTCACGACGATGCTCATCGTGAGCGTCGTGATCTCGCTGATCGCCTGGCTGCTGAGGCGCTGAGGTCCTTGCGCATCGCTAGCGCTTTTCCATGAACCGGCGCAGCCGCTCCGCGCCTTTTCCGTCCCGCGGTCCCAGCAAATCGTAAAGCGGAGTCGGATCGAGCCACGGCGGCGCCGGGCGCAAGCCGAAGGAATCGCGCGCGCTCGAATACGGCCAGTCGATCGCCTGGCGGCAAAGGCCGGCGCGCACCGGCGCATCCAATGCATGCCGCGCCACCTCGAGCATATAAATGTCCTGGTTCACGATCGTCGACAGGCAGTGCCCATGGCGCAGGCGCGAGCCGGCGAGTTCGCCGGAAGCAAGCGTCAATGCGGCCGGTGCGCCGCGCACGACGAGATGCAGGCATCGGTCGGTGATACACCAGACGACACATTGCAGGCGATGGCGGCTGCAGCACTCCGCAATGCGCTTGCACGCCGCCCGGCGCGCAGCAGCGTCGCCGTAAAGCGGCCGGCGGCCGCGAGACCGCAGCACGACGTGGCGCAGGATCATGCGCGTTGCGAATTCGATGCTCAGGGCCATGGTCCGCCTCCCTGCGGTGTGGCCCCGAGCATGTCAGCGCCCCGGTTTGGGCGCGCTGCCAGTTTCCTGCCTATAATCCAAATTATGTAATCCCTGGCGGGATGCCATATTTCTGATGGGCCAGGAACAGGAACTCGCGATCCTCTTCGCCGACGTCGTCGGCAGCACGCGTCTCTTCGAGCTCCTGGGCGACGTCGCGGCGCGCGACAAGGTCACGATCTGCATCGAAATCATGCGGCGCGCGACCGAGCAGCACGACGGCGCGGTCGTGAAGACCATGGGCGACGAAATACTCGCGACCTTCGGCAACTGCGATGCCGCGATCGACGCCGCGGTCG
>Ga0187892_10008976_pt1 | contig 13390 bp, 25 predicted proteins | sample MA1701073metaG_FD_139345 | JGI IMG/M metagenome (GOLD analysis project Ga0187892, IMG submission 139345) | Bio-ooze microbial communities from a basaltic lava cave in the Kipuka Kanohina Cave System on the Island of Hawaii, USA - MA170107-3 metaG ...
AGTCGGTAATCGTGCTGCGTGAGTTCTCCAGACTCGGCGAAGTCAACAAGTCTTACATCGAGCGAAAAGCCAGCTTCCCCCGCAGCGGTCCTGGTGTAGTCGACGCAGTAGCCTTCACACTGTCTGAGCCGCGTGTGGTCACGCGAACGCTCTATGGCGTTGCCTGGATCGCGCCGGACGGAACATCGACGACAGGTCGCGATCAGCACTGGGAGATCCTCACCGGTCGCGTTAACTGGCTCGATGTCGACCGTTATGTAGAGCTACCGTCGCCGGTATAACCTCCGCTCGGAGGGCTGGATGGCGAGCGCGCATATCACACACCGGCAGCTGCGATCGCGTACCCTGCGCGATGAACTAAGCGAGGATGCGCTAATCCGCAGCGAACAAGAGCTTGATCTTTACCAGCCCGGATCGTGCCAGATTTCGGCTGGTCGAAGTTCAGGAACGGGAATTGGTGGGTCTGTTACCATCTCGGGAGGTTCTAACAGCCCACATCTTCATCCGCCAGGACCGCGAGAGCTGATCAGCACCTCGTACTTCGTCCCGGATTGGAATTCATTCACATTCCGGCTGGGTGACCAACGTCTGCGCGCAACTGTTTGGCCGTGTGGTATCGAATTTCGCGTCGAGGATCTTGTTAGGGTTGCTCCGCGCATCGGTCTTCCTTCATTTGATGCCTCGACCACGGCCGAGGAGCCGATCATTCGTCATGTCTACTGGCTAGAGCAGAGCGATCTCGCCCAGCTGGAGCGTGAGATGCTCTTCGGCTTGCGGCGCGGCTACATCGTTCCAGAACTCGCGGGACGGTTTTTGTTTCTGATCTTCTACAACCACTATGTGCGCGATTTCGACGAGAACTCCTGGGTCAGGGTGTATCTCCCCAGGGCTTGGGAACGCTGGAAGACACAGGCAGAGAGGGCGTCTATCCTCGATAGGATGGCCGAGGCTAACAATGACGATCTACCATTCTGATTCCGCGAAGTCGTTCGCGACACGCACCGAGTGTTGGGCCTGGATCAAGTCCCGCGTAATCAGGTTTCAGCGGATTGTTCACCACAGCGGATCCGAGGAGACCGCGCAGGGTCTGATCGTGGCCTCCCAGCGGGGCAGCGGCAAGATCTTCGACCCAGCCTCACCGGAATACAAGAAGACGGCACTCGACGAGCCGCTGACAAACTACGCAAAGCCAGAGCGCGTTGACGGACGCTGGCAGGCGGTTGTGAGACTTCGTTGACCTACCCACCGTCGCAAAGAATTACACCACTTGGTTTCGCGGTCGCCCTTGCCGTCATCTCTTGCTTCGGCGCCGCGCTCATCTCCTGTCTCAGGACCAAGACGATTGCCGCCAAGCTTGTGAACCATGAGTGGGTACGCACTTACCACCTTCAACAGTGGCAAACAGTCCGCGAGGAAGCCTGGGATGTGCCAAATGGTGCCCGCGTTGTAAGCAAGAGAACTGAAAATCGCTCAAGCATAAAGGTCGGCGACACGAATATTCCTATCCTCGACGACTGGTACACCTACGAGGTCGAGCGTTGGCGCAGTGCCGGCGAGCGATCGTCGGGTGGACCAAACACTTCGCCAGTTTGGCCAGATATTCGGGACATCGCGGTTCACACACCACTATTGCTCGGAGACCGTCGTGTGTCTGGGCAGGAGGAGCACTACTACCTAGTGTTCTGCGAGGAGGGTCTGGAGCCCGGAGAGCCGTTTGTGACTTACAAGTACGAGCTCGACCTACAGCGCTGGTTGCGGCTTCGGGATGGACAGATGATGGTGATGAAAGTCAACGGTTTCGGCTCAGTCGTGGACGCCCAACCGCTCGAAGCCGATTAAGGTAGAACTTGGACCAGTTTTTTCCAAACGAAACTGCGGGTGAGTTCACAACTTCCGACGATTGACACTCCGGCTACCGAACGCTAAGTGCGTAGATGTGTGCATAGTGACTGGCGAAATACCAGAGTCTGCGGTCGACTACGGCTTCAAGGAGGACATGCAGCCGGGCGAGGTTCTCCAGCAGTTCACCGAGGCTGCGACGTATCGGGTCGATCCACCCGAGAGGCTCTCCGATGATGAGCTGCGCAAGTTCGTCGGTGGCGTGCTCGACGGAAGCATTTTCACTTCGGCACAGCTCCACGATGAGAGCCTGCTGACCGTGGTGTTCATGCCGCTTGGGCTCGGGATATTCCGCTACCACTCTGAGGCGGAGATCAAGGCGGTCCTGTCTCAAACCGGAGTATGCTACTCCTACATGAAGGACGCCGGCCCGCGTAACATCAACGGATATCCGATGTTCTTCTCCTGCGGGTTGTTGCACATCGATGATTGGCGTCGAGCCCGCGAGGCAGTCATTGTTGAGCAGGAGCGGCGGAAGGCGATCCCGCTGCCTCCATAGGAGGGCCCGTTGTATCTAGAGTGTCACGTCGTGGTTTGCAATCCAGTTGACCCGGCCGGCGCGTTAGAGCTCGCCCGGCAGCACGGTTTCTGGGGCTCACGCCTGATCCACGACGAGAGCAACGAGGAGCGGGCAGGCGATGTGATTCTCACAACACGCACGACCGACGACACGCAGATGCGTGCCGGCATTGTCGGCGTAGTTACCGCACTGAGGCACGCCGGCTTTACCGCAAGCCGCTACAAGATCGAGCACATCACACTCGACTCCAACGTCAACGACGAGCTCAACTTGGAAGTCAAGCGTATGTGACAACGCCCGGCAAGTAATGCCGGGCGTCGTTGTTCCACGACTCGGCAGGACTAGATGACGCCGGTGACCCCAGTCTTGGTCTTCTTGCGGGTCGTCTTCTTCTTGCCAGCCTTGGTTGTCTTCGTTGTCTTCTTCTTGGTTGTCGTCTTCTTGGCCATGGTTCCCTCTGTCGAGGCGCCCGGATTATTCCGATCGGCGGTCGACACTCATAGGTAAACAGACGTCTGACAACTTGTCCACATCAAATTCGAAGAGGAGTGCAGAATGTCTGAGGCCGTTCCCGGAATGGTCCACCGACACTTCAAGGGCGAGGAGAAGCAGTACCTCGTGCTGTTCGTGTCCGTTGATGTTGAGCCGCCGCATGTCGAACGCGTCTGTTATGTTCCGCTCTACGGTGAGAACAAGGGCATCGTTCTCAGCCGCGAGCGAACTGTGTGGGAGCAGGAAGTGAAGCGCGACGGTTACGAAGGCCCGCGCTTTTGGCCGCTTTCCAAGAAGACCCCTCGGCTGTCCTAGGAGTGCTCTGTGACCGCACAGGAGCCGCGTGGACCGACTTTGCACGCATCCGAGTTCTGTAACGTGTTCCGTAAGTGGGCTCAGCTCTCGATGGCACCGCAGGCGAGCGATAGCGAGCACGAGACTCGGTGGCGGAAGGATTTTCGACGCTCGTGGGAGTTCATAGAGCTTGCGATCAACAAGAGTTGTCTGCTCGACAGGCTGATTTATTGCCAGGACAAGGAGGTTTCCACAACGCCGTGTCCGATACACAAAGGGCACTGGGGTGGCATCACGCTCCCTGCGTGTACGCACTGTGGCGGATCATGCGGCTGTAATACAGGTTGGATGCAGCCGATTCTCGATCAGCTCGCCATAGCCGATGAGGCACAAGCCGAAGGTGTCAAGTGAGCGAGGTCGTCAGCTTCAGCGGAAAATTCCGCTTCCTTTCCAACTTTCACCCCTCACCGGTGACGTTCGAGGGGCTGGATTATCCGTCGGTCGAGCATGCCTACCAGGCAGCCAAGACAACCGATCAGAGCGCTAGGGACGAGATCAGGCTGTCTGCCACGGCCGGCGCGGCCAAGAAGCTCGGGCGCCGTGTCGTCATGCGTCCTGACTGGGAGTCGATCAAGCTCGGCGTGATGGAGGAGCTGGTCCGGCAGAAGTTCGCTGACCCGGACTTGAAGGAGGCGCTCCTCGCTACTGGATGTGATGAACTCATAGAGGGCAACTATTGGGGCGACACGTTTTGGGGCGTTTGTAAAGGTGTGGGCCACAACCACTTGGGACAGATTCTGATGAAGGTCAGATCAGAACTCGCTGGTTGAGCGGTGTCTCCGCGCGTCTTCGACCTCAAGCTTCCCGGCTCAGACCTGCGGATTTCAGTCCGAGCAATCGTTAACTACGATCGTGGCCACCGCGTCACGATCCTTGAGATTGATGGAGTCACAGTTGGCCCGGATGACCTGACCAAGCCATTTCGCCGCTGGCTGGTCGACCAGCTTATCCGAGCTGAGATGGTGATACGGGCCATCGGCACTGTCGATTGCCCTCACGGGTCGTATCTTGTTGCCGACTTCTGCGCCAAGTGCATCGGCTGCGCGTCACCCTATCCGTAGGGACTGGTATTGATTGCCGCCAATCGATCGAGTATCGGCTTCTCCATCCACGATCGACCGTAATCCCCAGTGTAGTAGTCGTGCAGGATGGTCCCATCGGTGCGTTGAATCGACGCGTAGTAGACGCCAAAATCGTCCGTGTAATTGAGGAGCACGCCTTCCTGCCACGCAAGCAGTGTTCGATCGAAAAACATAACTGGAGTGCCGACGGATGGCAAGGCCGTGCTCACTCAACGCTTCCAGAGGCACGGGTCATCGTGTGGATGGCCGATCGCGCACTGGTGTGGGCAATCAGCCCGGACCGATGCGTCCTCGTTGGCCATCTTCTCGATGAAGTGATTCAGTCTGTCGAGGATGGCTGCCGCGCGGAGCAGTGTGGACGCGGCGTGCATCGCATCACCCCACACGCCGCTTGAGTATGTCGGCCTTGCCATCGAATCGGCAGCCTCTGTGAGGAGAATAGCGACCTCGCGTGCGGTCGCGGTCACCGATACAACGGCAGAGTCCGCAGCTACAGGTGTGAGGGTGAGGTTACGCAGCCTCTCGACCGCGCCCTCGAACTTTGGGTTCGGATCAGCCATTCAATGCTCAATCGGAATAGTCATCATCGTACAGCGAGCTGAACCGGGCGTCCATGTACAGTGGGTGTGATTGTTGTAGGCCTCAAGCAACTGACGCTCGAATTGCGCGTCAGCATCTATCAGGACCGCAAGAGTAGGCGGAACGACGATGGAACCAGGCAAAAGGGCGCAAAGTTTCAAGAAGGACCGGCGATTCACGGCTCACCACGCTGTTCTTTCTCATGCCGCGCACGCGCCCGGTCAACAACGTCTCGCATCGAGAGGAGTCGTAACACGCATTTGCGTGTAACGAGCTCTGGCGGCTCACGATTCCGCATACCCTCGGCTGCAATCTGAATTGCGTCGCTTCTGATTTGATCGAGCTGTGCGATCTCGCCAGGTGTGAGAACGGCCCGCAGTTCGTCGTCGATGAAGTCCGTCGACTCCATCACGTTCTCGACGTCGTCCCAGTTTGGTTCGTTCTCCTCTGGTGGATGCGTCACGAGCTTCGCTGCCGCTTCCCACGCCTGATCGCGACCCATACTCCGCCGAGCGCGATGACGTGAGCCATACGATGTGTATATACCCGTGCGGGTTGGATGGGACTATCCGTACACAGATAGTCTACAGCGGCTGTGCTTGGCCCGCAGCTACCATTTCACTAAACGAGTTAGGTTGAGCCATCTCCTCCCTGGAGGAGTCTCAGTTGCGTAGACGCTCCCGCGTCAGTGCGCGGTACCCACACAAGTCGCTCTGTCCTCAACCGTTCGTTAAGACGTGCAGACATGAGATTGTCGGCGCGCTCCGAGAGCTTGAACAGGAACTGATCGCGGAACACGGAAAACCAGAGCTTCGGCCGCAGAAGTACAGAGGCGACGGCGAAGTGCTCGGCACCGGCGTTGTAGTACGCGGTGATGTCATCAGGACAAGTGATGCCACCTCCGCCAATGATCAGCACATCCGGTGTGTGATCCTTGATCCGCTTGATCACGTCGAGCGAGACACCCATGAGCGGCTTTCCGCTCATTCCGCCTGCGGGAACTGGCAGCGTGTTGCAGCAGTGGAAGTAACGAACGCCTTCGTCGTAGGCCAGCTTGTAGGTCTCCCAATAGTTGACAGGGGGCAGCTTGGCGATGACGGGAATGCGCGTTTCGAGCGCTCGTTTGAACAGGGTTGGCGGAACACTCACATGACCGATGTTCGGACAGGAGATGTTGAGTTCGATCGCGGAGATGTCATTGTTGCGCGCAATCTTGGCGGCTGTGAGCAGTCCCGTCCACTCCGCTTCGTCAAAGCCGTGGATGCTGAGAATGCGGCCTTCAACGCTGCGCTTGCCTAGTCCGAGGAGGTGTCCGATGCCGGGATTTGGTAGGCCGAGCTTGTTGGTCCACGCACGAAGTCCGGGGCGCCAGCGAAGCGTTCGAAGGATCCGCCAGAAGAGCCGCCAGCGCAGCGTGCCAGCGCGGTCGTAATTCGTGTAAGTGCCCAGAGTGCTCGTGACACCCGGAGTAGTCAGATAGTTGCCGAATGGCGCCGAGATGATGATTCTCTGAATCGGAAGTGCCATTGCATCTCGCCTTTCTGGTGGATCCGCGCTGGGGTTAGTTATCGAACCACATCAGGACGCGGGTATCTGTAGGATTACCGAGTGCGACAAGCGCAGGCAATGTTGACGACACAAAGTGTGGCACGATAGCTCTGTACGTGACCGGAGTATTGACTTTTGCGAACGCTCCGCGTCGCCTGACATCAAGTTTCTTGCTCTTTCCACCAAGTCGCTTGAACGTCTTCTGCCACTGTTCATCCAGTGGAGACACGGCATCTGGTGTAGCAGCGATGAGGAGCAGCGTCATCTCGTCTTCTGAAACAACTCGACAACCCTCATTTGATGGGGGTAGATAGATCTGCGAGGATACGATGTCTTCGTTGTCCACGATGCGGCCCGCCTTCTGCCACTCCAAGAAAGCGTGTGCCGGAAGCATGTAAGTCACTCGGTGGCATATTCCCGACCAGTCGAACTCCTGGACTTCGTCCGCTGTGAACCACGTGGCGCTGTGATAGTCACCGGCACCATCAAGATGTTCCCTGCGGGCTTCCATTGAGGCATCCTTTGGAATGCCGCGACCCTGAAAGAGTGGTTCGACTCCAATCCCATTTCGCACACCGGCGAGCACCGCGAACAGGTCGTAGCAGCGGCTCTTGAGGTCGTAGCAGCGGCTCTTGAGGCCGGAGAGCGGCTCTTTTCGATCATCGTAAGGAACGCTCGATCCGAGAATCAGCGGCTCCCACTTCTTGCGTATTCGTCGTTCGATGCAGATATGCGAATCGCATCCCATGTGTCACTCAATAGTCGTAGTAGGAGGCTTCGCGCGGCAGTTCCAGCCTGGATTGCTTGAGAAGCTCGACGTTCTCAGGACTCGTGAAGAGCGGCGAGAACTCGGTCCACCCCTCTTTGAAGTGGCACTTGTCGTCTCCGGGCAGCATGTGAGAGCAGATCTGAATGATAGGCACCGCCTCGATGACCGCACCAGGAAATGGCTCTTCGAGAGGCTTCCAAAGTACGATCGAGCAGGAGAAGCCGAAGCACGAGTTCACCACAGAAACCGGAATCTTGCGATCCACGACCAGTTGCTTGATCTGGTCCCAACCGACTTGGCTAAGTCGGACCTCCTCCGGGCGGTGGTGGTAATAGTGCGTGCTGCGCCAACCGTGGCCGGAGTGCTCTATACGCTCCCATAGTTCGCCAGCAAGCCGGTTCCAATCTGGATTGCTGGCATCCGCGAGCTGCACGTGCCTTGGCCTCTTCACAGTCTCAGTCATCTCGAACCTTCCATGACAGCGTCTTACCTGCCATGAGCGGGATAACAGGACCGTAAGGTCCGTAAGACTCGGGGACGCGCCAGTCGCACTTCTCGACGATGAGTGGTCGGAGGAGCGCTGGCTTGTGGACACCATAGAAAGCGTCGCCTGCGCTCACAAACGCGCTGAGCGCACCAAGCTGTCCGACCTTCTCGAAGATTTCCGCGAGCAGTGGGATCGCGATTGGAGCGGTGAAGACCCCAGCGCAGCCGGAGGCACACTCCTTCTTGTTCCTGGAGTGGGGTGCCGAGTCAGTTCCGAGGAAGAACTTCCGACCAGGTCCACGCGTCGCAGCGCCAATGAGCATTTCGCGATCGCGAGCGCGCTTAGCCACAGGCTTACAGAAATGATGTGGGTGAAGCTCTCCACCAATCACGTCATCCAGAGTTAGTGCCAGATGGTGGGCAGTGATTGTGGCTGCCACGTATGGACCAGCGCTTGCGACGTAAGCTACACCAGCTGAAGTGGTTAGATGTTCGACAACGATGTGCAGGAGCGGCCAGTTGGTGGTCAGCCACTGAAGCCAGCGGTCGAGGAACGCTTCTTCGCGGTCGAGGACGAACACGCCCGGCTCTTCGGCGTGGAGGCACAGAACCATCCCGGCCTCCTCCATGGCCGCGAACACTGGTGCGAGCTCCAAGATGTCAGTCACACCATCATTGGAGTTGGTCGTCACACCAACCGGATAAAGCTTGGCAGCAATGACTCCAACCCTGGCCGCCTGAGCGATGGTTTCTGGAGTCGTCGTCTGAATGAGTTTGATCGTCATGCGCGGATCAAACTGAGAGCCGCCGGGATGACCCTCCACTGCACGCAGGATTTCAACACGATACGAGAGCGCGTCCTCACCAGTCAGCACCGGAGGTGTGGTATTCGGCATCACTAGGACCGTGCCGAAATGTGCTGCGCTTAGAGGTGCTACCAGTCTGAGCATGTCCCCCTGTCGAAGATGGACGTGGAAGTCAGACGGCCGCTCAAGCAGAAGCTGCATTACTCATCCTTGTCTATGAACCGCACGAAACGTTCAAGCACCGACATGTTTCGGAGACCAGAGAGCTCTGCGATCTCCGATGAGAGGATCGATGGATAGAGCTGACCGACCATCTGCTGGATGAGCCTTCGCCGCTCGGCAACCTCTTCGTCGATCTCTTCAGGTGTAAGTGCCAGGCATTCGTCCATTTTGCGCCTCATGTGTGGTCTCTGTACGGACACGGCTCACGACCACCACAGCCACAGAAGCCGAGCACGTGTCTCGCGCGACGAAGCGCGTGCATTGAGAGGTCGGTGAGACCCCACTCCTGGTCATGCCCAGACTTGCCACACGGGTCGTACCAGTAGGGAAACTGCTGGTCGCAGATCAGGACAAGCAAGACACGGTGATCGGTAACCACGTCGATCTCTTCGCGCGACTGCGGTAGGGCCACAGCTACCAGCGCCTCAGCACGATCTCGCGTCCGCATCCGTTGTAGGGGCAGATGACGTATTCGTAGCCATCCGGCTCACCACTGATATCGCGTCCATCGACTCGCCGGACGTCAATCGGCGCGTATTCAATAGTCGCGTAGCAGTGCCCGCACTTGACGCGCTTAAAGCCGCTCGGCGATTCAGCGACACGTGGGGCCATTGGTATCTCCGGCTCTGTTTTACCGCCGGTGCTAGCACGGTGGGTCGTCTACAAGGTGATCGAGCAGCCCAAACTTGCGAATCTGGCGCGGCGCTAGTGTGAAAACGCGGCCATCATCAAGTCTGGCCCTGACCGTGGTTTCGCACGATTTGTAGGTCGAAGAGAGGAGCGTGCCGACACATCCAACGAGGCTTCCGCTAACCACACGGACTCGATCACCAGCCTTGAAGCCGTAGTTGTCGACGATCACGTTAGACGATCTCGGTCACTCCGCCTGCCGCCTCGATCGCAGCCCTGCCCTTTTCCGCCTCCTCGCGGCTGATCTTCGCCTTGATCGTCGCGGGCAGTGTCTCCAGCAGGGTCTTCGCAGCCTTGAGGTCCAACGAGGTGAACTCGCGGACCGCCTTGATGACCTGGATCTTGGAGGTCGCGTTGACCTCCTTTACGACGAGGGTGAACTCGGTCTGCTCCTTGACTTCTACCTCGACGTTGGAAGTCGGCGGCGTGATGGCCGGTGGTGCGCCACCAGACGCCTTCACGTCCCAACGCGCTTCCATCGTCTTGACGGTGTCGAGGATTCCGGTGAGCGGAAGACTCTCGGCGAGCGCGATCAAGATGTCACGTCGGTCGGCGACAGGAAGACCCTTGATCTCTTCGAGCAACGACTGGGCGGTCATCTTACTCCCCTAACTGATAGGCCCGGTAGGACTTGCACCTACAACCTGGCGGGTAGAAGCCGCCTGCTCCGTCTATTAAGCTACGGGCCCGTGAATAGGCATCGACCAGATTGGTCTGACAACATGCTTCCCGCGCTTTCGCACGTGTCGCATTACGGCCGGCCTTACTGGAGCACTATGGGTTTCCCCACAGTCTGAACAGCAGTGGCCTCGCAGGTCGCAACTCAGAGAGTCGTGACCCGCCATCGCTAAGTCCCTCGCGGGGTGTCGCTACCTTAGGACCATCATAGTGTAGTCAGTCCAGCATTCGATGCCGTGTCTCCTTGTGTATTACCGATCGACCAGTTTGCTGAGTCCGTGGTCAAGTTAAGAGCTTGGTGTAGACCCTGCGCCATTCGATCGGGTTGTTTGAAACACTAGAGGCCGCCGGATTATATCCGGCGGCCTCTAGTTCGTGTCAAGGCGATGCCTCGCCCCCGTCAGACTCCTCCGACGCGGCCATCCGAGACTGCTCGGTGAGACAGATACTCTCGATCTCGCGGACCCAGTAGTCCTCGCCGACACCGTGCTCCACGAATGCAGAGATCAGCTTGAAGACCTGATCGCTGAATCCGCCAACCAGCAGGATGTCCTCTCGCTGGATGGTCTGAGTGGACGGTGCTGGAGTGAGGTCGATGAGGACCAGCTTGGCCTTGGGGTTCCTGGCCTTGAACTTAGCCCACTCCTCCATCACTCCAGTCGAGACGCGGCTCGCGCTCGCGTAGGTCGAGGCGTGCAGGCTCTTGCCCTGGCTGTCGATCCACGACTCGTAGTCCGAGATGTAGATGACCACATCGGCCTTGGCCTGCAAGGCGTTCAGGTGGACCAGCGGTAGAGAGCAGTTCGTTCCGCCCTGAGGCAGAGCCGCCAGCTTCGTCGCGTTGGTCGCCAGCGAATCCAGCGGGTTCAGGTGCACCGTGTGGACCCGGTCGTTGAACGGCAGAATCATCGTGTTCGGATCCTTGCGCAGGAGCGCCGCCGACACGAGTGATGCGACCTCCCGGCATGTCACGACCGTGGTCGCGCCATTCGGGCGTCCGCGTCGGGCAGTGATGCCCGTGGCGGAGCTGTCGCGGTTACCAGTGACTGGCGAGCCCATCGACCCGGACACGTCCGGGCAGACCACGACACGTCCTGCGATTGCGGGGACATTCTCCATGGAGATGTCGAGGGCACGCTGAAGCGCGACCTTGACGTCCATCGGCACATCCGCCGAGACGTAGTTGTACGAAGTCATCAGCGCGTACGGGAAGATCCCCGAATTGCGGATGAGCTCCGGGCTCTGGATCCGATCGACGATTGCACGCTTGACCCTCTCGTCACCAAACACCCCGTGACGGGAGAAGGTGTTCAGATTGCGCCGAGTCTGGTCCCAGGACGCATTCCGGGCGATGTCAGTCCACTGTGCAGAAGTGAGTTCCTGCGCAGTGAGCATTTCAAACCGGACGCGCGGCGTGGGCAGGCTCTTGTCCTTCTTCCATGCCTCGAAGTCCCGAACCAACGTCGGAAGATCAGCTGGCCGGTAGTCGAAGCCACGGCGGTCAGCCTTCCCGACCTCCGCGTCTGCGAGCCACTTGAACAGTGCGCGCCGAGACGCGGTCCGCGCGTTCACGCGACCGAGCTTGATGATGTCCAGGAGCGACGGGTCGTTACCGACCGACGACCGGAACAGCTGCTCGTCCGTGTGGCCGTCGAACCACTGCTGGATGAGCTTCTTCATCATGCTGGACGCAATAGCCTTGCGACCAACAACGCCGGAGCGGATGATCTGCACGAAGTTGCGGAGCATCTTTGCGTTGTCCATCGTTCGGCCGAACGCCGCCACGAACGCCGTGCGCGCCCTGTATGCCTCAGATGCTGCCGCATCGCGAGCCTCAAGAAGGGCTGGAGACGCGCCAGGCTGCTTCGCAGCCACGGTGGCCTGCGTGGCACGCTCATTCGCCTCCTTGACGCGGGCGAATAGAGCTGCGGCCAGTAGTGCCGGCATGTCCTTCATGTAGCCGCGCTCGCGGCTGTAGATGGCGCACTGGGCGGTGAACACCGGATCGACGGTCTGAACGAGCCCGAGCACGCGCTTGAGCTGGTCCTCGCCACTGACGTAGAAGGTCGAGTTGAGGCATCCGGTCGAGCTGAGCTGTGCTAGATGGGCCTTGTCGGACCGCGAGTACGCGATGCCACCCGCTTCGTTGTGGGTGTCAGCTGGCGGGATTGCCGGACCAGGAAGAGCGGACTTGAAAAGCTGCTTGTTTGCCACGTTTGCCTCCTCGCAACCAGAATTCGCGAAGTTCGTCGATCGTGATTTTGAGCGAAGAGTGGTTCTACCCACTCTTGTGCAGCGGTGGTCCTACTGGCTTCTTCGAGCCGCCTGTCGCAGTGAAGCGCAAAAAACTCGTGGCATGTCTAGCCAGGTGTGGCGCGTATCGCTAAGCTCTTGGCTGGCCGACTCACCGCTCTACTCTGAATTAGACCGACGGTCCGGTGAGGCACGGTTTGGTGTGATAGGTGGGAACACCATTAAGGGGTGTGACGGCCCAGCACGCGCACTTTGTCGCGGTATCGAGCGTCTCTACGAACTCGATCGCCAGCAAACTATGGAGGTCGACGAACAGCTTCAAATCATTTGTCACGAAAGTCTTGCAGGCAAGATCGCGCGGGCTGCCAAGCACCACGCACGCCAGTTCAACATCATTGTGGCAAATCAGTTAGCTTGCGTCGGACCGTGGTTTTTGGGGCGTGCCAAGCCAGTGGCAGCCTTCAAAGTCTCGAATCCGACGCTTCCAGCACCAGATAGCAAGGGGCGGGTAATCGCTGGCGCCCGGTTCTCGGTTTGGTTGGATGACCCGGCGGCATCGGTCCGCATCGAAGGGTATGACTAGAGCCTGCCATCGATGGAGGGCTCGTGCTAGACCGCAGTGTCATCGTTCAAGAACTTGATGACTACCAACTACGCGCTGGCGGGACGGCAGTTTTTCCGCGCGAGCTTGGCCCACTCTATCCGTGCCTTGGAGATCTTGGTGAGGCGGGCGAGTATGCCTCCATTATTCTACAACTCGTCTGTGAGACAGCCGCAACTGCTCAAGCACATGGCGAAGACCAAAAACTGCTCGACAACCTTGAAACGGTGAGGTTAGCTCTTACCGAAGCGGTCTTTGCTTGTGCGCGGCTGGAGGTGCTCAAGAAGAAGCTGCGAAAGGGCGAGATCAAACTTCCACCACTTGTCAAACCATCTGAAACCGAGCTGACTCACCTGAAGTCCGAGCTCGGTGATGGACTGTGGTACAAAGCCACCGGTGCAACGATGATCG